>Ga0209819_10000325_pt1 | contig 13561 bp, 10 predicted proteins | sample PPLLak2March2015_FD_187248 | JGI IMG/M metagenome (GOLD analysis project Ga0209819, IMG submission 187248) | Freshwater sediment microbial communities from Prairie Pothole Lake near Jamestown, North Dakota, USA - PPLs Lake P7 Core (1) Depth... | ecosystem: Environmental > Aquatic > Freshwater >... | reverse complement strand
TTCCATCTATTCGGTGGCCGTATTTGTTAAGAGCTGGGATGGAGAGCATGATCTGGAGAGTTCTCCGTCGCAGATTAAGAGCATCCTGGAGCCGTTCATCCCTGCCTTTCTGAATCTTCGCGTGGTATTCCTGCAAGATGATGGTGTGAATAATCCCATGATGATATCTCAAAAAAGATCGCAGCATTCGGCAGTGGCAGAGGATCACCATTTTATCCGACATTCGCGAGAAAATGATTCCGGCAGTGATGGGCGCGCTGTCTGAATGTCCGTTTAGATGACAATTTGTAGCTTTTTTTAAAAATTCTAATATTTTATGTTTATCGATTCGTTGGTGAATCGATGCATTGCAGTTTGCTAATATCAGTCTTTAGGTGAAGCAATGCAGATAATTCTGCCTTTGGCAGTTGAATGTAAATTTCATAGCGGAGGAGATAATAATGGCTAAGAGAATCCCTAAAATGAATGAAATGAATAAAGAAATTTCTAAAAATGACGACTTTGAGCCGAATAATGCCGGCAGCCTCAATATCAAGGCGGAGGAAGTGAGAAAATCTCTCTGGATAAAGGAGCCAGTGGGGAACTATTCCAACGGCAAGAAAGATGCTTTCAATGAGAAAAACGGCTATGTCGGAATCCGGCTTCAACAGGGCGTTCCGCTGCTGGATCGGGACTGGAACGAACTGGAAGATATCAGGCGCTACCATGATATGATCTTGCGCAGGAATTACGTAGGAGACGGTACACCTGATGATGGTTTCAAGATCACTGAAATCTCAGGAGAAAAAGACGATTTTCTCATCACAGGCGGCAGATATCTTGTCGAAGGCATAGAGGCATTCAATCCGAGCGAGATTCGATATACCGGCTCGGAAAATGGCAATCAGAAAAAGCTCGATCTGAAGGACGGAGTCGATTATAACGTCTATATAGATTTGCACTTCGAGGAGATTCACGGCGTAGAAGAACTGAAGAATCCTCAAGATGTGAAAATGGAGACATGTGCCAGGCATAAGGCAGTTTGGAATGTTAAAGTTGATGAGACCATTCCTAAGCAATCTGAATCGGAGCAGAACTATAACTGGTATTCAAATCTTGCAGGCATCAAGTTGAATGGACCCAAGCTGGAGATCACAGATCGCAGACGCTATAATGGACGGGATAAAGATATTGATGATCTTAGGGTGAATAAGAAGCTGACCGTCAAGGGTCCGGCTATATTGAATGAAGCCATTATTCAAAAAGATGCAGCAGTGAGCGGCACTTTGAAAGTAGATAATGTGACCGCATTGAACGATCAAATAAATGTGGAAAAACCTGTTAAATTCAATGATAAAGTATCTGCTGAAAAACCTGTTAAATTCAATGAGATAGTATCTGTAAAAGGAATCAAGGCTGTGGATGAACGCGAATCTATTAAACTTTATAGTGCATTGTCTCTTCCCAGCCTTAAGGCACTTGATGGGTCTCAGATTAATGTAGATAGTCGTTTATCTTTGCATGGAGAACTGGAAGCAAATAGTTTTGCTATTTTTAATAACCGCTTATTTGTAAGAGGAGACGAAAAGGAAGCCGGGATAAAGAATTTTTATACCGCCTTACAAATTGGAATAAATCATGTGGATCAAACCTTATGCAAAATAGTCTCTGATGAGAGACAAACTCTGAAACACCTGGCATTCTACTTAGTAGAACCTGGCTCTGATCATTCCTTTTCGCCCGTATATGAAATGACAAATGATACATTCACACGGTATCAAGGATATTACAAAGGAGCCAAGTCTAGATTTTATGGGTCGGTAGTCATCGAATCAGATTCAAAGAAAAAAGATAATATCGACTCGGATATCGCAAAAGCATTCCTTTCGGATGGGAATCTCATGTCTAATCAACTGGTTTGCCTCGATAAGGACGGAAAAGTTCGCCTAACAGATAAGGATGGTGACACTACTGTTATAGGCGTGACTTGCATTGCGCCTTCTTTGCTATTATATGATTCAGATTTGAAACCTAAATCCCAAATCGGCCCAAATTCTCGTGAAGAACTTCTAAAAATATTGGAGAATAGAGCAAAAACCGGCGTAATGCCAAAAGATCTATTTAAGAAGTTCAAGGAAGGAAGTGCGGAGCAGGAAGAGATCTTGCCTTATTTGCATGACTCGGATGCGTGGCCATTTGAAGCAGATAACGTAAACTATGTAACGCTTTCTGGGATTGCAGTATGCCATATTGACGGTGATGCTTCCCCAGGAGACCTTCTTATTAGCAGTAAAAAAAGCGGATATGTTAAAGTGGATAAAAATCCTAAACCGGGCACGATTATCGGAAAGGCATTGGGTGTTCCATATGACAATATATATAAACTAGTAAAAATGCTTGTTTTTCATGCCTGAGTGCATGAATAATCCGATAAAGCAATAGATTTGGCGGCCACTGACTCTATGTAATCGTTAGAGAACCAGCTAAAGAATTTGCAGGTCAAAGTCGATTTTGGCCTGCATAAATTTTCTTTTAATCCCTTTTAAATTGCGAAATTTGCATCGGAGTATATGCCTGCGGGGATGAAATATCCTGCCTTCGGCAGATTCGCCACTTATGTTTTTAAGCAAGCTCTATATTCGAAGTGCTCGATTATAAAATACGTTGATGAATTGTTGTTCTGTTATGTCTCCACTAGATCATGATTGGGATGCTATCTTGGCCACTTGGTCTCTCTATGATCTCACATATTTTCTGCATAAAGTAGAGTGCTGGCGCAGGTAGCGTGCCAATTTTGATGTAAAATAGTAGTAATATCAAGTGCCAGGAATCGGCTTGCTGTAAATTAGATGGCAGCAAGTTATTTCATCACGTGATATAATAATTAGACTGTGTCCCCAAGTTGTCGAAACTTGAAGGCAGGACACAGAGCTATGCAGGGCCAAGAAAAATTTACAGTAATTCCGGCACGCTGCCAGACGATTAAATTAAAAAGTTTTTTCAAACAGAAAATTTGGACTCGAGGTGTTAGCAATGGAAAAGGTATTCTCCAAGAGAAAATCCGATCTCATGCATGGATCGTTGAGAAATGGGTGCAGGCAAAGCCAATCCGAACCCACGCTGAAGGATCGAAGTTCAGGGCATGCCAATCCTGCCTGTTTCTGCGGCTGGCCTTCCCCGGCAATCAATGGTGGCCAGACGGCTAATATGTCCGATTTGCAGAGGCAGCTTTTCGTTGATCGCATCCAGAAGACCGAAGGTAATCGTTTAGTACAGAGCTATGCCCATCAGATAATGTGGAATTCGGAAAACCCTGTTGATGGATTTCAGAGCCGTTCCAGTGGGGTCGAACTGAAATCTCGGAATTCTTTTGAGAATTTGCGCCTCATGCAACTATATGATAATTCTAGAAATAGCTTGGGAATAACTTCAAGCGGCAATGACATTCTGCAGAGGAAGATAGATCCAGAACTGATCATGCAGTTAAAAAATTTTTTATCAAAGCTTGCAGGTTCTGGTGATGAGGACGAAAAAGAAGAATCGAAAGTTAGGCCCGGACATAGAATGCCCAGAGGAAAAATAGCGACTCGAAATAAAGCAATGCAGACCGATGACTTAGGACAACTTATTTTGGGGGCAAGGAAGAACGCCCGTAGGGTGATCAAAGAGTCATCACAAGGTCCCCGAGAGAGAAAGCCTAAATTACCTGAATTAGGAAAAAAATTTTATAATTTTTCTGGGGAGGAGCTAAAAGATTTGTCCTCTGATTATGGCGTGCCATCAACTAAAATAAAACAAATGGTTCCGAAAAATAGGTTCAGAATGCCTAAAAAACCCCAATCAATTTTTTCAAATTATGGGTATAATGCACATATTAAGTCAAGAAAAAATTTTTTCCCTCCAATAAAATCTCCAACTCTCCACCAAAATTTGCCAGAGAAATCCAGAAATCGTAATCTCTCGTTAGGTGCTAGATCCATGCACCCAAAGGAAAGAAAAGATCAATCGTACGATTCTGGGAGTTCTGAATCATTTATAACAGGACCCAATGCTCTAAATGTATCAATGCAATCTCCTTCTCTAACTATCAAGCAAATTCCTTTTGAGAAAACCGGACAACATTTTTTTGATCTGATAGAGACCATGCGAGAGTGCATAATCTCCTCTTATGAATACAATCGTATGGAATTAGAAAAAGAGGCTCTTTTAGCTAGACTCGATCAATTAAGACTTATTTATGAATACGCGGGAGAAATTGCAGAACATAATTCTATCCCTGAATTACATAATTTGATCCTTGAATTCCGATGTAAAGTGGAAAAGGAAATGTCGAGATTGAAAATAGAAATACTGCGAGGATTACCGACAAATTCACGGCATATAACGATTCCAACCCCGAAACCCCTACCGGATTATGAGGAATCTGGTGAATATGGATCTTAGGTAATTAAGGAAGATTATCATGGCGATTATGAGTTTCATTCCGTTGGTGCTTTTCTATAATTCGATCAATTGAATCGATGTCTTCTCTTTCAGAGAAATGTCTGGGATATGGGATTGAGGGATTGCAAGCCAATTATTTAGGCCTGCATAAAATTTTGCAGAATACAATAGATGCGAGATTATGATTAGGATGTTATCTTGGCCACCAGGTCTCTCTATGATCTCACAAATTTTCTGCATAAGGTAGAATACTGGCGAGACCGGGAGCTGTCCGAAGAACTGAAGCGAAAAATTTGAATTTAGCTCTATCTTAAACAATCTTTTGATTGAAAAATGCGTCGGAAAAATTTTATTGCATTTTAATAATAAAATATATTTTGCGTGGCTATATTTTGCAGGATTCTTTGGCGGTAAATGATCACATGCCTATGAACCAGATGCTTAAGCTCTGGTGAGGCATTCATGGAGTTGGAAATAATGTCAAATGATGAGGAAAAACAGCCAGACGACGATTGGATGGAGCATTGCGTGCCTTGGACCGGATTGGAGAGGGATCTTCCTCTGGGCGTTATCGGCCTGCCGGAGACGATCAATATTCTCGACCTTGTTAAGAGTGTGACCATCTTCGATGACGACACCGAGAGCGGTCTTCGAGAGATCAAGCCATCGGAAGTCAAGAAGGGAATGAAGCTGGCCGGAGCGAAGATGTGGGAGAGCAGAATCAACGCCATTGGCGCTGCCGGCATCAGGATCGTGGACCCGGACGGCGGAAAGCAAAAGACGCGCAAGCAATGGTATGAATCACTCTCCGTGGATGGAGTGAACCGTCGCCACACGGACGGCCTGGCCATGTTTGCGTTGAGGAAGCTGCGGACGAAAATCATGGGAGAAGGTATTCACATATAGACTCGTCTAAGATACGTTACTCGCAATAATTATTTTTTTCATGGGGCAGGAATGGGCGAGGAATATCTCCTTTCTGCAACCACTCCCGCTAAAAAAATTTTTGCGAACAATTTTGACTATGAATCAATCACGAATTCGGAGGAAATTTTATTGAAGACAGTTCGCTTGATTTCTGACTATTCTTATGGGTCCGGATCAGATGCAGTTAGTCTTAAGGCCGGAAGCACCATAAATTGTCAGGATGATCTCTTAGCGGAAAAGTTGCTAAGCTCGGGTATAGCCGAAGAGCCAAAGCCGTCCGGCATGTTAGGCAAAGGTGAGAGCTTCTACGTCACGGAAAGCCTTCTTATCATTGCCTGGAGCGTCTTTATTATCGCTGCATTAATGGGTGATGATAACACAAAAGAGTCGATAATTACCATTATCGGAAATATAATAACATGCATCGGAGGATATTGGTTTGGCTCCAGAATGCCGATAAATTCCCAAAAACAATAGAATAATGCATCCGATTTCCCAAAATTTCAGTATGTCTTCACATTCTGATCGCAAATCACACCGAGGATGGGCTGCATCATCATTCTTATTTTTATTATATTTGCAAATTTCTGATTTGAATGAATTTCCAATCGTAACTAATTTAATTAAGACTATTATATTGGAGGAATTAAAAATAGCTGAATATTACCAAAGCGATTTAGAGTATTTAAGGGATGAGTTGGCAAGACTCGATCTGATCCTTTTGCAGCTTCAGGCCTCTAAGACCACAGGCTACCGGCGTGGAGATGATCCGTTCTCCGGGCTGTACGTCTCCGACAGCGAGGCCGAAGCTCTCTTGGAAAATCGGGAGAGCATGATTGTTGCCAAGGGCAAATTGGCCAACTACTCCGATAGAATTCTTACCAAAGAGCTGGAGATTCAGCAAAAGGTCCTCAAATCTCTGGAATTGGCCATGGAGCCGCGGCTCTTCCGGCTGGCCAGGTGCTTTTCCCTGAATCGGCTTGAGATGGATGCGATCCTAATATGCGCGGCAAGCGAGCTGGACCCCAAATATGAGCGGCTTTTCGGATATCTGCAAGACGATCTTACCAGAAAGTTCCCCAGTGTCGGCCTGGTTCAGGAGCTGCTCTGCAAAACTTTTGAGGATATGATAGAGTCACGAAAATTCTTCCTTCCCACTGCAACGCTGCTGCACAATAGGATTCTCGAAATTGCAGCAGATAGAGAGGATATACCAAAAATCGCTTCAGCTCTCAGATTAAATCCCAATATCCTAAGCTACATTTTGGGCGAAGAGGATGGATGCGGCGAGGACAAATCAATCGAAATATCCGAATGCATAAAATTCAAATCAGAAGATTCGGGTTTTGGGGAATCTAAATTGGAGGATCCGGATTGCAAAGGATCGGAATTCGAAGAGAATCGTGCCAGTCTTCTCGAATCGGTAAGAATTCCGGAAAAGATCCGTTCAAGTGTGAAGAACTTGATCGGTTATTTGGAGAAAGAGGGCGGCATAGGAGTGTGCATCCTTCAGGGACCCTACGGTTCTGGGAAAAAAGCAGTGGCTAAGGCAATCTGCGAGTCGGTCGGCCTTGGATTCCTCAAGATAGATCTTTTGCCCCTTGCCTCTAACAGCACCGATATAGTAGATGTACTATCTTGGCCGCTGCAAAAGGCAGTGCTGGAAAGCCGGGCGGTTTATATTACCGGGCTGGATCTTCTTCCTGCAAATGAACCCAGAACCCAGCAAATTAAGGTCGGACTGGAAAAGGCGATCTCCTCATTCTCGGGATTTGTTATGCTCTCTTGTTTAGATAATATGGAATTGGCAAGAGAGATTCAGAGAAGCGCTTTCACTATCTTTATGCCTGTGCCCGAATTCCCGGATCGTAAGAGTATGTGGCTGCAGGAGTTGGGAGAACAGCTGGAGGAAAAGGATATCGACGAGTTGGCATCCAAGTTCGTATTCACATCCGGCCAGATAGAAGATGCCGTGTCGGCTGCCAGAAATATTGCAGTTCTGGAGGGCAGGGACAGTCTGGAGAAAGAGCATATTTATCGGGGAAGCCGGGAGCAGGCCAGCCGCAAGCTCTCTGCTCTTTCCACTAGAATCAACACAGAGCTAAGCAGAGCAGAGCTTGTCTTGCCCGATGATAAGATGGCTCAGCTGTGCGATGTCAAGAACTTCATCCGGAACAAAGGAGCCGTTTACTATGAATGGGGTTTCAGCCAGAAGCTTTCCCTCGGCAAAGGAATGAATATTCTCTTTTCCGGCACATCCGGCACCGGAAAGACTCTGGCCGCGGGAATCCTGGCAAGGGATTTGGGGCTTGAGATCTACAAAGTGGACTTGTCTTCAATTGTCAGCAAGTACATCGGCGAGACGGAAAAGAATATTAATAAAATCTTTGAGGAAGCAAGAGAGATCAATGCCATTCTCTTCTTCGATGAAGCGGATGCCATCTTCGGCAAGAGGAGCGAAGTTAAGGATTCTCATGATCGGTATGCAAATATTGAAGTCAGCTATCTGCTGCAGAAGATGGAGGAGCATGAAGGAATCGTCATCATGGCCACCAATCTCAGCAATAACATAGATGAAGCCTTTGTTCGCAGAATGCACTTCATCGTAGAATTCCCATTCCCGGATGAGGCTGGCCGTCAGCGCATCTGGAAGAGTCTTCTGCCGGCTGAGGCACCACTGGGAGATGATGTGGATTTCCAGTTCTTGGCCAGCCGATTCAAGCTGGCCGGCGGAAACATAAAGAACATTCTGATGGCAGCCGCATTCATGGCTGCCGATAGCACGGGGGTCATCAATATGGAGCATCTCATCAAAGCCACCGTGAACGAGTATAAAAAAGTGGGGCTCATTTGCAATCAGAGCGATTTTGGAAAATATTATCATCTAGCAAATAAAAATTTTCAAAAAAATTAAAATTCAACTCAATATAATTTTTGAAAATTGAATTTATAATGTTATTGAAATTAAGGGAGTGTTTAACTTGAGCGCAGCGAATAACAGGCTTGGTTACATAAATCGCAATGGAACTCTGAGAGTTCCGGCGGAAGGGCTCTTAAAGCATATTCTTGAGACGGGAAAGCGCCTCTCTCAGTCGAAGCTATGGGAAATCCAGCGCAATTTCTTCATAAATCAGGGCGCTATGGCCTGGAGTCAGGGCGTCGTCCCATATTTCATAACCAGTAATTCATTCATAGCAAATTCTTATGCGCGGCTGGTCTTCGGTTTTTTACGGGATTGTGTTGCGAATAAACAAGAATCAAACGGCTCCTTGTCTTCGGACGGGAGCCGCCTTTTTTATTTTATAGAACTTGGCTCGGGGTCGGGCTGTTTTGCCTATCATTTTCTCAAAAAATTCTCGGATATTTTGGACAGGTCGTCTCTTAAGGGCTTACAGTATAAATATGTGATGACAGATCTGCCGGAGCGCAATCTGGAACACTGGAAAAGTCATCCCTTTTTTTTGCCGTTCATCGAGCGGGGGACTCTCGACTTTGCAAACTTTGATGCACAGAATGATTCGGAGATCGTGCTGAATCTTTCCGGGGAACGTTTGAGTCCGGGAAGCGTCAAGAATCCGATGGTTGTTATTGCCAACTATTTTTTTGACAGCATACCGCAGGATGCATTCAGCATTCATAACGGCGAGCTTTATGAGACATTGATCGCCCTCGTATCTTCCAAGAATGAGACGGACATGGCAGATCATACCATCCTGAAGCGCCTTGGCTTTTCCTTTGAGGACAATCTCATCGATGGCGACTACTACGGAGACCCGCAGCAGGATGGGATATTGAAATATTATCAGTCCCATCTTGCCGACACCAACATTCTCTTTCCCTCCGCCGCGATGGGATGCATGGAACGTCTACTGAAACTGTGCAGCGGCAGGATGATGATGATATCGAGCGATAAAGGCTACAGCAGAGAGGTCGAGCTGCAGGATCTGGGAAGGCCGAGCATCAGCATCCACGGCAGTTTTTCTCTGATGATGAACTATCATGCCTTGGGGAAGTATATCGAGGAACAGGGCGGGACGTTCCTGGCCAAGTCCTATCAGTATTCCGGGATTGATGTCTGTGCATTCCTCATGGGCGCGCATCCGGGCGGCTGGATCGAGACCTGCCATGCTTTCCATGATGCGATGGAGAGCTTCGGGCCGGATGATTTCTTCATTCTCAAGAAGGGATTGGACCAGAATTATGCAGCCCTCGATCTCTCTCAGATCCTGGCGTTTCTGCGGTTGAGCGGCTGGGACTCCAAGGTCTTTTACAACTGCTTCCCGGCCATTGCGGAGAAGATCAGGATCGCTCCCGTGGATCTGCAGGAAGAAGTGCACAATGCGATCCAGAAAACCTGGGACAATTACTATCCTATGGTCGGAGACCGGCGCGATGTGCCATATCAGATGGCTACGCTTCTATGCACCATGGATCGCTACTCTGAGGCTCTGCAATATACCGAGCGCTCGCTCAGCTTCTTTGGTGAGAATCCTGCGGCTCATTACTGCAAGGCCGTTTGTTACTATCAAATGAAAGACATGGAAGAGGCTCTGGTGTGCATCGACAAAGCGATTGAATTGGGGCCTGGGTCGTATCCCTTCCAAGAGATGAGGGCGATGATCAGGGCGGAGATGGGCAAAGGAGGATGAATATAGAGGTGCGAAACGATTTTTTTGTAGCATGGTTCTGCAAATCGCGGTTGAACGAATTAAGGTTTTGTCAAGTAATAAATTTGAGATATGAGGGTGTTAATGATGGAGAATGTATTCACTGAGAGAAGGTCGCGCAATGCATCGAAAAATAGGGGTGATAAATGCCGATCCAGTTCAGTACCCAGGAATAGTCGAGCAGATCTGGTGAATCTATTTTCACTAAGGCGCAAGACCTCCGTGGACCCTGCTGATATTTCATCCTTGCCGCTTGCAGATGCCATGCGTCGGACAAGTGAATCTGGGATAATAAATTCTGGCAGAGAGTACTTTCAAATCTCTCCGGGTGAATCCAATATCTTGCAATGCGTGGGCACTCATCTAAGAAAAAATCTAAAATGGGTTGATAAGCAAAAGGGCCCTCTTGTTCAATATCTAAAGCAATATCGTAAAATTCCATTTGGTAATGAAGATTATCAAGAACAAATGAATTTATTAATGAATATTTTTAAAATTTTTTCTTTAATAATTAGATGTAATAGTGAGGCCCCAATTGATCGTGATCAAAATAAATTCAAAACAAATTTGACTGAGGAGATTAACTATGTTATGCGCGAATGGGATGAATATATTTGTTTATTAAAATCAGAAAATAAATATTCTAAATCTATCATGGATTTTGATATAAAGGAAAAAAGCCTGAATATTTCTAAATCATTAGTGAGGCCGCATCATTCTCGCATAGCAAGCTTGGAAGGAAACAATGAGCAGCCAAATATAATTGGACCCAAGCTGAGCGGGCCTCTTCCAAGAATCAATATGAATATGGAAGAAGTATTAGGTACGAAGTTAGGTGGATCAATTGACTCGATTGAGCAGAATTCTATAATATATCGGTATTATAACAATCAATTTAATCAAGACTATAAGCAATTTGAAAAAATTTATAAATATATCGACCCTAAAGAGACCATGGACCGTTGCATGATTTCAGGACCTCTCATTTTAGAGTCGAATGAAACTCCTGTTTGTGAAGAAGAAAAAGAGCCCTCTCATTCAAAGGACAAAGAAAACACAGATTCTTGTTCAGTTAATGTAAAAAGTTATTGCATCGAAACTCTTGAATTGATCGAACAAATATCTATAGAAAATTACTCCGAAATAGACCGATTTGAATATTATCATGATTTAGTTCAAAAAGTAGCGCTTCTTCGCATGAACTCTAATTTTATACGCGCATTAATAAATTATCCTAGAAACAAACAAAATGATTATAGTTTTTATAAAGCGATTAAAGATAGTTCTGGCACTCACATTGCTGCATTAATCGCGGAACATTCATCATGCAATGTATCCGCACTTGAAAGTATTTTTGATTGTGATAACGTTATAAATTTTGTTGATCATTTTGATCTCTATCTCTTGCAGATGGAAGAACTGCTTATGAATCTACATGAATATATCGAATCTGACGAGATTGATGCATCTGCAATCCGAGAATCTGGAACTTTCACCCGGCAACCTTTGGCAATGAGTCCTAGAGCGAGTGCTGTTCATTTCGCCGGAAAATCATGCATGACGGAAGAGTCTCCTAGAACCGGATCTATTTTTGCATCGCCTAAAACTAAAAACATCGTTCGGAATGAATCGCCTATCCCTTTGCCGGACGAAAAACGATGCAAAAACCGCTTTTATAAAGCGAAAAAAATGTGCTCCGCTAGCTGTGGAGTGATATGCGAACCTTTCGCCATGCCTATGCATAAGTGCACCTCCCCAGTTTTAAAACCAGATTCAATCTTGGATAAACTGCCAAAAAATATAAAGGACTTCTTGGCTTTAAATACTCCCATTAAAGTCATGATTGAAAATTATGACAATAGTGAAAATAGTACCGATCGCGAACAAATTTTAAAAGAGGTTAAAAAGGCTGCTAAATACATGCCTGATAGTGCTGCTCAAGATCTGTATCGGATTGTAGAAGATAAATTAAAATGATGAATTTGAAGATGTATACAGTTAATTTTTTAATCTCCGCATTGATGAAATTATCGGAGGGTATTGGATGCATCTTCGGTTTGCGCGTCTATAGTGCCTTCGCGTTAGATCCCGGTTCACGCGAAGGCTCGAAGGGCACGAAACCGGACAAAACTATGATGCATTATGATTTTTAGGTTATCATGCCCTCAAGTACCCGAATTGTAATAATAATAATATTCGTGATCTAATTGCATTTTCCTTAACCTATGACCAATGCATCTCAGTGGAGAAATGAATTGGCCGAAAAATTCTAAAAAAGCATTCCGCGGCAATGGCAAGAAGCAAAAGTATGAGGCTCGAATTGCGAGCTGGAGAAGCTGCTTCGCCAGTTCCATGCCGAGAACGAACTTTTTTTTAAAAAAGCCTTTGCCATGACACAAAAGACGGTTCGGGTGGAGTGAATCAAACCGACACTAAAAGATGATTATGATTGCCAGGGAAAAACCATATGAGACTTTTTGTTGCTGGATCTTGATAATTCAAATAAATCTACATAATTTATTGACTCATATGTGAATAATAAAAATCGATATTTATCGAATGATAATTGTGGGAAATCAATGAAATAAGGTGTAAATCATGCATAAAAAGACATTAAAGCCTGACATAAATCGTCACGCATCGGCTTCTGGTTCCGTTCGCTCGCATCAAGTTCGGGGACAGAAAGAAGCATATGACCTGCAGAAAAGGTTAGGCAATCAAAATATGCAGAGAATCTTTGGCGTGAAAACGCAGACGGGTAACGATCAGATGAGAATATCGATGCATACTTCAAGAAATCATCCCTTCGTACAACGAAAAACAGAAAACGTGAGTCAATTAGCACATGATTGTCTTGAACTCGTTCATTTGTATTTAACTACCCTCGGTGAAGAAGCAAAATGTCTTTGTGGAGATCTCTCGCCCATGATGTCTCAAGCTCTCCATGCTTTAAAAAATCCTGCTAGTTCTACGATAATTTATAAATTAATTATTGCTAATTGTCATGTTTATGATAATCTTCCCTTGGCGGATAAATGCTATCATTTGCAGAAATTATGTTTGGAGCAAATTGAGAAAGATTCCGGTAGACTATTGGGTACTGATGAAAATCCAGTATCCGAATGGGCAAGAAATGAATTGGTCGCTGTAAAAAAACAAGAGGATGAATTTGAAAAATCTAATCCATATGTAGAGCCTATGAGTCCTGAATTGACTCTTATCAAATTTTGGATGGATAAAAACATGCCTACGCATCCGCCCTATTAGCATCAGTGAAATGAGGAATATGAAGATAGTCTGATAGAGGCCTGGAACAGAATAACGAGAATAGTCTAAGGCCAAACATTTGAGAGCTTATTCAATCGGATCTGAATGCGGAGCGTGGCCAGCGTCAAAGCATCGATGCGATCTGAATTGGGCACCAGTTCGTTCTACGATCGCTTTGATGAGCAGCTTGAGTATGAATTGGACAATCATGTAGGCAGCGTGCCTGAATTCCCGTTATTGGAAAGTAGCATGATTCTAGTTCCCATCCATCGGTCATC
>Ga0209819_10000324_pt1 | contig 13581 bp, 12 predicted proteins | sample PPLLak2March2015_FD_187248 | JGI IMG/M metagenome (GOLD analysis project Ga0209819, IMG submission 187248) | Freshwater sediment microbial communities from Prairie Pothole Lake near Jamestown, North Dakota, USA - PPLs Lake P7 Core (1) Depth... | ecosystem: Environmental > Aquatic > Freshwater >... | reverse complement strand
CTCTTCTGTTGATGCAGCCAATATCCTAAAGCCCGCTCTTTCTAGAGGCGAGCTGCAGGTTATCGGCGCTACAACCTTGGATGAGTACCGGAAGCATATCGAGAGTGACGCCGCTCTTGAACGCCGGTTCCAGCCTGTTATGGTGGATGAGCCAACCATCGAAGAAGCTCTCGAGATTCTACGTGGTATCCGTTCAGCTTATGAGGAACACCACCGCCTGACGATCTCGGATGAAGCTCTCGAGGCCGCTGTACGGCTGTCTGCTCGCTACGTCAGCGAACGTTTCCTGCCGGACAAGGCTATCGATCTGATCGACGAGTCGTCTTCTCGGGTCCGTATGTACAAGAGCCCAGCTGCGAAAACGTCGAAAGACCTGATGACCCAGCTTCGCGAGCTGCGTCACAACCACGCACTGGCTCTCGAAGATGGACGTTATGAAGATTCGCAGGAAATGCAAGATCGTCTTGATAACCTGGAACGTCAATTGGAACGCTTGCGAACTGGCTGGGACCGATCGAACAGCCCAATTGTGACTGCTGAAGACATTGCTGAAGTCGTTTCGATGTGGACCGGAGTGCCGGTGATGCAGATCGCCCAGGCTGAATCGCAGCGGTTGCTCCAGATGGAAGATGAGCTTCGCAAGGTGATTATCGGACAGGAGGAAGCCGTTCAGGCTATCTCAAAAGCAGTCAGGCGTTCGCGCGCCGGGCTGAAAGACCCACGCAGACCGATTGGTTCGTTTGTCTTTCTTGGCCCAACGGGTGTTGGCAAGACCGAGTTGACCAAAGCATTGGCTCGCTTCCTTTTTGGCAGTGAAGATGCCTTAATCCAGCTCGATATGTCAGAGTTCATGGAGCGCCACACCGTCAGCCGGCTAGTTGGTGCGCCTCCTGGTTATGTAGGATATGAGGATGCTGGCCAGCTTACTGAAGCCCTGCGCCGCCGCCCGTACTCGATCGTGGTCTTCGACGAGATCGAGAAAGCTCATCCTGAAGCACATAACATGCTGCTTCAGATCATGGAAGAAGGGCATCTCTCGGATGCCCGAGGCCGCAAAGTGGACTTCCGTAATGCTATCATCGTCATGACCTCCAACGTTGGCGCAGATGTTATCAAGCGGCAGGGAAGCCTTGGCTTCGAGCTCAAAAAGGACGAAGCGAACGAAGAGCTCAAAGCTTACGACGAGATGCGCAAGAAGCTGATCGAATCGTTGAAGCGGGTATTTCGCCCCGAGTTCATCAACCGTGTAGACGGCGTGATCGTCTTCCACCCGTTGAATATGGAAGACATCAAGAAGATCGTCAACCTGGAACTGGATAAAGTTGCTGTCCGGTTGGAAGAGCACCAGATCGAACTCAGTGCCACTCCTGAAGCTCTGCAGAAGCTTGCCGAAATGGGTTACGATCCCGATATGGGTGCCCGGCCTTTGAAGAGGATTATCCAGCAAAAGGTCGAGGACTCACTATCTGATGCACTGCTCAGTGGTACGTTTAACGACGGCGAAAAGATTGTTGTTGATGTCAAAAACGAAGAAATCAACTTACACAGAGTCGAAGAGGAAGAAACCGAAACGAAGGAATCGCTCGAAGCAGCGTAAATAGAAAATAAGAAGGGTGACCGGTAAAAGCTGGTCACCCTTTTTAGATCTGGGAATAATCCTGAGCATCGACCATCGCCAACATCTCAAGGGCAGTGGTCGATGATTTTTTATCACCTGTCTTGATATTTGGATCAAGTCTCTGAAATTAAATGTTCGATAAACGATTTCATTTATAATATGGCTCATGACAAAACTAAGAACACAATACGTATGCCAGCAGTGCGGTCGTCATTGGGCTCAGCAGCTCGGGCGTTGCCCGCAGTGTGGTGCATGGAACAGCATCACCGAGGAAATTGTTGCTCCACCACCTTCTCAGGCAGGAGCCGGCAAAGTTCGCGGGCTGGCTGGAGCTTCTCAACCGCAGAAGCTGGATGAAATTGGCATAGACGTCGAAGAGCGTATCCCTGTATCTATCGGCGAGTTTGCTCGTGTTTTAGGCGGCGGTATCGTGCCTGGGTCAATTGTTTTGATCAGTGGGGACCCGGGAATCGGTAAATCGACGATCATGCTCCAGCTTGCAATGGAAATGGGTTCCCGAATCCGAGTCCTTTATGTCTCAGGTGAAGAGTCTGAGCGCCAGATCAAGATGCGAGCCGTCCGGCTGCAGCGAAACAAGAGCATTGATAATGATGGCCAGGCCGAAATGCCCGGAAATCTTTACCTGGTAACGGAGACGAACCTTGAGCAAATGCTGGAGCATATTGAAGCTATTAAGCCCGACCTGCTGATCGTTGATTCGATCCAGACCACCTACATTCCTGAGCTGGAAAGCTCTGCTGGATCGGTGACCCAGGTACGAGAGAGTGCTTCACGTTTGCGCGAAGTGGCAAAATCCAGAGGCACAGCTGTGTTCCTGATCGGTCATGTTACGAAAGAAGGCACGATCGCGGGGCCGCGTGTTTTGGAACATATCGTCGACACAGTACTCTACCTGGAAGGCGACCGGTTCCAATCCTACCGTTTGCTGCGCTCGGTGAAAAACCGTTTTGGGGCCACGTCCGAAGTTGGTGTATTCGAGATGCACGAGCGCGGTCTTATCGAAGTAACCAATCCCTCCGAGGCTTTCCTTGCCGAGCGGATGATCAACGCTCCTGGTTCAGCTATTGCAGTTACGATGGAAGGGACACGCCCGCTGCTGGTGGAAGTTCAGGCCCTTACCTCTCCCACAAATTTCGGAAATCCGCGCCGGACACCTAATGGCATCGATTTCAACCGCCTGCTCATGCTGGCGGCAGTGCTGACTCGCCGGGTAGGTTTAGGGCTCTCGGAACAAGATGTGTTTGTCAACGTCGTGGGTGGTATCCGCATCAGTGAACCGGCAGCCGACCTGGCTGTCGCAGTTGCAACCGCTTCCTCGATCCAAGACACGCCGGTACGAGCGGATACGGTCTTGATCGGTGAGGTGGGCCTCTCGGGTGAGCTTCGTATGGTCAGCCAGATGCCCGCCCGCCTGCGCGAAGCGGCCAACCTGGGTTTTAAAACTGCGATTGTCCCACGCCGCTTGCGTCGCACAGAACCCTGGCCCGCAGATATTGAGGTGGTTGAAGCACGCTCGCTGCGGGATGCGCTCAAGCAAGCGCTGGTAGGAGCGGCTAAGAAAACGGATTGATTTTAAAAGCAGGTATCTTAACCATCTCTTCCAATAGAATCCATTCCTAAAGAAGAAAAACTAACCATTTCTTATTAAAATTCTAAGGAAATCTATATTGTTGATTTCTATAGAATCTGATAGATTTACGTAGATTTTTACTACGATTTATTTGGATTTTAGGAATTATGCGAATTGGGAGGGGTATTTATGTTTCTTAAGCGTGTACAGCTTGGGCTGCTGCATGTTGCTGTCGCAATGACGCTGGTACCGATTAATAGTACTTTAAACCGGGTAATGATAAAAGAGTTGAGCATTTCTGCAGCTTTGGTTGCCCTGCTGGCATCGCTGCCTTACTTGTTCTCTCCGATCCAGATTGCAATAGGTTCTTTTGCAGACCGCCACCCTCTGTTTGGTTTGCGGAGGACGCCCTACATCCTGATGGGGATCTTGTTGTGTGTGGCAGGAGTAATCGTCTCTCCAGCCGCAGCTTTTGCAGTGGCGGAAGGTTCTTTGGGTGGCTGGTTGTTTGGAATCATTGCATTCGGTATATGGGGGTTAGGTTACAACCTGGCGGCAGTCTCCTACCTGTCACTTGCTACTGAAATTTCTGGGGAAGGCGACCGCGGCAAGACCATCTCAGTGATGTTCTTTATGATGATCCTGAGCATCATCGCTACCGCGATTACGCTCAGCCGCCTGCTCGATCCCTATTCTCCAGAAGCAATGGAACAGGCTTTTCGCTGGGTGGGACTTGCCGCTCTGTTCCTGGGAGGACTGGGCTTACTTTTCCTGGAACAGAAGGATCCGGTATATGCGCTGCCTGCATCTGAGCGGATGGAGTTCCGCGAGATGATCAAGAAGGTAACCGAGAATTCACAGGCGAAGTTGTTTTTCGTATACCTGGTTATCTTGTTGGCGGCGCTTTTAGGACAGGATATCTTGCTCGAACCGTTTGCCGGTGAAGCCTTTAATATGCCGGTACAATCTACGACCCGGATCACATCGATTTGGGGTGGGACGTTCTTACTGGCCCTGGTAATCGCTGGAATCGTTGAGAACCGGCTGGCGAAAAAGACAGTGGCGATCATCGGTGGTGTAACCGCGGTTATGGGTTTCAGCCTGATTACTTTGAGTGGAATCAGCCTTATCCTACCAGTTTTCTTTACCGGCGTCGTGTTCCTGGGAATTGGAAGCGGGTTGTCTACCGTATCAAACTTATCCCTGATGCTTGATATGACCACACCAGGCAGTGTCGGCCTCTTTATTGGCGCCTGGGGAATGGCAAACGCTTTTTCGCGTCTGATTGGCTCTGTATTGGGTGGTGTTGTACGCGACGTGATGACCCAACTTACGCAAAACCCGGTTTCCGGGTATGTGCTCGTCTTTGCTGTCGAAGCGGGGTTCCTGCTTGTCTCTCTCTACTTGTTGGGAAGGATTGATGTAAAGGTATTCTTGACCCGTGCCAGGCAGAAAGGTTTGCTGGAACGGGCTGCAATGGCGAACGACGGGTAGTATCCAAAGGAGTCGTTATGACAGGTGAATGGTTGAGTTTGAGTGAAGTTGCTGAGGTATTGGGGGTTCATCCAAGCACTGTCCGAAGCTGGGCAGATCAAGGACGCCTGCCTGTCCACCGGACCCAGGGAGGCCACCGGCGTTTCCGCAGGTCTGAGGTGGAACTGCTGATGGCATCCGAATCGGCTGGCAGTCCTCCTGAGTTGGATCAGGTGATGCAAGATGCACTGCGGCAGACACGCTTGAAAATACACGAAGGATTGCTCGAGGAACAGGGCTGGTACCAAAAGCTTGATGATGAAGCTCGAGATCAATACCGGCGAGGCGGCAGGAGCCTGCTGCAGGGTTTGATGGCATACCTTTCATCAGACGAGAATGGGGCTAAAAATGAAGCCAAGGCAATAGGATATGAGTATGCATCAATTGGGAAGCGCTGCGGGTTGAATTCGGCAGAGGCTGTGTATGCATTTCTGTTCTTTAGGAATTTGCTTATGAATGCCATGTTTTCAGTCTACGAAACCGCTTCTATACGTTCGTCACATGCATGGGGGGAAATGTTCAGGAAAGTTAATGCCTACACAGATATCATCTTAATTACACTTCTCGAAACCTACGAAGCTTACCAGCGGAGTGCGGTCCGATGAACAAGCAGAGCAAACGGTTTATCCCATCGAAATGGATGGAAAAGATGGTGCCTGTACTGTTTGTTCTTTTAGCTCTGGTTCTGCTGGTCACGTTTGGAATCATCATATTTTCCTTCTTTTAGAATCACTCGTTTAGGCGGAGGTAGAAAATGCATTATATATCTATCCTATCTACGATTGTGGCTTTTAGTTTTGCTGCTTCAGTTATCAGGCGGTATGCAAAGCGCGGCGGAACTCACTTACTTTTATGGGGTATTGGTCTCATCCTGTATGGTTTGGGAACCCTAACTGAAACTATTTTTATCTTCACATACCACCCGCTGCTCTTAAAAATCTGGTATCTAAGCGGGGCAATGCTGACTGCTGCCTGGCTTGGACAAGGGACAGTCCATCTCCTTATCCGGAAGCGTGGATTTGCAGCGGTCCTGACAGCGATTTTGGCGGTTGTTTCGCTGGCTGCCCTGGCACTGATCCTTGCCGCACCTGTGACACAGGCTGCCTACCAGTACGACCTTCCTGTCTCCTCACAATATAAGGATATCCTTATCCGCACCGGCCCGGTGATTGCCCTTACAATCATCCTCAATATTTACGGAACGCTCACCCTGGTCGGCGGTGCCCTTTATTCTGGATTTCTGTTCTGGCGGAAGAAAGTGCTCGTCAACCGGCTGCTTGGAAATATTTTAATCGCCGCAGGAGCCTTGATGCCGGCGATGGGTGGTTCGTTCATCCGGGCTGGATTTGCCGATTGGCTCTACTTGAGCGAATTTCTGGGGGCGGCTGTTATGTATCTTGGTTTTATTACAGCCTCCTCCCCAAAGGCAGTTCCTGAGAAAGTTGTGGCTAAGAATATCGAACAAGGAGTATAGATCAGATCGAATTGTTGTGAGTTTCCTTTAGCCTGAAGGTTCTATCCAACTTCTTAATCAACCTAAATTGAAGTATTTCTATGACATATGCCTGATATTATTATGGGCATATGTCATATTTGCTTCAGAAAATATGCGGGTATAATGGGCGAATACTTAATGGAGGTAGACGTGTCCAACACTTTTGTTGATTTTATCAATTCTACATTTAGTACAGATGCAGTCTCCAGAATACGGAGAAACCACGGCCTTGAACACGCAACACTACATGTTCTTGCCCAAAAGTACCCAAAAATGAGCATGGCAGGCCATTCGAACGCTACTGGCTTTTGGCTGCTGGGTGAAGTGCCTTCTGAGGCAGTTCGCGAAGCAGTTGACGAAGCACTCCAACGAATGAAAGATGGTGAAGAAAACCTGGCGGTCCATCCGAATTGTGGTACAAACTTTGTAGCCGCTGGCACGGTCGCTGGTATAGCCGGAGCAGCAGCGATGTTCGGTGTAGGAAAGCGCTTCCGAGATAAGCTGGAACGACTGCCTCTGGCGATGTCGCTGGCGACCCTGGGATTGATCCTTGCCCAACCGCTCGGCCGGGTTATCCAGGAGCGGGTTACAACCTGTGGGGAGCCGGGAACTTTGGAAGTAGAGAAAATCATTCCATCCAGGCGAGGCCGGATTCAAGCTCACCGGATCATTACTCGAGGATAGATGGCAGAAACAACGCCGGTTGTTTATATACTTTACGGCGAAGACGAATATGCGATCACCCAGTTTGTTGCCGCAATCGTGGCAAAACTGGGTGATCGTTCAATGGCGGACATGAATACGACCCGTCTGGATGGGCGTACAGCTTCTTTCGAGGAACTGGAAACTGCCGCGGTCACCATGCCGTTCCTGGTTTCCCGCCGCCTGGTTATTCTTACCAACCCGCTGCATAAGCTTGCCTCTGCTGCAAACCAGCCCCGCTTCCAGGCGTTGTTAGAAAGACTGCCATCTTATACTGCGTTGGTGTTAATAGAGTATCGATCACTGACAGAAGATTCTGATCGCAAGAAAGGCAAAATCAACTGGTTGGAAACGTGGGCTGTAAACGCCAGGGGTAGGGCTATGCTCAAACCTTTCCCGCTCCTTAAGGGATTGGATCTTGCGAAACGTATCCAGGAAATGGCACGCACAGAGCGTGGAGAAATTGAGTTAGAGGCAGCATTCAAACTGGCAGAGCTCAGCGGCGAAGACACGATGGTGGCTTTTCAGGAGATACAAAAGCTTCTGGCATATACCAACTACAGCCGTCCGATCAGTTTGAAAGATGTGGATTACCTGGTCGAGGATCAGGGACGCGGCAATATCTTTGCAATGGTGGATGCGATTGGAAATGGAAAAGGTGAAGAAGCCTTGAAAGCACTCCACCGGTTGATTGAAGAAGATGATCCACTGATGATTTTTGGTATGGTCGTTCGCCAGTTCCGCCAACTGCTTCTCACAAGAGAAGTTTTAGACCAGAAGGGGAATAGAAACGATGTGGCGAGCGCGTTACGAATACAGCCCTGGTTGTCTGAGCGTTACATGGTTCAGGCCCGGCGGTTTACCATGGATCAATTAGAGGCTATTTATCACCATTTATTGGAACTTGATGAAGCAATGAAGACCAGCGAAATAAGCGCAGAGTTGGCTCTCGATACATTTATTGCAGCTCTTACGCATTCGCCTTCCCCGAATGTTTCCCGTTGACACCAATCCAAAAATGATTTGGCAACACCGATTTGTTCGACCGTACCTCTACAGTTCCTGCTTTTGAGGGGTCTGCTTGCAGCATGCTTGGATGTACGAAGCAAATATTTGGTGAATGACCATACTTGCTGCGGTAATAATCTGCTGCTCGTTCAACCTTCCCCTCGAGATTAGTTTTTGGATCATTATCGAACCACAACATTCCGATATTCATAGTTTTACTCCAACTAGCATAAGACCCAGAACGGAACCCATTCATTTTCAAAGTAAACGCAGAACTGAGAGCCTTTTTTGAGTCCGTGATAGGTCTCCTCTGGTATCTGTGCAAGATTCATCCCAGTTCTGTCATTCTCGATATTCCCGATCAGCCAGGCGCCGAATCGTTCGAATAAATCACGCTCCATCGAATCAAGTTGTTTACTTTCGGTAGTTGCGATGACCCGTACCTGCACAGCGGGTCCTTCACGAACCAACCAGAGAAGGTTCTCGGCCTGGTCTGGATCGAGGCTTGCTAAGAGACCTGGCAGGTCATCGACAGCCAGGATGACAGCAGGACCCGATATTCCTGCTGTTTTTCTATCCTGGGCTAAGGTTGTCATTTCAGCGATTACTTCATCTGTTTTTATTCCAACCTGCTGACCACTTTTATATGTATGTGGAAAGCGAAGTGTCTTCTGGAACAGTTCGGGGCGGACTGTAAGGACAGCCACCCTTAGCTGCCTGACAGATGTGGTGGTGCATGCAGAGTTGATGATCGAATTAAGCAGGTTTGCCTTCCCTGCACCCGCGTCTGCAACAATCAAGATCGACCCGGCCCTTGGGTTCGAGAGGTCCATCATGACCGGCAAACCGTCGTCGCAAGCACCAATCAGGACTGACATAGGGGGCAGGGGAGCAACTTCTTGCAAGACAGATTGAAGCGTCGGGCGGATAGAAGGCTGCCTCTTGATCAGACGTTCTTTACTGAAGGTGGGTAGATGTGCGTTCATGGTTTTTAACGAAAAACAGAATAAATGTTCTAATATAGATAATACTAGAACATTTATTCTGTGTCAAGGATTATTTTGACGAATTTTAAAAACTCAGGGCGCCGGGGGGAAGTTCTTGGATATGCAGCAAGAAAGCCGAAACTCGCGAATCGTCCTCCAATGGGTATAAATAACCAAAATGATCTGCTACTTCTATTGCTGTTCTGCGAAAAAGTCCGCAGGCTGTAAATAATGCATTCCAGATTTCGTCATCGTTCGCCCTTGAAAATGTAGATAGAAATTCTTGCCTGCAGTTTTCTGGGAGATACTTTTCCAGGTATTTTCCAAACTTGCCCACATTCACAGAAAATTCCGTCCGTGTTCCTATTTGCCATTCGAGCATTGTGAACAGCATCGGTCTTACCAACTTATTCAAGGATTCCAGTGCATACGTGGTTTCTTTTCGCCATAAACCTTTTGCCACCATGATGGACACCCACCAGAATTCGTTGCAGCAATCTGCAAACATACCAGCGGTTGGCGGCTTTACCAGGTAATCTTTATCGGTTGGGGGAGGAAGATCAGGAGCCCGGTTATCTTTATCGAGGAGTAAGACTGTCAGAGAATCTCCATGGAAAAATTCATTTTCTTTTTCCATGGGTACTAACGCTAAGTCTATTCGCGTCCCATCGATGAACTGCATTAAATAGGTAAAACTACCATCCAGCTCGGCAGGAAATAGCTCCATATCTTCGGGCATTTGCAGGATCATTCGCTCGCCAAAAACATCTATCCAACGATTATCCTCCCAAAAAGATTCCATCTCCGTCACAAGGAAAGCAATGTCATAATCCTGAAAGATATCTGCGTGTGTATTTGGGTTGGCACGAGATCCGTTCAGCACAACTGCTCGAACTCGTTCATCCTGCATTGCAATGTTTAGAGCCAGGTTGATTATTTCTTGTTCTGCCCGCATCTTGTAAGACCTTATTTCTGAATATTTACTCTTTCTCTGACAAATGCCTCGACAGGAGTGTAATTCTCTTCAGTACAGAATATGGCGATCTTTTACGAGAATCCTGCACCCACTATAGATGAAAGCGATAAGGATACCAAAGGGTATACCGACCGCCAGCACCAGATCTCTTACGATAATTCGATTTTTAAATATTGGAACAAAGAGCTCCCACTGCAGCTTATTGACAGATAAAATGATGCCTCCTAGTTTTTTTGTTCCTTAAATTCCGCCAGACAAAGTAATCCTGCACAGAAAGAAATCAGTATATACCGTTTTACTTGAAAATTCAGGTATTGGACATTATCCTCGTGCACAAAAAAGAATTCATCCTCGTCCCAATTATCGGTTCTGTTTTTACATGCTTTGATCTGGCTCCTGGTTTCAAAAGATATGTCTCCGATCAGGATCATTCCGTCTTTGTTTAGATACGGCTTTAGAATATGGTAAAAAGCTACTTTTTCAGGATCCGGGATATGATGCATTGCATATGTACTGATAATAAAATCAAATTTCTCGCCAGACAATTCTTCCGGCAGACCATTCGAAATATCCCATTCGATTAATCTGGCTTCCGGCATTTTCTGCCTGGCTATTTCGATCATTCTCGGTGAAAAATCAATGCCGGTGATCGAATAACCATCATCATACAGCTTTTTGGTCAGGGTTCCGGTTCCAAAACCAACATCAAAAACCTTCCCAATCTTCTTCTCTTTGACTTTGTTATAGATAAAATTCAAGACCTCTTCATACCCTGCAAATGGATACTCATCCTTCTGATCACTTCGTTTGACATCTTCTTCGTAATCATCAGCCCACAAATCGAATTCACTGCTGTCTACCATTCAGCCTCCTTGTTATAAGGAAGAACAAACGATTGTATCGATCATACTCTTGAAAATATAATTCCCTGTTCTGTTGAATTGTGTAATATCCAAACGATCTTCAGGAATTGTGATTTTTTAAACGATATTTCGTTATACCAAATATCATAAATCCAATGAGAGACAGTGCTCCGAAGAAGGACATATAAATACCTTCTTGCATCGTTGGATGTGGATTGTAGACCAACATTGGCTTTATAAAGTTATATAAGGCAATGCCCGCTACAAATACAGGTAAAATTAATCCCAAATATAGCTGTCTTTTGGTTGATAAAAATATAACACTGAGAAAATAAAAACCTAAACCTAGAATCAGAACGATTAAATATAGAATTGCGTTCACAATCTTAGATTACATCTCCTTTTGATAAACGAAATTTTCTTCACCCTGCGTATGTCATCCAAACGGCCGTTTCAATGTGATACGTGTGAGGGAACATATCGAATGGAGTGACCTTCAGCAGCCTGTAACCGCCCTCGCTCAAACCCTTTAGATCGCGAGCCAGGGTTGAAGGATCGCAGGACACATAGGCTATGGTTGGTGCTCCGATCTTTAGCAAAGCTTCGACAACCTTGCGGCCCAACCCGGCGCGAGGCGGGTCGGCAAGGACAATATCAGGCTGGATCTCAAGATAAGGCAAAACATCCTCGACTGGAGCTTCATAAAGTTCAACGTTGTCGAACTCGTCCAGGTTCGTTTCGAAGTCTTGAGTTGCCTCAGAAGCGGATTCGACCGCTGCAAGTTGTTTCACTTTCGGGGCGAGAAAAGCGCTGAACAAACCGGCGCCGCTGTACAGCTCAAGTATGCTGGATTCAGAGGTAAGCGGAAGGTTTTCCAGCAGGTGTTTCACTATTCGCTCTGCCATACGGGTGTTGACCTGAAAAAATGAGCCCGCGGAAACCACGAATGGCCTTCCAAATACTTCAATTACGATCTCTGAGCTACCTGCTAGAGTTAGCGGCCCGAGCGGGCTGAGGTGTACGACTGAAATTGGAAGCTCCTCGATCGACATCTCGGGAGCTACGGGATCGCTGCTTTCCAATACCATCATCAGTTCGTCATCTGAACCGCGGCGTAAGCTGACTCGTTCGATGGTGGTGTCCGGCTCAAAGTCGAGCTGGGGCCAGGTCTCATTGATCGGAACCTCAGGCAGGTGACACTCGAGGACCTGCATCAGGCGGTTGCTGCGCGCTTCGCTGTAGCACAGCTTTCCCTCTGAGTCCAGTTGGAACTGAACATGGTTGCGATAATACCACGGGTCTGGTGAAGGGATAGTATTATCGACTGGCGGATCTTTAAAGCCGCCGATGCGCTCAAGCTGATCTTTGAGGATCTCCCTTTTGACTTTGAGCTGCTCTTCGTATGGGATATGCTGGTAAGCACATCCTCCGCAGATTCCAAAATGAACGCAGCGCGGGGTGATGCGGACAGGAGATGGTTCGAGTACTTCTACCAATTCGGCTCGGGCAAAGCCTTTCTTTTCATCGAGCAGGCGTACTCGTATCTTCTCGCCAGGCAGTGCAAACGGAGTGAAGACAGCCTTCCCACCCGGCAGCCTGCCCATTACCTCTCCGCCATAGGTGAAGGTGGTGGGGGTGATATCGTATTTTTCTTCTGGAGTCATGGTTGAATTATACGATGATAGGCACTCAGGCAATCAGGCACTTAGGGAAAACAGGTCTTTGGCCTTAGGCAATTAGGTCTTGGGTCTGAGGTTAAAATAGGGGATAAGGGATAGGGGTATGGGGTAGGCCGGTTGTGGATAAAACTTTCTGCGCAGAGTGGAAGAAGACAGTTGCTGGCGCAGGAGCGCACAGCACCAGGAACTGTTCACTGTTTACTGTAAACTGATAACTTTCTTACCCCGTCCCCGCCCCCATAAATTCCTCCATTGTCTGAAGCAGCCGCTCGACGTCCTCCAGTTTGGTTTCGCCCATGTGGGCTATTCGGAACGTCTTGCCCTTTAACGGACCATATCCGTTGGCAATGCGCATCTCTTTTTGAAGAAGGTATTTGTTAAGTTCCGAGATATCCCAGCCTTTCTCGTTTTTTACCGTCGTGACGGTATGAGAACGGAAACCTTCAGGTGCGAATAGAGATAAACCTCGATCAAGAGCCCAATCTTGCACGCGTTTTGACATGGACTCGTGCCGTTTGTAACGGTTCTCCAGCCCTTCATTGAGGATGCGGTCTAGCTGGTAGTCCAGGGCATAAATCAAGGACATGGCCGGGGTTGCTGGGGTCGAGTCTTTCAGGCGGTGTTTTTCCATACGAACCAGGTCGAAATACCAGCCTCGATCAGGGACACCCTGTGCGTATTCGAGCGCACGGTCGGACACAGCTCCAAGGGCGAGACCCGGCGGAAGAGCCAGGCATTTCTGGGAAGAGGAAAGGACCATATCCAACCCCCACTCGTCCATTTCGATCTTGACTCCACCCAGAGATGAGACGGTATCAATGCAGATCAGGGTATTGGGGCTGACCTCACGTACCGCTGAGGCGATCTCTTTCACCGGGTTTTGCAGCCCGGTTGAGGTCTCATTGTGAACCAGCAAAATTGCTTCATAACCTTTCCCCCGCATCTTTTCGGGGATCATGCCGGCAGTGATTGGCTGATCCCAGGCAGCATCGATCCGGTCCACCTGCTTCCCATTCGAAACAGCAACTTCATACCAGCGTTCGGCAAAAGCGCCGTTGATGCAGACCAGAACTTTTTCTTTGACAAAATTTCGCACGGCTGCTTCCTGCAGCCCTGAACCCGAAGCGGCT
>Ga0209819_10000323_pt1 | contig 13607 bp, 11 predicted proteins | sample PPLLak2March2015_FD_187248 | JGI IMG/M metagenome (GOLD analysis project Ga0209819, IMG submission 187248) | Freshwater sediment microbial communities from Prairie Pothole Lake near Jamestown, North Dakota, USA - PPLs Lake P7 Core (1) Depth... | ecosystem: Environmental > Aquatic > Freshwater >... | reverse complement strand
CAGCGGCACGTTGAATGAGTTTATCGAAGTGGAAAGAGAAGGCTGCACCGTAGGCCCCAACACTTTTAAAGTGGAAGATATGGTGAAAGGCAAAAAGATCGCGGTATTCGGCCTGCCTGGCGCTTTCACTCCGACCTGTTCGGCAAAGCATGTCCCGAGTTATGTGAACAATTTTGACGCACTCAAAGCCAAGGGGGTCGATGAAATCTGGTGCATCTCGGTCAACGATGCGTTTGTGATGGGTGCTTGGGGAAGGGAGCAAAAGGCCGGAGGCAAAGTGCGCATGATGGCCGACGGCAGCGCCGATTATGTAAAAAAGCTGGGGCTGGAAAACGATCTTACGGCGCGTGGCATGGGCATGCGCGCGCAGCGCTTCTCGTTGCTGGTCGACGATGGTGTGGTGAAAGCGGTCAACGTCGAAGCGCCCGGCAAGTTCGAAGTCAGCGACGCCGGCACCATGCTCAAGGCATTAGGCGCATAATCTTGCTAAATTAAAACGAGCTTCGGGGAAAGCTCACGCGATCAGCGCTAACGAGATTCGGTGGGACTGCGATCTCGCAGCCCCACCGATAAAGTATCGACATTTTAAAAAACAATCCCGAATATTTTCCCTTCATAGTATTCTGTCAAGAAGCCGATCAGGATTTCCGTAGTTGCTAGCTACCGCCCGTACTTCGGGATCGTCCAGAATCAACAGCCGTCCATTGTCAATAAGTACCTTATCGTTGATTGTGAGCGTGGGATGCAGCAAATAACCACAGCTGCGATCGACCCCTTCCACGTCGGCATGAATATCGATACAGGCAGGACTTCGTTCTGCCTCCCGGTGGGACGGTTCGTCTCTATCCCGGCTTAAACTCGCTTTCGGGTTTGCACCGAATAGCATGTGACTGCAAGTCGCCTTTCCCAGACCCAGTTTAGAGCGTAGATAGGTTGCCTCTTCTCCGCCTTCAACCTTCGTCACGATGCCATTTTCGTAGCCAAGGACAATCGGCTTCGTAAGATCTCCGCGAAAGCCTCTATAGCGGTCGCAGACCGCAACGCCCCGGACGTCAGGATGCATGAAGCCGCACACAGCAAGCGGAAACGTGATTGACTGGCCGCGCAGAAGTGGCCCGGGCACCGGATTGCCATTGGTAAGTGCATTATTTAGCTTTTCAGGATTGAAGGCACCGGAAAAGTGGGACCCGCTCGGCGTCGTCACTTTGAATGTGCCACCCCCGCGGGCGAGCAGGAACTCTCTTACCTTTTTGAGAATCGTATAGATAATTTCGAGTGGATACGTAGCCATCTCGGAGCTCATAATTTCTGCATCACCAAACTGACCGATCGATTTAGCGCCCTTCTTTGCGGCGCGAATCGCGTCGAAAAACGGCTTCCAAGTGACGGACATGACTGGATAGACTTCAACCACTAAGTCTACGCCCGCTAAAGCATTCAACACCGCTTTCGGAGGAGAGTCGACAAATGTCTTTCCGAAAGGGTCGCCGTAATGGGGGAACTCTGTGCCGATGACCGTAGTGGTCAGCGCTCCGACGGACTCTGCAGCGGCCTGAAGCGACTCGATGACTCTGGCATCGCTATGCGTGTCAGCAAGAAGGACCACCTGGTCCCCCTTCTTCACACCGCCAGCCGTCATAATATTGGAGGCACTTTGTAAAATCTTCAGCCTGCTGATGCTCATCGTAGAACTCCTGGTTTCTTTCCTTACCGCGTCCGGGCGGCGGCTTCAAATCATTTGCTTTGGGCAGTTGGCGAGTGACAAACGTTCCACATTTATCTATGGCCGACGGTAATGCTCAGGACGTGCGGAATGCCCTCCACGATCTTGCGGAAGGACTCGCCGCCGTTGTCCGTCATGTAGACCGTGCCATCACTGAAGCCATACAAGACGGAGTTCGGGTCTTCGGGGTCCATCGCCGTGCAGCGTGCACCCGCGGTGATGATCTCAGGCAAGCCGCCGACGAGACGCTGCCAAGTATTGCCGTAGTCATCGCTGCGGAAGACTCCGGAATCTGTCCCTTTGGGCCAAGTGGGTGGCGGGCCACTGGCCGCCGAGGTGAACATCACGTTGGGACGGTAGGAGTGTGCTCGGATCTGGGACATATAAGTCCTGCGCTCCAGTCCTTCACCGGAGTAGCGCCAATGGTCCCCTTTGTCCGAGCTTCGGTAAATACCCTTGCCAGTAGTCGAGATTATCTCCGAGTAATTATCCAACCGGACGTTCATTGTATGGACGTCGTTGTAGAGCCCATTATGTTCTTGATCCATCTGCTCCCAGGTCTCGCCGGCATCAAAGCTGCGCACCGCGCCGCCTTCTTCTATAGCGCAGTAGACGATGTTGGGCTCGTCCGAGGTTAGACAGATGTCCTTGATATGGCTGAAGTGCGGCGGAGCCGGAAACGTCCACATTTTGGACGAGGGCAGCGCCCGGAGCGCCATGCACTCGATCCAGCTCTCACCTCGGTCAACACTCTTGAAGATACCCGTGGGCTCCACGCCCACGTAAATCTCAGCGGTCTGCGGATGCTGGACTAACGCCCAGACCTCTTTTGACGTCAAACCCTGGTTACTTTCTCTCCAGGTACGACCGGCATCCTCGGAGATGAAAACACCCGCGCGTGTGGTCCCGGCGTAGAGCCGGTTGATATCATCCTTGTCGATGACTACCGGGGGCGTCAGCCGACCCTTGCCCGCAGGGTTCAAGCGCCGGTGGTCCAATCTCGAATCTTTTGGAGGCGGAGGAGATTCCAATCCGAGTAGACGGGTGTCGTACCTCCCGCTGTTTTCTGTTGCGGCATAAAGCCCTTCCCACGTCCCTATATAAAGAATCCGATCAGACGTCGATGTCATAGTGCCCTCCTTCTGTGTGTGCACAACCGCCGTTGAGGTCACGGCAGTCCTCCCCTAAGCCATCTCAATTTCGTGCAGCCACTGAGCAATGCTATCCGCTGCCTCAAGTTGCTTATCCGTTTGCCCACGCATGAAGTGCGTCCCGCCCTTGATAGTGACAAATTTCTTGATCTCGCCGGGCACGTGATCCAATACCTGCCTGGCGCGGCTCGGGGTACCCGTGGCATCCGCAGTGCCAACGACAACCAGCGTGGGCACATGGCAGTGCGGCGCATGCTTGTAGACATCGAAATGGGATGTCGCCAATCCCCGTTGGCTGATCCACGATCGGAGAGTCATGATCCGTAGTCGTGTGTGATTGCCGCGCAGTGGCCCTGGAGTATAGTTCGCTACCGCGGGGCTTTCGTCCCAGATGGTGAGCCCTGAACGGTCGGACGGGTCGATGGAAAAGTCCAAGAACTTCAGGTTGGCCCCTGTCCGATGGACCAAGAAAGTCACATCAATCAACCTGCTATTCCCGACGATTTCCAGTTCCTTCAGTTTCCGTTGGCACCATCGTGTGATCTTGTGATTACGCTCGACTTGCGCGGCTTCATAGCGCTTCTGGAACTCGTTAGAATAGGGAGGGCCGTTTTCGGGGTTGTACATGTCAAGAGAAGGATCGTACTGAAATGGATCGTTACCATCCTCGCCGCCGACCGAGGGATCGAGACTTTCGGTGAGGCTGTGGGCCCTGCCAGGGTGAGCGTTCAGGAAAATGAGCCCGTCAATGGGAGGAAGGTCGGCCTTGGTGAGGTCGGGGGGATCCCCTAACGGTGTGGATGTTATAGTGGGATTCTCCACCTGACTCCGGTACACGGCGACGATTTCGCCCCCGCCGCTGTTCCCAATGGAGAAGACACGCTCATAGCCTCGCTGACGCAGGAACTTCACTCCTGCAGCCATGTCCAGGATCGTATGCTCCAGCACCAGCTCCGCTTCGCGACGCGTGTAGCGCGTGGTGAAGCCGAGAGCGGCAAAGCCTCGCTCCGCCAGCGGCCGCAGGATGAAGTGCTGGCGCCAGTCTGTGGTCGGATGCATGATCGTGATTGCAGTTCGCGGAGTCTTACTGTCGTCGTAGTAGAGGCAGACCTCCACCTTCGCGCCGTCCTCCGTGGTCAAGGTAAATGGCTCTTCCTTGATCAATGTCGCACCTCCTGTGGATTTATTTCATGCCAAACAAGCTCTCTTGAAGCACACCGCTTCAACAACGGAACCTTAACGCGCACCACCCAGGTCGATGGCGCTTCCGCTCAGCCTACCGGCATGTGGTGAGGAGATAAAAGCGATGCTTCGGGCAACATCTTCCGGTGTGGTAAACCGCGCTAGCGGTGCCGCCGCCAGCATTTGTTCCCGAACACGAACCGGGTCAACCCCGGACTCGCTCGCTCGTTCGGCAATCATCTGATCCAGCAAGGGCGTATCGGTGAGGCCGGGGTTCACCGCAACTACACGCACACCCTGTCGACTAAAGCCGGCGGCCACGGCCCGCGTAAGAGCGATAACCCCCGCGTTCACGACGCTGTTCACCACCGAGTTGGGGTTAGGGCGTTCTCCCGAACCTCCCGCGATGTTGACGATGACACCTCCCGGCTGGTTAATGTAAGACGCAGCCGCTCGAATGAACCTGACCATACCCAATAACTTGAGCTGAAGGTGATACTCCCACTCGGCATCGCTGACTTCCGTGATTGATCCGGAACGAGAACCCCCCGCACTGTTCACCAGAATATCCAACGCGCCCAATCTTTCGTACGCCTCGCGCACTATGGAGGCCGGCGCAGCCGGATCAGTGACATCGGCCGGTAGGGCGAATGCTACGCCACCGGTATGACGGATAACTCCGGCGGCCTCCTCTAACAGCGCTTCTCTTCGCGCGGAGAGCGCCACGGACACTCCCTCGGCGGCTAGCGCAAGAGCCGTCGCCCTCCCGATTCCACTACTTGCGCCCGTCACGAGCGCTTTTTTCCCACGCAACCCCAGATCCATCTCAATCCTCAAGCGTACCCGAAACTCAAAATCGACCTTAATGATACCGAGCCGCGGTGGTGACAAGAAACTCCCCACCTTACGTATCAGACCTCAACTGTGGACCATTGCGATGCCAGTGTCGTGTCGGTTAGCTTGTCACTGTCTAATTCTGCCACGGTCTCTGGAAAGACGAGCATGCGCTCCGGCGGGAAGGTGACGAAAACCTCACGCCCCATCAGCTCTGAACCCATCAAGTTGTTGGTCCGGCAAAGGATAGTGCATACGCCGATTTGGACTCTTGCCAGCTCGTAGTCGCCCAGAAAGCTTACCTGATCCACGGAGCCCTTGAACGTGTTCGGTACTTCAACGCGCGATAGGCTCAACTGCACCCTATCGGGGCGGATGCCAATCAAGGGCTTGCCTTTGTGCTGCGACGATTCCGACAGGTGGATCAAACCGATGTCTGTCATTGCCTGTCCGCGCCCCTCTACCCGGCACTTCAACCAGTTCATTGTCCCAAGAAAGTCGGCAATAGCGGGTGTCGCGGGACGATCGTAGAGTTCTCTAGGTGTAGCAACCTGCAGGACTTTACCCCCTCCCATAACGGCGGTTCGATCCGCCAGCGCCATCGCTTCCGTCTGGTCGTGAGTCACATAGAGCGCCGATACGCCAGCCTGTTTCGCCACCGTACGAATTTCCATGCGAACCTGCTCACGAAGGCGCGCATCGAGGTTACTCAACGGCTCGTCCATGAGCAGCGCCGTCGGGTCGACGGCCAAAGCTCGGGCCAGAGCCACACGCTGCTGCTGTCCGCCGCTCAGGAACGGAGCGGGGCGCGAGCTAAAACCCGTGAGCTGCACTGCTTTTAGGACGGCGTTGACTCTCTCCGTGACCTCTGCCTTGGTATGACGTCGAGGTCCATCGGTTAACGGTAGCGCGACATTCTGGAAAACGGTCAGGTGCGGCCATATGGCATACGATTGGAATACCATGCCGATGCCCCGATATTCCGGGGCTACATTGCGTCGAGTGGCGCTTGAAAACACGACCTGGTTGCCGATCCGGATCTCACCCGCATCAGGGGTGACGAGGCCGGCCACGCAGCGGAGCAGAGTAGTCTTCCCGGATCCGCTCGGCCCCAGGAGTACGAAGAACTCGTTGTCTCCAACCTCAATGTCGACTCCGCGGAGCGCGGCCACGTTAGTGGTCTGTCCCGGGAAGGTCTTCTCCACGCCTTGCACCCTAATCATTGAGTCACCTAGCGTCCCGAGTAATCATCGGACTTCGCTCACCGGGCCGTCATCTGGAGCCGACCTCTCCCGACCAGGAAATATAGGGCAATCAACGGCGTCATGCACAAAATGGTCACTACCATGATCGCGGCCGCCCGTGTACTGTCTCCTTGCCATGCGCTCCAGATAAACACCGGCAAAGTCACCGTGCCCCTCGATACGAGCAGTGCCGCCATGGTGAATTCGCGATAGGTTAAAAGCGCCATCCACAGCCACGTGTAGAGAATCGCGGGCATCATCAACGGCCTTAGCAACTTCCAGATCACCTTCCCAGTTCGCAGCCCAAAAACGTATCCGGCCTCGTCCAATTCCGGATGAATCTGAACCAGGCTGCTGTTGTACACTCTCGTTGCGAAGCTGATCCGAGTAACTACATACACGATGATGAGAAGCGTCAACGTACCATAGAGCGGGACCCAGTTGGGCAACCAGAACAAGACCAATATGATCGCCCCCACTGCGAAGATGAGATTGGGAATCGCGTGAGGAATGAACGCTAGCATGTCCACCGTTCCGGCGATGCGCAGTTTCGAGCGTACCACCACCCACGAAATGCATAGACTCACGATCACCGTAACCGTCGGCACGATCAACATGAGGATCATGGTATTCAGCACGGGTGCGCCGATGCGCTCCAGGGTAATAGCCTGATAATTGGCCAGCGACACATTCGACAACGCGGCCATCGATGGCGCTTGGAAGAACCGCAGTAATGATGCCCAAACCAGCACCAGAAAGGGCAGGACTATAGAGAGGAGCAGCTTGAGGATGATAAACCCCCATCCGAAAATTGCCCACTTGCCAAGGTGGATAGGCTCAGGTCGGTATCCCTTACCGGTAACGACCGCATACCGGTGCGCCTTCCGCATGATTCGCAGGTACCACAAAGCCAATCCACCCGCGACCAGAACCATGACTGCGCTGGAAGAGGACGCCAGACCATAGTTCGGCGCGCCTGTGAGTGGATTGACTTGAGTGTACACCAGTGTTGAGAAGGTGAAGATTCTGTTCCCCATCCCGATGATGGCCGGCACGTCGAAGGCCGCCAGGCCGATAGTGAATACGTAGATGCTCACGGCCAGAATAGCGGGCCAGATTAACGGGAACGTGATTTTCCGGAGCCTCCTGAACAATGTCAGACCGTGAATCTGCGCACTCTCTTCTAATGCCGGATCCATCGCCCGGAAAGATGCCGCCGTCATCACGAACACCAACGACGAAAGCGCCACGCCCTCAACGAAACCCATCCCCGGGAGGGTCGCGACATTGAATGGTGACTGCTCCAACGGCGTATATTTGACGATCCACTGATTGATGATGCCGATGCGTGAATGCAGTAGGAACATCCAGCCCATGGCCGTGAAGAAAGTCGGTATAAGAACACCGATGGCCATCAAGGGAAACACGAAACCGCGGCCGGGCAGATCGGTCCGTTCGACAAGCCAAGCGATTGGCACACCGAAGAACAGGGCGAACGCTACGGACCAGAGGGCGAAGACGAACGTGTTGAGCAGCGTTTTATAGACGAATGAGTTACCATAGAGGACCTGGAAATTCTGCAGCGTGAAACCAGTGACGTTGTCGCCGACCGGACGGAAAGCGGTCATCACCGCGACGATCAGCAGCGCAATAACGAAGATGAGTGGCAATGCGGCTATCGCGATCACCAAGGCTCGCCCCCCAAGCCCGGCGCCGCCAGCGGCCGTTCCCCAAAGCCCGGTCACCCGCGTAATAACTGCTTGCACCAATACCTTTCCGTATAAAATGCTGTTGTTTGTTTGAAACCAGATATTAGTAGCGTTCACCCCTCAGAAGTCTCTGCTGTGCCGTTTTGATGCGCTCCAACTCGTCTTTCATTTTTGACAGCATCACCGCATTGATACGCAGCGGCTTGATACCTCTGTTGAATACCTTTTCTTGCACGATTTTTCTGACAGGTGAGTAGTCATACTCGGCCAAGCCCTGTCGTTCGAACTTCCAGTGAAGCTCCTGTCCTCGCTGGGTCTGCCCGAACAGCATCATCAAGGTGGCCGAAGCCGGGTGCACGGCGTTTTTAGGGATTGCCTGGTATGAGTAGTTCATCACGGGCAGGTCCTTTAGAACCACGAAGTCGATGGGTGCACCGGCTTCCATTAGCTGGGTGACGAGGCCTGTACTGCACGTCACGGCCAGCATCGCGAACTCACCGGTCGCGACTCTCTCGTACTCGCCGCATCGAATGAGTCCGGCGAGGCTCTTGGCAACCAAGTTTTCTATGTATTCCTTCATGTACTTTTCACCGACCCCGAAGACGGCCGCCAAGTCGAATCCGGTGGAGTATGGAGTCGATGCCACTTGTTTGGCGAACTTGGGTTTCAAAGTATCCGCCAGCGCGCGCGGGATGTCGTCCCCACGCACCATATTGGTGTTATAAAGCACGGATTTTATCTGGGTGTCATAGGCCAGAGATGTACCATCGGGGCCGATGGCTACGTCGGGTATCGAGGGGTTATACTTCTTCCAGTCCACCTTTAACAATCCACCCGCGTTCCAGAGGCGAACCATGTCAGGGTCGGTAGCGGTCCAAAAATCCGTCGAAGCCTGCCGACCGGCAGCGATCTCCTGGAGGATCCTAGTCCCTAGCTGGGCTTGAACTGGACCCGCGATGACGTTCAGCGTGAACTTCATCCCGAAGTGTTCTGACATGCCCTGTTCTACGGCCTTGCCGAACCCTGGAATGTCGTAAGTACTGCTCACTCCATTGATAACCCCGCCTTCGGCCGTCGCCGCCTTGAGGAGTTTCTGCATTTCGGGATTCCAGGAACTACCAGGCTGGACTGGAGTTGCGGATGTTGGCGGCGAAGCCGTGTTGCCATCACGGCACGGCGCAACCACCAGCACTGCAACCAACAAAATCACGAGGCCAAAGAGCTTCCTTCTTGCGTTCATGAATCAACTCGTCTCCTTCCTCGATTCGGTACCATGCAGCGCGTCTCAGTAGACTCGATGCCAATCCCGATTCATGCCGACAAAACTGTGATTATTCACTGCAAGCAACGGGGACGAGCCCTCCGGAAGAAGTGTGGAGAGTCTAGAACGTCCGCTTGTGCCTTCTCTCCTCAAGCTCATCCCTTGATCGACGCTCCGTCGTGGTTCTTCCTCGCAGCGTGAATAATCCGGGTTAGACTAGGGTTAGACTTGTATCAACTGGTCGTCAGGCACGGTGCTAAGAGTCCTGTAGCCGTCCCCGGTGACCGCGTAGGTGCCACCCTGCTCCAGTAGTGTCTTCGATTCTGAATCTCCGACGAAAATCTGCATCGCTTCGATCATGCCCGGCGCGATCTCGTACCCGAACACTCCGCCGATCTGGAACCCGGCGCTCCCGGTAGGATTGAGCCCATACGCGGGATGGCTGTCTTTGACGGCGAACTTGGGCCCCCAGAACTCGGGGATTTCCAATCCGATGGGATGATAGTCCCGCACGGCACCGGCACCCGCCTGAAAACCGGCGTTCTTGACAGCCGAGTGAATCACATTCGTCAGTCTCCGGCCGTGACCCCTGGCCGGAAGCGTTCCAGGAACGCCCGCTGAGCTTCCATATAAGCGTTCATCATTGCTCTGATTCGATCAGATGGGGAGCCTATAGAAATCAAGGCCCGGTCGTGACCCGCATAGCCATCTACGTAGACGCCAGTGTTGATCGCCACCAGGTCACCATTCTCCAAGGGTTTGTCTGCCGGCCCTGGATTCGGATCGTTCGCGTGCGGGGTCTTGCTCACCTTTGTGCCGATGCGGGAGCCCGTATCTGCACTGTTAAGGCGAAGGAAGTGGTCCAACTCGATGGAAATCTCTCGCCGGGTAAGTCCCGGTCGAATGATCTCGCAGAGACGCTCGATGGCGCGTCCGGAGAGTTCCTCGGCCTGGGCGATAGCTTCTACCTCTTCATCGCTCTTGAGAGTTCGGGCATCCAGTACGATATCTGTCGCGTCGACAAATCGCCCGTCTTCCAGGGACTCCTTGAGGCCTTGATAGAACATGTAGGAGATGTTGGCCGGGACCGTCCATTGGTTTTTCTCAAGCCCGGAGAGACCGATAGTCCCTTTGGCCAGGCCTCTCTTCTTGAGCACTTCACCCACCGCCATGCCATAATTGCGCGTCGGCAGCGTCTCGAATTCGACCCAGTACTGGCCCTTCATCGCTTCGGCTGGAAACCGGTCTCCCATTAGTACAACCGTAGTCCCTTCTCTGGGGAAGAGCACATAGGTACCTTGGGAGTCGAGGTTGGTCAGGTAGCGGAAATTGGCAGCCAGGCGCCCGCCAGAACCGCCTGCCCCCGAGCCTGCGACTATAACATCAACACCCTGCTCTTCCATCCCCTGGCGGATCAGCTTGTACCGGCGGTCACGTTCCTTAAGGCTCATCTTCATAGGCATACCTCCTTGTCCCCATTTGATGGGTTGAACCAAAAACCTCTTTTACACCCTGTACGACACCATCAGCAGAGTATTCAAGTCCGAAAATCGAAGTGGGTTCCCAGGCCCCGCTTGACCGCCTCTTCGTATATCGCCTCGGCCAACGCTACGTTCGTGATTCCACCCTGAGACTCATGGAAAACGATAATGTCCTCTGTGGCCTGCCGTCCGGATGCGGATCCGACGACGATGTCGCCCAGCTCGTCAATGCCCTCCCAACTCATCTTGCCCTCGGCGATGAGGTCCAAGATCGGCATGGGCGGCCCCGGATCGAAGTAGTTACGGTCATGCTCCTTGCTGCTCACAACCACTTGGTTCGCACGCAAGAACACTTGTGGATGGATTTCGCTTACCCGACCGATGCCGCTTGCGCTGATGAACTGGCCTGCCTCCAACCACTCAGGGTCGAACACAGGCTGCAGCGATGCCGTCTGCGTCAGCACGATATCCATGCCCTCAACAGCCTCGCGGGCGCTCCCCACCGGCTCGACCGGTAAGCCCACCAATTCGGTCGCCCGTTTAGCGAAGGCTTCGCGGTTTTCCGGGTTTCGACCAAAAACATGAAATGACTCGATGGAGCGCACACACGCAACCCCGCGCAAAACATCGTACGCATTGCGCGCAGGCCCAAAAAGGCCGACGCGCTTCGAGTCCGTTTTGGCGAGGTACTTGGCTGCTACAGCGACAACGGCGCCGGTCCGTAGCGTGCCGAATGCCTGACTCATCACCGCCAGCGGATTTCCGGCAAGGTCCGTCAGGCAGACGATTCCTCCCCGCCGAGCCTCCGGCGGCGGCGCGCCGATGGTCGGCCCGGTTCCTCCTCCCAGAGAAACGACCATATGTCCGCTGTTTTGGAGCGCCCCGGTAATGACTCGCATCCCACCTTTACCGCCGCCGGCGCGCACAACGAACGGAGCGTGTTCAGAGACCTGCCGATTCCCTTGTTGACGAAACGCTGCTTCGATTGCCTCGATGGCCTTCGGCATATCGAGAAGCGGAAGTATCTCTCCGTTCTTAAGCAGCAGTGTCATTCGGCGTCCACGTAACTGTGCGTTGATGATGCGATACGGAGGCGGTCCGTTTCGCGACGGTTACTATATGTATCCGTCGCATGTCAAGGTATTACAGGCGCTTGGTCACGGCACGAAACCTTGATCGCAGCCGATCATGTTGCTATATCTGCGCCGTCGGTCGCCTTTTGTCCGCGTCGCGGCAAAAAGTGGCCGTAACTAATTCTCTACTAACCAAATCAGGAGGAGTTATGACTAAACAATCTGGGGTGCGGCGGCTCGATGTCCCGCGATTCTCTCTCGAGGAGCGCGAACTTCGCTGGGGACGCATTCGCCAGATGATGCGGGAGAAGGGCTATGATGCTCTCGTCCTGCCGTACAACACGGGTCACTGGGGCCAGTTCCAAGCGGACGTACAATACGTCGCCGGAATGGGTGGCAACGACTCTGAGATCACGGCCGTGTTCCCACTCAATGGCGAGGTTACCGCCTGGGTGCGCTCCAGCGGGTATATCCCGAAATGGCTCGGCGCCCAGGACTGGGTCACTGACATACGTGACTCGCGAGGTGTCTGGGGGCCTGCGGTGGTCCAACGCCTGAAGGAGTTGGATGTCGGCAGAGGAAACATCGGTGTGGTCGGGCTGTCCGGCTACATACGCGCTGCAGAAGGAACGATCCCCCATGTGATGATGGAGACGATGATCAAAGAGTTGCCCGAGGCGAAGTTTGTCAACGCCACAGAGGGCCTGGTCGAGGTACGTTCGGTGAAGAGCGAAGCGGAAGTCGCGACCATCCGCCGTGCCGCCGAGATAGCTGAGATCGCCTCGGAGGCGTTGATGAACGCAGCGCGCGTGGGTGTCCCTGACGCTCTTGTGTACGCTGCCGCTTACAACGCGATGATGACCAACGGCGGTGAAATACCGACGCTGTTCCTATGGGGCGCTGCGCCGGAGAACACGGGAAACTTCTATCTGCCCACCAACCGTCCGCTGGAGCCGGGTGACGTCATCAGCAGCGAGCTCGAGGCGAAATACACGGGTTACCGGGCGCAGGTGGTGCACCCGGTGTTCATCCAGTACGCCAAGGACCCCTACCCTGAGATGTTCGCGCTGTCCGTTGAGCTATTCAACAAGATGTCAGCGATGATGAAGCCCGGTGTGTCCATGGGCGAGCTGATGGACACCGCGGAGTCCATGGGCAAGGGCGTGGGCTACACCACGCGTCTCGTCATCCACGGGCGCGGTACCGGTGAGGACCGACCACTCATCACCGGCTCGGTGAATGAGAAAATCCGGTCTGTTAGACTCCAAGCCAACAACGTGTTCATACTCAAGCCGCCGGTCAGTATGGCTGAGCCACGGAGGCAGATCAACTTCGGCGACACCGTCGTAGTGACAGAGAACGGCGCCCAGCGGCTAGGCAAGCGGCCCGCGGTCCTGCGCGTGGCCAAATAGGTTTGCTACAAAACACCATCCCAAATGCTTGACAGGCCAAAGAACGCCGCAGTAGGATCTTTGAACATGTTCTTATCTGTCGAGATATCAGGAGACTGCCGTGACAAAATTTAAGGATTTCAAACCAAAGGGCGTGATTGCCGCGTGCCTTTTACCCTTCGACGTGGAATACGCCATCGATGAGCCGGCGTATCGCAAGCACCTCCGTGATGTGGCAGGAGTCCCAGGACTTACCGCCATCACGGTCAACGCCCACGCCTCAGAAGTGCATGCCTGCACCTTTCAGGAACAGGAGCGCGTCCTGGATATTGCGTTGGAAGAGCTTGGGGATAGATTGCCACTGGTTAACGGTGTCTACGCTGACGGGAGCCATCAAGCGGCCGTCATCGCGCGCATGGCGGCGACCCGTGGGGCATCGGCGTTGCTCGTGTTCCCGCCTAACAGCATGAGCATGGGAGGTCAGCTCAAGCCGGACATGGCGCTCGCGCACTTTCGTCGCATCGCAGAGGCGACTGATTTGCCCATTATTCTATTCCA
>Ga0209819_10000322_pt1 | contig 13609 bp, 11 predicted proteins | sample PPLLak2March2015_FD_187248 | JGI IMG/M metagenome (GOLD analysis project Ga0209819, IMG submission 187248) | Freshwater sediment microbial communities from Prairie Pothole Lake near Jamestown, North Dakota, USA - PPLs Lake P7 Core (1) Depth... | ecosystem: Environmental > Aquatic > Freshwater >... | reverse complement strand
GCGACCGCGTGGTATCGTCCAACTCTTGCGTCGGCAGACTCAACAGTTTGACGAACCAATCATCCGCCTGTAAGGCAAAAAACAATTTCCATGCTACGATATGAAAAACCAAGATGTGGACCGAGACGGCTATGCAGCCGCTGATTCCATATTTTATAAACTGGAGAAAATTGCCAGCCTCATTACCTAAAAGTTGATCGATGATATTCAAATAGATATCCCTTGAGTCACAGTGTCGTGTCTACCAGCGAGGTCCATCGCGATTTCCCGGAATGGTCGAGTGCGGTTTCGAATCTTGGAACGATTTCCTGGGCAGAAACGCCGGGAGCAACGTTGGTTAGCCTGATTTCGGCAACGAGCAGGATCAGTATTATTTGTAGAGCCGATCGATCAAGCCCGAACGATCCAACTCCTCGAGAAACCTGGTATCGGTGAAATCTTTGGGATTCGCCGTTTTTGCCGCCGGGATTTTTTCGCTCAGTTCATCCAGTACGATTCTAAATCCCTCCAATGTCGGGTAGGGTTTGATGGGGATAAGCTTTCTCAACAACTGATAGGTCTCTTCCAATTCTCCCAGATCAGTAATTTTCATGTATTTGCTTAGTGTCCGCTTGGTGAGCATCGGATCGCTTCTCATAACCTGGATCCCCTCCACATAGGACTTCACCGTGCGCCGGACCAGGTCCGGATTCTTACTCATCAGCCGCTGAGTCGTCACCAAGCCGATATGCTGGATTGGAATGTTCATATCTTCCATATTGGCCAAGACTTTGAGTCCCGCTTCGACCGCTTTCTTGTGATACGGAGGATTGATCAGGCTGACATCGATGGAATTGGCCGATAGTGCCGCGATGCGGGCGGGCTCCCCACCAGGCACCTGCAAGAAGATTAGGTCTTTGTCCGGATTCAATCCCCATCTCGACAACACCAACCGCAGACCACGGTCCGCGGCAGCGCCCAACCGAACTATCCCCGCGCGTTTTCCTTTAAGGTCAGCCGGCGTGGCGATCTCCGGCCGAACGATCACCCGCGAAACGTAGCGGTTGACAAATCCGGCGAGCATCGTCAGATCGGCTCCCGCCAATCTTGGAGCTGCCATCAGCCCTCCGGTCATCATGGCCAGTTGAATTTCGCTGCTGATCATCGATCGCTGCACAAGAGCGCTCTCCAAAAACAACACCTCCACCTCTAGGCCGTTCTTCGCGAACAGCTTTGCTTCATGGGTAATCCATAGCATCGCCACGTTGACCGACGGCGAAGCGTACCCGATCCGCAACTTGTCGGCTGCATCGGACCGCGACATCTGTGTGCAAAGTACAAGAACAACTAAAGCTCCTGCCATGTTCAGCCGGACAATTCTTGACGCTGTCATTTACATGCCTCTCTTTTCGGTCATAGCTAGTCGATCCAAGGGTTCAGCGCCACGTGAAGGGTTTCTTCTCCGGGCACTTCCTGACCGATCAATCTCAGCGCTAGGTCGGCTTGCTTTAGCGCCAATTCACGGCCGGCCGCTTTTTCCAAAAGATCACGGCGAGCTGCGATGATGGCCAGAGCCCTCCGGACGTCTTCAGGTTCATGCGCGCGAACTCCTATCATCGTGATCCCCCGGCTGGACAGCTTGTCCATCACGAACGGAATTGTCTTATTTGGAGTTCTCCCGCCCAAAACGACCGTGCCGCCGCGCCTGACGAGATCAACCGATGCCTGTTGCGCGCTGACGCTGCCGCTGGCATCGACGACCACGTCTGCCATTTCGGGACCTAAGATATTCCTGACCTGCTCGTCTAGCGGAGCCTCTTCCGAGCACAGGGTATGAGTGGCGCCGAAATTCCTTGCGATGGCTAATCGCTTGGCATCCTTTTTGAGCCCGGCAACGATGATCGGGTTGGCGCCGGTTGTAGAGGCTGCGAGCACACAAGCCAATCCTTGCTGTCCGGGTCCTAGGATAACGATCGAGTCTCCCATTCGAAGACCGGGAGCGCGTTGCGCCCATTTCACTCCGTTTGCCAGTGAGGTGAACAATACGGCCACTTGAGCCGGCACCCCCGCGGGAACCAAGTGCAGGTTGGCTCTAGGATGGATATACATATACTGCGAATAACCACCCCACAGGTACGGCGGATCCTCCATGCTGGTGCTCATTCCGTAACTTCGCTTGTTCGCACACAGGGCGGAATTCCCCGAGGTACAGTATCGGCAGCGTTGGCAGGAAATCGCCGCCTCGACGGCGACCAGATCGCCTTCCTTGATTTTCCAACTGCGCGCCGCCTCGGAGCCGATTTCGCTGATCCGGCCGACGACCTCATGACCGAGAATCTGCGGCGGCTTTCGATAAGGCCAATGTTCCCCATGAACGTAGTAGTCGTAATCGCTGCCGCAGATCCCGCACAACTCGACTTTCAATACCGCGTCAGTTTGCGCAGCTTCGGGCACGGGATAATGTCGCATTTCAATTTTACGTATATCGGTGACAACGGCGGTTAGTGATTGAATCGAGGACATAGAATTCTCCTAATAAGCGGCGGGCGAAGTCCCAAGTGAAGTTTAAATCGAAGTTTTGGTTGGGCCCGGAGCCTCACGTTAGGTTTGCTTGTTTCTTTGTCAGGTTTGCAACCGCGATCAATTTCTTTGGGCTTATAGTCTAAAGGATTCTTCATAGCAAGTTTCAGATTCCGCGCGCCTCAGCCTTTATGGAGCTCGTCGATGAGTTGCTGGGTGAGAGCGCCGGGGATCGGGATCTAGAGGACGTTGCTCTGAAAGGTATATCGAGGTTGGCTTCGTTGCGGTTGCAAAACCAACCTCACTTTCTCGCTTAGCTATTCACCGAAAGCCAAACCGATGATCTGAGTTTACTATTGTTCGCCAATCATTAGGCGTGCACCCGGGCGATATCTAAATGTGGGCGCCGAAGGCGGCTTCGGTTCCTCTTTCTGCTCCACTGGGCTGGGCTCTTGCCCCTGTGGGGGTTCTAGTTGGGCACTGCAGCCCATGAGAACCGCGACAGCAATAAAGACAACTGACTTGAATCGAACCATTCTATTCTATATTCGCACTTTGGTGATTATTGCCCATCGAGCCAGATCACAAGAGACGTTGCTCACAATTCCGACTACCCCATCGCCTCTCGTGGCGAGCGCGCATTGCCGCGCTAACCAGGTGCAGGATCGAAGTTGGCTGGAATTGCGGGCAGTTTAGCGAGTTGGCGGGATTCTGACAAGGACGACTTTCAGGGGGCGTAAAGAGTGAGGATTAGGCAAAACAGCCGGGCGGAAGGATCGCTTTACGCCGGTTCAAAGTTCAGTGTTCGGTTCAACGAAATCGTTCAATACGTTAACCGCTGTGCTCGATTGAGGTCGTTCGAATCGATATTTGCGGTGATAGTTCCACGTTTCGAGAATTCTCGAAACGTCGAAATGACGGTCTCAGTGAACACATAAGGGAGATATTTTCCGTGGTTGCCACGGCCCCTGGTCTACGGTCGCAAATGATTTTCGCTGAGGCCCAATGAAACAGAGCGATTCGGCGGGGCCTGTTTGCTCTTAACGCAATACTCGCTACTCTTACGTGAAAGATAAGCGCTCATTCAAGCTCTGAGTGAAAGCGATCGGCAAAGTAAACGATGAATAGCCAACTTTCAATGCGCAGCGCGATTCAGTTGAACAACGGCAGAGACATGCCCGTCCTCGGCCTCGGCGTTGCGCGAATGGCCGAGGGCGCAGAGACGGAGCAATCCGTTTTATGGGCGCTGGAAGCGGGCTACCGTCTGATCGATACCGCCAAGATCTACGGCAACGAAGCCAGCGTGGGCCGTGCCGTCAGGAAAAGCGGCATCGCCAGGGAAGAGATCTTCGTCACGACCAAATTATGGCCCAGCGAATTTTTCAGAGTTAGGGCTGCGGTGCAGAAAAGCCTCGACAAGCTGGGGCTTTCGTACATTGATCTTTACCTGATCCATTGGCCGGTACCTCTGGTTAGAAGCCACATATGGAAGGATTTCGAAAAAATTTATGCGGTAGGCCTGGTTCGCTCCATCGGCGTCAGCAACTACAGTGTCAAGCAATTAGCAGCTCTGGCCGCGGCCGACATCCCCCCGGCTGTCAATCAAGTGTTGTTTCATCCCTTTTCCTATAAGAAGGAGTTGCTCGATTACTGCAAGTCAAAGAATATTGCTGTTGAAGCCTATAGCCCGCTGACCAAGGGCGGCAAGTTGAACGATCCGGTCGTCGCCGAGATCGCCGGAAAATATGCCAAGGCGCCGGCTCAAATCATGATCCGGTGGTCTCTGCAGCACGGCCTGATCCCGATACCGAAATCCAGTAACAAAAAAAGAATTTTCGAGAATACCGAGGTTTTCGATTTTCACATCGAAAACGATGATATGAGAGTTCTGGACAATCTCAGCTAATGCAGGGACTGTTAAGAGAGGCCATCGGGTTCGTCCGGATCGCCCAGCTCAGAGAAAAGCAGCGGGGTCAGGGACCACCGGCGCGCCTCTACACAAACGGTAAATTAGTCGGTAGAATCCGTCCTTAAGCTCGTCATTATGAATTTCTCGAAAGCGCGTTTTCTTCTGTTGGGCGTCTCGGTCCTGAGTCTGGGGATTATCCTCGGTACTTTTTTTTGGCTGAAGCTTGCGCCGAGACCGGGGTTGACCGGATGGGGCGTCAAACCCCTCGAAGGGCTGAGCCGATACGGAACGGTGCCCGAGTTCTCTTTACTCGAGCGGAGCGGCAAGCCGATGACTTTGGCGAATCTTCGGGGGACGATCTGGGTTGCGGACTTTATCTACACGACCTGCACCGATACCTGCCCGTTGCAAACCGCGGAGATGGGGAAGCTCCAGGAGGAATGGCAGGATAAACCGGGATTGAAGCTGGTTTCGTTTTCCGTCGATCCGGAAAAAGATACCGCCGAAGTACTCTCTCGCTACGCCGACCGCTATAGAGCCGACTCCCAGCGCTGGCTCTTTCTCACCGGAGCCAAGGAAGAAATAGGCCGGCTCGTGCAGGAGGGATTCAAGTTAAGCGCGGTTGCGGTCGTCAACGCCGGCAGCTCGGAAAGCGTCATCATGCACAGTCCCAGGTTCGTGTTGATCGACAGGCAGGCGCAGATTCGCGGTTACTATGACAGCCGGGATCAACAGGCGTTAGAGCGCCTGAAGAAAGATGTCGCGATTTTAATTGACAGATAACAGGAGTATCTGACATGGCGAAGGCAGCCAAGAATAAGAAACCCAACCTCAAAGCCGACAAGCAAGCCTTGCTGCGCGACGGCCCGAACTGGCCGCTTTTTATCCTCGCTGTGATCGGCATGGGATTGACTGCTTATCTCACTTTCACTGCTTGGCAAGGCAAGGCGGTCGCCGGATGTACGGAGGGAAGCGCCTGCGACATCGTGTTGAATAGCCGCTGGTCGACGTTGCTCGGGATGCCGACCTCCTTCTGGGGTTTTCTCACCTACGCTCTGCTCGGGGCCATTGCCTGGAACAAGTACGCCGACAGTCAGTGGAAGTTCGCCTGGTTCGTCACCATCGTCGGGCTTTTTTACAGCTTATACCTCACCGGCGTGTCGTTTTTTGTTTTGCAGGCCGCCTGTCCCTACTGCCTGACTTCACTTGGATTGATGGCTGTGATTTTTGTCACCCTGCTTTTGCAAAAGCCCGCCAATCTGCCCCGTTTCTCCTGGGGCCCTTGGCTCGGCAAGACCGTGTGCGCGGCGGTCGTGATCGTTCTCGCGCTGCATCTTCACTACGCCGGGTATTTGGGCAAAGCTCCCGGTCCTGAAGACCCCTGGATCCGCGGCTTGGCCGAACATCTCGCTCGCACCGACGCCAAATTCTACGGCGCTTCCTGGTGTCCCCACTGTACCGAGCAGAAGGAACTTTTCGGTGCTTCCGGGCGGCGGCTACCTTATGTCGAGTGCGCCTCCGCGGGCCCGGGGTCGAAGCAAACCGCGGCCTGCAACGAAGCCGGGATAAAGAGCTATCCCACCTGGGTGATCAACGGCCAGCGTTACACGGGTACCCAGAACCTGGACGCGCTGGCGCAGTACAGCAAATACAACAGCGAGAGAGGTAAACCATGAAGCGGAGTTTTTTCTTCGTCCTTGCCATTTTGTCGCTCGTCCTGGTGACGCGGCAACCGACGACAGCCGACCCGTCCAAGTATCCCCAATTCGCCCAAAAATCGCCCCCCGCCAACGTCGCACTCATATCCATCGACGAGTTGGTGCAGGAGATCACGGCGGGAAAGAAACCTATGATCATCGATGTGCGCAGCGAGGAAGAGTATCGCGAGGTGCATATCTTGGGCGCGCTCTCCGCGCCTCTGCCGGAGTTCAACGCCTACGCGCAAAGCGTTCCCAAGGATCGATTGGTCATCTTGTATTGAGCTTGCCCCCATCACCTGGCCAGTTTGGCCTATGGCATTCTTCACGAAAAGGGTTACCGCAACATGAAAGTCCTCGATGAGGGCCTCGTCGGCTGGTATCAAAAACGCTACCCGATGGAAGGGACGAAAATCCGCTAGCCGCAGACGATGTTAGGCAAAGACGCGGTGATTCTCCTCAGCGGTGGAATCGACTCCGCCACGGTCGGGGCGATAGCCAAACGGCAAGGGTTTCGACTTCACGCGCTGAGTTTTCGCTACGGCCAACGCCACCACCAGGAGATTGTCGCCGCCGGAAAAGTCGCCGCTTTTTTGCAAGCAGAAACGCACCGGGTCATCGATCTCGATCTGCGCGCCATCGGCGGTTCCGCGCTTACCGACCAGATCAAAGTGCCTAAAGGTCGCAGCGCGGCGGAAATAGCCCACGGCATACCCGTTACCTACGTCCCGGCGCGCAATACAATCTTCCTTTCCTTTGGCCTGGCCCTGGCGGAGCGCATCGAAGTCGAAGATATTTTCTTTGGCGCCAATCAGCTCGATTACAGCGGTTATCCGGATTGCCGAGCGGAATACATTCGCGCCTTCGAGCAGATGGCGAATCTCGCCACCAAAGCCGGGGTCGAAGGCAAAAGCCGGATCAAGATTCACGCGCCCCTGATTGAAATGGCCAAAGCCGAGATCATTAGAAAAGGGGTCGAACTTGGCGTAGACTATGCGCTTACCTGGAGTTGTTACGATCCGGCATCAGACGGGCGAGCCTGCGGGCTGTGCGATAGCTGCCAACTTCGGTTGAAAGGATTCAAGGAGGCCGGGCTCGACGATCCCGTCCCCTACGTCGGGCTTTGAGTCCAACCGCCCATGCTACCCGAACCCTTTACATCAGAATATCTCAGCCAGTTGGAAACTCTGCGGCTGCGCACGAGAAAAGAGTTCCTCGGTAGCCAGACCGGGAGCTACTCCTCGCCGCGACGGGGTACGAGCCTGGAATTTGCCGATTATCGCAGATACTCGCCGGGGGATGACCTGCGCTACCTGGATTGGGGTATCTATGCCCGCACCGACCGCCTCTATGTCAAACTATTTCGCGAAGAGGTCGATCTTTTCGCCTATATCTTTGTCGATGCCAGCGCATCGATGGCCTTTCCCTCGCCCAGGGAAAAATTTCTGCCGGCGAGCCACATCGCGGCATCGCTTGCCTACGTCGTGCTGGCAAATCACGATCACGTCAAGCTCCATCTGCTTGGCAACTCAAACCATGCGCCTTCGCCCTTTTATCGCGGCCGTCGCCGCATAACCGATTGCATTCACTTCATGACCTCAGCGAATCCGGAGGGACCCTTGGAACTGGCCCCGGCGTTGGCGGAATATTTGCGCATGCTGCGCCGGCCCGGAAAGGCGATCTTGATATCCGACTTCTTGATGCCCCCTTCGTCGTACCAGCAAGGGCTCAATCTGCTGCGCGGCTTCAATCTCGATATCGCGGTGATCCAAGTTCTGACCCGCCAGGAAGTGGATCCACCGTTTCCCAATGGCGGGCTAAGGCTCGTTGACAGTGAAACCAACGCGGAAATTGGCTTCCAATGGGATGCCGCTGCGCAGCAGGACTATAAATCGAGATTGGCGCAACATAATTCAGAAATCCGCAGCTTCTGTCATCAAAGCGGCATCCATTATTCCCTCTACGTGACCGACCGCGAACTGGACGACTTCGTCTTTGCGACCTTGCCGGCCATCGGTCTTTTCAAATAATCCATGGAATTTCTAAACCCCACAGCCTTATACGGGTTTTTGGCGCTGCCGCTACTGCTGATTCCCTATCTAATCAGGCGGAAACCGCAGCGCGTCATCTTTTCGAGCCTGCTCTTGTTCAGTGTGCCGGAAAAGCGCGCCGGTGGCCGGCCGTGGGGCAGACTGCGTCTGCCGCCGATTTTTTTTCTGCAGCTCTTGTTGTTGACCTTGGTAATCGCGGCGCTGGCAGAACCGGTCTTCTCCGTCCGAACCTCAAGGATCGCCATCGTCTTTGATAACTCGGCGAGCATGCAGGCTCTTTTCGGTCAACAAACGCGTTTTGCGCTGGCTCAGGAGAAAGCCCGCGGACTGCTTTCGGACCTCGGCCCCGCTGCCACGGCGGATCTCTATCTTACCGTACCGCGGTTGGAAAAAGTGCGCGCTGCCAGTCTCGGACCGGTCGAGGCCGCCGGCATCGTCGGCACTCTGACGCCCTACGATTTGCCGGATGCGCCGATTGACTATCAGGTCGTCCTGAGCCAGATGGTGAGAGAACAAAAATATGACCGCGTCTATCTCATCACCGACCATCCGGCGGTAGGTCAGACGGATGCCCTGAGGGTCCTTACCGTAGGACAGCCGCGAGATAACTTCGCCGTCAGCGCGTTTAATATTTCGCACTCGTCGCTGGTGGGCTCTCGCCTGGAAGGGACGGCTGAGATCGCCAATTTCTCGGCCAAAGACGAGCGGATCAAAGTTGTTCTTCGGGGTGGCAGTGCCGTACTATCCAGCCGTGACCTGGTCGTTGAAGCGGGCAAGACTGCGGCCGCAATCTTTTCAGGACTGCCAAACCATCCGTACTACGAGCTGGAAATCGATAACCGTGACGGCTTACCAGTCGATAACCGACGCTTTGCGGTGCCGCCGGCGGGGCAAAATTTGCGTATACTCGGGATCTCGCCTCGACCCCAGGCTCTGAATAGTCTTCGTGCCATTCCCGGGGTGAGCTTGGATCTCATCGCTCCCCAAGAATACGACAAAGCCGATCGCAGCGGCTACAGTTTGGAAATCTTTCATTACTCAACGCCCGCCGTGCCCCCGGCAAATCCCGCGCTTTTCGTGCTGCCTCCCGATAACAACCCGCTGGCGGAACTAGCAAAACCGGTCTCCCGACCCATCGTTTCGAGCTGGCGCGAACCCCATCCGATTACCCGCTATGTCAATTTCGCTCTCTTCCGCCCGGCCTTTTCCCGGCCCTTGAAGCCGCGGCTATCCGGCGAGGCGATTATTGAAAGTCCGTCCGGGCCACTCGCTTTGGCCACGGAGCGCCAGGGGGTTCGTTATCTGGTTCTGGGATTCGAGATCTTTCCCTATCTCGGGCGAGAAAATCTGCCGGTTTCAGTCTTCACGTTGAATCTTTTGGACTGGTTCTTTCACGGTTCGGGAGCCGAGCGCCGAGCTACCGGCGCGCCTCTCATCTTTAGCGCTGCACCACAGGAAAGCTTTTTGCTGACGCCCCGAGGAGATAAAATAGCCCTCGATCGCGGTGCGAATAGTTTTCCCGCTACCTATTTCCAGGGTTTGTACCAGTTCCAGCGGGGCAGCCACCGAGAGCTCTTTGCCGTCAACCTCGACCATAAGAACGAGTCGGATCTGCGCCAACCCACTCCCATCGCAATCCGCGAGGCGAGCTCCGCCGCCGTCAATGTCTCGGCGCTCTTTTCTATCTGGCCCTATCTACTATTGATCTCGCTGGTTCTTTTGTTCGTCGAATGGTTCGTTAATCCACACCCGATTCGAAGCGCGTTCGGGCTGAGATCGCCTCCGGCCACATGAAAGAACTGCTCTCAGATATCGAATTTGCCAAACCGCTGTTCCTGTGGCTGATGCTGGGACTGCCGCTCCTTTGGTTACGCCTCCGCGATCAAAGGTTGATCGTCATCTTGGGACGAACCCTGAGTCTTTTGCTGCTGACTCTCGCTCTCGCCGATCCGCACCGGGTCACTCAGCAGGCCAGGGAAGAGGAGCGGCTTTTTGCCTTTGATATTTCGCAAAGCGTGACCACCGGCATGCGCCGCTGGATGGAAGCTACGGCTCAGGGAGAGTTGGCCCCGCGCCCCCGAGATCGCGTCTTTGTGTTCGCCTCCGATGCCAAGGAAAGCCCGGGCTGGCGGGACTGGCTCAAAAGGGACGGCGGGGAACAGGAGGCGGTGCCGACGGCAAAGACCAACCTGGAAAAGTTGTTGACCACCTTGCTGGCTCTTTCGCCCGCTCCGCGAAGCGTTTTGTTGTTCACGGACGGCTGGGAAACGGAAGGGAATATTGAACGGTTGCTACCTGCAATCGCGGCCTCCGGACTCAAGATTTTTCCCATCGTTCCGGCCGAACCGCCCAAAATCGACAATGTCGCGGTAAACAAACTTGTGGTCCCTAATCAAGGCAAGAGCGGCGAAAGCGTAAATCTAAGAGTCGTCCTGGAAAATCAGAGCGAGCGGGAAGTGGAGGGCACCTTGGTCTTGACCCGCAACGGCCAGAATCTGAAATCCGAGGGTATCAAACTCAAGCCGGGGAGCCAGATCTACACTTACCCGACCACCTTTCCCGACAATCCGATTACATCTTATCGAGCCCAGTTCACCCCCCAACCAGGCGGTCTGGATATTAACTTGGCAGACAACCAGGCGGTGGCATGGGTAAGCGTAAAAACCAAAGCCAAAGTCTTGCTGCTCAACGGCCAGAGCGGTGGCGGTCGATATTTGGAAGAAATTCTCAAACGCCAGGGCTTCGAGTTCACCTCGCGCGCCGCGGATAATGCTCCGTCCCCGGCGGGCTACGCTGTGGTCATCTTCAATAACGTCGAGCGGGGCAGGTTTTCTTCGAACTATCTAACGGCCATCGAGCGGCATACAGCGCAGGGCAACAGCTTTTTGATGCTGGGAGGCGAGGCGAGCTTCGCCCCAGGAAGCTATAACCGCACGCCGATCGAGGCGCTGCTGCCCGTAGAGCCGAAGGAACCAAAGCGCGAAGAAAAAAACCGAGCGGTGGTCCTGGTAATAGACAAATCCGGCAGCATGCGCGAAGAAAACCGTATTCTTTACGCCCAGGAAGCGGCCAAAGCCGTCGCGCGCCAGCTCAAGGATAATGATCTATTGGGCGTAGTGGGCTTCGACGTGACCCCTTTTGTGGTGGTGCCCTTGGAACCGGTAGGCAAGCTTCGGGGGGTGATCGATGGTCAGATCAACCGTCTAAAGCCCGGTGGCCAAACCTACTTTTATCCCGCGCTTGTTGAAGCTAAACGCCAAATCGAGCGCGCCAATGCGGCGCGCAAGCACGTAATTTTGTTGAGCGATGGCGAGACCCGCGGTACCCAGGGCGAGCTAGTCGATCTCGTCAGCTTGATGAAAAACGAGATGAAGGTCACCATTTCCACGGTGGCCATCGGCGCCGAGGCCGACGTTCGAATCATGAAACGAATCAGTCAATACGGCGGCGGTTTTTTTCATCAGACGATCGACCCGACTTCGCTGCCGCAAATCGTCATACAGCAGCTCCAGGAGAACCCTCCGGAGGAGCCTAAAGGGGAAAGAGAGCTGACCCCGGTTCAAGAAAGAGGTTCGGAGATACTTGCCGGCTTCTCGGTGAAATCCTATCCACGGCTGCTTGGCTACATGGAGACCGAGTTGAAGCGGGGAGCCCACTTGGATCTCATGCTGCCGAGGGAAGACCGCAAGGCCCCTTTAATGGCTTCCTGGCGATATGAGAAGGGAAGAGCCGCGGCTATGACGACCGACTTCGAGGGTCGATGGAGCAGGAACTGGATCCAGTGGAGCGCTTTGCAACTGTTTTGGGGCAAGGTCTTCGGTTGGCTTCACCCTAGCGATGAGCGCGACTCCATACCGGTTCACGAAGCCCGGGTGGGCCTCTCGGCGAATCGACCTTTTTTGGATTTGTTCGTCTATGAGGACACCGGGCCGGAGAGCCATTTCCACTTTGCCGTCAATGGCAAAGGCGGCAAGGTAGAAGGAGGTTTACAAAAGTTGGCCGCCGGCCATTATCAAGTCGCGCTCCCTTTAGCGACTCCGGGGGATTATCGCATCGACTTAACCGAGGAGCGGCGGGGACGGCGGATCGTCTATCCGCCCATCGGTTACAGCTTGCCTTACGACCTTGACCAGGAACTTCCGCGAGCAGATTATAACCTGCGGTTGCTCAACAAACTGGCTCAAGCCAGCGGCGGAGAGGTCAATCCAAAACTAACCGAAGCATCGAAAAAACCAGAGTTTACAGATGCTTACCAACCGCTACGCCAGCTATTCATGGTATGGGCGGCCGCGCTTTTTCTATTGGAGATCGTGGCCCGGAAGCTATTTTTCAGCGAGCCTTGAGCAATAAGCCATCCCACCCTCTTGCCATCTTCCAAATCCCCTTAGAGGATAGAGTTTTAGGGCCGAATTTTTTGTTTGACACGGTATTCGAAACGGTTTATTGATTGAGGACTTCTTTCTATGGGCCTGGAAACTCAACATACAGGCATCGGGAGAACGTTTTCCGGCCAACGCCAACTGCTAGCCGTTCCATCTCTCTTTAAGACTCTAGTTTGGCTGTGGTTGATTAGCTTCGTCCTGGCCTCAAAGCCCAGCCCGGCCCAAGGGGTTAGCCAGAAAGCACCACGAAAAGAGACTCCCAAAGGCAAAACCACCGCTCCCACTCCCCCGTTCAAGAGACTGACAAAAGCCACGGCTGAGCCTTCCCCAATCGACAACTTGGAACGGCGCGAGTATGTCGTTCAACGGACAAAAGCGGGTGATACGCTTCATGAGCTATTGAGCCGGTTTGGCTTGTCAACTAATGAAAAACAGCTTTGGACCAGGTCGATTCAACAAAATATTGGGGTTCGGGGACTCCTACCAGCCGGCAAGGAAGTCCATTTTTATTTCACTAGGCCAACCCCCGGCCAGCGCCAGGCGCCACAGTTAAAGGCGATGGAAGTCGACCTCTCCGAAGCGGCAACTCTGACTTGGGAAAAAGGAATTAGAGGGATTTTGTTTCAGAAGCGCGAAAAACCATTTGATGTAGAGCTCAAGACGGCTACGGCTTCAGTGGAGAATTCGCTTTTTGAAGACGGCCAAAAAGCAGGCATCAATCCGAGTTTACTCTCCCAACTAGCCGACATTTTTACTTGGGACGTAGATTTGGAAAGAGAAGTCCGCAAGGGCGACAGCCTCAGAATCTTATACGAGGAGAAAAGCCGAAGGGGCCAGCAAAAGAAGACTGCGCTGCGCATCCTGGCGGCTGAACTGACGAGCGCCGGGCAGAAATTCACCGCGATCTACTTCGAGAAGCAAAAGGGCCAGGGAAACTACTACAACTTGGAGGGAAGAAGCTTGGCTCGCTCTTTTTTGCGTTTTCCCGTGGAGTTTACTAACATCACCTCCCATTTTGCTCATGCCCGCTTCCACCCCATTCTAAAAGTTAATGTGCCTCATACGGGGGTG
>Ga0209819_10000321_pt1 | contig 13634 bp, 13 predicted proteins | sample PPLLak2March2015_FD_187248 | JGI IMG/M metagenome (GOLD analysis project Ga0209819, IMG submission 187248) | Freshwater sediment microbial communities from Prairie Pothole Lake near Jamestown, North Dakota, USA - PPLs Lake P7 Core (1) Depth... | ecosystem: Environmental > Aquatic > Freshwater >... | reverse complement strand
TGTATGTTGCGCGGGGTTACGGCTCTAAGTTAAATGGCAAAATGTAGTATTCCCAGGGCGTGACACCGGGAATACTACATCGGAGAGATAAAACCCATCTTGGACTATGTAAGATAATACGGTCGATGGAGTGCAATAGCAGTGACCCCATCGACCGACCATCACTGACTCTCGAGTGTGATATCCTCAGGCTTGATCAGATACACCGTCCCGCCCGAGCTTCCCAGCCACAGGGGTTCCAGCTCAGAGCGCAGGTAGGTGCGCTGCACTTCCTCATTCGTCGCAGCAGCCGGATCGTTGATGATCGGGTTGCCCTTATCGTCAAAACCGACGACGACTACCAGATGCCCGTTGCTGCTGTCGACCGCCGCTCCGGTCAAATCGCCATTTCCCCAGGCAAAGCTAATGATCACCGGCACACCTTTCGCCACCCATTCCTCGATCTGATTCATGCTGGAGAAGCGCCTGACGCTTCCCTGAAGCCCAAAGGTAGCAGCGTAAGCAGTGTTGAAGGGCCAGTTTCCTGTACCGCCAAAGATCCGGTCGTATATGCCGTCCTTGGCAGCGAGTACACCGCCTTCACACGTCCCAGGACCTTCTCCCCAATAAGATAGGACCATGGATGTAGATGTGGGACTGCACCACACATTTCCACCCACGTATACCATTTGCGAGCATTCCGGCACTTCCAGCAGCTTGTTCCAATACGCAGGGTTACCGGTCGAAGGTTCACTCTTTTTGACAGGCGTTGTTGAGGTTGCAGACGAAATATAGCGCACAGCAGGCGTCGAAGTTCCGTTCACGCTGAACAGGCGTACTTTTATCTGGTAAGCCGTTACAGTGGCTTTCTTATCTGTGAGGATCAGCGTATCCGCTGCCACGTAGCCGTCCGTGTCTCCCTGCAGCTTGACGGAGTGCCGCTCGATCGTCTCCTTACCGCTGGCCCAGATGCCAAGGTTATACCACTTGGCCCAACGACCATCGAAATCGGCGCGCACCAGCACTTCTATCCAGGTGCCGGGGGGAGTCACTGCATTCCAGGAGGGGATCAACTGGTCAAAGTCGAAAGCTGCGGGAATGACGGGACTGGTCGCTTCACCGACATAATAGTTCCCGCCGTTGTAGAAGTTCCCTTCATAATATGCTCCTGCTGCATATGGGTCCGTCTCCTGAACAACAGCTTTCGGATTGAGCAATAACTCGCCCTGCTTGCTCACTTTTGTTCCATCCTTCTGCCACCCTGCAAAATCTCCCCTGGAGGCGAGCCACTCATCGAAACCTGTCTGGTAGACAGCTTCCTTTGCATCAGCAGATCCAGCTACAAAACTGAAGAAGCACAGTGGGACCAATGCCATTTTTATCCATCGAAAGCTTGTACGCATGTTGACCTCCTGGAATGATGCTTAACCATAGATGACTCGAATATGTCGAATGCCGCGAATATTAAATTGGGGTATCTTTATACTGTACGTGAAACTAGATCCTTGAACCGGTATTATTTCGTTATACACAAATTATATATAAATTATATTTACAAATCAAGCAGCAGTTTCGGTTGTCTCTCCCGACACTCTGATGTATATTTATCCCTATGAGCGACGAATACCAAACCATCCGTATTACCGACATCGACGAATCTGAGAGGCCGCGCGAGCGGCTCGCAAGGCTAGGGGCGGGTTCGTTAAGTGTAGCTGAGCTGCTGGGGATCCTCCTGAGAATGGGCATCCCGGGCGAAAACGCTGTGCAGGTTGGCCAGCGCCTGTTCAAGGATCTGAATGGGTTGAGAGGCCTGCAGAAGGCATCTTTTGACGACCTCTGCAATCAAAATGGGATCGGCCCGGCAAAAGCTGCCCAGATCAAAGCTGCCATCGAGCTTGGATACCGGTTAGCCATCGAAGCGCCCGAGGACAGACCACCAATCCACAGCCCGACCGACGCTGCCAACCTTGTGATGTATGAAATGGCTGCCCTGGATCAAGAGGAAATGTGGGTGCTGATGCTCGACACACGCAACCGGGTGATCAACAAGCACAAGCTGTATAAAGGCTCGACCACCTCCTCACAGATCAGGGTCGGAGAGATGTTCCGCCCGGCGATCCGCATCGGGTCGACATCGATCATCGCCGTGCACAATCACCCCAGCGGAGATCCGACCCCGAGCCCGGATGATGTAGCAGTAACTCGGGCACTGGTCAGCGCCGGAAAGCTGCTGGATATCGAAGTACTCGATCACCTGGTCATTGGGCAGGGACGGTTTGTCTCAATGAAGGAACGCGGCCTGGGATTTGGGTAATATGTGATGGCTCCCCAATGCCAGGTTCTAAGAAAAGGCAAAGGGATAAGGGATAGGGGATCGATAGAGCCGAAGTTGCATGTTATAAATATCATTCGTGAATGGCGAATGAGGGGATTATGACTGATGAAGATTTGGCTCGTTTTCACGCAATCGTGGAAGGGCGCGTGCAGGGTGTCGGCTTCCGCTTCTTTGTCAAAGAAGAGGCAGATGTGTTAGGCGTTACCGGATGGGTGCGGAACCGCTGGGATGATACCGTTGAAATCACCGCTGAGGGTGAACGTGCTGCTTTAGAGAAATTTCTGCAAATTGTGCGCCGCGGACCACGTGCTGCGTATGTCTCACAGGTCAAGGTCGATTGGCAGGAGAACAAGGGGGAATTTGGCGGGTTTGGGATCCGGAGCACATATTGATCGGTCTGGTGATGCCAGACACTTATATAAGGAAGCCAGGAAAGACAGGAAACCATGAAAAATAAAGAGGTTCCAGAAGAACCTCTTTTTAACTTTTTATTTTTTCCTGTTTTCTTCTCTTCCTGGTTTCCTGATAAGATTTTCCCTTATCTCCTCCGTAAACTGGCAATCGTAACAACTAGCGGCAGCAGAAGAACAGCGGAAAGGACGACAAGCCAGGGTAGCAGCTCTTGAAAATCTACCTTTGCGGCAGCCGCCTGGCCAAACGCCGCCTGCCGCCACTCATTCTCCAGGTTCTCCAGTGTACTCCCATAGGCACTTTCGATACCCCGCTGGCAGGAAAGCCCATCAGTATAAGCGGCAATCAGGGTTTCCAGAGACGATGAACCGTACTGACGGTAGAGATAGCGGGTGAAGTAGGTCGATTCCGCGTACGCAAGCGGCAGACCATAGCTGTCGCTCGGGAAGGACTGGCACAGAGAAGCTAACGGCAGCAGGCGATCTTCCTTGACAGCATTTTCGAGCAGGATCTGGTAATCTGGGTCAGGGTAGAGCTCTGCCATCGATGCAAGGCCTTCATTCAACCAGGCCGGGATATTGGTGTAGCCGGCGCCTGTTTTTTGGTACAGCAGCACATGCATCAGCTCGTGAGGAATACGCTGCTCGGTCTGCAAGCGCTGATCGGGGCCCGGCGGGAGCGCGGCGACGATCACATCTAACCCCGGGTCAGCATGTCCCACCACCCAACCATTCCCATTCGGGCTCAAGACAGCCATCATATCCGAAGAAGAAGCATATACATTAATCAGCAGCTGCCCCGGAGAAACGACGTCGAGAATGGTGCGCGCACGATCCAACCCTTGTTGGACAGTATCGATGACATTTTCTCCAAGCTCAGTGCCGCCTTCATACCAGCGGACAGTGACTGAACCCCTTTCTATTGACTTCCAATCGAAGCGGTTATCATCATAGAAGAATGTAAAGGGCTGGCTCTTAACCTCAGTGCCATCTTCCAGGGTTAGCGTGAATCGATATTCAATGGTCGTAAATGCACTTAGAGGCCTGGAAGATTGCTCATATGTATAGGTGAGAAGGCCTTCCGGATCTACTTCCACATCGTAGACCTGCGTGTCTTGTTCTCCGGAAGAACGGAATGCGATCAAAGCTTTCTCTACGGGAATCGGCGGATCCAGGCGGGCATTGAAGACGATGAATTTACCATAGACATACTCAACCCCTTCATCGACCACTTCAACTGTTTGTGCAGAAACCAGGCCCGGGAATGCAGTGCCCATTAACAGAACAAACAGCAGGCTGGTGATAAGTGTTCTGAGGAGGAGGTTTATTCGGGTCATATTACCTGGCGAGGAAGGCAAGCAGAGGGGTCAGGGTAAAGGGACTGAGCAGGGTCGTTATGAGGACAACGGTGGTAACGAACTTAGGTTTTGTATCATATTCAGAAGCAACAACAGCCGTTAGGACAGCGACCGGCATGGCTGCTTCGAGAATACCTGCCTGCCGTGCAACACCTTGCAGACCGAAGACAAAAGCAAGCCCGATCGCGATCAAGGGGGAGATGACCAACCGGGTCACACTGGCAAGGCCAACGGCAAAGGGCTCACCTTTCCAATCGCTTTGCTTGAGCTGGAGGCCCAGGAGCACGAGCATACCTGGAATGGCTGCACTGGCAAACATATCGACCGACACATCCAGCGGTCCGGGCAAGCTCAAACCGAAGGCAAGAAACAAGACTGCAAAAACGAGCGCATAAAGGGTTGGCAGACGGACCAGGCTTTGGACAGACTCTCGAAGGGTGGAAGTTCCCATCGAGGCAATCAAAACGCCAAGGGTAGAAACCAGTATTAAATTCGTGATAAAGTACAGAGATGCCTGGGCCATGGCGCTCTCACCGAAAGCAAAAAGATTGAGTGGTAAACCGTAGTTACCAGAGTTATTGAAAGTGACTGAAAGGACGACCGCGGCTGCAAGGCTCCTCTCGAACCGGAAGAATCGCCCTGCGAACCAGGCGAGAATTCCTGGCACGCACATCGTAGCAAGAGCAAATCCAACCATCCGAAGCACATCCCCGCTCTCAAGCTCATTTTCTGTTAGAAGCTTAAAAACCAGGCAGGGGATGAATAAATGAAGGACTACCTGAGAGACCGGACGGGGATTAACATGAAGCCACCTGCCGAGAAAGTATCCTGCGCCAGCCATCAATAGTATGGGTAGCAGATTGTTCAGGAACAGGCGGACCAGTTCAGTCAAGCAGCCTCGTCGTCATCCTCGTCGTCATATTCGTCGTCGGTATCGACATCATCGTAATCGTTCAGGCCGAAATCGTCAATATCCTCCAGATCGTCATCGTCTTCGTCGAATTCTAAACCCTCGTCACCCTCGTCATACTCATCTTCCAAAGATTCATCGTCATCGAAGAATTCCTCTTCTTCATCAGCACCGAGATTACCCTCGCCTAAGCGGGCATCGGGGATCGATTCTCTCTTCTGCAAAAGTGAATCAACATCATCTGCTTCGATATCGAATAAGGTCAAATTCTCCAGGTCTTCTGTAAATTCGAGGTTCTCAAGAGCATTTTCTGCCGCATCGACTTCATCTTCATCTTCTGAAGAATCACGAATATACTCTAACCGTTCACGAACGCCTTCTCCGCCAATCTGCGACAGAGACCAGATAGTCGTCATGCGGACTTCTTGATTGTCATCATTGAGGAGTTCAAATAACGGATCGAGGGCAGCATCCAGCGCTAATTCACCGGCGGCTCGCGCCGCCTCTAGCCGTATGATCGGGTGTTGGCTGTTGATCTTGGCAAGAACGTGCTTTTCCCATTCCTCACTGGCAGAACGAGCCATGGCAAACAAGGAAGATGCGACCCACTCCCGTTCATTCGAATTGTATGCCCTCTGGATCAGGGGAATAACCTCAGGTCGGGATGAATATCCCAGGCTTTCCAGTGCATTCCTGCGGACAATGGGCAGATCATCACTTTCAGTCACCCGAAGTAAGGTATCCTCAATTTCGTGCAGCCAATTTTCCGACAGCTCTTCGACTTCTCCAATATACACATACCTGGCAAGAACGTTTGCGGCTGCGGCTCGTACGTCAGGATCATCATCGTCATTCAAAAGCACAAGAAAGCGCGGTATCAGGCTTTCATCCTTATACTCGATAAGGACACGCAAACCCGCCGCACGCACTCTGGAGTCTTGATCATCAATAGCCAGTCGACCAATAGCTTCGAAATTAACGATTGTATTCACTTCGCCCAATTCTTCCAGGTCTTCCATCAAAGTCTGGCGCCGCCAAGTAGACACCCTTTGCCATGTGTTTATGAAAGCCTGCAAGTCTTCCGGTGATAAATCTGAAAGGCGGTAAAGGAAGCGGGGGTTAAACGGCGTATCTTCGTCGAGAAACGCGTCTAAAAGCTCCGTCATCGGGATATCTGTGGGAGAAAAATTATCCTGTTTCAACTTTCTTTCCTCTAGCTCCGGCTATCTCTTACTCTATCTGGAGAATCGCCGGAGGGTGAGCTATGATGGCAAAAGTAATTCGTTATATCTACCTGCAGATAGACTTCTACCGAGTCAGCGTGGGCGGCGAAAAGATATCTTGCAGGTTGATATAGATCATCAGCAGGAGCAGCAGGCCAAAACCGATCAGGTTGATCACGTTTTCGTACTGCGGTGGAATCCGCTTGCGCAGAATAATTTCGGGCAGGGTAAACAAGATACGCCCGCCGTCAAGGGCAGGAAATGGAACCAGATTCAGCAGACCAAGGGATATCGTGATGCTGGTGACAAACGACAGGACACCCAGAAGTGGAGAAATACCCACCGTCGGCTCACCTTCGCGCGCCTCCTGGAAAATGTTGAACATGCCCACAAAACCAACCACACGTCCTTCCTCCGGCGAAATTGTCCCCTGGATCATCCGGAAGGGCAGTTCCAGCAGCGCTCTCGAGTGTTGTACAACAGCGTAACCACCAGCCGGAAGAGCTTCAAAGAAGTTAGCTTCCTGATTGATTGGATTCGACATCAGGATGCCGATCGCGCCCTCTCCCTCCGGGGGGTTGACGCGCGGTGTAAGCTCAACATGCTGTACTTCACCCTCGCGCTCGTAGGCGATATCGATAGGCGTCCCCAGTGAAGATTGGACCGCTTCCTGGAGATCCGTTGTAGATTTAACGTCAGCACCCTCGATTTCCAGAATGACATCACCAGGAACCAGGCCGGCTTCGTGCGCCGGAGAGTTTTCCGCGATATCGGCGATCATGACCCGGTCATAATCAGGCACACCCACGTTCATGAATATTACGGCATACAAGATAACGCCAAGCAGGAGGTTCATCGCCGGGCCGGCAAACAAAACGACCAGACGCACCCACGGGTTAGCCGCTGCCAATCCGCCTTCAACAGACGGATCGTTCTCACCTTTCGGACGGACGAAACCTCCGAGAGGCAGAGCGTTCAGGGTAAATTTTGTCTCTTTCCATTGAAAGAGGGTTGCTACCCGAGGCGGGAATCCGATACCGAATTCCTCCACCTCGACTTTGAAGAATTTTGCCGCGAGAAAGTGGCCAAACTCATGGATTAAGATTAGGGCAACCAGTGCAAGAACAAATTGGATCAGCCCGGTAAGAAATTCCATCAATACACCTCACCTATAAATCCAACCTCAGCCAAATGCTGGTAGAAGTCCTGCTCAATCGTAGAAACAAGTCCCCACTAGCTAAAAGCTTACGAGAGGATTCGTAATTAATACAGTATCTGAAATTATATCCGTTCCCAGACGTTCCTGCCAGAATAATGAAGAGAGATTAATAGATTTCTAACGGGGTATATATGAGCTGTGAGCTCTTAGCTGTTAGCTCTTCGCTTTTAGCTATCAGCAGGAAGTCAGGAATGCAGGAATTTTTAAGAAGGTATGACGCACATTGTTACAGACTGAAACAAAATTGCCGCGGTTTCAACCGCCCTCTTTACAAGCCGGATCGATCAGGCTGGCGGCGGGACCGGGGTGGGCGATAATGACTCGAGAAACACCGGGGATCTCCGTAAGCCGGCGGAAGATGGTTGGGGCGTCGTTCTCCTCGCAGAAGACGTGGACATTGGGGCCGGCGTCGATGGTGTAGAAGGCAGGGATACCTTTCCTTCGCCAGGCAGCAACCACCTGCATTACGGTAAGGGTTGCAGGTAACCAGTACAATAGGGCTGGTTTGGAAGTCATCATTACTGCATGCATCATGTTGCTGTCCAACTCAGTTACCTCGGCAAAAGCTTCGAAGTCGCGAGCCAGGATGGCGTTCCGGCAGCGATCGATTCGCCCTGGAGCGGTGGTGACGCGCGCTTCCTGGAACGGGCTCGTCCTTGCCAGCGTGTGACCGTCCGCTGAACCGACCGGTTTATGGCTTTCACTGACCACGGCAATGCAGTCTACCAGGTTCCAATGATCGGGGGGTGCAATAGTGACTGCATATGAGCTTTCATCGGACTCTCCTGCGTACCATTCCGCAAAACCCCCTGGCACCGACCGGCAGGCAGAACCTGAACCGATGCGGGCTAACCGGGAAAGCTCAGGTTCGGAGAGCTGCAGACCGGCAGCGGTTGAAGCCGAAAGGGCGAGGGCAGCAAATGCTGAGGCAGAAGAGGCAATCCCGGCTCCGGCGGGGAAGTTGTTTTCGCTGGTAACAGATGCGTAGGCTGAGATATCAGCCAAGCGGCGGACATTGTCGAGGAAATCTGAAACACGTTTGAGAATAGGACCGGAAGCAAGTTTACCGTTGATGGACAGATGGTCAGCGGGAAGGGAAAGATCAAATTCGACCGAGGTGCGGGTATACAGCTCCGCCAGGTTCATCGAGATGGAGCCGTTTTCTGGGAGATTTATCTTCTCATTGCGGTTGCCCCAATATTTGATGAAGGCGATGTTTGGACAACTGATCGCCGTTGCTCCCCGAATTGGCATCTTGAATCTACCACCCTTTCTTGGTTCTCGATGCTTAGTCTACCACGGATTATCGAGTAGAAATACTCCCAATGAACCTGCCATAAAAACAAGAAAATTCCAGGCTGCATTGTTCAAACCACCCTCTTGCCAACGCCACACGACCCCGAACGTTCTAGACGGACAGGTCTGGGCAGTAGGGGTGTTATTGCAATCGTCAATCGGAGACCTGTCCCTCCTGCAAATCTGGGATGTTTTTCAGGGCCGGCATGGTAAAACATGTACTGGCGTCAGATGGAGAAATCCTTAATTGGATCGAGGAGAATTCAATTTGGTGTTTTCTGAATTCGTAGTTCGAAAGTACAAGTGGAGGGGTTACCGAATGCTCTCGTACACTATAATGAAGTAGTGACAGTAGAATGAATGTAAATAACGCAGAGGAGACATACCAATGACCACATGGACAAGTGACGAACTCACCAAGATTGGAACAGCAGAAGAATTGGAGATCGCATCACTCCGGCGCGACGGCACGCTGCGCAGCGCGCGGACGATTTGGGTTGTCCGTGTTGGCGACGACCTCTACGTCCGATCCGTTTACGGGCGCACCTCTGCCTGGTTCCGTGGCACCCAGGTGCGCCACGAAGGCCGCATCCAGGCTGGCGGTGTCGACAAAGACGTGGCATTCGTAGAAGAGGCTGACCCCGACATCAACAACCAGATCGACACAGCGTACCGCACAAAGTACCGCCGCTACGCTGCAAGCATCATTAATACTACTTTGAGCCCTGAGGCGCGATCCGCGACAATCAAACTCGTGCCACGCTCAACAAGCTCCTAGTTTAAAATCCTTAAGAGGAACCTATGGAATACGTTCGGTTTGGATCAACTGGTCTTGTTGTATATTGTAATTCGTCCAAATGCAATATCAAAAACCTTTGATTTTCTTAATATATGCTCCAAGTTTTGTAACGAATCATCTAATTGAACGTTATATGAATTAATGAAGCATAGGATTTGGATAACATGATTGCACCCATAAGAATAAAAATACTGGTCACTCTGCTTGCGGTTACCCTTCTAGCGCTGGCTGCGTGCATGTCATTCACATCATCTGAAGAAGGTACAGACTTAACCAACCAGCCAACCCCAACAACCTCGGGAGAAAGTCTTCAAATCAACCGCACCGGACAGCCCGAACCACCACGACAGAATAGCCAAGGGGGTACGACCCCGCAGGATGACAGCAATCAAGCAGATACCCTTGGGAAAATCGAGGAAGAACTCAAATGCCCTGAAGTTGACCCAGATTCGATGGGCCAGAGCATCGCTGAAACCTTCGATGTCCCCTACGAGCAGGTGATCGACTGGTTCTGTGCAGGTTTCAGTTTTGAGAATATCTTGCTATCGCTGGAAACCAGTGAAGCGGTGGACATCCCGGCGGAGACGCTGCTCGAAATGCTCCTGGAGCAGGAGTGGGAAGAAATCTGGGAAGAGGTAGGATTCACTACAAAACCATGACTCTGGCTTTTAAAATTCCCTATATCAAATTGATCATAATTATGCTAAGATAATTATGGAGGGATATTGGAGGGAAATATGAACAAGCAAAAGATTCCTAATCTATTTTTGGCTCTATTGGGTGCTCTGGCGATGATTCTGGTTACTGTTTTGCCAGCATCTGCCGGTGCGGCAGTCATTCCTGCTCCAAACATCAGTATCGATAAACAATCGGACGAACCGGAAGGGCAGGAAGCAAAAGAATTAGATGACGACGAGGATCCATCGACCAGTTATTACTGCACCCAATCTGATATACCACATCCAATGGGAGCCCGACTTGCAGAGCGCTATGGTTTGACCTATGGTGAGTTACAAGATAAATTTTGCAGTGGTTTAGGCTGGGGGCAGATCATGCTTGCACTGCAAACCAGCCAGGCAGACAGTACATATACCACAGACCAATTATTCGACTTACGCAGTCAAGGCAAGGGTTGGGGGCAAATCTGGAAAGAGTTAGGCCTCATTGGGAATTCTCGTTCTGCCAATTCGATGAACGATGCAGACGGGGATGGAAAACCTGACAAACCAGGAAAGTCATGGAAAAACAAGAATAAGACAAAACCCTGAGTTTTCTGGCCCGTCTTGCGAATGTCCTGTTTGAATTCTAAAACATAAAACTAATAGAACACAATCTCGAAACGAGAGCCGATCAATTTGTAAAAGTATTGATCGGCTCTCGTTTTACATATCCTTAACGACCCCCTCCTAGAAGTCCAAAAAAAGAATCCCTGGTACTTCGGTAATACGTTTCTACGGCAAAATGTTGTTCATACCCTGGTAAAAGTGCTTAAACATTATCAAAATACACGTCTGGGCCCTGATCAGCAGGCCCTGGTAGTGATTCTGTACCGTTTACACAATTTATTGAAAATATCTACCGATTCGCACGTATAATGGAATTAGCTGCACAGGCTGAGGGAGAATATGAAACCAAATCAAATAAAATATTTTCCGATCGTGGTGTTGTTGATTACCCTGATGGGAGTTACCGCATGCACCATGCTCCAATCTGAAAGCATCAGGCAAGGCCAAAATCAATCGGCCGCACATGCTGTTGGAGAATCCTCTCTGTCTGATGTAGATAAACCAGACGCAGGTAGCCAAACGGTATTACCGGGTGGGAATGAGACCACAGGTGGCTATAACTGCACGGACACCGAACCCCATCCCATAGGACAGAGCATTGCCAAAAGCTACGAAGTAGATTATCTGCAGGTGATGAACTGGTTTTGCAGCGGCTACAGTTTTGAAAACATCCTGATTGCCCTGGAAACCAGCAGTGTTGTGAATATCCCGACAGATATGCTGCTCGAGATGCGGTTGGATAAAGAATGGGAAGTTATATGGGATGAAACTGGTTTCACTGGTGACCGTTAAAGTTACCTGACTGGCAACTTTCGATAGTTACGAATAAAAGAAAAGGAGACTAAGATGCTTACACGTAAGATTCGTTTCCCGTTTCTGGCTTTGCTGGTTGCCTTGGGCCTGCTATTGGCCACGGTAATCCCAGCAGCCGCACTGGATGGGGGCTTCTCCTCGGTCAACAGTACTGTGGTTGAGCAAGACCTGGACCCAACTGACGATCCGGTGGATGATCCAGTCGATGACCCGGTAGACGATCCAATCGACGATCCGGACGATGATCCGGTTGATGATCCGATCGATGATGATCAGGATGGAGAAGAAGATCAGGATGACGATGGGGATGATCCGTCCACCGGTTACTACTGCACCCAGACAGATGTACAGCACCCATTCGGTGCTCGGCTGGCCGCTCGCTATGAGGCAGATTACGCCGACTTACAGGAATATTTCTGCCAGGGTTTTGGTTGGGGGCAGATCATGCTGGCCCTGCATACCATCCAGATAACAGGCGTTCCAACCGGCACCCCAGGTACGGAAGTGCCAACGGACACCCTGGTGACTGAGGTCCCGACAGGAACGCAGGTCATTGTGGATCCAATGGTCTTCACCGATCTACTTGAAATGCGTGCAGGTGGTCTTGGCTGGGGCCAGATCTGGAAGGAATTGGGCTTTAGCGGCAAGCCGAAATTGGCGGATGCTCCCAATGATGAAGATGAAGATGGATTGCCAGACGATACCGACCCAACCGGTGACGAAGACGATGGTTTACTGACCGATGAAGAAAACATTACAGTCAACGGCAATGGCAATGGGAATGGCAATGGAAAACCTGACACCACTGGCCAAACCAAGACCAATAACGGGAACGGTAATGGAAAACCTGCCACCAATGGCAGTGGGAAAGACAAGAGCAGCAAGGGAAAACCCTAAATCCACGCTTTTTTCTGAGGGTGTCCCTCATGAAGTTTTAGAGAAAAAACCATCAGGGTAGACAAACCAAATAAGAGCCATCCAAATCGAATAGGTTTGGGTGGCTTTTCGTTACGCACGTACCCAACGATAAATGAATCCCAGGATACGTGCAGGGATTTCTATGCAAAGGTTTATAAAATTAAACAGAATTATGGAGGAATTATTAGCGGTGATCAAAACCGGCTTATGGTAAACTTCGACAAGGTATTGCAATAAGTGATTTTTTTCCGACGCGATAGCGTATTAATGTCTAACCATACTGGGGGACGATTACAATGGAAACTCAGTTTCTAAATCGCAAGGAAGGAACTTTGGCATACACCGACTACGGCGGCAGCGGCACACCCGTCATCATGCTGCCTGGAATCGGTGCACTTCGCAGGGAGTACCGCTTCCTCGCACCGAAATTAAAAGAGGCAGGTTTTCGAGCCTTCACCGTCGATCTACGAGGACTCGGTGAATCGAGCGTACCGTGGAAGACTTACGACGTGCCATCTGTGGGAAGCGACATCATCGCCTTGATCGAACACCTGAATGCTGGGTCTGCGCATCTTATTGGCACCTCTTTCTCTGCTGCTCCGATCATTTTGATCGCTGCAGAGCATCCGGAAGTGGTCCTTTCGTTGGTGTTGATCACCGGGTTTGTGCGTACAGCAAAGATAAATCCTTTCATGAAGGTACTATTCTGGTTCATGGCCAACAATCCCTGGCGCGTTCAGACCTGGGCGATGTACTATAAAATGTTGTACCCAACGCAAAAGCCAGCCGATTTCAAGGACTACCTCGACAAGTTGACGGAGAACCTGGCACAGCCCGGGCGTTTTGATGCTTCAAATGCTCTGGCGAACTCTTCCCGGCAGCCGTCAGAAGAAGGGATGCGGCGTGTCAAAGCTCCAACGCTGGTAATCATGGGCTCAAAAGATCCAGATTTTCCAAATCCCGAGGCAGAAGGCAAGATCATTGCGGAACAAACCGGTGGAACGTTGGTGATGATCGAAGGGGCAGGACACTACCCTCAAACCGAAATGCCTGAAAAAACGACCCCGATTCTGATTGAGTTTTTAAAG
>Ga0209819_10000320_pt1 | contig 13644 bp, 15 predicted proteins | sample PPLLak2March2015_FD_187248 | JGI IMG/M metagenome (GOLD analysis project Ga0209819, IMG submission 187248) | Freshwater sediment microbial communities from Prairie Pothole Lake near Jamestown, North Dakota, USA - PPLs Lake P7 Core (1) Depth... | ecosystem: Environmental > Aquatic > Freshwater >... | reverse complement strand
CCGAACGGCGCCGATTTCAATCTGGACAACCTGTTCCGTGGCGGCGACACGGTGGCGAATGTGGACGGGGTGCTCGACTTCGCATTCGACCTCTACCGGATTCATCCGACACAAGGGGCCGATTTCGCGGTCCAGAACCCGCGTCCTGCGGAGCACACTGCAGTCGGAGGAAGCCTCGAAGTGGCGTCTTTCAATGTGTTGAACTACTTCTCGACCATCGACACGGGTGTCTTCGTTTGCGGGCCCCTCGAGAACCAGGAATGCCGCGGTGCCGACGATGCCGAAGAGTTCACCCGGCAGAAGGACAAGATCATCACGGCCCTGGCGGAGATCGATGCCGATGTGGTCGGTCTGATGGAGATCGAGAACAATCGCACGGACGAGGCCTTGGCCGATCTGGTGGCCGGCCTCAACGCACGGTTGGGCGCCGGGACCTATGAATACATCGGATCAGGGTCGATCGGGCCGGATGCGATCAGGATCGCCCTCATCTACAAACCGTCGAGGGTGACCCCGGTCGGAATCGACGCTGTGCTCGACAACGACGAATTCCTGGATCCCAACAACCTGGGCATGGCCCAGAACCGGCCGGCTCAAGCTCAGACCTTCCAGCAGAATGCCACGGGCGAGTTGTTCACCGTTGTGGTCAACCACCTGAAGTCGAAGGGCTCGGGGTGTGGGCCCGGCGATGACGATCCCGTGCAGGGGAACTGCAACCTGACGAGGGCACTGTCGGCGGCCGTGCTGGCCGACTGGCTCGCTACTGACCCGACGGGAAGCGGCGACCCGGATTTCCTCGTCATCGGCGACTTGAACTCCTATGACAAGGAAGACCCCATCGATGCCTTGACCGCGGGAGCCGACGACATCCCTGCCACCGGTGATGACTTCACGGATCTGCTGCTGCAGTTCGAAGGCGAGAGGGCCTACAGCTACCTCTTCGACGGACAGCTCGGCTATCTCGACTACGCGCTAGCCAATCAGACGCTGCGAGCGCAGGTCACGGGGTCGACCGTCTGGCACATCAACGCCGACGAGCCCGACCTCATAGACTACGACACCGAGTTCAAACAAGACGCCCAGGACGCCATCTATGCCCCCGACCAATACCGGTCGTCGGACCACGAGGCCGTCATCGTCGGACTCGCCTTGGACCAGACGCCGCCGGTGGTCGTGGCAGAGCTGGATCGGATAACCGCCACGGGGAACACCGGGATGTTCGTCGTCGACTTCACCTGTCAGGACGCGGTCGATCCCATGCCGGACTGTGTAGCCGATCTCAACGGGGTACCGGTCACCGACGGTCAGATCATTCAGCTGGTCAGGGCACCGGGCCAGCCCATCACTCTGCGTCTCGGGACAGTGCTCTTCATGAAAGCCGACAGCTTCACCCTGACGGTGACCGGGACAGACGAGCGGGGCAACAGCGCCACGGCCACGGCCGAGCCGGTCTTCCGAAGCTAGGGGCCCCTAACCTGGTCTGCCTCGAGCTCGACGGGCCGGGTGGCCACGCTCGAGATGGCGCCGCCCCGGATCACTGTGAGGTCGACCGATCCGCCGACACGGTCTCCGGTCATCATGCGCTGCAGGTCCCTGGCGTCTCGCAGCGGCACGCCATCACCGGCCACCAAGATGTCACCGGGGCGGATCCCGGCCCGTTGTGCCGGGCTGCCGTCCACTACCTCCACGACCTCGATGCCTCTCTCTTGGCCCAAGCGATCAGCCAACAGGGGCGGCAGAGGGCGGGTGCCCCCGGCAACGCCTAGATATGCGCGGCGGACCTTCCCACTCTTGATCAGCTCTGCGACGATCGCCTTGGTCGCTTCGTCGATTGGCACCGCCAAACCGAGGCCCTGCCCGATCATCGGTCCAACGACGGCAGTGTTGACCCCGACCACCCTGCCTCCGGCGTCCGACAGCGGGCCGCCCGAGTTTCCGGGGTGAAGCGCGGCGTCGGTCTGGATCACGTTCTCGACGAGACGGGAATGCCCCTGACTGTTGGCCGCGATCGACCGTCCCAGGGCGCTGACCACCCCTGCCGTCACCGACCCGGAAAAACCGAGGGGGTTGCCCAGAGCGACGACGAGCTGGCCGACCTCCAGGCTCGAGGCGTCTCCCAGCTCGGCAGCGGGCGCCTCTGAGCCTTCGAGCTTGAGAACTGCGAGATCGGAGAGCCGGTCGCGGCCCACGACGTCGAACCCTGTCTCCCAGCCGTCCACGAACGAGGCGCCACCCCTGGTGCTTCCCTCCACAACATGGGCCGATGTCAGCATGAACCCGTCGCCGCTGATGACCACGCCCGAGCCCGCGCCGTCATGCCACTCACCCCGGCGACCCCGACGACGCGTGGCAAGAGCAACAACGGTTGGTAGGAGCGTCCGCGCCACGGATGTGACTACTGCCGAATACGCGTCGAGGGCGATCTGCCCCCGGGCAATGTCGACGGAGGGATCCAGGGTCATGAGAACCGGGCGGTCACGGAGAGCCTGTCATTGACACGAACCAATCCAAGATCCAATGACTCGCCGGCGCCAGAGAGGACACGATGCAGGTCGTCGACGTCGGAAGTCGCCTGGTCTCCTGCGCTGACCAACACGTCTCCCTCCCGCACACCGGCGACGTCCGCGGGTGAGCCCTCCTCGACCAGCCGGATCAGCAGGCCATCCGCTTCGTCGAGGCCCATGGTCCGGCGAAGACGCCGGGTCACCTCGACGGGAGCGAGACCAATGCCGAGATGGCGCGGCTCGGGGCGGTCACCGCTGCGGAGTGCCGTCACCGTGGCCCGCAGGGCGCTGGTAGCGGCCTGCGCAAGATAAAACCCCCTGCCCAACCGGCGGGTGTTGATCCCAACGAGCCGGCCGTCCAGATCGACCACAGGGCCACCCGATGCCCCGGGAGGAGCAAGGGCGGTGTGCTCGAATCCTCCGGCCACCCGTCGGCCACGAGGGCCGCGGAACGACCGATCGGCGGCAGCGACCCAACCCAGAGTCGCTCTGAGCCCCCGCCCCCCCGGGTTGGCCAGCCCGACGACTGGCACGCCGATGGCGGGAGCTACTTCGTCCGGCTGCCATGTGATGGGCCCGGCCTGACCGTTGCTGACCTCGAGCAAGGCGAGATCAGCGTCGACATCGATCCCCAGAACCCCCGCGTGTTCCACCCGCCCGTCGAAAAACGTCACGGTCGCCCGTTCAGGACTCACGTTGTGTGCATTGGTGAGGACCAGGTCCTCTTCCAGCAGGACTCCCGAGCCCATGCCCCAACGGCCTCCGAGCCCGACCACCGACGGGCCGACGGAGATCGCCACCGAGGCCACGGCCTCCCCGATCTCGGTGAGAATCATCATGCGCCTCCTCATCACTAGCAACTTGCAATCTGCAAGTGTATCACCACCGGCAACCCGGTCGGCAAGGTTCGGCGACATAACATGGAGCAGATGGAGGAAGACCGCGGACCACTGAGTCGGGCATTGGAGCGGATCGGTGACCGCTGGTCGCTCCTGATCATCGATGCTTTGCAAGGCGCACCGCTCAGGTTCTCAGACCTCGCCGACCGGGTCACCGGTATCGCGCCAAACATCCTCTCCAGCCGTCTGAGCCGTCTCGAGGATGAGGGCGTGATCCTCTCCAGGCCATACTCGGACAAACCTCCCCGCCATGTCTATGAGCTGACCGGTGCCGGTCGCGACCTGGCCGGCGCCCTCCGGCTGCTCACCCATTGGGGTGACCGACAATCAGACGAAGGAGAGGCGATCAGACACCAGCTCTGCGGCACCCCGCTGGAGGCTCACTGGTACTGCGCCAGCTGTGACCGGATAGTGGATCAGGGAGCGGAGACGGAAATTCGACTGGTCTGACGCGTCGGAGGATGCTCGCCATCCTGACGGCGCTCGTGCCGACCCGGCTTGGTCAAAGTGGCAAGGAGCAAGCCGCCAACAGCGACGAGCCCCACGGTGGACATAACCAAGGTCGTCAACCAGGGCCAGAACGACGCAGTCGCAATCGGCGCCTCAACGACCACGGGATCCTCTGGCGCCGCTGACACCGCCGGTGGCTCCGCAGCGAAATCGGCGGCTCCTGCCGTGACGGGTGCCGCCGCGACGGTGGTCTCGACCGCTCGCACCGGCTGCTCGGAGTGAATCGTGAGACGGCTTCTCTGGGAGGCGTAGCCATAGGCGAAGATCATGTCCGTCTCCGAAGCGGTCGAGACGACGATCCTCACGCCGAGGTGCCGACCCTCTAGGAATTGATGGTCGAGGGCGGGAAAGTCGAGTGTGGTTTCGATCCACGTCGCTCCAGTGCCGCTGTCGAGAGTCGCCACCTTCGAACCGAGGTTGTCACAGTCGGAGCCGGTGGTGTCACAGTCGAGGAGATACACGGTGAAGGCTCCCTGTTTCCGCGCCTCGAACATGTCGGCCGCGCTCCACACCACCATCGAGGGGTAGCCCGTCAGCCGCTGCCCACTCATCTCGATCTGCCAGTGCTGAAAGCGGGCTGCGTCGGCCTCCTCCAACCCCCGACTGGAGCGTTGCAGGAGCAATCCGGGCTCGACGTCCCTGCCCCGGTCGTAGTTGGGCATCTCTCCCCCGAGCGGATTGAACATCAATTGGGCACGGGGGACGCCGTCAGGGCCAAGGTAGTAGTTCTCTTGCTCAGCGAGGGCGACGCCCGGAGCGAGAAGCACCAGGGTCAGGGCGAGCAGCACGCCCCATTTCACGCCGGGTCCTCGCATGTCTCAACGAGCCCCTGCTTCGAGCGGAACCCGATCCGCAGGCGAACCGGCCGGGGCGGGGGCCATCGGCAGGCTCACCGAGAAGTGAGTCCAGCTCGGATCTCTCTTATAGCCCAGCTTGGCGCCGATTTGCTCGGCGAGACCACGGACGACAGCGAGGCCCGATCCTGAGCGCGCCGGGCTCCAGGCTTCCTCGGCGAGGTCGACGTAGCGTTGGAACACCTGAGTGCCCGTCCCCTCCGGGAGCCCGGGGCCGTCGTCGGAGACGCTGATCCTCATGTCCTTGCCCTCGGCGACTGCCCAGATGGCAACCCTCCTGCCCCCGTGGCGGACGGCGTTGCCTACCAAGAGATGGAGGATCTCGCGGAAGATGCTGGGATCCGACTCGATGACGATCTCGGGCACCGCGATCTTGATGTCGGCGCCAAGGTCCTGGTACTCGACGGCCACGACGAGAGCTTCCGCTTTCACATTGCACAGTTCGACGTGCGGCACGAGCTCATGGGAGACGCCGGCGAGGAATTGCCCGGTAGCCCGATTCGTGACGCGCTCCAGTCCCAGCGCGAGCTGCATCTCCTCCTCCAGGGCTTGGAGACGAGCCCGAGCCGCACGCCAGAAGAAGACCATGACCAGGGCGGGAATGGCGAAGCTGACCGCGATCTGCGCGGTCATCGCAGGCCCCAATCGGCCCGACGAATAGACGCCGAGCGCAATCAGCCCGAGCAACGTAATCACCAGGAGCACCACCGTCCCACGGCCGGCCACGATCCGGCGACTCCCTCGTAACGTGGTCACGGAGTATTTATCGGCGGAAACTCGACCGGCTTGATCAGCTGACGCCGCCCCGGGAACCCGAATGGGTTACAGATAGAGACCGGTGGTCGGCTCAGATGCAGACCGTTCTTGGTGGGTCGCGGTCGTGGGGAGCGACTCGATGTCGGCCAGGACCGCGGCCACGAAGCGCCGGGCGTCCCTCTCCTTGCGGGCCGTGTCGAGATCGGGCTCGAACCTGGCCCGGAATGCCGAAAGCTGCTTGACGTGCTCCTCGAACTGCTCGGGGTTGGTCCTCATCGCAAGCTCCCAAACCACGATCCGGACGAGAACCTGAAATTCCTCATCGGGGATCTGCGCTGCGGCTTCGGCCCCTTCTTCCGGCTCTATGTGAATGCTCATGTCTCTCACCTCCGCCCACAAAGAGTGCGCGGGCCTTTCCCAGATACGCCATGTTCTTTCGCTCCGGGCCAGAACTACCATCCCCTCCCGTTTGTCGTCGAGGGGACTCAGATGGTTCGCACCCGCGATCCCCGGGGATTGGGCCCGGAGCCATGAGCGATTGGTTCACACGAGTCTCGGCCCGGCCTCGGAGGCGCCTGGGATCGGTCGTCGTCGCAATCGCCCTGGCATCATTGATCGTCTTCGGGGTACTGGCCGTTCTGATCGTCACTGTCACGTCATCGCAGCGGGCTTACGCCGGCGCCGTCGAGGCGGTCGCCGCCGCCGAGACGACCGAGGACTCCATCGTGGCAACGGCTGCATTACAAAACGAGCGGGCACTGGCTTCGAGCCTGGCCGACGCGGAGCTCTACATGTACCACTCGGGGTATGACGCCGCCATCGTCGACACCGATCGGGGAATGCAGGCACTCCGGGCCGCCTGGGCGGAGCACCGGTCCGAGGTATCGGAAACGGCGACACCATCGATCGGCGATGTCCTTTCGGCTGACGGGTCTCTCGCCGACTTCAGGGAGGCCGCCTTGTCGACCAGTGGTGAGTCGACCTACCCCTTGTACAGCGAGGTGGTCGCCACGTCAGTCGCGGCCACGAGTGAGCTCATCCAGCAGTCATCGGACTCGACGACGCTCGAGGATCGGAGCCTCCTCGTTGCCCTGCTCGGCCTGGCCGAGAGTCTCAACACTCAGCGCTTCCTCATCCAGGAAGCTCTGACCGCCGGCGGGCCTGTGTCTGAGGAAATGTTGCTTCAACTCGAAGTCGAGTCCGACAATCTCAACCAGAGCTTCTTCGAGGCCAGATCGCTCGCCGAAGGCGACGACCTGGCGGTCATCGAAGGGATCAGAACCGGCGAGGCCTCCCAGGATGTGTCCAGGATGGTGGAACAGATCACCGACCTTGGGGCAGCGGTCGATTCGATCAGCCCGCAGCAATGGTTCGAGGCCAGCACGGTGCGCATCGAGCAAGTCGATGCCCTCATCCCGACAGTGCACGAGCGGGCAGCGACAATGGCCGGGGAAGAGCTCGACAGTGCCGAGCTTGCGTTGTGGACTCGCTCGGTCCTCCTCAGTGCCCTATTCCTCCTCACCGTCCTGGTCGGCGGCAACGCGGTGTTCGCCACCAGGGAGCGTCAGCAGGTGCTGGCCGAGTACGGCCAGCTCAGCAACGGGCTGCGCCAATGGTTCGCCCCCACCAACTTCCCCGACCCCGAAAGTGTCGAGATCGCAGCCCGGTACATACCGGCTTCAGTCAGAACCCGGTCGGGTGGGGACTGGTACGACGTATACGAGGTGGGGAATTCGCTCGCGGTGGTCATCGGTGACGTCGCGGGCCATGGCGCCGATGCCACGGCCCAAATGGCCCAACTGAGGAACATACTGCGCGGGCAATCCACTGCTCGCACCCTGGACCCGGCCGCTCAGATCGACCTCCTCGACAAAACGATGACCGGCTCGGGGATCGTCGCCACGGTCACGTACGGGCTGCTCGATGTCTCTAGTGGGGAGTTCGTATATACCCGCGCCGGACACGTGCCCTTGTTGGTTCGGAGTGCAGCCGGAGATGTCCGGATCGAGGAGGAAGCGCAAGGCCCGCCGGTGGGAGGCGAAGTCGACCTGAAACGTGAGCTCAAGCGAACCCGGCTGCACGCCGGCGACGTGCTCATCCTGATCACCGATGGTCTGGTGGAAGGGTTGAACCGTGACATCGATGAAGCGCTCGATCAGATTGCCAAAGCATTGACCGAGGCAGATTCGTCGACGGAGGCGATGCTCGATCAGCTTTTCGGGATGAACGAGAAGGAGCCGATCGACGACGCGGCCGCTCTCCTCATCACCTGGAACCCGAATCAGGTGACGTGAATCATCTCATCCTTGTCGACAACGCCTTGTGCGTCCTCGACGCGGCGCTCTGCCACGGCGCGCCTCGTAACCATGGTTGGAGAGGCGATCCCGGCTATCGCAGCCACAATCCCGACGATCGAATACACCACACCGCTGGTCTGATTCACCCCGAGGGCTCCACTCAGCTCATCAGGCTCGATGAGGATGACAATTCCCAGGGCAAGCAGTGCCACGCCCAGTGAGATCATCCCCGCCCGGCCTTCCTCCGGCCGACCGGCAGCTCTCAGGAAGACGAGACCCAAAAGCAGGGTGATCGCCGCCATCAAGATATTGAAACCCATCCCGATGACAGTGGTGGTCTCGCCCGTCAGCGAATCCGTTGGCAGCAGCGTGGCCATGGCGACCCCGCCTACGACCGTCATGAGCAATCCGGCCAATCCGGCGAAATACTGCGCCGGGCTCAATGGGTGCCGGGCAACCGAGGTTCGCTCCACACGTGCGGTCTCGCGATCCGTGCTCATGACTCCTCCTTGAATCGATGAGGCGTTTACCCGCTACGGATCAAGGCGAAACGGGTCAGGCAGTGTCGGGGGCGAGCCGGGCCCGGAGTGTGTCGAGAGCCCGCGTAATGAGTCGTGACACCTGCATCTGGGAGACGCCGACCACCTCTGCGATGTCGGACTGGGTCATGTCCTCGAAGAATCGAAGAAAGAGGACCTCTTGTTCCTGGGGCTCGAGGTCCGAGATGAGTGGCTCCAGGGAATGCCAGATGTCGGCCAGGTCGAACTGCTCGTCTTCGCTGCCCAGGACCCGAATCAGACTGGTCTCTTCATCCTCCGAGAAAGGAGCGTCGACCGACTTGGCGTTATAGGCGAGAGCCGCCTCCATGGCATCTTCGACCTCCTCGATCGGCCTGCCGAGCTCCTCGGCCATCTCGGCCGGGAGTGGGGTCCGCCCCAGCTTCTGGGACAACTCGGCCACGGCACGGTTGAGCTCGACCGTGGTGTCGCTCAGGGATCGAGGAACCCGGACCGACCAGGTGGTGTCACGAAGATATCTCTTCAGGGTCCCGATGATGGTCTTGCGGGCATACGTGGTGAACTTGACCCCGAAATCAGGGTCGAACCGGTCGATGGCGTTGACCAGGGCGATCGAAGCGGCCTGTCCCACGTCATCAGCGTGGGCGCCTCCCCTGCGATACCGGTTGGCGACCGATGCCGCCCATCCTTCATATCTGGAGAAGATCTCGTCACGAGCGTCCCGGTCGGCAGACACCAGCTCGAACAGCTCTTCGTCTGAAAGGTGGGACAGCGTCTGACGGCGTACGAGCTCGAGGTCGAACCAGACCTCGTTTCCTCGATGACCCCACTCATCCGACAAGCGGTCGAGGAGCTTGGTCACTATCTCGTCGGTTGGCGCATCGGTTGACCCGCTGCTGGACGCTGTGACCCGGGCACTACGCCCTATCTCCTCCACCCGCACCGTCAGGGTGACATTCGGCTCGTACATGAGGGTGACGACCTCGCTCACCAGAAGCGCCGCATCTACCGACCTACTGGGAGGGGCATCGGTGATGATCGCTCGCACGACTCTTCGAGCGATGAATGGGGCACGTGGCCCTTCGGGCAGCTGAATCTCCGCAACCAGGGTCGCTTTCGAATCTCCGGCCGTGGTCACCATCGGCTGCGCGCCCCTTCTTCCGCCCGCAAACCCACTATTCGATCGAATCGCTGATGGAGAAGGCCTCGCTGACGCCGGTCAGCTCGAGAAGACGCCCAACGGCGCCGTTCCCGACGACCAGCCTCAGATCTCCCCCCGACTCCTGAATCCGGAAACGTTGATGGAGCAACACTTTCAGCCCTGCCGAATCCATGAACTCCACACGACGCAAGTCGAGCACGATTGGCTGACCGACGAAAGGCTCCAGGGCGATCTCAACGCGCGAAGCCGAGGCGAGATCGATCTCCCCTGTCGCAACCACGACATCGAGTTCGCCGATGCGCGTCGTCTCGAGAACAAGCTGCGGGCCTAGCCCCATCGCCGTATACCTTTCTCGATCCAGCGTCGTACCCAAAATCCCTTCGAAGCCCGGTCATCGAGAGCCGACCTCGAACCACGCCGTCACTTCGGCACCATCGGAGTCGACGCCCCAGACATCGGCGATCCTATCCACGATCGCGAGCCCCCGGCTCGCCCCCGGCTCCCGGGAGAAGGGCGGCAACTCATCCACGTCGAAGAGTACCCCGGCATGCCCGACCGTGAATCTCGTCAGTCCTCCATCGGGTCCAACGGTGACTGTGAGACCGTCGCCAGGTTCGAGCCCCCCATGCAGCACGGCGTTGTTGACAAGCTCTGTGACGGCCAGCAGAACGTCATCGAGACGCGGGTGTCCGTCGATCCATGTGGTGATGGCCCGCCGCACCTCTGCTCCGGCGGTTGGCTGGGCCTGAACGAACAACTGGCTCACACGATTCTTCTCGACTCATCCCCTGAGGGCGTCGATCAACTCCGCTTTCGACATCCCCGATCGGCCTTCCACTCCTACTTCCCTGGCCTTCTCGTACAGCTGCTCTGTCGTCCAGTCCTCGTAGGCACCGGGTCCGCCTTTGTCCTTCATCTCCCGGGGAGGCGTGTTGGCGATCCGGGCCGCCTTTTCCTTGCTCATCCCCTCCTCGCGCAAAGCCTCATACCGGTCGTCATCCTGAATGGAAGGCCCATGGTCCTTGCCCATTGACGGTCACCTGCCTCGTATCGTCATGTTTCATCGTCCCATACCCGGGGAACGTGCCAGCTACACCGAAATCCGGCCGAGGAGTGGACCATGGACAGGACCGAAAACGACGTAGACGATCAGTTCAGATCGTTGATGGAGGGTCTCCGGACCACATTGCCCGGCGTCCAGGTCCTCTTCGCGTTCCTGCTGGTGCTTCCCCTTCAAGCGTCCTTTGCCGAGATCACCGATTTCGAGCGGATCGCCTACTACGTGTCCTTCTTCGGGTCGGCGATGGCCTCGGTCCTTCTCATCGCCCCCAGCGCCCATCAGCGTCTGCGTGCTCCGATAACCGGTGTGGAGCGTCGCTCAGAGAAACATCTGCAGATCGCAGTCAGCCTGACCATCGCCGGCACGATCATCTTTGCCGTCGCTCTGTCGGCGGCGGTCTTGCTCATATCGATACTCACCCTGACCGACAGCATCGCCGTCGGCGCCACCATGGCCGTCGCCGCCGTGTTGGCGTGGTCTTGGTTCTACATCCCGTTGGTGACGTTTCGCCGCCATTGACTGGTTTTGCGGTGAGTCGATCGCGAGTAACAGACCCGATATCGAGCCCGAGGCATCGATCGTGCGCGAGCGTTACGGGAAGGCCGATCTGGTGGCCTCCATTCTCGGGATGTTGGCCGCGATCGGGACGCTGGTCTTCCTAGGCGCCCTGTTCGCCGCAGGTACGGCCACCATCGAGCTTCAGACCAACTTGTTGAACCAGGATGGCACCCTCGATGGGGTTGAGACCCTTGGCGTGGTAGCCGCAATGGTCGTCCTCTTTGTCTCGTTTCTGGTCGGCGGGATCGCAGCCGGACGCGTGTCCCGTTACGACGGTGGGATCAACGGGATGGGAACCGCCCTTTGGTTCCTGCTCCTCGTCGGCAAGGTCGATGCGGCGTTGGTCGACGAAGCCAGACGGTGACCAGCCCCGCCCGCCGACAATCCGTCAACCCCGGAGGTGAGCCATGTACATCAGCATCGGAGGCCTGATCCTGCTGATCCTCATCCTCATTTTGATCTTCTGATCAGGTACTGAGAATCGACCCAGAAAGGAGCCGGCCTAGGGCCGGCTCCTCCTTAGATGCGTGATGTCAGGTCATCGAGGCGTTGAGGGATATCGGCACGCCGTGGGTCAGCGCCTGTGAGACCGGGCAGTTCTCCTTGGCGTCCTCCGCCAGACTCATGAAATCCTCATCGCTCACACCGTCGGCCGAGCCCTTCACCGACAAGACGATCCCGGTGATGCCCTCGCCGGGCACGAATGTGGCCGTGGCCTCGGTATCGAGGACGATCGAGGTGCCTCCTGCCTTGCCCAGACGGGCAGAGAAGGCCATCGAAAAGCAAGCGGCATGAGCGGCGGCGATCAGCTCTTCGGGGCTGGTCACGCCGGCATGCTCCTCGCTTCGGGCCGTCCACGTCACCTGCATCGGGCCAACGGCGCCGGTGTCGAGGGTCGCAGTTCCGGATCCGCTGGTGAGATCGCCCTCCCAATGGGCGCGACCGGTGCTGTCCAGGGCCATGTGCTGTCCTTTCGGTCGGGGCGCGGGAGCCTACCGCGCCCTCCGATCCCGATCGCCCCGTGTGCCGATACCATCGAGGGGTGCCCACCCAATCGGTCCGTAATGTCGCGCTCGTAGCCCATGTCGACCACGGCAAAACGACGTTGGTCGACTCCTTGCTGTCTGCAACCGGCGTGTTCGCCGCACATCAGGAGAGGGTGGAGCGGGTAATGGACTCCACCGACCAGGAGCGGGAGCGCGGCATCACCATCCTGGCCAAGGCCGCCTCGATCCAGTGGCGCGACACGAAGATCAACCTGGTCGACACACCTGGTCATGCCGACTTCGGTGGGGAGGTCGAGCGGGCACTCGCCATGGTCGACGGGATACTCCTGCTGGTCGATGCCGCCGATGGGCCCATGCCGCAGACCAGATATGTGCTGAGCAAAGCCCTGGAGCGCCATCTACCGGCGGTTGTCGTGATCAACAAGGTTGATCGGGCCGACGCCCGCCCGGACGAAGTCGCCGACGAGGTCTACGAGCTCTTCTTCGACCTCGACGCCAAGGACCACCACATCGACTTCCCGATCGTCTCCACGGTGGCCCGCATGGGCCGCGCCGTCACCGGGATCGGCATCCCGGACGAAGGTGCGGACCTGACAGCCCTGCTCGATGCGATCGTGGACACCATTCCAGCACCGTCGGGAAACCCGGAGGGTCCGATCCAGGCTCTGGTCACGAATCTCGACGCATCGGATTACCTCGGCCGCCTTGCCATCGGCCGTGTCTTCGAGGGGACGTTGCGGCAGGGAAGCACCATCGCTCTCTGCCACGGGAACGAGGAAGAGCCCCCGATCAAACGCAGGCTGACCCACCTCATGGGGTTCTCCGGGTTGGGCCGAGCCGAGATCGAGGATGTGAAGGCCGGCGATCTCTTCGTTGTCGCCGGCTTCCCCGAAGTCGAGATCGGCGACACCTTCGCCGACCCGGCCAACCCCGAGCCCCTCCCCCGGCTCATCGTCGACGAGCCGGTGCTCAAGATGACGTTCGGGGTGAACACGTCGCCACTGTCAGGCCAGGATGGGAGGTTCCTCACCTCGAGGCAGATCCAGGACCGCCTCAAGCGGGAGATCCTGGGGAACGTGTCCATCCGGCTCGGAGCTACCTCGTCTCCCGAGGTCGTCGAAGTCGCCGGGCGGGGCGAGCTCCAACTCGCCGTGCTCATCGAGTCGATGCGCCGGGAAGGCTTCGAGCTTCAGGTGAGCCGGCCCGAGGTCGTGGTGAGGATGATCGACGAGATGCCAAACGAGCCCGTGGAGCGGGCGGTGGTTGACGTGCCCGACGAGTACGTCGGGGCGGTAACTCAGGCGGCCGCACCGAGGAAGGGCATGATCGTCGAGCTCTCCCCCGGCGATCCGGGCAGATCCATCATCACCATCGTCGCCCCGGCCCGGGGTCTCCTCGGGTTCCGCTCGCTGCTCATGACCACTACCAGGGGCACGGCCCTCATCCACCAGCATCACGACGGGTGGATGCCATGGGTCGGCGAGCTACCCCACCGTGTCGGCGGGGCCATGATTTCTGA
>Ga0209819_10000319_pt1 | contig 13653 bp, 10 predicted proteins | sample PPLLak2March2015_FD_187248 | JGI IMG/M metagenome (GOLD analysis project Ga0209819, IMG submission 187248) | Freshwater sediment microbial communities from Prairie Pothole Lake near Jamestown, North Dakota, USA - PPLs Lake P7 Core (1) Depth... | ecosystem: Environmental > Aquatic > Freshwater >... | reverse complement strand
CCAGAGTGCGCCGCCCAGCATACCCGCCAGAAAACCCAGCAGGATGATAATCCCCGGCGGAAGGTCACTGCCCAGCAGCAGGCGCAGCATTCCTGTTGTAAAGATTGCACCCAGCGTGATCTGGCCCTCGATACCGATGTTCCAGAGCCCGGCGGTGAAGGTAACCAGCAAGGCCGTCGTCGCAAGAAGGAGAGGCACCCAGGCAACCAGCACGTTTGAGATTTGAGTGGATGAGCTGAAAGCGCCTTCCAGTATGTTCTTGTAGGCAAGTAACGGCGGAGCGCCTGCCATGACGAGGATCAGACTGGTAAATGCCAGCGCCAAAATGATGGCAATGACCTGAAATCCGATATTGTGCCAGAAAGACACTGGCATAGTCCAGAGTGACTTTTTATTGAGCATGGCTATTTAAGCCGCCTCCCAGCCTTTCCCGCCGATAAGCTGCCCGAGTTGGTCTACGGTCGTAGACGCAGCATCAATTGGTTTTGAGACTTTACCAGCAAAGAAAACCAGGATGCGGTCGCTGTAATGTAAGATTTCTTCAAGATCGGAAGAGATGAACAAGATCGCAGCACCCTGGCGGCAGCGCTCTTTGAGCTTACGCCAGATATATATGCTCGATTCGATGTCCAGGCCGCGGGTGGGGTGCTCCATCAAGATCAATGATAGCGGCTCGTTCAGCAGTGCCAGCAGTGCCCGCTGCTGGTTGCCTCCCGAAAGCGCCTCGACCGGCGTGGAGGGCCTGCCGCGGATGTTAAATTCCTGGATTTGCTTCTCTGTATTTCGCTGAGCCTTATCCCATTCGATAAACATACCGTGCTGCTTATCGTCTGACAGGACGAAGTGTTCGGTCAGAGTCAGCCCCGGTATCAACCCTTCTTCCATCCTGGAAGCCGGCATGTAGGCTGTTCCATGACGTTTGAACACATGGTGATTTTTGCCTGTCAGATCTTTGTTGTTGATGCAAATTTTTCCCGCAACCGACCTGACCAGTCCCGCACAAGTCCGCAGCAAGATAGGCTGCCCCGAGCCTTCCATCCCGGCCAGTCCGATCACCTCACCCGCCCGAACTTGCAGGCTTACGTCCTGAATAGAGAGCCGGTATTCTTCAATACTGACATTATGGAGCTCGAGCACAGGCTTGTCGCGGGTACAGACGATCCGGCTGCCAGGTGTGATCAACTTGCCGAACATCTGAGACACCAGGTTGTCCGTGTTATAGGGTGGAAAAGATATGCCAACCAGCTCCCCCTGGCGCAGCACAGCAACCCGGTCACACAAAACCTCGACATCCTCGAGTTTGTGAGAGACGAAGATTACTGTTTTTCCTTGCTCTGCCAGGATCTTCAGAGTGGAAAAAAGCTTTTTCTTTTGCGCTGTGCTGATGCCCGTTGTCGGCTCGTCCAGGATTAAAACCTGCACACCCAACCATAGCAGTCTCAGGATCTCCACCTGCTGCCGCTCACCAACGGTCATGGCATCAATGTAAGCCTCCGGGTCGATGGCAAAGCCAAACTGCCCGGCTAGCTCGTTGATTTCTTTTATTATCTGTTTGTAATTTGGAAAAAGCGCGTTTCCGCGCCGGTTTACTGCACCACCGCGGTGCTGGTCACCGCCACGGTGCCGTTCACCGCCCCCTACCAGGAAGTTGTCGATCACCTTCATAGGCGGGAAATCCAGGGGGTCCTGGTGAAGCATCCCAATCCCGTGACGGATGGCGTCGGCGGGTGAGTGAATGACCACTTGCTTATCGTTAAGTAAAATAGAGCCGGAGTCTGCCTGGAAATACCCAGAAAGGATCTTCATCAAGGTGCTTTTTCCGGCCCCGTTTTCACCCAAAATGCCCTGGATCGAACCCGAAGGAATCGTCAGGGTTATATCTTTGTTGGCGTGTACCTGACCGAAGTGCTTATTTACAGCGTTTAATTCGACATTCATTGGCACTCAAAAAATGGGGGGGAAGGGGCGTGGATCACACGCTGGCGCCTTCCCCCATAAAGCAATACGACTTATTCGGCTGAAACGCTTTGACCTTCCATACCCTCTAACAGTTGGGGCAGGTACCATACCTGCTGGTCGGTAGCGACTTCACCCTCCGCCAGGAACTGAGATTCATCCTGGTAGTTAAGGGGTCCAGTAAACAGATTCAGACCGCCCGCCAGCTCTGCGATGAACTCATCGAGTTGGGCAGAAGCTTCTTCTGGCAGGGCATCACCCTGAACGAAACCAACATTGGTGGTGTCAGGATTGTTGAGGTCTTCCCAATCGGGAGGCAGCCACTCAAAGGTTGACTCCCAGGTGCCCTCGGCTGCTGCCGTGAAGTGCCGCAGGTAAGACGGACCCCAGTTGAAGTACGGGACACCCAGGCAGACTTCCGGACCTTCTGAGCAAGAGCCGATGAAATCGTATGGGATTGCCCAAACTTCTTGTCCAGCATCCGCGAATTTAATAGCTTCCTGCAGGCCCTCGGTTGTATCGATACCAGAGATAACGACATCGTGACCTGTATTGAAGAAGTCATCCGCTACCAGGGTAGGATCTGAGGTAAATCCGGGGATATTAAACCAGAATCCAATCCAGGTGACTTTGAAACCCAGTTCGGCTGGATCGTTTCCAAGGTACTCTTCCCAGCAGTATTTCGCACCAAGGTAAGCTGATGCAGCCAGGCGGCGGGTTTCGTCATTGATGAGCGGTCCAAGATAACCGATTTGACCGGTCTGAGTAGTAAGTGCAGCCGCACAGCCTGCCATCATCTTTCCGTACTCCATGCGGCCCATCACATTGACCATATTCGGAATCTCACTGACGCCGTAGGTCTCTTCAATCTGATCTTTTTCAATTCCATCTTCCCAAACCTGGTCACCGGACGCCATTACGACCATGATCTCCGGGTTAGCAAGAGCAAATTCCGTGCTGCTGTCTTTCATGTCATCCGAGTTGAAGACGACCAGTTCAGCACCCTGGGCAACCAGTTCATCTGCAAGCTGCGCCGGAGTGGTACCCGGGCGATCAGCAACGTTCACCTTATCGATGTAAACCATCCGAGAGCCGGGAAGGTTCTCTTCAACGTACAGGCCGGCCTCGTAATGCGCCTGGCTCCAGCCGTGGTCATTATATGGACCGACTAAAAGCAGACCGAAAACAAATTCTTCGGCTGGTGCTGCTTCTTCGGTTGCTTCAACCTCTTCGGTTGGAGTCGGTTCTTCGGTTTCTACGGGCTCTTCCGTTGGCGCTGCTTCTTCAGTTTCCTCGGGCTGTGCTGCTTCCTCTGTTTCTTCAGGTGCAGCAGTTGTCGGTGCGGCGGTTGGTGCGCAAGCCGAGAATATCAGCGAAAACATAACAAGTAGGCTGATGATCAGCCATAGTTTGGTACTTCTCATTTCACTCCTCCAAGTCATCGCCGGTGCAGAACACCGGTATTTATCGGGTCAGGTATCTGATTGCAGGAAATGTTGAAAGTCTCTTCGATTGCTTTGCCTCCTTTCACCTGATATAGGACGATAGGTATGGTATACCAGGAAAATCCTGGTAAAGGCCGATGAAAAATATTTAGTTGTTTTCTATTTCCCACCTAAAATAGCGCTTAAAAACATGCCTGAACAATTGATCCAGGAATGTTCTGTTCACTAACCTGGCTTATTTTACTATGAACGCTTAAGTAATGATGAAACAAGAATTATTCATTTCCGAATCATAGTCATTTATGGAAAGATGTGAGTTCCTGTTTCACCACGCAGCGCTTTTCCGATATTTTCAGGGTTCGTAATGATGGCGTGTTTTCCACCTGCTTCCAGGTACCAGAGGATTGCCTGGATCTTAGGCGCCATCGAACCCTTTGCAAAGTGAATGCCCTCAGCCAGGTACTGCTTTGCTTCGGTGCAGGTCATTTTATCCAGCCATTTCTGGTTGGGCTTACCGAAGTTGATCGCCACTTTTTCGACCGCTGTTGAGATGATGAACAGGTCAGCGTTAATCTCACGGGCTAAAAGGCTGCTGGCGTAGTCTTTGTCTATGACGGCAGCAGTTCCAATGTAATTACCATCACCCTTGTCAATGACCGGAATGCCGCCGCCGCCGACTGTGATAACGATAATTCCAGCGTCAAGAAGTGTTTTGACCGATTCGATCTCAACAATTTCCTTGGGAAGTGGTGAAGCAACCACACGCCGCCATCCACGACCGGCGTCTTCAACAACCGTCCAATCCATATCTTGCTCGCGTTGCTTTGCTTCTGTTTCATCCATAAAACCGCCAATGGGTTTAGAAGGATGCTGGAAGGCTTCATCTTTATGATCTACCAGGACTTGGGTGATCACGGTGGCAACAGACTTTTGGACGCCGCGCCGGAAGAGCTGATTCTGCAGTGTCTGCTGCAGTGCGTACCCAATGGCTCCCTGGGTGTCAGCTCCACAAACATCCAATGGAACTTCGTGCATACCCTCAACTTTATAAGCGATCTCGGAGCGGCGCAGGATAAACCCTACCTGTGGTCCGTTACCATGGCCTATTGCAACATCCCAACCTGCCTCAATCATGTCAGCAATGTGATAGGTTGTCTCTTTTGCAGCCTGGTATTGATCTTCAACAGACTGGTGAGCTTTGTCCTTGATAAGCGAGTTGCCACCGATGGCGACAACAGCGACTTTTTTGGTTTTATCCATAAATTTACTTCTCCTTTAGTGTGATGTGGGGGATCGGGGATCGGGGACCAGTCCCTTGTCCCTTAGATCTTCTCACTAACGCATGGTTAACGCCATCACTGCCTTCTGCGCGTGCATGCGGTTTTCGGCTTCGTCATAGACAACTGAGTTGGGACCGTCCATTACGGCGTCGGTGACTTCGATGTTGCGGTCGGCAGGCAGCGGGTGCATGTAGATGGCGTCAGGTTTAGCCAAACCCATTTTACGTTCGTCGGTGATCCACGATTCGTATTGCTTGATGATGCGAGCACCTTCATCGGGGTCAGGAGTGTGAACCATAGCGCCCCACGATTTCGCATAGATTATATCAGCGTCTTTAAATGCCTCATCCATGTCTTCGACAACTTCAAAACCTGTACCAAACTTGCGGGCTTGCTCGCGTGCCTGATCCATGATTTCCGGCATAAGCTTGAACTCCGGTGGGTGGGCAAGGACGACATCCATCCCAAAGCGAGGCATCTGGAGGATGAGTGATTGGGGTACAGACATGGGTTTCTGGTAAGAGGCTGCATAAGCCCAAGAGACGACCATTTTCTTGCGGCGCAGTTCGCGGCCTTTCTTTTCAACAATGGTCATCAAATCCGCCAGGATCTGGAACGGATGGTAGACATCGCACTGCATATTCAATATAGGTACACGAGATGCCTTAGCAACAGCATTCAGGTAGCCGTTGCCTATCCCCCAATCTACATGACGGATGGCAATGCCGTCGAAGTAGCGCCCGAAGATCTCACCAATTTCTTTGGGGGTGTCTCCATGGGCAATTTGGGTCGTCTTACTTTCGATAAATGCTGCATGACCGCCAAGTTGAGCCATACCAGCTTCAAAAGAGCCTCGCGTACGGGTGCTGGAAAAGAAAAACAGCATTGCCAGCACTTTGTCACGCAGGCAGGCATGTGACTCTCCTAAAGAACGTTTCCGTTTCAGGTCAAAAGCCACATCAAGGACAGTTTCAACTTCTTCTTTACTGAAATCCAGATCGCCGATTAAGTCTCGGCCGCGTAGATCGGTTTGCATTTGTTTTTCTCCTTAAGAAATTTGTTGATCATGCTGATAATTGCACGTCATTTTACGTTAACCTGAATTTGTTAGAGTTGTTCATCGAGAACAGCTCAGGGTAACCGAAATTGATTGTATGGCAGCTTCTTTTTCCGGGCTGGAGGGTGTGCTCTCGCTGATGCGGTTCCACAGGTGGCACAGAACGGGTTCCATGGCAGGAGTGATTGCCTGAGCTTCGCCAGTCAGCTCTATTGCACGCTGCCAATTTCCGGTGTGAGCATACCCTTCAATGAATGGTATCCGTTCCGATGGATCGTTTGGATAATCCCCGGTGGCAAAAGCCTGTTCGCCAAGTGATGCTACCTGATCCCAATCTCCTGTCTGCCGGGCAAGGTCGGCTTTTTCGAAGTAATAACACCAGGTGTGTTCGGGTTCTGCGCCATAAAGATGGGTTGGAAGTCGGGCTGCCTGCACTCCACCAATTTCGTCTGTTGATTGGATAGGGGATGTGGTGGAAAGAGTAGCTGCGTAACGCATAAGCGGAGAAATCATCAAGTTATCTGCGTCGAGGCGGCGGTCCAATACACGCAGGCAGGCAGGCGGGTCATAAAAGACAACCACGATTTGGGATGTGGAGCCGGTAAAATCTGCAGCCAGGTAATCGACGTTGATTGGTTCCCCTTTGACCAGTGCCGGCAGCTTGCTTCCCAGGCGGGCAGAAGGATAGAAAAGCATGTAAGCCATTTCGGAACCGGCCTCCTCCTGATCATAGATCCAGTTAAGAGGAGCGCTGAGGGAATTATCGCTGTAGTAGTGTAGGGGGAGGTCGTTCGTGACGATGGTTGTTCCTGGTTGGAGCTTGGGTATGCGCCAGCTCATCTGCCAGAAAAAACGCTGCTGGAATTCCCAGTCCTGGCGGTAAGCGTTGGCAGTCTGGAATTGGTATCCGGTAGAAAAGGCGATGATGGCTGCAAAGATCAGGGGTCGTCCCCATTTTCCGAATGGCAGGAGGGCGATCAGACCTGCCAGGAAGAGGCTTGTGCCCAAAATAAATGGCAGGCTGAACCGGTCACTTGGAAAATGCGCGGATGGACCGATATCGATCAACCAGAAAGGCCACCCGGCAATAAAGCTGGCAAGAAGCCCGAACAGAACTGCTTGCAGGGCAGCGCGGCTGCGAGATTCTTCTTCCTGCTTGAAACGCAGGATATATACTGCCGTGAAGGACCCGGTAAGAAGGATGAGAAAAGCGTAAACCAATACGGAACGTGAACCCAGCTCAGTGAGGGTAGATAAGTTGAAGGGACGAGCCCAGGCGGCAACCAGAACCGTCCATAGACTGGCAAAAATTAACCTTGCCAGATCCACCAAAGCTTTAACAGGATCGGTTCTCAAGTTCTCCAGCAGCAGCGGTTGATAATTCTCGGTCTGGAATTGGAAGAAGAAAGCTCGCCAAACTCCTAAGCTCAAGAAAAGCAGCAGATATGGCAGCCAAATGATGACCGTTCTTTTTACCCTGGCTCGCCAGTCTGGTACTTCATCCCTCAAAGCAATCCAAACCAGGATTGGACGGAGCAGCTCGAGAAGGAAGAAATATTCCATGGATAGAAGGTTCACTGCTGAAAGCAGCAGCCCAAGGACGGTGAGCGGCCAAAATAATCTGGGGCGGCGAAGGGCGAGTAAGGTGCAGGCGAATGATGTAAAAAAGGCTGCCAGGATGATAAAAAAGTGACTGTAGACCAGGGATATGTACTGCTGGTTGAAACCGGGATAAACTACGAAAAACAAGCTTGACCAGGCTGCCAGTTTTTGTGTGCGCGGCCAAACGAGGTACAGCATCGACCCAAGCGCACAAGCAGCAAGCCAACGCCAGAAGATGGCAAATAACTGCCAGCGCAGAGGTTCGCTTCCGAGGATAGGTGTCGTTACCTGGAAAAGCAAGCCCCAGAATGGGCGGTTGGTAGAGAAATAACGCTCCAACCCATCAGCACCCATCTTCTCGGCGATCCATGCAAACGGGAAATCATCCCAGTAAAAACCAAGGGTGGGGATAAGCAGTCCATAGCTGAACAGGCACAGTCCCAACAGTGCAAAAGGCAAGCTGATGGAGGGGAATCGAGTGGCGGCGAGTTTACGAAGAATCGTTGACATCTGAGCGATAACCTTTTACACAGGAAAACAGGTGATCCTGTTTTCCTGTGTACCTGTGCAGTTATCTACTTGTGTTCTTTGCTTAAAATTAATTTTTACTCCATTGCTCCCAAAACCAGGGCCAGGAGGGCCATGCGGACAACGACTCCATTGAAGGCTTCCGGCCAGTAGCGTGCATGGCGGGTGTCGTCTACATCTGGAGGAAGCTCATCCATACGGGGAAGTGAATGCAGAATGATTGCATTCTGTTTTGCTTTCCGCAGCAGCTCTTTGGTCACTTTATAGTTTGCAGGGGTCATACCTACGTCACCAGCACGCTCGTCACGGGACTTCGTATAGTCTGGCTGGACGACTGGTTCCATATAAATAACGTCAGCCTGAGCGATTGCCTGCTCAACATGCTCGATCTCATTGAAGTTCAAGTTAAGGTCAACCAGCTCCTTTTTGAAATCATCGGTCAGGCTCATTTCGGGCGGAGATACATAAAAGGCATTGACGTCAAACTTGGTCATCGCATATGAGATGCTGTGCATCGTGCGCATACGCATATCACCGATGAGCAAGAAGTTTAGACCGTCAATAGTGCCCACTTCCGTCATGACAGTGTACAGGTCTGTCAGGACCTGGGTGGGATGCTCGCCCCAACCATCACCGGCGTTGATGACCGGAATGCTTGCCCAACGAGCTGCTTCCGCAGGAGCTCCTTGTTGAAAGTGACGCATAACCAGGACATCTCCGTAATATTCGAGCATCTTTACGGTATCTTTAATCGATTCCTGGTAGAAGTCACCGGCGCGAGTCATTTTTGCGTCCGAGAATCCTGTTACGTGACCACCTAACCGGTGCATTGCCGCCTCATGGGCAAGGCGAGTGCGTGTGCTTGGTTGATAAAAGGCGGTGACGAGGGTTTTCTCTTTCAGCATATCTGAGTTGCGGCGATTTCTGGCGATTGGCGCCAGTTCCTCAGCCGCTTCAAATACACGGAAATAATCTTCTCTGCCGAATTCTTTTAACGACAGAATGTCACATCCTGAAAAACTTCGCATTTTAATCCTCCATATGATAAACGAATACAGTTTCAGTATCAGCGGTATACGAATGTATACACTGGTAACTCCATGGTTACGGCAATCTAAGTAAGCCCTACCCGGCGAATCACATGAAAGTGGAAGTAACCGGGAAGAAAGTATGAATACGAGAAGTCCACAACGCGACCATCGATGGCGTAAAGGAGTGCTTTGAAGCACAGAAGCACATCACCACGTTGGATTCCCAGAGCGCGGGACACATCGGCTGATGCCGTCACAGCGTTTATTTCTGTCCGTGAGCTTTCTAGTTTCAAACTGCCCTGGTTTAAAAGTAAATCGAGGACTGAGCCTGTAAAACTGCTGTTCAGGTCTTTCGGAGATAAGACGTCATCCGGTACGGTGTCTACAAGGTAGGCAACCGGGCGATCTTCAGCCTGGATAATCCGGGAGACTCGCAGAACCTGTGAATCTAGTCCTATGCTGAGGGCAGCAGATTCTTCTGAATCTGGCTGGCTGGATATAACCTGCAGCTCACCCATCGTCACCGGTAGACCGATCCGGTTAGCAAGGGTTTCGATGCTTTCTAAAACCTCCAACCCACTCTCAATTGTATAACTTGGGTGGCTAACAAATGTTCCGGAGCCTTGCTTGCGGCGAATCAATCCTTGGGTCTCAAAAGTGCGCATAGCTTCACGCAGGGTAGCTCTGGAAACGCCTAACTGCTTTGCCAGCTCTGGTTCTGTTAACAAGCGCTGACCTGGCTCTGTGGAGGCGATAATGTGAGCTAATTTCTCTAGTAACTGTTGGGAGCGAGATGTTTGTTCAGTCATAAGTATTTTCTCTACATCTATAAGTAGATTCAAATTTCGTTAACTTGATGCTATCCTGCAGGCTGCTCTGTTGTGATCTTCTATCAGCCTGGGCAAGTCTACCGTGAACATTTTCCCTTCCTTGACAACGGTCTTTCCACCTACGACAACGGTGTCAGCTCGGACTGGAGAAGCGAAGACAAGAGCCGCAACCGGATCGTGCTGGGCGCCTGCATACTCCAGGTTGTCGAGCCTGACAGAGAAGAAGTCGGCGCATTTGCCAGCTTCCAGTGAGCCGATGTCATCGCGGCGCAGGACAGCAGCACCCCCTAACGTTGCCAGCTCTAGCGCCTCGCGGGCTGTCATCAAAGGTGGAGCAGACTCAGACGAAAGGGATGCGCCGTGAATACCAGCACCCAACCGGGCGAGGAGCATTGCCTGGCGGACTTCTTCGATCATGTTCGAGCCATCGTTGCTGGCAGAACCATCCACACCTAAACCTACCCTTACTTTCGCCGAACGCATTTTCATGATAGGGGCAATACCAGAAGCAAGGCGCATATTGGAGGTGGGGCAGTGAGCAACACCGCAGCCTGTTTGCGCATAGACATCTATCTCGTCATCGCTAACATGCACAGAATGAGCATACCATACATCTGGCCCGACCCAACCCAACTCTTCCATATAAGCGACGGGACGGAACCCAAACTTCTCCAGGCAGAAGACTTCTTCATCTTTTGTCTCGGCAAGGTGCGTATGCAAATTGACATTGTAGGAGCGAGCCAGGGCAGCACTGCTGCGCATCAGCTCAGGAGTCACGCTGAATGGGGAGCAGGGAGCTAGGACAACCCGTGTGAAAGCGCCCGGTTTCGCGTCGTGGTACAGCTCGATCACTCGTTGAGAGTCACGCAGGATAGCTTCATCATCCTCAACCACGCTGTCTGGAGGCAGCCCGCCTTTACTTTCGCCCAGGCTCATCGATCCGCGTGAGGCATGCAGCCGTACACCTACCTCCCGGGCCGCCAGGATTTCGTCATCTAATTTGGAACCGTTCGGAAAAAGGTAGAGATGGTCAGAAGCAGTCGTGCAGCCGGATAGAGCCAATTCAGCCAGGGCGGTTTTGGTCGAGATGCGGATATCTTCCGGGGTTATCCGAGCCCAGATGGGGTACAGGGTGGTTAGCCATTGGAAGAGATTGGCATTTTGAGCCGCCGGAATAACGCGTGTCAGGGTCTGGTAGAAATGGTGATGCGTGTTGATTAGGCCAGGAAGCACGAGCTGCCCGCTCATATCCAGGACAGTGTCTGCATCTTCCGGGAGTTCTGATGTTTGACCAACTTGGTTAATAAAACCATCCTGAATGAAAAGACCACCGTCTGATATTTCCCTGCGTTGGTGGTCCATGGTTACGAGAATTGAGGCGTGCTTTACGAGAAGAGTACTCATAAACAATTTCTGAACAATGTTTTCCTGTATTCTATTGACTTGTCTGACAATTGGCAAGTTTAACTCAGAAAGGAAAGCTTGTCAAATTACGATCTGCATTGTCAAAAGAAAAAGGACTGCAGTGCAGCCCTTTTTCTTTTGACATACTCTGTACAGCAGGTTAAGCCTGGGCAAGTTTTGCTGCCCGAAGCGTGTTTTTCATTAGCATAGCGATCGTCATTGGACCAACACCGCCAGGGACAGGAGTAATCGCACCGGCAACTTCTTTGGCTTCTTCGTAGCAAACATCGCCAACCAGGCGGCTGCCCTTCGGGTGCGTCGGATCTTCGATCCGGTTGGTGCCGACATCGATAACAACTGCGCCGGGCTTGACCCAGTCTCCGCGTACCATTTGCGCTCGACCAACAGCCGCGACGAGTACATCTGCTCCACGGCAGATTCCGGGTAGATCCTTCGAACGAGAGTGGCAAATCGTTACCGTTGCATTAGCTCTGACCAGCAGCAGTGCGACCGGCATACCGACGATGTTCGACCGCCCGAGAACGACAGCATTTGCACCTTCCAGCTTCACACCCACCTGTTCAATCAAATAAACAACACCATAAGGCGTGCATGGAACAAAGAGCGGTTCTCGCCCTTTTTGAGCCAGGCGCCCGATATTGAGCGGGTGGAAACCATCGACGTCCTTTTCGATGCTGATAGCGTTCAGCACTTTTTCCTCATCTAAACCGGAAGGCAGAGGAAGCTGCACCAGGATGCCGTTCACACGCGGATCGGCATTCAAGTCCTTTACCAATCCCTCAACCTCGTCTTGAGATGCGGTAGCAGGGAGTGTAAAACCGAAAGATTCGATTCCCAGTTCTCTGCACATCTTTTGTTTCATATTGACGTAAACCTGAGATGCCGGGTTTTCACCCACCAAAACGGTAGCTAATCCTGGCGGTCTCTTCCCCTCTGAAACCATTGCCGCAACTTCAGCCGCAATTCCTGATCTGACTTGCTCGGCAATAACCTTTCCATCAATGATTTGAGCTGCCATTCCTTACTCCTTTAACTTTTGATAAACGGTATTCCCATTCTGGGGCGATGTCTCACCCATTATCCACGAAAGTGGAAAAAAAGACAAGTGACGGAACATATGACTTTAATAACTTTATTTGCGTTCAAGAGATAGGTAATTTATTCCACAAATCAGGTAAAATAAAGTATAATCATTCTTAGTTGATAATGATTCTAGGATATACAGCTTATGAACAGTTCATATCTTATTACCACTCTAAAAGAAGCTGGCATGCGGATTACCCCGCAACGCTTGGCAATTTGCTCCATGCTGGAAAATACTGACCAGCATCCAACTGCACAGCAAATTTACGAGTTGCTGCGTCCGCAGTTTCCAACGATGAGCCTGGCAACGGTTTACAACACACTGGACACTCTCGTACAGGTAGGGGCAGTGAACGAATTGGGCAGCGCCGGGGACAATTCTGTCCATTACGATGCAGATGTCGGCCCGCATATCAATCTTGCTTGCATATCCTGCCACCGGGTAATCGATCTACCAAGTCAATTTGTAGGGGACCTCGACCATGAAGTCGAGGAACATTCCGGGTATAAACTGCTCGGTGCGCGCATTTTATATTACGGAATATGCCCAGATTGTAACCACTGAAATCACAAAACAGAAATTGGGGAGGATATTGTGACTCATGGATAAATCCAACATCACAGGACAATTTGATTTCTCAGAAGACAGCCCACGCTGTACTGAGGTACTTAGTGATACCTTGAAGGGTTATGCAGGGATAAGGCAGGTCGACTTTGATCTCGAAAAAGGGAGACTCGAGTTATCTTATGATCACCGCATCCTGAGTGATGAGCATGCGATGCGGCTGGTGAGCCAGGCGGGGAAGCGTGCATGGAGCAAGGTCCGCCAATGCGCAATGAAGAATAATGCCGGGTGTGAAGACTGTATGGCTGCGCTTCAAAACGATCTGTTCAAGCATTACCAGATGCTTGCTCAAATTCAGTCTGTTCCTTCCACCAATTTTCAGAGTGGAGTCGTCAGCATCCAGTTGGATCATTCGATGGAAACCAACATAAAAGCGTACGATGCTGAGGAAACGCCGGCAGCAGCTACAGAAGTCGATCAATCAGGGTCTGTTTTCCGCCGAGAACGCCTTGAGATTATTTTTACGGTTGTAAACGCAGTCAGTGCACTCATAGCTTTCGTGGGCTCACAGTTAGGCCTCCCATCTACAACGATCGCTTTTCTTTATGTTATCGCTTATATGACAGGCGGATACTATGGTTTGATGGATGGCTTGAAGGTAGTGCGCGAACGTCGCCTGGATGTGAACCTGCTGATGATTTTTGCTGCCCTTGGCGCAGCTCTCATAGGCCAACCGGCAGAGGGGGCAGCCTTGCTCTTCCTATTTTCCCTTTCAAATACGCTCCAGTCGTTTGCCATGGACAGGAGCAGGAAAGCTATCGAGAAGCTGCTTGACTTGAGGCCCCAACAAG
>Ga0209819_10000318_pt1 | contig 13677 bp, 17 predicted proteins | sample PPLLak2March2015_FD_187248 | JGI IMG/M metagenome (GOLD analysis project Ga0209819, IMG submission 187248) | Freshwater sediment microbial communities from Prairie Pothole Lake near Jamestown, North Dakota, USA - PPLs Lake P7 Core (1) Depth... | ecosystem: Environmental > Aquatic > Freshwater >... | reverse complement strand
CTGTGCGGCGTCTTTGATCCCGTTAACCCGCGCCAGTTCCTGGTAGGACGTACCGTAGGCTTTGCCGATCCGAAACAGGGTCTCGCCCGCGGTAACTGTGTGATAGACCCCGTTAAGCCGCGGTTTGGAAATCGTTGTCTGCGAAGCGCAACCCCCGGCCAGCAAGAGAACAAAAACAAGCAGCGGCCGGGCGCGGCGCTTCCCGCCTATTCCTGCCAACCGAATTTCCCCCACAATTTGACGAATCGACAATCCCCCAGTTGTTCCTCTTCGAACTTCGAAGGATGACGCGTGACCCGGACCAGTACCTGAGACTCGTCGTCGCCGACGGGTATGACCAGCCGGCCGCCGACAGCCAGTTGCTCGATCAGAGGGCGCGGCAGATCCGGCGCGCCTGCCGTAACCATAATCGCATCAAAAGGTGAATGCTCGGGCCACCCGATGGTGCCGTCGCCCACCTGAATGGCGATGTTATGATACTGAAGACGATCCAAGACCGTTCTCGCCTTGACTGCCAGCGCGCGAATCTTTTCGACGGAAAAGACGTTAAAACTGAGCTCCGCAAGCAGCGCCGCTTGATAACCCGAACCGGTTCCTATTTCCAAGACTTTCTCTTCGCCGGAGAGCTCCAGAGCTTCGGTCATCCGAGCGGCCATATAAGGCTGGGACACCGTCTGCTTTGCGCCGATCGGTAACGAACTATCGTCATAGGCACGCTGCAATAGTCCCGGATCGACGAAGAGATGTCTCGGTATCTTGCGCATAGCCGCCAGCACGCGAGGGTTTTTGATCCCACGAGCAACCACCTGCTCCTCGACCATCTTTTCTCTGGCGCGGAGGTAATCTTGCGGGATCGAGTCGGAGGACTTCACTGGGAATAGGAAAAGGAAGTCGCAGCGGCCGGGATTCTAGTGAGCTTGCAAGCGAAGGGACTAGCCCAACCGCGCCTTAAAATTAGCGCGAATTTATCATTCCCGCGGCTTTAAAGCAATTTCGCGGACACACTCGTTCCGGGAGCGGTAGACTCCAAGGCATACCTCCGCGCCAATTCTCAAAGACGCTTTTCTGCCCTGTCCAGAATCTGAGAACCGACTAGATGCGAGCCTGCGCAGTGGCTGGTTCGCCAGGAACCCGAAGATTATTTTCCGCCAAGCGCGGATTGCACTGATTTTAGCGTCTCGAGGTTTTTTTGCAGTCCATTGACATGGGTCTGCATCTCTGAGATCGAAGAGCCGAGTTGTGCCACCGAACCCAGAGCGCCCCCCGACTTGCCGGCTTTGTCCAAAACGTCTCCCACACCGGGGATTTTTTGCGCGTCAGCGTAGCGCTCGTTCACCGTTCCCAACAGAAAGCCCAGCGCAAACACTCCTAAAATCATGCTGATCCTGAGACCACGGGCCAAAATTTTCTTCATCATAGTTCCTCCTGAACCTTTATTTTGTTCTATGCGTTCCTTTATATACGTTGGAAACAGGGAAGGCTATCAAAGATCCCCTGATTTTGGACTTCGAAATGCCTTAGGGGCGTTAAGCAGCGCCATCGGGACAAACGATTTTTACTTGCGCCTGTACACGCTCCACTTCGCAAGATAGAAAACAACGACTAAAGCGAGAATCATTGCCAAAGGGGGAGCAATCGCTGCCATCGAAGACCTCCTTATTGTTGAGCCCGCCGTTTTAGGACCAAGGGAAAACTATAGGCGGACTAAAAAGGCTTTGCTGTCTACTATTGGACAATTTCGAGAGATTTGTTGGCGGCGACACTAAAGTCTGCTGACTAATGCCTTCATTCTTTCTCGCTTATCCTTCTATCCTTCTCCCCCTTATCCGTTAAAAATTCCCTTGCCAGCAATCGGCCATGTCGCTAAACTGCCTGCAATTTCAGCCAACTTAGATCCTGCAGCCGGTTAATGGCGGAATCCAACTGCGTTTTGACTAGTATTCAAAATGCCGAGCCCGAATATAAGGCCAGAAAAAACATCGACTGGTTGCTTACCCAAGCCGGTTGACCCGTCCGCGGCGTTGCGATTCGAAACTTTAACTTGAGCAGACCTTCGCTGACATGATCACCGAGGCCGATACCTGCCGCAAATACGTCCTGCCGAAGCTCTACGCCGCGGGCTGGAACGACGATCAGATCAACGAGCAGAAAAGCTTCACTGATGGCCGCATCGTGGTTGTGGGAGACAAGGCACGCCGTCGGCCTTCAAAGCGCGCAGATTACTTACTTCGCTACGCTCGCGATTTCATGTTGGCTGTTGTTGAAGCCAAGGCAGCCTACAAGCTACCGGGGGACGGGCTTCAGCAAGCCAAGGAATACGCTGAGGTTCTTGGACTGAGATTCGCCTACTCTACCAACGGCCACGGCATCATTGAGTTTGACTATACGACTGGACGCGAGCGGGAACTCAAAGCCTTCCCCACACCCGATGAACTCTGGCAGCGCCTCCGTTCCGCAGCAAAGATTGAAGACGAAGAGACGGCGAACAAACTTCTCACTCCTGCTAATGCGGCTATCGGAAAGGGTCAGCGATACTATCAAGAAATCGCCATCAACCGCGTCATCCAAGCCATCTTACAGGGCGATAAGCGGATACTTCTCACAATGGCGACTGGCACCGGGAAGACCGCTGTTGCCTTTCAGATCTGTTGGAAGCTCTGGAGTATGCGCTGGAATCGGACGGGAGAACACCGCCGCCCCAAAATTCTTTACCTCGCTGATAGGAACATCCTGATCGACGATCCGAAGGACAAGATGTTTACAACTTTCGGGGATGCACGTTGGAAGATTGAGAACGGCGAGGTCAACAAAGGCCGGGAAATGTACTTCGCGATTTACCAGGCCATTGCCAAAGACGAACATCGGCCTGGTCTTTATAAGAATATGCTAAAGACTTTTTTGACTTGATTATCGTTGACGAGTGTCACCGCGGGAGTGCCAAAAGACGATAGCAACTGGCGGGAGATATTGAGATATTTCCAGCCGGCCTACCAGTTGGGAATGACCGCGACGCCATTGCGGCAAGATAATCGTGACACCTATCGCTACTTCGGCAATCCGATCTACACGTACAGCCTTCGACAAGGTATTGAAGACGGTTTTCTCGCCCCTTATCGAGTACATCGCATCATCACAGAATGGGACGCAGCCGGCTGGCGGCCAAGTAAAGGCGATCTGGACCGCTATGGACGCGACATACCGGATACCGAGTATCAGACAGTGGATTTCGAGCGAGCCGTCGCTCTTAAAGCCCGGACGGAAGCTATTGCACGTAATCTCACAAACTTTCTTAAAAAGACGGATCGCTTCGCTAAAACTATAGTGTTTTGCGTCGATCAGGAGCACGCAGATGAAATGCGTCGCGCGTTGAACAACCTAAACGACGATCTCGCAAAACAGTACCCGGACTATGTTTGCCGGATCACCTCCGAGGAAGGCACGGTTGGCCGGGGTTACCTGAGCAAATTCCAAGAGCTGGAAACTATCACGCCGGCGATCGTGACAACCTCACAACTGCTCACTACGGGTGTCGATATTCCGACGTGTAAAAATATCGTCATTGCCCGCGTGGTCAATTCGATGGTGGAGTTCAAACAGATCATCGGTCGTGGGACCCGGGTGAGAGACGATTACAACAAACTCTACTTCAACATTCTCGACTACACGGGTTCAGCGACACGGCTCTTTGCCGATCCGGATTTTGACGGAGAGCCGGCTTTCGTAACCGAACAGGAAATGACCGAGGCTGGTGAAACCATCACGGAGATTGTGACGGAGGAAGCGGAAGTCACGGAACAAGAGGGAGAAAGAGACGCCCTTATTTCGGATGACCTTGAAGGGGTTCGCCGTAAGTACTATTTCGACGGCGGGCAGGTGGAAATCGCTGCTCATCTTGTCTACGAATTGGACCCTGACGGCAAGCAACTGCGGGTGGTCAAGTTCTCTGAATATGCTGCCGAGAAGGTTCGAACGCTCTATCCATCGGCGGCCGATCTGCGCAAGCAATGGGCGGATCCGACGATGCGCGCTGAGATCATCAGTAAATTGGAAGAGAGAGGCATTGATTTCGATCAATTGAGGTCTTCGAGCAACCAACCAGAGGCCGACCCGTTCGATCTTCTGTGTCATCTGGCCTTCAATGGCCCGCTGCGCACGCGGCGGGAGCGCGCGGGCCGGGTTAAGAAGGAGGAGAAGAGCTTCTTCGAGAAGTACGGTCCGGAGGCAAAGGCGATCTTAAGCGACTTGTTAGAAAAATACGCCGAGCATGGCACCGCGCAGTTCGTTATTCAGATGTTCTCAAAGTCCCGCCGATTGCGGAGCGGGGGAATGTGATCGAGATCGCGGCCCTATTTGGCGGCCCGAACAACTTGAGAGAGGCGGTGAATGAGCTGCAAGCACTGCTTTATGCCGCGTAGCTGGTAACTCCATGAAGGCTCACAAGAAACACATTGATCCACTGTTAAGCGAGTTAAAGACTGGACTCATCGGCCTCTACGGAGAGCGTTTAAAGAGGCTCTATCTATACGGATCTTATGCTCGTGGCGATCACGATGAAGAGTCGGACCTAGACATTCTTGTCGTGCTCGACCAATTTGATAGCTATGCGCGGGAGGTCGCTCGGACGGGCCAGCTGGCTTCAGATCTGTCGCTAAAGCACGAAATAACCGTAAGTACGGTGTTTATTCGTGAGGCTCACTGGTTGCAGGGAGATACGCCTTTCCTGTCTAATGTTCGGGAGGAAGCGATTTCATTGTAAAGAGATTACTTGGACTCGGCAAATTTTGGCTAATTTAGCATTGGAATCTCTACTGTGTCATCTGAGATTTGAAATTTGAGATTCTGCGAAGCAAACATGCAATACAAACGCTTTGAAGACCTGCCGGTTTGGCGAGACGCTGCGGAGCTGGCTCGTTTGATCTACGAATTTACAGAGCTTGAGCCTTCCGCCGCCATCCTGGGCTCCGGGACCAGTTGGAGCGGGCGGCTCTTTCCATCTCCAACAACATTGCCGAGGGTTTCGAGCGGGGAACGACCAATGAGCTCCTGGCCTTCCTCTATATTGCGCGGGGGTCTGCAGGAGAGGTTCGCTCGATGCTGACCGTTCTGGCAGGCTGGAAGAAGTTCAGCGATTACAAATCTCAGATTGCAAATCTCAGAGGTAGAAGCGAGAGAATATCGAAGCAACTATACGGCTGGATCGAGAGCTTAAAAAATTCAGAAATACCCGGGCAGCGCCGCTTGGACGAGAAGGCGCGGAATCGTTAAACAAGCCGAAAAGAGCAAAATGCGTTATTGGACGAACTTCAGCGCGTACGCGGCGCAGCCCAAGAGAAGAAAAAGGACCAGGACGAAGTGTGACATCTGAAATTATCTCAAATCTGAAATGTGGATCTGACATTGTAAGACATGACTAAAACCACCAAATCGAAGCCGACGCAACCCCTGACCACCGCGCAGCGGCTTTCTTCTATCGTGAAATCTTGCCGCGACATTATGCGCAAGGACAAAGGGCTTAACGGTGACCTTGATCGGCTGCCCATGTTGACCTGGGTCATGTTCCTAAAATTCCTCGATGATATGGAACAGATTCGCGAACAGGAAGCCAAGATGAGTGGCAAGCGCTTTCGCCCGGCTCTCGATTCGCCGTACCGCTGGCGCGACTGGGCCGCGAAAGCGGCGGGCATAACCGGCGACGAGCTAATCTCCTTTGTGAATAACGAAGAAGCTGTCCGCCCCGACGGGACCAAAGGTCCTGGCCTCTTCGCCTATTTGCGCGGCCTCCAAGGCGCCACTGGCGGCGATCGGCGGGATGTCATTGCCACGGTTTTCAAAGGCACCATCAACCGGATGATCAACGGCTATCTCCTCCGCGACGTGATCAATAAAGTCAGCGACATTCACTTCACCAGTAGCGACGAGATCCATACCCTGGGCCATCTTTACGAATCGATGCTCAAAGAGATGCGCGACGCCGCCGGCGACTCCGGCGAGTTCTACACGCCCCGACCCGTCGTTCGCTTCATGGTGGAAGTCATCGATCCAAAATTAGGCGAAGTCATTCTCGATCCGGCTTGCGGCACCGGCGGGTTTCTCGTCGAGTCCTTCAAGCACCTGGAGAATCAATGCAAGACCGTCGAGGATCGGCAGACTCTTCAAACCCAGAGCATCTTTGGCGGCGAGGCGAAGCCGCTTCCCTACCTCCTCGCCCAAATGAATCTTGTTCTGCATGGATTGGAATCACCGAAGATCGATCCGCTGAATAGCCTGCGCTTTCCGCTGCGGGAAATCGGCGACAGAGACCGAGTCGATATCATCATGACCAACCCGCCTTTCGGCGGCGAAGAAGAGCGCGGCATCCTCGGCAACTTTCCTGAAGACAAACAGACCTCCGAAACCGCCATGCTCTTCCTCCAGCTCATCATGCGCAAACTCAAACGTCCGCCCAAGCCCGGCCGCGCTGCGGTTGTCGTCCCCAACGGCACGCTCTTCGGCGACGGCATCTGCGCCCGAATCAAGGAGGAACTACTCAAAGACTTCAATCTCCACACCATCGTCCGACTCCCCAACGGTGTCTTCGCTCCATACACGATCATCCCGACCAACCTCATGTTCTTCGACCGATCTCATCCGACCGAAGAAGTCTGGTACTACGAGCAACCGCTACCCGAAAGCCGCAAGAACTACACCAAGACCCAACCCATCCAGTTCGAAGAATTCGCCGGCTGTCTCAAATGGTGGAATGACCGCCAAGAGAACGAACGCGCCTGGAAAATACCAGCAAATGACTTGCTCGAATACAGTCCCGACGGATCTTTGAAAGCAGTGAACCTCGACCGCAAAAACCCGAACGCGGCTGCCGACTTCGAGCATCTCCCACCCGAACAACTCGCCGACGATATTCTCAAGAAGGAGCAACGCATCGCAGAAATCATGACCGAAATTAAGCAGGCATTAGGAGAGACGTTGAGGTGAACAAGTCTTGGCCGCAAGTACCACTGGGAGAAGTTCTGACAAAAACGGATGACTGGATTGACATCAACCCAACAGATACCTACCGAGAGATTACAGTTCGATTGTGGGGCAAGGGAGTTACACTACGACGAGAAGCAAGCGGCTCTGAAATCGCATCTCCTAGACGGCTACTCGCCAAGGCTGGACAATTCATATTGTCACGGATTGATGCCCGTAACGGTGCTTTCGGTCTAGTGCCGGATTCTCTTGACGGGGCTGTGGTAAGCAACGATTTTCCAGTTTTCACACCCAATACTTCTAGCTTACTACCAGCTTTTCTAGAGTGGATGTCCAAGACACAATCCTTCGTCGACATTTGCAAAGCAGCAAGCGAAGGAACCACAAATCGAGTTCGACTTCAGGAAGACCGCTTTCTGAAGATGAGGATGTCACTTCCCCCGATTCCAGAGCAGCGGCGAATCGTGACGTGGATCGAAGCCTTGGCCGTCAAAATCAACGAGGCCCACACTCTCCGCCAGCAGGCAGTGGAAGAGGCCGAGCGTCTGTACGCGTCGCACCTGGCCCGAAGGCTGGAACCGCACACTGATCGCTGGAAACGGGAAACCGTTGCAGATGTAATACTCACTATGGACGCCGGATGGAGCCCGCAATGTGACGACATACCAGCCCGAGACGGAGAATGGGGCGTTCTGAAAACAACTTCGGTTCAATGGTGCGAATTCCGGCCGCACGAGAATAAAGCTCTCCCGTCAACTTTGTTCCTATTCCGGTTCTTGCCGTCCAAGAAGGCGACGTCCTGGTTACACGAGCAGGTCCTCGTAAACGTGTCGCTGTCGTAGCCGCAGTTCGAAAGAACGAGCCTCGATTGACCATATCCGACAAGTTAATCCGGCTTCGGCCGGACCGACAAAAAATTGAACCACGTTTCCTTGAACTTTCGCTTGCTTCCCCATTTTCGCAGGAACACCTGGTTCATCGGAAGACTGGACTTGCAGACGCCCAAGTCAACATTTCCCAGGCGATCTTGCGTGCTACACCCCTCGCTTATCCGTCGCTTAAGGAGCAACACCGCATCGTGGCTGAGTTGGCCGCCTTGCAGACTCGGGTGGACGCGCTGAAAAAGCTGCAAGCCGAGACCGCCACCGAACTCGACGCGCTGCTACCGTCAATTCTCGACAAAGCCTTCATCGGCCTCTTATAAATCGGGTTTTGTCTGGTTCGCTTATAGTTGATCCTTCCGCCGGGAGCTGGCGACCGTCTCTATAGCCTAATGGCCTAGGCCTTTATATTGAATTTCCAATGCATTTTAGGTATTCTCGCATTAGTAAAGCAAGGGAGGGCCGATAGACATGAAAAGCGAGGGGACAGAGGAGATAATCAAGAGACTGAATATTCTTATCGCGGTCGTGCTAGATCAGTCCCCTTCCGGAGGCGGTACTTCTACAGCGGACAAGATCCGTAAACTTACGGACCTGGGTGTTTCGTCGGCCAAGATTGCAGAGATTCTCAACAAACCAGTGAATTACGTAACAGCTTCTCTTGCACAGCGAAGCATCAAAAGGAGAACACGCAAAAGGAGCGCGAAGGATAATGGATGAGAAAGCGACAAATGCCATTCTAGGAAAGCTGGACGCTATTATTAAGCTTATGGTTTTCCGCATGACCGAGGGAAAAAGTCAGACAGAACAAATTCGGCTTTTGTCCGCAGTAGGGTTCGAACCGAAAGAGATAGCTGAAGCAATTGAAACAACGCCCAATACTGTTAGGGTCACGCTTTTTAATTTGAGAAGACACAAAGGCAAAGCAACTGGACGTAAGAAGAGGCAAATTTGAAATAAGCCAAGAAACCCGCGTGGGAACAGAATAACGTTTATGGTTTGCCGGGGAGGTATTAGTCATGGCGAAGAATACATTGGTCAATGACCCGGTGCTCAGGGAACTTGACGCTATAAAAAGGCTACTTGCACTGCTCATGGTAAAAGCCGGGACAGAGCAGAAAGAGATTGCCATAGCACTCGGAATAGATCAGAGCAGTGTTAGCCGTATGCTTCCTGCAAGAAAGATCAAGGGCTTTCAGCCGAATAAGTAGTCGAGGAGAAACATAGGTGGTACATAACGTTTCCGACGCGAGATCGAATCCAAGTGATCAGATCGCACATGCCGCGAAGGTCATAGGGAGATCTAAAGATCGTACGGCGGTTTTCAAAGCAATTTACGAAGGGAAGAAAAGAGTAAAAAGTGCAAAGGAAATCGAAAAGGTTACCCATTTATCACGTATCCGCGTCCTACAGGAAGGTGGCAAGCTCGCCGCCAACCAGGTGGTTCATCGAACAAGAAAAGATGGAATGACTGCTTACGAGAAGGATTCGTTCTTTGGGGCACAAAAAGCCAAAATCCTTTCCTTGGCTCAAAATCGAAAAAAGCTGGCTGAATTTCCGACCAAGAGTACCCCACGACCACTGGCCTCTACGTTTATTACGATCCGGATTCCACGGCAACGAATCAAAGCAAAGATGGTAACAATCGATGACATTGACTCATTCTCCAAAGTACGTAGGCAGCAACCCATGAATTCCAAGTCCACCCCCTTGTTTGAATCCAAGTTCAAGCAAGGGATTAAGCGCATTCTGGGGGAGCAAGGGAAATTCACGGATTGGGGTGGCGAGCGAAACGACCTCTTGAGCACCCGCGTTTGTCTCGATGGTAAAAGACGTGCTACAGCGTTTGCTTTTAAAGGTAAGGGACAAAGAGGGAAACTCACGCCGGCCCGGATGGGCAAGAATGGAGATCAAATTCAGCGGCTGTTTTCCAGTCCGGCTGAGATCTTTCTTGTTCAGTATTGGGATCAGATCGATGAGAGTGTTATCCAACAAATGGCTGAGTTCGCCAAGGCCAAATCTGCTGCTGAAGGCAAACCAGTTTTTTATGGAACAATCGATGGCCAAGATTCTAACAGACTTATTAGAGCCTATCCTAAAGCGTTCTGAGAATGGAGCCTTGTCTAGGGCCTAAAGACAAAAGAGGATAAGTGCGATTCTTGTTTCGCTTAGAACCGCGACAGAGCCAGCCTCGACATCTTCTAGTTCAGAGACGAAAGCCGGGAAGAGTCCGATAATCTCCCCGATCCGGACGTTCTCGCGCAGGAAATCGTCGTTCCTCGACTCACTTCACTCGGGACGACCCCGAGCCTAGGCTATCGCTAGGCCGTGGACCACGTCGAGGGATCGAAGATTCGAAGCCGCCTTCAATTGGGTTTCCTATTTTCGGTCTGTTATACTGTGTCGCGAAGGAGGTTGCCGTCATGAAAGATCAGTTGACTGCAGTATTTCAGAAGGTTCCTGAAGGGTATATCGCTTTTGTGGAGGAATTGCCTGGAGCCAATGCACAAGGCGACACTCTCGAAGAAGCCAGAACTAACCTCCAAGAAGCGGTTCAACTCGTCCTAGAGGCGAACCGTGTGTTAGTTAAAGAAACCTTGCGTGACAAGCTAGTCATTCGTGAGCCGCTTGCTCAAATTTCATGAAGCGGGTCGACCTGATCCGCCATCTAGAGAGGCACGGTGCCCAGTTCCTGCGTGAGGGTGGCAATCACAGCGTCTACGTGAATCGAAAGAGTGGGAAAGTCTCAACAGTTCCCCGCCATCGCGAGATTAACGAGTTTCTTGCCCAGAAGATTTGTAGAGACTTAGATATACCCAAACCCTAAAAGCGATGTAGTTGCGAGTCCGGGGATCCACCGGGCCAGTCTATGATTCGATTTTCAACGGCGACAAGGCCAGCCTCCGGCCCGTTCTCGCTCCGAGACGAAAGTCTAGAAGAATCCAACAATCTGCCCGACCCCGACGTTCTCGCCTACGAAAATCATTGAAGACCTCGAAGCCAGCCGAGATATCTTATTGCTCAGAAACGAGAAAGGAGGTCCTCCATGACGGCGCTAACGCAACCGAAGAGCAAGGTCCTTACGGTGAATGGTCTGCGGTTGCACTATCTCGATTGGGGCAATGCCGGTGCCCCACCCGTAGTTTGCGTCCACGGTTACACGTCGAGTGCCCAAGCTTTCAACGCGCCCGCCCGGCACTTTCAGCATCGCTTCCAAGTGATCGTCCCTGACGTGCGCGGCCACGGAGAGAGCGCGTGGTCTCCCGGCGGAGAATACCAATATTGCGATCAGGTGAGTGACCTGTCGGAGTTCGTCGACCAGTTGGGGCTGGCGCGGTTTGCTCTAATCGGCACCTCGATGGGCGGCATCATCGCAATGGCCTATGCCGGGGAACATCCAGAGCGGCTGCTACGTTTAATTATCAACGACATCGGGCCAGATCTGGAGGAGGGTACCCAGAGGATTACCCAGACGGTGGGTAGTAGACCCGACGAGTTTGCGACCCTTGATGATGCAATGGCTTACCGTCGCCAAGCAATGCCCGTCATGGCAAGCCGCAGCGCGGAGGACCAGCGCGAACTTGCGCTCGGCGTGCTGCGGCAAAGACCTGAGGATGGTAGGCCCTGTCTGGAAGAGCGGTTCAGGGTTCGGCTTGAATACGTGAATGTTCGAAAGCCAGTCAACTTAAGATCTTTGTCCCCAGCCTGATTAGCAATGAGAACAAAAATCCTTCTTCTTTTATCCTTGCTGTTCGGCCTCGCGACCGAGGCCGAGGCAAGAAAGCTCCACGTCGCCGTTGCAACCTTTAGCCAGTCTGTCCTGCCGTTAGTTGTCGCTCAAGAAAAAGGATACTTCCGAGAAGAGGATCTGGATGTGGAGCTCATTCTCATGACTGCCTCGGTTGCAAATATGGCTCTGCTTGGTGGAAACGTCGACTTTATTTCCACGGGGAGCAGCGCGATTGGAGCCATCTTCCGCAGTGCGCCGTTAAAATTTGCCTTTATTTCATTCAATCGGCCGATGCACTGGTTATTTTCCAGGCCTGAAATTAGAGACGTTACAGGACTCAAAGGACGAAGGATCGGCGTCAGCGCCGTCGGCGGTAGCGCGCATTTTTTAGTTATGGAGATTCTAAAGCGCCACGGTCTTGACGCCACCCGTGAAGTCACGGTCCTGGGAATAGGGACAACGGCCACGCGCTACGCGGCTTTGGCCAACGGGACGATCGATGCGACAAATCTTACCCCGCCGTTTAACTTCAGAGCGCAGGAGGCCGGATTCCACGAGCTGGTCGCGTACGTCAAACAGGATTATCTGGTCGAACCACAGGGAGCCATCGTGGTCCGCGAAGGTCTATTTCAGTCCGATCCCGGCCTTATGGAAAAATTTATCCGGGGAACGCTAAAAGGTTTGCTCCACATACGGGAGGACCGATCGAGCACGATTCCAATATTGGCTAAGTTGATGAAGATCTCACAGGATGTCGCGGCGAGGATTTATGACTTGGTTCTGCCTGGGCTCACGACGGACGGGACTATCAACCAAGAGCTCCAGAAAGAGGTACTGCAATTTGTGGTCAAGACTCAGGGACACAAACAGCCTCCCGCGACGGATAGAATCTTCGACTTTGCCCTCGTAAAAAAGATCGGCGCCGAGCTTGAAGCAAAAAAATGGAAGCCGATGCCTTAGCGGTCGAATCGCGGTTCGGCTTTAATCAGTGAAAACCACTCTGACAAAGCCAGCCTGGCTCAGAGATGAAACCTTGAATTGCCGACCTTCTCAAGGAAATCGTTGTCTTTCGACTTTCCGAATCACCCGGGCGATTGCGGGGCCGGTGGCTGTACCAGATCTCCCTCTACGGTCGGAGGAAATTCATTGTGATCAAGAATGCCGGTAAAGATGATGTCACCGCTGCCGCCATCGGTAAGCTGCAACGTCAGAGTAAGTGTAAAGGTATTATTCCCGTTGTTGACAATGGTCCCTTTCACAACGTCACCCTGGAACAGATTTATACCAGATCTTAGGTCCCATTCACCGCCTGTGATCGCTGCTGGTGCTTGCCCAGGAGCAGGGAGCGATTGGTGATTCACGCGCACGAGAAAACCTCCTTTGCCCCTTTGATTATTCACTTCGCCTTTGAATTGTCCAACGAACACAGCAACACCACACTGGAACTGCGCGCACAACTCCACTCCTTCGAGATGGCCGTTGATAATGGGCTGTGATGCAATCCCTGTTTGCGCCGTTAGTAAAAAGATGATCGTGACAACAACCAATGCAGATCGTTTTAACATTTGCGGCTCCTCCTTAGTATTGCCCCATTCCTCATCATTCATGAGTTAGGCGGCGTTACTGAGAATTGCGCAAACGTTATGCCACCGGCTGGATCTACACAGTATCGCGGCATTTTTTCTTTCAGCGGGGCAAAATCATACTCGTCGTAAGGAAAATCGCTACACAACAACGCCCGCTCAATGTCCCTAAATCGACCATTCAGACCATCTTACAAAAGACGGCGCTAGCAATTATTTTTTGTTGGAGATTACGACCTCGGGGCGTGCCAGCGGCAAGTGACATATGGGTAAATCCAATGTTGAGTGTTTTACAGTGAGAGGTTTATGTGTCTAGGATGTAAGTTTATTGCATACGAGAGGGTGAAATGTTTCGTCGCGTTGATCTTCCCGCACGGGTTTCTGGAAAATTGTTGCTGCACAGCATGCCCGGCCGCTTTGAAGGGATCGAGAGGGTTTGGCAACAGCTAAAAAGCGAAGCGGTCGGCGCGATCGTCTGCCTGGCGGAACTATACGAAATCCGCCTGAAATCCTC
>Ga0209819_10000317_pt1 | contig 13685 bp, 11 predicted proteins | sample PPLLak2March2015_FD_187248 | JGI IMG/M metagenome (GOLD analysis project Ga0209819, IMG submission 187248) | Freshwater sediment microbial communities from Prairie Pothole Lake near Jamestown, North Dakota, USA - PPLs Lake P7 Core (1) Depth... | ecosystem: Environmental > Aquatic > Freshwater >... | reverse complement strand
TACGCTTCTACCATCGACGAAACGATTACAAAGCTCGAGTACGATTTGTATTACATCAAACACCGCAACCTGTTCTTAGATATAAAAATCTTGCTAAAGACCCCGTCAACGGTTTTCGAGCTGCGGGGTCGCTAACTACCGATGGCAATACTTTCAGCAGATCAATGGGATTCGTTCCTGGAACGTTATCCAGATGCCCACCTGTTGCAAACAACAGCCTGGGGAGAGCTAAAATCCTCTTTCGGCTGGGACGTCCAACGCATATCCATCGATTCCGGTGCACAACCTGCAGGTGCTCAGATCCTCTTTCGAAAACTTCCCCTGGGTTTTTCAATTGCCTATATTCCAAAAGGCCCAGTCGGCCAAGTTTGCGCAGAAAATTGGGTAGAGATTGACAGGCTTTGCCGTCAAAAAAAATCCATTTTCTTGAAAGTAGAACCTGACCTTTGGGAAGATTGTGACCAGGAGCATCCTGTTGATCCTGGTCTGATTAATGGTTTCCGGTTGAGCCTCCAGGCAATACAACCCCAACGTACGTTGATTGTCGATTTACAAGGCTCCGAAGAAGACGTTCTCGATCGAATGAAGCAGAAAACCCGTTACAATATTCGCCTGGCTTTGAAGAAAGGCGTGGTTGCACATCCAAGTGCGGATTTGGAGGTTTTCCACCGCCTGATGACAGCGACTGGCGAGCGCGACAGCTTTGGAGTTCATTCGTTGAAATATTACCGGCGGGCTTATGAGCTGTTCCATCCCAAAGGTGAATGCGAGCTTTTCATCGCCGAATACGAAGGTGAGCCGCTTGCCGGGCTCATGGTTTTTGCCCACGGGAAACGGGCCTGGTACCTGTTTGGCGCTTCTGCCAGCGATCACCGTGACCGTATGCCCACTTACCTGCTTCAATGGGAAGCTATGCGATGGGCTCGCACTCGTGGATGCACGCTCTATGACTTGTGGGGTGTTCCCGATGAGAGTGAGAATATATTGGAAAGCAGCTTCACCAACCGCTCGACCGGTCTATGGGGTGTATATAGATTTAAACGCGGGTTTGGAGGACTTCTAAAACGCTCCTCCGGTCCGTGGGATCGGGTGTACCAGCCAATCTTGTATAAGTTCTATTCATTTTGGGCCAGCCGCAGGACCATCGCTGGTTGATCTGGCAGTACCGAGTTTATGGATTCTTACACCTGGAACAAACGGATAGCCTCTCTCCCAGACCCGCAGCTCTTGCAGACGTGGGAGTGGGGCCAGTTAAAGGCATCTTACGGATGGCAGACCCAGTATCGTTCCTGGGATCAAGAAGCTGCCTCCCTGATCCTGAAACGAAGGCTGCCTCTGAGCGGATTCGCTGCCCGTTTGAGCATTCTATACGCGCCGCGCGGGCCTCTCCTCGATTGGTCAAACGCATCCCTTCGCAGGCAAGTTTTGGATGATCTCAAAGACCATGCCCGCCAAGAAGGATCGATTTTTATCAAGATAGATCCATTCATCATCCAGGGTACCGGATTAACCAGTGACGACCTGGCCCATCCTCATCCGTTAGCAAATGAGATTACGAACGATCTCCGCTCACGTGGTTGGCAGCTTTCTCAAGAGCAGGTCCAGTTCCAAAATACCGTTATGATCGATCTGACACCAACCGAAGACAGCTTGTTGGCGAATATGAAACAAAAGACGCGTTACAACATTCGTCTCGCAGAAAAAAAAGGTGTCAGAATCCGGACAGGCACAGAAAAAGATGTCAGCCTGTTGTATAAAATGTATGCAGAGACCTCACTTCGCGATCGATTTACGATCAGGGATGAAACCTATTACCAGCGTGCCTGGGGTGGTTTCTTACCAGAAAGTAATCACCAACAAGGTAGTTATCATACTCCTATCGCCGAGCCGTTGATCGCTGAAGTCGATGGTGAGCCGGTAGCGGCTGTGATCGTTTATCGCTTTGCTCAAACGGGCTGGTATTTGTTTGGCATGTCTCGCCAGCTTCATAGAGATAAAATGCCAAACTACCTGCTTCAGTGGGAAGCCATGAAACGTCTGAAGTATGCAGGCTGCACTCGCTATGATCTGTGGGGAGCACCGGATGGCCTCCAGGAGGATGATCCCCTTTGGGGCGTTTTCCGTTTCAAGGAGGGGCTCGGAGGGGTCGTCGTTCGTTCGTCTGGCGCCTGGGATCTGCCAATCCGGCCCAGCCTGTACCGGTTTTACACCCGGGCTCTCCCGCGTTTGCTTGAGGTCATGCGGAGACGAGGCAAAGAGCGGACAAAACAGGCTGTCAATGCTGTTTAAGTTTTGTATCTACGATCATCCAAAGAAAGAGGTTTGCCATGCGAGATATATTAGAAATTCCACGGCTTTCCATTGCCCATCTTCCTACTCCTATTGAGAAGCTGCCACGGCTTTCTGGAATTTTGAGCGGTCCTCAACTGCTCGTAAAACGTGATGATCAGACCGGGTTAGCTTTGGGGGGCAATAAGACCAGGAAATTAGAATTCCTCCTGGCAGATGCCAAGACTCACGGTGCGCAGACCCTTGTTACCGCTGGTGCTGCTCAATCGAACCACTGCAGGCAAACAGCAGCGGCCGCGGCTCGAGTGGGCTTTGATTGCATCCTTGTCCTTGCCGGTGAAAAACCTTCGACGCTTTCAGGAAATCTCCTCCTGGATGATCTGCTCGGTGCAACCATCATCTGGACAAGCCGTTCTGAACGCGATCGTATGCTGAAGAAAACCTATGAGGATGCCTGGAATGCAGGTGCTCGCCCTTACCTGATACCTTACGGCGGCTCGAATACAATCGGAGCCTCCGCCTATGCTTTTGCTATGAAAGAACTCGTGAGCCAGTTAGAAAATTCTCCCGACATACCCTACCCCGATTGGATCGTTTTTGCCAGCTCGTCCGGCGGTACTCAAGCAGGTCTCGCACTTGGTGAACGCTTGTTTGGTTTCCACGGAAAAGTGCTGGGGATCAGTGTGGACGAACATCAATACATCTTGCAAGAGCGGGTGGCGCTCCTGGCGGAGGATACCGCTTCGATGTTGGGTGGTTATGAGGACTTCAGCCCTGATGATATTCTCGTAAACGCCGATTATCTTGGGCAAGGGTACGGCATCGTTGGGGAGCCAGAAAAAGAGGCCATTAAACTATTCGCACGGTCGGAGGGGCTGTTCCTTGACCCCGTATACACTGGGCGTGCTGCAGCAGGAATGATCGATCTGATCCGGAAGGGATTTTTCTCCCCGTCAGATGTTGTCCTCTTTTGGCATACCGGCGGCATTCCTGCTTTGTTTGCCAACCAATACAGTAAACTTTTTACTTAATCCACAGGCACAGCAGTCACAAAAGTCAACCCCCAATTCGATTTACCATTTCTTTCCAGGCAAGTCTGGAAAGTAACTTTATCACCACCAGAATAGAAGCGATTGAAAATCTGAGTCGATGTCAGTGTTACTCCTGTTTCCAAATCGACCATATCGCTCGTCAGGCTTGACCGGTCCAACTTTTCAAACTGGCTGATGTCAGAAACGACATAACGCTGAAAGGTGCCGTCCCCATACACCACTCCAACGTATTGACCGATTTGTATATCGTAGAACTCGTTTCCAAGGAGATAATTATGAGCCAACAGCCCGGTAACACCATTTCTCCTTGCGCTGTGAAACTCAGTTAAGACATCTGGATCTTCCGAAACAAACGACCAATTTTCCGATGGCTGTTGGATCACTTCGTTCGCAATCACACCAGGTACATAAACTCCTCTGACAATATCCGTTTGTCCATCTTTGACGGTATCCACAAAACTCTGGAACTCCGGTGTCAGAAAATCCACCATAGAAGCGTCGACAACATCTGCCATCGGCAGTGGTTCGGCCACCGGCAAATTTAAAAATGAATATGGTGAAGAAACTGAAGGCACAGAAATCACTGGTTCTGCTGCGGCAACAACAGTTACAGGATCGACTGTTTGCATTGAGGTTACCGGTAATTTTTTAGTAATACCGGTTTTTTTGGAATTCGGCTTAATAACCAGTCCCCCGACCAAAGAGGCAACTTCTTCTTTTATTGTTCTGAAAGGTTCGTACTGGAATATCACAACGGTGAGGATGATGAGTGTCGTGCAGGTAAACTTGGGCAGGTTTTTATAAAGGTTCTTAAGCTTCATGTCTCTTTTCCTTGAACCAACAATGTCCACCGGACTATCCAGAGATAGCCGGTTTAGGTGAGGTTTTGTAAATTTGATAAATTTGACCTAGATGCGAGTTCTCCCAAGAATACAAGAAAACGGTTTGAAATCACAGTGCCATATGTCATCACCATATGTCATTCTTAAAATGTGTATTTTGTCAGAAGTGCATAATTTTTTGAAAGGTATTTGGATGATAGTCATATGGACATTTATGGAATAGCATTTTCCGTGCCAGTTTGATTCTCTGAAGGTGTGCACGAAGAGTTTGTAGTGCACCCGTCTGTAGAATTGCTCTGGATTGATCGCTCTGATAAAAGTAAAATTAGGCAAATAAAGAGAGGTTTACCGATGCACGAGCTGCCGATAACAGAAAGTATTCTTGAGATTGCACTGAGACACGGGAAAAAAAATAATGCCGCCAGGATTTCAGCCATACATCTTGTGATAGGGCAGCTCTCTTCATTTATCGATGAATCCATTCAGTTTTATTGGGGCATTGTGGCAGAGGATACGATTGCTCAAGGCGCCAGGTTGAATATACGCCGTGTACAGGCACAGATGCAGTGCACCGATTGCCTCATTCAATTTACTCCATCTTCTCGGAACTTCGCCTGTCCAGCCTGTGAGAGTGTAAGGGTGAAGGTTATTGCTGGAGACGAATTTTATTTAGAATCGATAGAGATCGATAAGTAAAGAAACCAATATGACAAAACGCGTACCTGTTGTGGAAAAGATATTATCAGCGAACGATCGTGTGGCAGAGGAAAATCGAGCTGTCCTCGACCGGCACAATATTTTTTCGCTGAACTTCATGGCTTCACCAGGAGCCGGTAAAACATCATTGATAGAGCGTACGATTCAGGGATTAAAGGCTCACGTAGATCCCCTGCGCCTGGCAGTGATTGACGGTGATATTGCCACAAGTTTTGATGCCGACCGGGCTGCCGCGGCAGGTGCTGCCGCAGTGCAGGTGAACACGGGCGGCGAGTGTCACCTGGATGCGATCATGGTGAGGAACGCTTTACCACAGTTCGATCTAAGCAGCGTTGACTTGCTGATTGTCGAAAATGTCGGCAACCTCGTCTGCCCGGCAAGCTTCTCTTTAGGTACACACCGCAGCGTATTAATTGCATCCATTCCTGAAGGAGACGACAAGCCTTATAAGTATCCCGGGATGTACAGAGGAGTTGACGTACTGGTGATCAATAAGATCGATCTCCTTCCCTATGTCCCCTTCCGGATGGATTTTTTCCAGCAAGGAGTAGAAATTCTCAACCAGGGTCTATTGACTTTCCCCCTTTCCTGCCGGACAGGAGAAGGCATACAACCCTGGCTAGAGTGGATTATCTCTCAAGTAGGGGAGCATCGAAGATGAGGTGAAAAAATAGTCCGCCAAATAAGTACCTGGCGGACTATTTTTAAGATTTTTATATCTTCCTATGCAGGAAGCAATCAACTCAAACCGGTGTTTCGATATGGAAAGGAACCTCAATAATCACGATATCTTTATGAGCCTTTAAACGCTCTCGCAGCCGGCTTGCTGTTTTGTTGTGAAGGGTTTCAGCCACCTTGTGTTCAGGTACAAATTCAGGCAGCACAACCGTAGTCAGTTGGTTAGGAAACTCTACGGTATTTACGTGTTCAATGTACTCAATGATCGGGCGGAGGATATCGCGGAAATCATAATCGATGGTAACCAGGTCGATACCCCCGGTGATATTCTCGAACCGGTGCCACCGGCTCAACAACCGCTCTTTTTCGGAGTCATTGGTTGTAATACTCAATGCCCGGACGTCTGATGAAAGGCGTTTTGCATATTGTAAGGCCCGGATCGTACCGCGATGCACATCAGCTATGGGTACGATGACAACATTCGCCACCTCTGAGACCTGCTCCTTTGTAAGTCCGGTGGTGCTGAGCGCAGCTGCTACCCGCTCGTAGTGCCGGTGAATGGCATAAAAAGCGAATACCATGATCGGGATCAAAAGTGCAACAATCCAGGCGCCTTCTCGGAACTTGGTAGAAAGCAGGATCAAAAATACAGCAAATGTCACCACTGCACCCACAGCGTTCAGGGCCCGCTTCCAGTTGGAATTTCGCTCATAGTGGATTGTTGTCACCTTCGTTTGGAGAGTCTCGCCAGGCTTAAGGTGAGATATTCTACCCATCAAACGGAACATACCTGCCTGAGACAGGCTAAAACTTAACATTACGCCCAAAGCGTAGAGCGGGAGCATTGCTATCTCGTCAGCCCGGAAGATCATCACAATAATCGACGATAGGATTGCCAGTACAATGATGCCAGAACTGTACACGAGCCTATCGCCGCGGTTTTGCAGCCAGCGCGGTAAATATTGGTCGGCAGCCAGGAAAGAGCTCAAACGAGGAAAATCCTGATACCCTGTATTGGCAGCCAGGAATAGAATCAAGGCTGTGAAAAGCTGCACCCAGTAGTATAAAAAGCCTGTGCCAGTTACCTGGCGCGTCATTTGCGACAGGATACTCTCACCTTCGTGAGGGACCATGCTGATGTGAGTTGAAAGAAATGTAATCCCAATGAAGAGGGACATTGCCATTAAGCCCATCGCTACCATTGTTTTGGCTGCATTCTTGGCTTCAGGCGGCTTGAAGGCCTTAACGCCGTTGCTGATAGCTTCGATGCCTGTCAGCGCAGTGCATCCGCCCGAAAAAGCACGCAGGATGAGCCATACATAAGCAAAACCAGTCACAGATACAACGGCTGGAGTCTGTTCTTCAATGACTGGGATAGGTGCTGCTCCAAACAGTCCCAAGTAACGAGCCAATCCAACCAGGAGCACTACCCAGACTCCTACGACGAAGGCATACGTTGGGACAGCAAAAACCGTCCCGCTTTCGCGCACGCCCCGCAAGTTGATCCAGGTAATAATGATGATCGCAGCTAATGCGATGATCAAACGATACTCGAACACTTCTGGAAAGGCAGATGTTACTGCCCGAACTCCAGCAGAAACCGATACTGAAACGGTCAGGATATAATCGGTCAGCAAGGCTGCTGCCGCAAAAAGTGAAGGCAAGGTACCGAGATTATCTTTCGCCACTGTATATGCACCACCGCCATCCGGATAGTGCATGATGGTCTGGATATAGCTAAAAATAACCAGCAGCACCAGGCCGGCAACTGCCAATCCCAGAGGTAACGTGAGTGATAGAGCGCCGCTGCCCATCAGGATCAGGACACTCATAATGGCTTCAGTGGCATAGGCATTGGAACTGATAGGATCGGAAGCAAATACCGCCAGAGCGCGAACTTTATCCAGCCGCTCGTGAATTTCCCGGCTGGTTGGGAAGGGCTTACCAATCAAAACTCGCTTAACATCGTAGAAATCCATACTTACTCCAACAGCGATATCATTCGCTGATACTCATTCATAAAATCCGGCAGCTGGCTAACCCTGCATTAAATAACCAGGATCATAGTTATTAGCCGGCTGCCGTACGTAATAATTACAAGTTCAATCTATTAATTTAACGGATAGATATAAAGAATTTATAAAGAAACCCATAAAAAGCATAAAGGAAAAATAAAGCTCACTGTATCTTCGTGAGCTTCTTTTCTTTCTTTTTCAGCCGAGAGATTGACCTGTGGTTGGACTTTTTTAGGGGAGTTCTGTTGTGAAGATGATCGTTTTGAAGGTTCGAGCTGCTTTATGACTCGGTGATAAACCGGTAGCCGATCCCGGGCTCGCTGATTAGATAAACCGGTTGTTTGGGATCGGTTTCCAGTTTCTTACGGAGCTGGCTCATGAAAACCCGTAGATACTCAACGTTGTCGCGATATTCTATCCCCCAGACGTGATTGAGGATGTTCTGATGTGTGAGGACCCGATTAGCGTGGCTGGCCAGGTATGCCAGCAGGTTGAACTCAGTGGCAGTAAGTTTCACTTCATTACCAGACCGGGAGACCAAATGCCGGGTCAGATCAATTACAAGGTCTCCGGAAGTAATAACAGTTTCTGGCTCTCCCTTGCTCTTTACCAGATGCCGCAACGCCACCCGTAAACGCGCCAGCAGTTCTTCAGTTCCAAACGGTTTGACAAGATAGTCATCCGCACCGTGATCGAGCGCTTTGACTTTATCGCTCTCATTGCTACGCACCGAAAGGATGATGATTGGGACTTCGGTGAATTGCCGGAGCTGCTCGCACACCTGTATTCCGTCCATATCTGGCAAACCAAGATCCAAAATGATGATATCTGGTTTTTCTACCGCAGCAAGCGCCAGACCTTCTTCTCCGTTCCGAGCGGTTGTCACACGGTATCGATGTCCGCCCAGGATGGTTCGTAGTGCTCGCAATATTTGCGGCTCATCATCGATTACCAAAATGTGGGCAGAATTGTTCATATGTTTTCTGCCTCTTCAATTTGCGGTGGTGAATGTCCATCCAGCTCAAGCGGCAAGGTAAAAATAAAGGCAATTCCACCAGGGACGTTTTCAGCCCAGATATGACCCCCGTGTGCTTCCACAATGCCCTTGCAAATCGATAATCCCAGTCCCGTTCCGCTGACCCTTTCAGGCTCGGTTACACGATAGAATTTGTCAAAGATCCGGTCGAGGTGCTCAGGGATTACCTGAGGACCTTCATTCTCAATTTTCACCCGGAGGTTTTTACCGTTTTGTGTCGAGGCCTCCAGCTTAATTAAAGATCCTTCAGGTGAATACTTTGCACTGTTATTTATCAGATTTATAAATACCTGCTCCATTTGTGAAAAATCCACCGGGACGAGAGGCAGGTCATCAGGGATACAGATATCCAGCCTGAACCGGCCGATTGTTCGGTGCAGGCGCACAAGAACATTATCAACAATTTCCGATAGTATATTCCACTGCTTATTCGGTTTGAGAGCTCCTGCTTCTATGCGAGACATGTCAAGCAGATTGCCAACCAGGTAATTCAGGTAATCGGATTCTTCGTCCACCGCATTCAGGAGATCTTTACGAGCTTGCGCTTCCCAAGAAACCTCATCACTCAGTAAACTGGTCGTGGCAGCTTTAATGGTTGCCAGAGGCGTCCGGAATTCGTGCGACACAGAAGAAAGTAGAGCAGATTTCAGCCGGTCACTCTCTTCCAAGACCTGAGCACGAGTTTCGGCGTGAGTCAGAGCGGTCCGTTCGAGCGCCAGGGCTGCTTGAGCCGCGAAAGCCCGTAGAATCTTTTGATCTCCTGAAGACAGGGATGTTTTCCTCGACCAGACACGGATCTCACCCAGGAAAGCTCTCACGGTCTCCAGGGGGATAATCACACTCGGCTGGGTCTTCATCCGGTTATCTACGGGGATAGACAATCGATACGGTGTTTCACCGTAAACTGGTCGGATCGATAGTTCCAACATGTCCGTGTGCACGGTCTCATTTATCTTATGAGCCAGCACAGAGGCGATTTCGTCTAATGTGCTTACCCCTGCTAGAGCCAGACTGAGCTCATAAAGTCTAGTCGTTTCGCTTTCGCGGTCAACCGCAGCTTTCAAGGCAGCACGCGCTCGTCCAAAAAGCTGGCTGATGAATACCGATACCACCAAAAATATGATTAGGGTGATGATATCTTGGGTCTCATGGACCACAAGGGTATAGTACGGCTGTAAGAAAAAATAGTTATAGCTTAAAAAAGCAACAAAAGCAGAGAATATCCCGATCCAGCGACCCCACATTGTCGTTGTGATAAGCAGGGGAACCAGGTACAGTAAAGCTATCGTCGAAAGGTTCAACCTGTCTCGCAGCAAGAAAAGTATGCCGGTCGCTGCTGCTATTGTTATGATTGCCAGGGCGAAACCTAGCAAGTTACGGAATAAGGACCTGGTTCGGATGGTATCCACGGTTGGCTTCTGCCGGAATCTCAAAACTCAGAAGGGGAACGACCTGATCGTCACCACTCCCCTTCTACTGCCTCCACAAGCTTATGCACATCAGCCGGCTTCTTCAGATGGATCCTGATTGCTTGCCGGTCCCGTGCCAATAGGGCTTCCAGGTCACCCGCAGCCTGGGCTAATTCCAATATCCCAAATGTCATCCCCTCGCCTGGAATTTCAATGTCAGAGACCGGATCGGCAGTTATTTGCACGAACAAACCATTGTTCTTACCGCCCTTATGAAGCTGACCGGTGGAATGTTGGAATCTTGGTCCAAATCCAACGGTTGTCGCCAGTTTTGTTTTTTTATGAATAGCAGTCCTGAGGGTCAGCAGATCGCTAATGGATTGCGGGTTACGGGGCAGGTATGCATTGATAGCAATGTAATCACCTTCACAACCTTGCTTTAAGAAATCTTTCAGGATTTCTCGTACGCTGCCGCTGCTCGTTCCAGCCTGACCGTAGACATTTACGCCATCCCCTTTCCATACTGGTCTGGACTCTTCCAACTTTCCTTTTTGGTGAAAATGGTCGATTACCTTGCCAGTGCGCGACTTGCTGTCCTGTACATCCGGCTGGTCGAATGCATTGACACCCAGCACAGCACATGCGACAGCGGTTGCGTATTCCCAACGATAATATTCCGCGCCAAGATCGTAAGGATCCTGCACATCGATGGTCAACACGGGGTGGCCTGCGTCGAGCAAGCGGGTGGCTGCAGCATCAAGACCTTCGGAAGCAGGATCGTTTTGCATCCGCAGGTATACAAACAGACGGTCAGTTCCATAAAAGGATGGATCGACAACTACCTCGCCGTCAACCGGAATAATTCCGATACCCTGCTTGCCGCTGCTTTCCGCAACCAACTGCTCCAGCCACGAGCCAAAGGGAACCATCATTGGACCGGCAATCAGTGTTAGCTTGTCCTTCCCCTGAAAAGCAGCTTCTCCTAACACAGCCCCTAGCACCAGGCCCGGATTCCGACCGGCTGGAATATCAGCCCCGCACTGGCGCATCATCCAGGCTCCGCGGTTTAATAACTGTTCGAGATCGATCCCGATCAAACCGGCTGGTACCAGACCAAAAGTAGACAGTACCGAATAGCGCCCGCCAACTTTCGGGTCGCCATGGAAAACCCGACGGTAGTTGCGTTCACGGGCTAATTCCTCGAGAGAAGTACCAGGATCTGTAATGGCGATAAAATGATCTCCGGCATGGTTGCCAATGATGGACACAACTTTCGTCCAAAAATAATTTTGCGCTGCACTTACTTCAGCCGTCGATCCTGATTTTGAGGAGACGATAAAAAGAGTTTTCTCAACAGGCCAGCGATCGGCATCATGCACCTGCCCGGGATCGGTTGAGTCGAGGATCATCAAATCGAGGTATCCTTCTCGTATTCCAAACACCAACCGGTTCACCTCAGGGGCTAGAGAAGAGCCACCCATTCCGAGCAGAACAATATATTCGTATCCTGCCTGGCGTACTTCATCGACAAAATGGTTGATTTCAGGCAGAAGTTCCCGGCTTTTTTCGGGCAGGGTTAACCAACCCATGCGTTTGCGAATCTCGCTCTTTCCCGCCGAGTCTTCGGTCCACAATGTCGGATCCACTTTCCGGATTCGAGAAGGAACCCGATCTCTTTCCAGTTGTGAAACTCTCTCGGCAACGGAAGGAGCTAAACCTGCAAGCTCCCGTATTGCTGTCTGCCGGCGTTCTTCCACCGTCTGACTTAAGGCATTGAAGGCGTCTGCGAATGCCGCAACACCCTCAAGCTCAAGCTCCTCTGTTACCCGATCGATGGAAATCCCAAGGGCTTCCAGACTTTCAAAAGTTTGTTTGGCGGCCTCCGGGCTCTTTTCAATATTCATGCCAGGTTCCCCATGTGCCCGAAAGGCGTCGAGCGTAACCTGGGGTACTGTGTTCACAGTATCAGGGCCAACCAGCTCATCGACATAGAGTGTGTCCGGATAAGCAGGGTTTTTGGTACTCGTAGATGCCCAAAGAGGCCGTTGGACTTTCGCTCCTTTCGCTTTTAACCGGTTGAAGCGTTCGCTGTTGAATACTTTTCTGAACTCGGCATATGCAAGCTTTGCATTTGCAATAGCAGCCTTGCCCATTAGAGAAGCAGCTTTACCGGCATCTTCGCCTTCACGCTTGACGATGGATTCGAGCTGCTTATCCACCTTTGAGTCGATCCGCGAGACAAAGAATGAAGCGACTGAGGCGATCTGATCGACCGGCAGACCTTTTTCCAAACGCTGTTCCAGACCACTCAGGTAGGCATCCATCACCTCCAGGTAGCGAGCAATCGAGAAGATCAGCGTGATATTAACATTCAACCCATCCGCGATTGCCTGCCTGACTGCCGGCAGCCCTTCTTTCGTCGCAGGGATCTTGATCATGGTGTTTGGCCGGTTTACCAATTCCCAGAGGCGTTTCGCTTCTTTCCATGTCTTAGCGGTATTGTTTGCATATTCGGGGCGCACCTCGATGCTCACGTATCCATCTGCTCGGTTCGTCTTCTTGTACAGGGGTAGGAAAAGATCTGCACCTGCCCGAATATCTTCGATGATCAGTTCATCCAGGATTCGCTCCGAGATATAGCCCGCCCAGGCCATCGACTTTAGGGCAGCATCATAATCGTTCGATTTCGCAATCGCCTGGTTGAAGATGCTAGGATTTGAAGTCATCCCCTTGAGCTCGCCTCCTTCAATCAGGCGTTTCAGCTCGCCATTTTCCAGCATACTTCTCTGGATGTTATCGTACCAAAGGGACTGTCCTAAGGAGTGAAGGATCGAGATCGGGTCTTTCATGGCTGTTTCCTCTCCGTGCTACCTCTGAACCAAAGGTAAATACACTTGTGTTATGCTTCCAGTAATTACTCTTAAATTAACAAAAATATCTTTTGATAAACCGCTGAGTTCTACCGGGCCGCTGGCAGTTACCGTAATCATACCCGAATAAGTACCTGGCTCTGTCGTATTAAACCCGGAAAGACTTACAATGAAATCGTCCGGATAAGTACCTGTATTTGGAGACGTAAACAACCAGTTTCTATTGTCTCCTGTGTTCCACGTTACAGGCAGCCCGGTACCTATATCTTCAGGCCTGATTCGATATGTCTCAGGTATCAGCCGTCCATCCTCGATACTATAAAAAAAATTCAAACTGGCAGGAATATTCCCCAACTCCGGCACATTACTCCGTGATCCGAAATCTTGCACCCAATAACTTCCATAAGGACCACCCAAATAATATCCAACACCTATTTCATTAAAGTTCGGGTTCAGTATGTTATCGCGGTGATCTTGACTGCCCATCCAACCATCCATTACTTCCTTGGGAGTAGTATATCCGTAAGCAATGTTTTCTCCCAACAAATCCCAGTTCTCATAGTAACTCGTAACTCTTTCAACCCAGGTACAAACAGGTTTTTCTCCAGTATCATAGGTGTCATGTTCGAAGTAATTATCTTGCGCCATATCCGTCGCGTGGTACTGGGCTGCCTGGTCTAATTGAAGGACTCGTCTGAGTGGCTGGAGCCCTGCAGCAGTGCGCTCGTCGTTCACTAGCTTTACGACTTCCTGCATATACGCCTCATTAACATTGGG
>Ga0209819_10000315_pt1 | contig 13716 bp, 10 predicted proteins | sample PPLLak2March2015_FD_187248 | JGI IMG/M metagenome (GOLD analysis project Ga0209819, IMG submission 187248) | Freshwater sediment microbial communities from Prairie Pothole Lake near Jamestown, North Dakota, USA - PPLs Lake P7 Core (1) Depth... | ecosystem: Environmental > Aquatic > Freshwater >... | reverse complement strand
ATTGGCGGCACGAGCCTGATGGGAGGGGTAGGCACGGTGGCAGGAACAGTGATCGGATCCTTTATTATCGGCATACTCAGTGTGGGACTCACAATGGCAGGTGCGAATTACTTCTTACAGAAGATTGTTATCGGGCTCGTCGTCATTGGTGCCGTGACGATCGACCAACTCAAGCTCCGCCGAAAATGAGAACTGAAAGATTGAGATATGGCGATCCCCATTTTGATTTGATCCAGTTGGGAGAGGAGGTGCTTGTCTCACACAATAAGACATCGTCCACGTTGCTATGATCTGTCAATCAACTAACGAATTTCAAGGAGAAGAAAAAATGAAAAAGAAACTGTTCACTTTGGCAAGCCTTTTCATGGTCATTTCCCTGGTTTTAGCAGGATGCGGCGCTCCGGCAACACCTCAGGTCGTCGAAAAGACCGTTGTGCAAACACAGATCGTTGAAGTTACCGCCGTCCCGCCCGCGACATCAGAAGGTGGGGAGATTGCGGTCATCGTCAAGACTGGTAACTCCAGTTTCTGGCAGAATGTGCAGACGGGTGCCATGGCTGCCCAGGATGAGCTAAAGGCACAGACTCCGAAGCTCTCCGTCACCTTCCTCGGCGCTCAGTCCGAGAGCAATGTGAACGAAGAGATCAACATCGTCGAGAGCGCGATCGATCGTGGCGTCAAGGCGATTGTCCTGGCTCCCTCCGATGTGACCGCCCTCCAGCCGGCAGTCAAAAAGGCCAAGGACGCTGGTATTCCCGTCATCATCATCGACTCCAAGCTCGACGGCGATCCGTCCCAGTATGTGTCTTTCCTGGCAACCGACAACAAGGCAGCAGGTGAGGCCGCTGCTAAGCAGATGATCGACCTGCTTGCCAAAGCCGATAAAACTGAAGGCAAAATTCAGGTCATGTCGTATGTAGCTGGTGTCGGTTCCGAGATCGGGCGTGTCGGTGGCTTCAACGACTACATTAAGGCGAATTCGAAGTTCACCCTTCTGGAGACGCAATATTCCAACGCTGACATGCCTACCGCCCTCAATCAGACCACAAACGTGCTTCAAGCCAACCCGGATCTGGTGGGCATTTTCGGCGCCAATGAACCGACTGCTATCGGCATGGCCCGCGCGATCTCGGAGGCCGGACTCTCAGGCAATATCGTGGCGATTGGTTTCGATGGCAATAGCGCCCTGGCGGGTTTCGTCAAAGACGGTACCCTCAATGCCATTATTGTTCAAAGCTCCTACAACATGGGGTACCTGGGCGTCAAGACCGCTTATGACGTCGCCTTCGGTGGGAAGACAGTTGAAGCTTATGTTGATACTGGATTCCTCATCGTGACCCCGGACAATATTGATTCTGAAGAAGCGAAGAACGTGCTCTACTAGTCTCTCCAGCGAGATGCTTAACATGGACGGTCTGTGCTTCCCATGCGCGGGCCGTCCATGCCCTGTTAGTAACTCAACCGTCGAGTACATATATGTAGAAAGTTACAAAGCTGTGGCCAACCGAAGCAGACACATCGCGCGGTGCAGTCGGCCTGGTTCAGGAAAGGAATAATTAGTCATGTTGATAGGAATATCCCCTTTAATTTCTCCCGATTTACTGGCGGTCCTGCATCGTATGGGACACGGCGATGAGATTGTGCTCGCCGATGCGCACTTTCCCGGTGAAACCTACGGAAAACGCGTATTGCGCGCAGATGGTTTGAAGATCCCCGATCTATTGGATGCCATCCTACCCCTCTTTGCTTTGGATACCTACGTTGAAAGTCCATTGATCATGATGTGCGCTGTCCCAGGCGATCAACTCGATCCGGCGGTGGAAACCTCCTATCGAGAAGCAATTGACAAACATTGGCCCGCGACTCCGCCGATCCAACGAATCGATCGTTTCGATTTTTATGACAGGACGAAACAAGCTTTTGCCGTCCTCATGACTGGTGAGACGGCGAAATATGGCAATATCATCCTGAAAAAGGGTGTGACTCCAGCGACCGGGAAATAGAACCTTTGACAATAGGAGAATGTTCATGAACAGATCACTTGAAAGGATAGATCCTGCTTTGATACCCTGCAGAACCCTTCATACCGGTGCAAAGATCCCCACTATAGGGTTGGGAACGTTTGGCTCGGATCGTTTTACCGCCAGTGAAATCGCGGAGGCGGTTTTAGGCGCGGCTGCCATTGGGTATCGTCATTTTGATTGTGCAGCCGTGTATGGAAATGAAAAGGAAATCGGCGCCTCCCTTCAAAAGATCATGAGCAGCGGCATCCGGCGTGAAGAACTGTGGATCACCTCCAAGCTTTGGAATGATAAACATGCGGAAGAGGATGTCATCCCGGCCTGCCGGCAAACGCTCAAGGATTTGCAGTTGGAATATCTTGATCTTTATTTGATCCATTGGCCCTTTCCGAATCACCATGCTCCCGGTGTAGATGTAGATTCCCGTGACCCTCATGCAGTGCCCTACGTTCACGAGAATTATATGAAAACCTGGCGGCAAATGGAAAAGCTGGTGGAGCTGGGTCTGGTTCGACATATCGGGACTTCGAATATGACCGTTCCCAAATTGAAATTACTGCTGCGGGATGCCAGGATCAAGCCGGCCGCGAATGAAATGGAATTGCACCCTCATTTTCAGCAATCTGAGTTCTTCAAGTTTTGTATTGAAAATCAAATCGCGCCGATCGGCTTCGCACCGATTGGTTCTCCGACCCGCCCGGACCGCGATAAGACTCCTGAGGACACTGTGGACATTGAAGATCCTGTTATCATAAAAATTGCCAACAGACTGAATGTTCACCCGGCGGTGGTCTGTGTCAAATGGGCTGTTCAACGCGGGCAGATCCCGATCCCGTTCTCGGTCCGTCCCAACGAATATTTGAGCAATCTCAAATCTGCTGTCACCGAGCCTTTGACCGAGGAAGAAATGCAGGAGATCGCACGCATCGATAAGAACAATCGACTCATCAAGGGTCAGGTCTTCCTGTGGGAAAGCGCGAAAGACTGGCAGGATCTCTGGGACCTGGATGGACAGATTGCTTCCGCATGAGTTAAAGTGTGTCCAAAGAATATGGCATCCCAATTGATCCTGACGATCGATGTAGGAACTTCGAGCACAAAAACCTCCCTGTGGACAGAGGCTGGTCAACTCGTTGCTCATGCGACCTCCACCTACGATCTGCAACGCGCGCAACCCTTATGGGCAGAGATCGATGGTGATACCTGGTGGCAGGCCGTCTGCGAAACGATTCGGACGGTTCTCGCGACGAGTGGAGTGGATCCCGTTTCGATCGCGGGAATCGGCGTCGATGGCGTAGGCTGGACGCTGATCCCGGTGGATCGCGCCGGTGAGCCTCTGCGACCCGCCATGATCTGGCTGGATCGCCGCGCCGAACAGGAGACGGCCTGGCTCAAGTCATTGCCGGAAGCGGATAGTCTGGTGAATCTCAACGCGAACCCCCTGGATGCCGCCTACATCACTCCCAAGCTGATTTGGCTGAAGAGAAAGCACCCTGACATTTTTGATTCGGCTCATAAATTTCTCGAAGCGACCGGCTTCATTGTGTCTCGATTTACAGGCGCATTTGTGTGTGATCATACTCAAGCGTACGGATATCATTTTTTCGACATCAGAAATCAAAAATGGGATGAGCATGCTGCTCGAACAATTGGCATCCCCATCGAGAAAATGCCTGAGTTGTGCGACAGCACGGAAATTGTAGGTACTGTCACTGAGAAGGCCGCCGAACAGACGGGACTTAAGCTTGGCATCCCTGTGATCGCGGGTTGTTTGGATGCCGCGGCCGGCGCGCTGGGTTCCGGCGTAATCAAATCCGGGCAAACTAACGAACAGGGAGGACAGGCCGGCGGTTTCGGGATCAGCCTGGATCGGATCCTGGTGGAACCCCGCTTGATCTTTTCACACCACGTGATTTCCGGACAGTATCTCCTGCAGGCTGGAACTGTCGGTGGTGGATCCCTCAGTTGGTTCCGGGACCAGCTCGGGCACCCGGAAGTAAGTGCAGCCAATCTACTGGGTCAGAATCCGTTCGAGCTTTTCAGCAGTCAGGTGGAGAAGTCAAAGCCCGGAGCAAACGGCTTGATCTTCCTGCCCTACATGGCGGGCGAGCGGACTCCCTTGTGGAGCAGTATTGCCCGAGGAGTATTCTTTGGATTGACATACACTACGACGCGTGCTGACATCCTTCGGGCAATTATGGAAGGCTGCGCGTTCGCTGTTTACGATAATTTGCAGATTGCCGCAGAACATGGGGCTCAGGTGGATGAATTTTTGGGCGCCGGGGGAGCGACGCAAAGCGCCGTCTGGTGCCAGATCAAAGCGGATATTTATGGAAAGCCATTCATCGTTGCCAGGCGCGCAGACGGAGGAGAGGGCGGGCATGGACTGGGATTATTTGCTCTGACCGCTTATGGAGTTGGACTCTCCAAAGACATTGGCACTTGTGTTTCCGACCTGCTTCCAACCCGTCAGGTTTTTGAACCCTCGGCTGGGAACCATCGTTTGTACCAGGAAATCTTCGCGGTGTATCGAAACTTGTCCCGAAAATTAATGGATGACTTTGCACGACTCGCTGCGATCACGCGTAACGATCTCAAATAATATAAATTGGAGAATTGATCATGAAAGCCGCTGTGCTTGAAGACAAAATGGTTCTTACCTACAAAGATGTTCCCACTCCCGAACCCGAACCCGGTCATGTCCGCTTGCAGATCAAGGCCATTTCCATCTGTGGCTCGGACATCAAGCGCTACGTGGATGGACATCGAATGTATCCGCTTATTCTAGGGCATGAAAGTTCCGGGATCATTGATCGCGTTGGCGAGGGCGTTAGCGAGAAGTATGTAGGCAAACACGCTGCCATTATTCCTCTCGTGCCGTGCTTTGCATGCGAAGAATGCAAGCGAGGGTATTACTCGGCCTGTCACAGTTATTCATTTATTGGTTCGCGCCAATCCGGCGGTTATGCTGAGTTTGTTGACCTTCCAGAGAAAAATGTTTTTATTCTGCCAGATAACCTGTCCTTCGAACATGTCGCGCTGATCGAACCCTCGACGGTTGCCAGACACATGCTGGCTCTGGGAGATTTCAAAAGCGGGCAAACGGCGATTGTGTTGGGTGCCGGCTCCATCGGTCTAATGATCGTGCAATGGCTCCGCATCCTGGGCGCGGCGCAGATCATCGTGACCGATATTTTGGAGGACAACTTGCAGGTAGCATCCAGGGTTGGCGCGCATGTTACGCTCAATCCTTCGGAGGTGGATGTGATCAATGAAGTGCAAAAGCTCCTCGGTGATGGTGCGGACCTGACCCTCGAAGCGACCGGTGTCCCGCAAGTATTGGAACAGACTCTGCCGATTACGCGTCCGCGCGGCAAAGTCGTCCTGGCGGGGAACCAGCCTCTGGATAAGAGTCTGCCATTGACGTTTATCGAAACGATGATGCGCCGGGAAATCAGTCTCATCGGTTGTTTTATGTCGTACTCGGCGCCGTTTCCCGGTCACGAGTGGACGGAAACTCTGGCGGCGCTATTGAATGGCAGTTTGGATATGGATACATTGATCTCCCATCGCTTTCCACTTTCAAAAGCGCCGGAGGTGTTTGAAAAAATCGGCGCGCATCAACTATCTCACCAAAAAATCATCTTGAATCCTGAGGAAGTTGCATGACGCTACAAAATGTATTACCCTGGATTCGGCGCGCTCAACGGGAAGGCTGGGCTGTCGGCGCGTTCAACGCAAATACGCTGGAACAAGTACAGGCTGTCGTTGAGGCAGCTCAAGCAGAGAATGCGCCTGCCATCCTGCAAGTCAGCCACCGGGCGTTAACGTATATCGGCAGCGGCAACGAGATCCAGGGACTCAAATATATTGCCGCCATCGGGAAGGTCGCGGCGGAAAGCGTCGCTGTGCCGATCGCCCTGCACCTGGATCACGGCACGGAAAGCGAAGTGCTTCAAGCCATCGCTTTGGGTTTCACCTCCGTAATGTTCGACGGTGACAATCTCTCTTACGACGAGAATGTATCCACCACAAAGCGCTTGTGTGAAACTGCGCGTTCAAACGGAGTTTGCATGGAAGCAGAACTGGGTGAGGTGCCCAAGCCGGATGGCAAGGCTTATGATGAAGCGGCCATTGCTCTCACCCAACCGGACGAAGCCGTTCAGTTTGTGGGAGCCACGAGAATTGATACGTTTGCCGTAGCACTTGGTTCCGTGCATGGTCTCAAGACAAAACAAATCTCCCTGGATCTGGATCGTCTTAAAATAATACGCGAGTGTGTGTCTGTTCCCCTCGTCCTGCATGGATCATCCGGTGTGTCTGATAAAGACATTGAACAAGGTATAGCCATTGGGTTGTGCAAAGTTAATGTTGCCACGCAATTGTCCCAGGCATTTACCGAGGCGATCCGTGAGGTTCTTAATCGGGATGATGGGGTAGTTGATCCGCGCAAATATTTAGCCCCGGGACGGGATGCTCAAATGGAAGCGGTTCGCGAGCGGATTCGTTTCTTTGGCGCGTCTGGGAAGGCTCGGTAAGCTGATTATGATCCTCTGCTTGAATCTAAATGCTGCGATCGATAAGACAATTGTTGTCTCCTCATTTGAAATCAATAAAATCCACCGGCCAAAATCTGTGATTGCATTGGCCGGTGGAAAGGGTTGTAACGTTGCCCGGGCGCTCAAAACGTTTAGAGAAGTCCCGGTTGTCTCCGGGTGGGTTGGCGGATTTACTGGTCAATTCATTGAACACGAACTGCACCGGGAGGGAATCCAAACCGATTTCATCCATACCGATTTCGAATCAAGAACCTGTACATCCGTTTTGGATCCTGAAAGACAGACTTTGACTGAAATCTATGAATTGGGTGAGTCTGTTCCTTCGGTGAAGGTGGATGAGTTACGCGATCATATTCGAGCGATCATTAGAAAGTATCGAGCAGTGACCCTGTCTGGGAGTCTGCCACCCGGCGTCCCTGTTGATTTTTACGCGAGCGTGATCGAAATTGCCAGAGAAGCGAATGTGTTGACCTTCCTGGATAGCAGCGGTGACGCTCTTCGTAAAGGTGCGGAAGCCACTCCTTTTTTCATGAAGCCTAATGAAATAGAAGCCAAATCGCTTTTGGGAATCGAGCCGAAGAGTTCCATGGATTTTACTCAGGCGGCCGTCGAGATATCCACGAGGTACAAGACAAACGTGCTGCTCTCCATGGGAGCCAGGGGAGCGATTGCCGCGCGAGGGCAGGAAGTATTCGTCATAAAGAGCCCAGTTGTAGAAGCAAAAAGTGCGGTGGGGTCGGGAGATTGTATGCTGGCCGGCCTCACTTACGGGTTTTTGCAGGGGCTTTCGTTTCAACAAGCCCTCATCTACGGGATTGCGGCTGGGACCGCAAATACCCTGATGATTGGGGCTGGTCAATTCAAAATAGATGACTTTGAAAGACTGCGCAATGAGGTTCAGATATCTGTCCAGGCTGCATAGCGGCTGAGAGGCGATTATACGGAACCAATCCAAGAACGATCACATGCAATCCTGTTATTTCAGATCCTCCATAAAAGGCAACTGGAGAAAATGATGGCCAAAACAGAACTGGAAAGGTGCTATTCATGGTTGAATTCATAAAAAAAACGAACAGCTTATTTTGCTCTCTGGATAATGAACTTCTGGAAATCGAACCCTGGGGTCCGGATGGAATTCGGGTCCGCGCCACGCGCTTGCCGGAAATCAAACAGGATTGGATCAGCGCTCTTCTTCCTCAGCAGGGACCTCAACCCGAGATTGAAATCAGCGAAACCGGGGCCAGTCTCCACAATGGATCGATTCTGGCAAAAGTAACTGCTTCGGGGGAGTTGAGTTTTTTGAACGTCAAAACGGGTACGGTGCTCTTGAGAGAGCAAGCCATTCACAGGCTGTCGATCCCTGCCAGGCATTATCAGGATCTCAAAGGCGACCTTTTTCACATCGACGTTTGCTTCGAGGCGTACGAGGATGAGCACGTGTACGGATTGGGTCAGCACCAGCATGGACGCCTGGATCAGAAAGGCTGCATCGTTGAATTGATCCAGCGGAATACGGAGGTGAGTATTCCGTTCCTGCTTTCGAGCAGAGGCTATGGGTTCCTTTGGAATAATCCGGCTGTGGGCCGGGTGGAACTTGGCTACAATGCAACTCGCTGGTAGTCCTTTGATGGAGGTCTTCCAAAATACCAAGAAACGAACGGAGAATTCAATCTGACAGATTACACAGCGTGCACCCGATCCTCTGCAAAGAACGCCGGGCTGCGTGGGTGGGTACGGGCCGCGTTTTGGGGCAGATTTCTTGACTTGAAGTTGGTTCCGCCAAAGTTATTAGGAGGTTGCCACCTGCTAATTTCGAGACGTGGTCTCCTGATCTTGGCGAGCATTGTTTCACTGGCTAGAATAACAACAACAGGGAATACCGTACTGCGGAGATCTCTCCCGCCCTCTCCGCTACTAGACAACTTACTCATCCTGTGAGAATTTGTCTAAAAACATGCCCTTTTGCCGAAAGGGCATGTTTTTTTGAATTTTCGTTATCGTTAATTCCTCCGCACAACAAAAGGGGTACACTATGCTCAAGCCAAATCCGTCAAATTGGCTCGAGTTCATCCCACCCGGCAGTGGGTCACACAAGCTGCTGGATTGCTGATCCAGTCGACACACCACCATGTCGCGTGCACGTTTTGGTGTCCCAGAGACAACCATCAAGGAATGACAATGAAATGACAACGCGCCGTCTACCGGAAAGAAGTTGGACGTACATTATTTTGCTCTATCTGTTTTTCATATATCTGCCCTTCATCATCTCCAGATCTGATTCGATAGATAGCTTCCTTCAAGGAGATTCCTACTATTACCGGGCAGTGATCGATTCTTTGCTTGAGGATGGCGATCTTCTGCTGGTGAACAATATACCTGCAGACCCTTTAAACGGTCAGCTTGCCCTTGGCAAGGACGGCTTCGTTCCGAAGCATCCCATCATATTGTCCGTGATTTCGTTGCCTTTTTACTCCTTGTTTGGTCTCCCCGGACTCCTCCTTCTTAACATTCTCGATTGCATGATCCTGATTGTGCTCATTTTCAAACTGAACTGTCTTTTCTATAACCACCTCATTGCATTTATCACTACAATACTATACGCAACCGGAACCCTCTTTCTCGAATACACATACAGCTATTCTCTTGACATACTTTCAACTGTATTACTGTTGGCCGGTCTCTACCTCGTGCTGCGTGGAAGGTTTTATGCTGGCGCAGTTCCATTAGGCCTGTCGATCTTCGCGAAATTACCCAACGCCCCACTCACCGGAATCATACTCTTATATGCTGGTTTCTTGATACTCAGAGGCGAGGCGACAAATGGTAGTGCCAGGGAACACCTCCGGGGCAAAGCGACGGTCGCCATCATGACCGCAGTGATTTTCATGATATCACTGGTCCCATTCGCGTACACCAATTACCTGCTATTCGGCTCTCCAGTGATTACCGGGTATCAACGAACCGCAATCGCCGGCGCGGATGACCAGGTGTTGTTGATCGATCACGCAAGTAAATTCAATCAGCCTTTACTAAAGGGCATCTACCTGTCGCTGTTTGCTCCCCGTAACGGTGTCATTCCGACCAATCCGGTTTTAATCCTGGCTTTCCTAGGTGTCCTTCAGATCAGAAAGAGTAAAGACCAGGATAAACTATATTTGATACTTCTGATCTGTCTCACCCAATTCCTTCTCTTTGCTAAATACGACGAATGGTATATGAGTCATTTCAGCAATCGATTCCTGATGACCTTTATCGCCTTTTCTTCCGTTTTTACCAGCAGCTTTTTCAGCTATCTTAGCCGCAAATTTTCGCTCGAAGCTTCCATACCAGAGCACACATTGTAGAACCGAGGACACAGCGTGCTGATGGGCTTCATATACTTAGGAATCACTATAAAAAAGTTTCACAGCTTGTGAGACTTTTTGTTTCGGGAATGCATTGCCGCTCTTGAAGGATTTCAAGATTTGAAAAATAATCAATCGTGAGGAGAGGATTAATTTAGCGTGCCGGCTTGGACTGGGTCAGATAGCCTAATCCACTTTGACCATCCATAATAATTTCCAGGTGATAGCCGGGGCGTTCGGTCGGAATATGGATCACTTTGATGCAACGGCTGGCTTTAGTTTGCTCAGGAAAGAATTTTGGCGCCTGGTTTTCAGACTGCCTGATGAAATCCCAATTTAAGTGATCCCCGGGCTCCTCCGGGTAGACCGCCAGTGGATAAATTTGTGATTCCACCAGGTCCTGGAAGAAATGGGTACCATATGATGGTTCGGAACTGAAGCCCCTCTGATTGCTGGTCACTTCCACCAGGGCGCGCGTATTGAATATGTCGGCATACGTGACGGGCACCCCTTGCATAGCATCTGACGACCCCCAGCGGCCAGGACCTACCAGAATAAACGTCCGGCCTTCCAATGACTTGTTGAGATGTCCGATACAACGTGCCACTTCGGAATAATCAGCAGGGGTATCCAATTGATGATAGGTTTCTGAATCCACATAGACGATATATTCGATCTGGCTCACACGGCCCTGAGGCACCATCCGCGTGCAAAGCAAAATTTTGTTCTGGTCCGCTAAATCTGTGGGGACAGACTGGATTGTGCGACTATCAGTGCTCCACTGGTTCTGTGGACGACATTGCAACAGGTGGAAAGCAAGCGCCGGTTTACCGCTTCCGGGAATGAGTGAAACGGCAAATTCAATGTCAACAGGCTGTTCGTATTGTTGCGCGAGGCGGGTCAGAACCGTTTTCAGCAACGGCACGAACGCACCACGCTGCAGGAGTCCATCAAAGGTCAGGATCAGTTGCGACGGGTCGATGTTAAGCCCGATGGAAAGTGGCGGCTGAACAGTCTCCCCATCATCCACGGAAACCAACCAGCGCAGGGGATAATAATCTGACCCCAGGATCGATTCAGCCGGCACGGTGGTCAGAGTGTTTTGCTCGAGGTCGAGTGCATCGACAAAATGCTGCGAATAGTAGCGGATGGCTTTGGGCATTACCTCGGGGCGTAGTTGCGGGTGGCTGAGATTGACCAAACGAGGATAATCACCAGCCATACGATCTACCGCGCGCGTCCCCAAACCCATTACCAGCCGCATAAAGCCTTCTTCCCGTTTCAGGCGCGAATTCCACACAATGGGGCTGTAGCTATACGCCACGCCGGCCAGTGCCGGGAAATAGTATTGGCGGTGACGTTCTCCCTGCACTTCTTGCAGAAGGATCGCCATACGCTCATCGTAATCCAGCAAGCCCATGCGGCGGCGATACATGAGCGCATCCGGGCCAAAGACGCTGGCGTAGCTCCGGCGGATGGCTAGAGTCAGGTCACGCAAATTTTCTTTGATGGTTCCCTGATTCGGACAGAAAACACTGATGTATTTTCCCGCAAATGACATGCCGAAATTATCTTCCAACAGACTGGAGGAGCGGACAATCAAAGGCGTTTTGCCCACCTGGCGCAGGATTTCGCGCAGTTGTTGAGCGATGTCCTCGGGAAAGCGCGCCCGGGCATATTGTTCCTGAATCTGTGGATATTCGGCGCGGATCTGTTCGGCAGTCCTGTACTTCTGATTCAGGAATTCCAGATTATTGACTGCCTGAAAATCATAGAAGACATCCGCACCGATAAAGTAGGATTGCGGCAGGATGATTTTTTCAAAAATCTCGGGGGCAGTGTTTTGCAGGATCTTATAAGCCAACAGCAGACCGGCAGCCTTGCCTCCAATTTTTCCGGTGCCGATGCGGCGTTCCAGGATCATATTGAAGTCTTTGGTGGTGAACCAGCGCTTGGCAATGTGAATGAATGCCAATTGGTCGCTGATCATGCTTTTGAGCAGGACGACGCGCAATTCCTGCAGGTGGTGATCCACAGCCGCGCGTTCTTCATCTGGCAACGCTTCATACTTTTCAGCCTGCCTGAGAACCATTTCCAACGGTGCGAGTTCCGGGTTGAAGGGCAGGCTGTGGTCTGGCAGGGCATTCCTGCCGTCAGCGTGGTGTGTCAACAGCTCGTCCAGGATATGATAAAGAATTTCGATGGGCAGGTTATAAGCGAAATAGAAATCGGTCAGGGTTCTTCGCACCCGGCTCCAGCGCAGGTCCCACTGTTCAGCATCCTCCTTCGGGTTGCCGATGAGCCCTTCCCGCTCCTGGGAAAGCACAGCCTTCTCATTCACCTCCGCCTCGAATCGTTCAGGCGTGATAATCCCCCGTCGGAAGAGTTCCCCTCGCATCCGGCGGCGGATGTCTGACGCCAGCATTGGATACTGAGCGATCAGCAGATAGATGTCCAATACTTTGGAGGATTCAGGCGGAGTATGCGACATTATAGTTACTTGTACTGTCTCCCCATGCTCAAGCATAAGGAGACAGTGCATAAAAGGATATTGTGATTATAGTCTATGCCCAACCGCGCAAGCGGACAGCTTCGGCGACCCTGTTCACAGCCACCAGGTAGGCACCCAGGCGGTTATGGACCTTGTGCTGTTGTGCCATATTATGCACACTCCAGAAAGCGGTTGTCATTTTCTTCTCCAGGCGTTCGTGGACAAGGGATTCTTCCCAGTAATAGTCATAGGCATTCTGGACCATTTCGAAGTAAGAGACTGTGACACCGCCAGCGTTGCACAGAAAATCCGGGATGACATAGGAACCTTTGTCATGCAGGATCTCATCTGCCTCGGGAGTGGTGGGACCGTTCGCCAGTTCGACGATGATCTTGGCTTTGACGCGGTCAGCGTTGTCTTCGTTGATGGCGTTTTCCAGCGCGGCCGGGACCAGGACAGTCACACCCAGCTCGAGCAGGTCCTCGTTGCTGATGCATTTGGACCCGGGGAAGTCGATTACTGAACCGGTTTTGGCTTTGTACGCTGAGACCTTCGCAAAATCCAGTCCATCGGAGTTATATATCCCTCCCCTGGAATCAGACACAGCCACGACCTTGAGACCGAACAGTTCTACACCCAACTTGTGGGCAAACGAACCGGCATTGCCATATCCCTGGATGGCTGCGGTTGCGCCCTTGAGCTCAAGGTTAAGCGCTTTACTCGCCTCGCGCAGACAATACATGCCGCCGCGCGCCGTGGCATCTCCACGCCCGGCCGAACCACCCAGCGCCAGAGGCTTGCCAGTGATCATGCCATATTCGTTGTACCCCTGCATGACAGAAAATTCATCCATCATCCAGGCCATGATCTGCGGAGTCGTGTATACGTCGGGAGCCGGCACATCCTTCTCCAGACCGAGGACACGTCCCACCTGGCGGATGTAAGCACGGCTCAACCGCTCCAGTTCGCCAGCCGAGAGTGACTTGGGATCGCAGATAATGCCACCCTTGCCGCCGCCCAGCGGGATATCGACCACGGCGCATTTCCAGGTCATCCAGGCCGCCAGAGCGCGGACGGTGTCAACCGTCTCGCCGCTGTGGAAGCGGATACCGCCCTTATTGGGTCCGCGCGCATCGTTATACTGGACGCGGAAGCCATGGAAGATCCTGGTGGTACCATCGTCCATCTTTACCGGGAGCGTAACATGCAGTTCCCGGAGCGGCCAACGCAATAATTCATGCACTGCCGGGTCAAGCTGCAGGACCGCAGCGGCTTCATCCAACTGCTGCTGTGCCATCTCG
>Ga0209819_10000313_pt1 | contig 13749 bp, 9 predicted proteins | sample PPLLak2March2015_FD_187248 | JGI IMG/M metagenome (GOLD analysis project Ga0209819, IMG submission 187248) | Freshwater sediment microbial communities from Prairie Pothole Lake near Jamestown, North Dakota, USA - PPLs Lake P7 Core (1) Depth... | ecosystem: Environmental > Aquatic > Freshwater >... | reverse complement strand
TTTGTGAAACGCGGTCACATGCCAGGGGATGTATGGCGATACGCTTACCAGGAATTCGCTAAGCCGCTTCAGCTCATCATCCGAATCGTTAAAACCGGGAACCAACAGCGTTACAATCTCTAGCCACAAGCCCATTTCATAGAGTCTGCGAATCGTATCCAGAATGGGCTGCAAACGACCGCCCAATTGCCGATAATGGCGGTCATCGAAACTCTTGAGATCTACCTTGTAGAGCTCAACCCACGGCCTCAGGTACTCCAACACTTGAGGAGTACCGTTTCCATTGGAAACAAAGCCTGTCAACAAGCCAGCCGCGCGCGCTTCCTTAAAGACCGCTACCGCCCACTCGCTCGTAATCAACGGCTCATTGTAGGTGCTGACGATGACTTTGGCTCCTTGCTGGAGAGCTTCGCGAACAAGCTCCTGCGGCGTAACCTTCATGGGTGGAGCGGCGGCCGCAGGATCGCGCAGGGCCTGTGAGGTTACCCAGTTCTGGCAATAGGCGCAGTGTAAATCACAGCCGAGCATTCCGAAGCTAAAGGCCAAAGCCCCGGGATGGGCATGGAAGAATGGTTTTTTCTCTATGGGGTCGCATTGAACGCCCCCCACGTAACCCCAAGGAACGTAGAGCTTGCCTCCTCTATTGAATCGAACCTGGCAAACCCCGGGCCGGCCGTCCGGGATCGGGCAGCAATGGCCGCACGCGAAACAGCGGATTCGCCCATCATCAAGCTTCTCGTAAAGCTCGCCTTCGCGAACATTGTCATTAAGAATGTCTCGCATGGTAGCCATGGACTACTCTTTCCCGAGTAAACCGCAACTAATTGCATCATGTCTGCGTTGCGAATTCAAATAGGCAGTTACTTGGGCAGGCTATTCACTTAGGTGCTTAATAATAATGGACCATTGAATCGGAACAGCCCTCGAATCATTGAAGTCGTTTACCCTCCTTCGCAGAAAGCCACGGGTGTCAACCCGTGGATAAATGCGAGGTGGGTACCCTCCGTAGCCTTGGCGAAGGAGGGTACGCTTCGGAGGGTTCCGCCCTACGAAGGGTGTGGAGAGGTGCCACGGCCGTAAGGCCGTGGGGCTCCACAAAAGCTCATCGATTTCTTTTTTTTCTACCCCAGAATATTTTCGTACTTTCGGAATTACGAAAACGTGGAAGTTAGTGTGAGAGTTTGAATTCAAGACTGAAGAAAAATTCCGAACGGTGTTTTCGCCTGTGGATTGGCGGGCCTGAGAAAAAGATTGTCAAGATCGCCGGGCCTGACCCCGATGCCTCTCGAGTAAAATATGGAGAACGGACGCCGCTAATCCTTCGCTCAGCTCAAATGAGTCGGAGTCCCCTACGCTTTCCGTAACGGGAATTTTATCGGAAATTTCTCCTGTGCTTTTTTGGCAGATTGCTCTTGCTTCACGATCTTCTGTTTCCGAGTCTTCTCTTTATCCTTCTTCCCTTTGTCGCCCATCGCACACCTCCTGTCCGGGTCCGCCGGCACAGCGCTTACTCTCCACGATGTTCCAGTAACAATGCTCCTTGCCGTCTTTGAATCGCCGGTTGCATCTGAGATACATAATCGCTATGCATTTTACGCAAAACCGGCAGTTGAAAAGACACTTGGTCTACACTACAGACGCTTTCAAATTCTCACCCCTGTATTTACGCGGCTTTGCGAGCCCTCACCTCCGAAAAATTGGCAATTATCGAGGCGAGTTGAGAAAGTTGGGTTAGCGTTAAACGATTTTCTTGCTAACCGTTTAACGATGGCGAACCGGCTTACCTCCTAATACCGTGCAGTGTGCCGAGTCGCCGTCTGCGTAGCATCTCCAGCCCAAGCCGCAGACGGGCGAGATCTGCGCTCGTCAGCAAGCTTTCCAAGAGAAGCTCATCCACTATTTGAGTAGCTTGGTCATAGTCGCCTTGCATGCACAGCATGTGCAGCTCGCGGAATAGACTGCGTGCCTGCTGTAAAGGGACTTTAGGAATCACGAGGTGGCCGGCCTCGGACGGCTCAAGTTTCAAAACACCTCCGCCGTAGCTCCGTCCTTCAACCTCGGCACTGAACTGGGTGAGCGTCGAGAGGAAGCCAACCACTATTGCCTTTGCCTCCGGTTGCGCAACGTATTTCTGCCATGTCAGCGCATGAATTGCGTTCGTACACGATATCTGGGCCTCATTGAGCACAAGCCGTGGCGAAGTTCCAGCCATGTAGGTCAGGAATGCGTCCGGTGGGTGGCCTCGATTTAGACGGTACCATGGCTTGCGAAGTGCACACTTCATACGTTGCGGAATCTGTTCATTAACTCCCTGCCGCAAGTACGCCTTTAACGCTCGGGGTAGCTCCCCACGCAAAGGAGGTTGTAACAATAAGCACTTTCCATCCGATTCCTTTAAGTTTTTCAGGCCCGTTCGGTCGAAGGTTAGACCTCGCAGAAAGGCCGCACGGCTCAAGATGGGTTTGGTATGCTTTCGTGGAAGAGAATGGGAATGAAGCACAGATGGTTTCATTACAAAGAAGCGGTTAGCTCCTGTGACCATTCCAATTCGGATCAATGCTTTTTCTCCGAGTCGAGGGCATTGCATTGAGGCTTGATCGTAAACGTTAACTATTCGCGAGTCGAGCAGGGCTCGAATCCATGAGTCCTCCTGTTCGGCTGAAGTCAATGGCCGGCTGCTTTGGTCGAGCCCATCTGTGCCGAACTGTAACGACAGCCATGATGCCAATCCCACACGGATCTCACCGCCGGGTTCCGATCGCCCCTCAGCAAACACAAGGACGCTCTCCTCTTCGGCGTCTGCAAAGATTCGTTCCAGCAGCAGGATTGCCGTTACGCGTCCAAAAGCATCTTTGAGAGCCTTTCGTACAACGTAGGCGTATTTCGCGTGTATCAGCGAACCCGGAAGGACGAGAGCAAGTCGACCACCAGGCGCAATGAAGTTGATAGCATGCATCACAAAGTATGCCCAGTAACTCGCCATAGCAGACAGTCGTTGGCCATTTGTTGCCAGAGTCTTTGCAGCCACCTGCTGGAGTCCACTTGGTAGGGCGTGATGTTTGATGTACGGCGGGTTACCCAGTATGGTGGTAAACAATGTTGAAAAGTGAGTGGGACGAATCGATAAAAAATCGCCAAAGAAAAATTGGTTTTCGCGTGCCCCCTGATGCAGTATTGAAGCTAGCCAGGTTCTTGCTCCGGGATCGCGATCGGCGCCGAAAACCTGACGTGCAGGACGAGGCGCTCTGATCTCGCGCAGTTGCTGCACCGCAGCCCGTAAGAACGCACATCCGCCAAAACTCGGATCCAAGACCGTCTCCTGCGGCGACCTTATCGCCCATTGCGCCATTTTGTCTGCAAGATCATCTGGCGTATAAAAAATGCCATTTCTCTGACGGCTTTCCATATTTAGGACTATATGGCTAGGCGACATTACCTCAAGAACCTCTGTGCGCCGCAAACCTAAAATGCAGCTCTTGCAAGTCTAAGAGTGGTGTTGATGACGCGGTACAGCTGCCGGGCCGCCTCGCCAGCTAAAATGACTCCAAGCTCCAAACGAGAACGCAGTCCTGAAGTTGTTAGATTCGCGCTCCCGAGATAGGCTATCCTTCCTTCATCTGCGACGGCTGCTTTAAAGTGAAATGTTTGCACCTCGCTGCCTCTTTGTCCTCCACTGAACAATGAAAGGACTGTACACTGCGGGTGGTCACCCAACTGACGAAGGATGGTCATAGTAGGAGAGTTGCTCGGCTCCGTGAAGCGACCTAGTACAGTGATCGCCACACCAGCTTCAAGTCGTTTTGCGAGAAGATCAGCGATCTCGTCTGCCGTTTCCTCGTCCCAGAAAGGAGACGCAAGTATAAGCTGCCGTTCTGCGGAAACAATGACCTCAAGTATGGCAGCTCTGAGTTCAATTGCTTCTTCATAGAGACGGCAGGCAACTGCCGTATCCAGTCCCGGTGGAGCAGCGGCGCAGAGCTGAACCTTGGTTGTCCCCGTATCCTCGGCACAGCCAAGCGTCTTCCATACACCTGACCGGAATTCCTGTGTGTCATGAAGGGACCGTTTACTGAGCCGCAAAGAACTACCGTCTATGTCCAGGATGCCAAGGTCCGCGAGTGCCGCCATCGCCGCCGTTATTTGGTCTTGCGTTGGCAGTCGTCTTGTCGCGCGAGTTCGGATGAAGTGTTCATCAACAATACACCTGTCGGAAGCAGCGCCCAAGGCTTGCTCCAGCTCCTGCAACAACCAACTCAACCGACGGGCTGCCCGAATGTACTGCTCAGCCATCAAGCCACCTCGTCCATCGCCCAGTACCCAACAATCCTAATGTCGGATGACACGTCTCCCCACGGTGCGTGTCCACCGATGAGGAAGGCGCGGGACAAACCGTGGTTGAAAACGCGGCAAGAAATCTCTGGCGAATGGACGCAACCGTGACAAGCCCCCCGGTGATCAATACACGCCGCGTCGTACAAGCAGGTTGTGGCTTCCAAAGCAAGGGCATCCATGAATGCAGAAAGTTGGTCACGGGCGAGCGTTTCAATACCGCCCAGTCGGAACGTGCTCGAATTATCAAAGACGACCGCCCCTAGGAGCGGTAGGAAAATGTACTCGCCGAGAGATGTTCGCTCAAGACCCGCGAATCGACTGACGGCGCGCATAGCCATATGCGAGAGGGTGTGCACCAAGCCAAACACCATCCTCCGCACTGGCCGCTTCCACACGTCATCGTAGTACCGATCGATGGGCTCCAGTATTCGGAGAATCCTCGCAAGGGATGGGAGTTCAGGCAACGGCAGGTCGATATCGTTAGCCTGCAACCACCGCACCACACGGTCAACGTCGAGGGAGAGGAAAATGCCTTCGTGTTCACCTTCTCTGGCCAGTATTGGAACGGTCCCAACCACCTCAGGCCGGCCGAGTCGTTGTGCTGCCGCGCGCTGCAAGGATGGAAACGCACGAATTTGGGTGGGAAGGTTCTTGGCCGAGAGTTCCTCGTATGTGGGTTCGAACGACCGTCGGGTGTAGCCGAACGTGGCTGTAATGACTGGTAGGTCGTCGACAACCTGCAGCTCTCGAATCCCGAGACGTAGACGAGTCTCTTCAATTCGCTGGAGGAGGAGTTGGCCCGAGCCGCCTGACTGAGTTGCAACCCTGACCGCTGGCCGAGTGGACACGGTCTGCCGAAACGCCAAGCTTTCACGGATTGCCCGTTCAAGGTCGGGGCTGCTTGGTACCAGACGGTCATCGGTCTGCTTTTGTACGGGTGATCCACCGGAACTAGCCACCTGGACTATGAGTTGTTTGATCCGCTCTTCCTCCTCCCGGTTGCCCGCCATCTGAGCCGCGCGCAGCCGCTGCCCCAGCGATATAAGCGTATCAGCGCTTCTTTCACTCGTACCAGGTCGTTGACCCGAGGGTAGCATACTATGGAGCAAGGCTTGCTCGTCTTCGGTGATGTCCGTTACTGCTGGGCGGTCGAAACGAAGCATCGAAAGTGTTTGCGCATAGTACGTATCGCTGGCGCTGTAGCGTGAGAGACGCATTGCAATGCGGGTAACGATGGTTTCTTCGGAACCTCCACTTTGTGCATTTACAGCAGTTTCCGCAGCGGTCGGCCTAGTTCTCCTGCGGTTGGCAACCTGCAAACAACGGTGACAGCGGGCCGTCAGCCGGTCAATGACCTGTGTTTCACAGTCTTGGCACACTATCTTCATGTCCTTCACCCGCTCGGTTCTCAAAGGCATCACGAGGGAAGCCGAGGGACCACATCGCGGGCAACGAATTGGGCGATTGACGGATTCGATCGTGCCGTCCGCGCTCCGGCGTGTTGCGGGTATCCATTCGCTGATGGGTACGAGTTCGCCGCAGCCATGAACGAAGACGTACGGAATCTGGCGAAGGCCTCGCCTGCCGCAAGCTGCACACCGAAACTCGCCGGGGGCCATGCGGGCGATCAGGATCGCTTCGGGAAAGACAAGCGAAAGCAGCCCGAGCAAACGAGCGCGGTGGGGAGCACGCTGGCCTCGATTGCCTGTGGCAAGCCGATAGTGAATCTGCCCCGTTCATTCCGGGGATCGGGAAACTGCGGGTCGAGGGTACCTCCTCTGGCCTTCCACCGGTCGAAGAGGTCGGCGATCTCATCAAGGACGATGACGGACTGTTCCTCATGCCAGGCTAGTGAGAGACGCACTCCCTCCAGGAGAACAATCGCCAAACCATCTTCCCAGTCAACGGTGCGCGAAGGCAAATAATTGAAAAGCAGTTGCGACACACCGCGTTGCATCACAAGGCGGTCTCGCTGCCCTTCCGGTGAATCGTTCTCGGTTTCCTCGCCTCCGGCAGGCAAGGCGCTCGAAAGTCGCGAAGGCCGAGCCCCCCGCCGTCTCGATCGATCGTCAGCCATTAATGAACCTCTTGAGTATCGCCTGGTCAGTTGGGTCTGAAGCGACAATAAAGGCAGGGTCGTCCACATCCCTAAGACTGCGCATGGCACTCAAATAGCTATTTAGCGATGTCGGTCTTCCTCCTTGCCGCCGTGGAACGTTTACAATGGAACTGAAATTGTTTCTCGTGCGCGTTATCAAGCGCTCCCGATACACTTGGGAAGGGGCGACATCAGTTCCGTACGCGCGGGTGATCCATGCGACGATCGCAACATCGTTGAGACACTCAGCGCCTGCTTTGCCGTAGTTGTCCTGTACATTCTCTACGGTCGAAAGTGGTTTTCCGAGTTGGTAAGCTGCAACGCCCATAAGGTATCCGCACAGCAAACCGGGGACAGTTCTTGAAAGTGCAGGCTCGGGCCAGCGATTTACAGCCGTAGGATCAACGAGACGATCAAGGTATTCGTGGAACTTGCTAAACCTGTCAAATATACTTCGATCGCGCTCGCTTTGTGGAGTGGCCACGAAAATGGAAATTCCTGGGAAGGTGCGGCCAACCCTAGCCGACGCCTGAATATACTCGGCGACGAGACGCGTGAATCCAGCGAATATAATTACGTTGAAACGATTTACATCTACCCCATGCCCGATGATATTGGTCGTCACCAGTCCCCTGACGCGTTCGGCTGGATTGCCAACAGGGCTTGCCGTCCGTATGCGCTCCATTGCCTCGATCATCTCAGCGATGTCGACGCCGCCGTTGAACATATCGATCAGAAGTTCTCCGTGGCTTGGGGCAAGCTCCTGCAACTCCCGCTTTACTCTGGACTCGATCGCTTCCGCGACTTGGTCGGATCCCTTTCGAGTGAGGACATATGTCAAGGCGAGCTCATAGAGAAAGATGAGTTGACGAAATTCGTCACGGGATAGAGGGCCAGTACCATATAGGCCTGCCGCAATTACTGGGTCTTGTTCAGCCAATTCGCGCGCTGCCTGTAGTTCTAGATATAAGAGTGAGAGTGTTCGGGTGACGGCTGGTGTATGTTTACGGCCGACTCCAAGGACGCCGACAAATATGCGTCCAACCTTCGCGGTGTTCTGGCAGTAGTAAAAGGATTCATAGGCTTCCGGACCCGGCCCCGGGAACTGTCGAGATTTCCGAAGATAGAGTTGCCAGGCCTGCTGTTCGTAATCTTCAATCGTGGCCGTCGCCGCAATAATCTTCCACGGCCGGCATCCTAGGCTCTGCATTAGCTCCATGACACCGGTTTCGTAGTGAGCATCAAATGTACCAAGTTCTTCGGAGAGGAGGTGGAGTTCGTCCTGCACGAGCAGGGAAGGCGCAGGGTCACGAAATGGACCATAAGTGATGGGCGCCTCACCGCACCGTTCCGGCCTCGTCCCCAGGGCGAAATCCCCTGCCGCGGGGCAGAGCCGCCTATTCACTCCCTTGAAGCTTACTCCATGCTGATGACACAAAAAATCGAATCGTCCAAAAATATTAGCGAACCGCTGATTTTGTCCGAACAGGGCCAGCTTGTCCACGGTTGAGACGATGATCGTGGGCAAGAACCGGTACACATCATCGTCCACGACGTAAACTGGTAGACGAGTCCTTCCCCCCGGACACCGTTCGTTCGTGCACTGGTGTTCTACGAGTCGCAGCTCGGCATCGTAAGAGAGGTTCACCGATGCTAGGCAAAACGGGCATTGGAACACTCGCTGCAATCGTCCTTCAACCCCGCGTGAAACATAGCGCGCGTGCAACTTATCGTTAATGGAGTTGGGAGTTACTGCACTTCCGACGAAATAACCCATTGAGAAACGGGCTCCATCGAGCTGCTCACGCTTGCGAATCACTTCGGCAGCCGCGAGGGCACGGGCCAGTCGCTGTAGCTGTTGAAAGGTAAGCAACCGGAGCGGAAAACGAACGAGCGCAGTAACACCCAACTTTTTGCCACGGAGGCGATCAAAAAATGCTTGCCAGACAATGAGTCCTAGAAACGCCTCGGTCTTTCCGCCACCCGCTGCAAACCAAAGGATATCAACAAAATCGTCGTCCTGGCGAGCAAGCTCCGGGTACTCTCGGGCCGCCAGCCCAGGAAGTTGCGAGACGATGAACACGATCTGAAATAGGTGCCAGGTTTTGTGGGGAGCTGTCGCTGTGTGCATGGCTTCGTTCATGAGCATGAAGGCGCGTTTGACAAACGGATAGGTCTCATTGGCAAGAAGGTCAACACCTCGGCTAAAGCGCTCGATTTCTTCCAAAAAGCGCTCCCGCGCTTTATTTGCTTCATCCTGTTCAAGGCCTTGGAGTGTTGCAACCTTGCGTTCCCATACCTCGGAGGCATATCTTCGCATGGCTTCGCGCAGTCGCCCTAGAATTGGGAGAGCGTTGCTCGCGAGCATTGTAAAGTCCGGCACAGCATCGACAATCTCGCGTGGCTCCAGACGTGGTACGACAGTCTCGGGCACACTATTGACTTCAAGGATGAGTTTATTGTCTTCATACCGGCTCTCGACTTGTGCGTTAATGCCGATAGCAACCATTTTTCGGTCGTATCGAAAGCTCGCGGGAAGCTCTTGAAAAATAGTGGGCTGCTGGGCCGCTTGCGGCAGCTTGGCGCTAAGCGTCACACCGTAGAGGTTTGGGTCAACGTAATCCAGGCTTCGCGTCCCAGGTGGGTCTGTGTAGTTGATGATCCGCAGGGCGATCCGCACGCAACCAGGTTCCGTAGGCACGCTTGAGAGGCGGACATCAATCGCCGCACGCCACTCGATCGGCAACGAGTTGGTCCGCAAACCAGCTAGGCTTGCTTCAAACGCTTCAGGAGAGTCGATGTCTGTCTGCTTAATGTCGGTTGGTTGCCGGCCGGGATATGCGCGGTCCAGCGAAATCGCGCCTGCTGCTGTACGGATCTCTGGCGTCAGATCCCGCGATATTTTGCGCTGCCTTAGAAGCTCGGCGAGCGGTATCCTAAAAAGAAGATTTGCAACGTGTTCACGCGTCCAGACCGGAACGAGTTTGGCCACTTTTGCTGCTTGGGTTGGTGTGGCCTCTTGCTGTTGTGTGCCCCGGTTTTGATAAGATCCTTGAACATCTCGCCAGACTGCATAGGTTTTCTGATCGTTAAAAGTGGGAAGTCTCCTGATGAAGACAAAAAACCCCGCGTCGACTTCGAGGTCCTTGCCTTCCTCAAATGCTTTGACAGGGGCTATCCATTCCATACCGATCGCCGTTTGTTCATACGCTGAGTCCTTGGGCAGGTCGTCCGCGAGGATCTCGTCGGATTCCTCCATGGCATTCTCATCCGGAGACAGGGTTCCAGACGCAGCTCTTAGGACAACAGGGACCGGTGTTAAAAAACCGGCAAGAATGTGGTCGGAAGGTCTGAGGTTAACGATTCGACTGCTTCCCTGATCGACACCCTTGGCCCGTTCGCTAAACCGACACACGAGAGCACGCGCGAAAGCGTTGTAATCCTGATCAGTCAGCGACATCTTCTATCCTCTCTGGTAGGACCACCTCATCAACAGTTGCAACTCTGGCACCTTCCACTAGCTGCCGAGCGTTTATCCCCCAGTCACGCTCTATTTTCCTCAGCGTGACGGCATCGAGCCGGCCCAAATAGGCGGCTCTAACTGCTCGCACAAGGGCGCGGCCAAACTTTCGGTGGTTGACTCGTAACTTTTGAATTCCACCATACAGATCCAGCAGCGTTTCTGGCGGAAGGGAAATGCCCAGCGTCGACGCGAAGGCCATGAACCGGTCCGGGCGATCAGGCACTGATGCTTCTTCACTGCTGTCAAACCTTAACCATGATCGGACGGTTGCAAGGTCTACAGGATACCCTTGTTCTTCCATGCCTTGGACGATTGCCTGTGCAGAAGGGCGGCGCGTAGCAAAGATAGCCTGGACAACGGAAAGCCATGTGGATCGCTTTTCGGCTTGGTCAGCCAAGGACCCTTGGTCAAGGGTGGCAAGAAGCTGCTCCGAAAAAAGTGCACGGGAGTCTTCTTCCGGTACCACGACCTGGTCTCCAGATTCCAACTCAGTCGCTTCTAGTGTTTTTAACCGCTTACCGGCCTCTCGGACCACTTCAAATCTCGCATGTTGGGTAACCTCGATCGTGGAACCATCTGTGAACACGATTGTTATGTTTTGTGATGAAGAGGGCTGACTCCGTACTGCCTCGTCTGCTGCAGTTTTTCTTCCAGTGTCAATGATTTGCAGTGAAAGCTCGACAATATCCCCGAATGCAGCCACATGTTGAGACAGTTCTCCTGCAATACCGAGAATAACCGTCTCAGCCTGCGATGCTTCCGCAGATTTTAACACTTCGGCTATTTTCTGGAGCTGAAACCACGCTACACGCGCTTCAATCGGATCGAGGATAAACCGCAGAAGGGGTGCGCGGCTTGCTAGCAAAACATCTAGAGTCCGGCCACCGAAGTAACCAGCTGCCACCGCTGCGCTGAAGGGGTGGTCTGGCCAGTAACTTGCTCTTCCAGTGATAAAAACACCGAGCTCTTCCAAGGCTTCAGTAGGCAAGTCCATCTCGTCAGCTAAAGTTACTCTCAGTTTCCGGGCCTCCTCCTCGTCCTTAACGAGTACTAGTGTTCCCTTGCTGCCCGGAGCGGTAAGCGTGGCGTCAATAACAGCCTTCGCCCGTTCGGTCTGCAATGCTTTGTTTGTGACCTCACGGAGGAGCAGTTGCTTCGCAGCAGTTAACATCGAAGCTTCCAGTGAGAACTCACTCATCGCACTGTCATGTGCCGACAGGAACCGCCTCACTTCCGGTGGCTCCACTGTTGACTCATGCAATGTTTGCCGTACAGCCCACCACGCTCTCTTGGCAAGCTTCACGAGATCACTAACCTGCGAACCCTTTTCATCTAAACCTTGGACTGCAAACTCGAACTCACGTTCAGCTGAGGGACGATCTCGACCAACAAGGGTGACAGACACTCTCGGTGAAACTGGCGGGTCACCCAAGAAGCGGACACGCGAATGATCCGGATTGCACTCTTCAAGAAATGGAAGCACGTCCGCGGGACTTGCGGCGAGTACCAGTGTGGGTACCATACTTGCACAATGGGTGAGTATCGTTTGCACTGAGTTTATTGTCCTCAGACCCCGAAGACTCTGGATATTCACGAGGAGAAGCTCCATGTCCTTAAAGGGGGAGGACGATTTCACGGAAGTACCGCGCTTAGTGGGGACCAAAACAAACGGTCGTAGACCTGCGCGTGCGGCCATCCGACCCAATACTGACCGGTGGCCCGACGCCGTTTCACCTTCGGCTGTTACCTGGTCTATCGCAACGTAAGAGGCACCAGGGAGTATAAGCGTTCCTAGTTTGGAGACCCGTTTTTCTGCCCGGGACTCCCAATCCTGCAAAATGAGATCGTCTGGGAAGCTGCGTTTCCCGATGCGCCTGACCCGGGCCTCTTTTCGTGCTCGAACGACCTCGCCGATGTCATAAAGAGGCGTCGATGCAATTATGTAGTCGCTTTCAAAAAATGGGACAAGTCCGATTAGCGGGGTGACCGGTAACCCCTCCAGGTGACCTGGCCATCGGAGATGGAGATGGAAAGGAAGAAGCGAAAAATACTTCATCCTCCGCCATGGTTGTACTAGGAAGAGGCAAGAGCGGGCCGTGAGCGTGTCACGCAGAGGTTCGATGAGTAACTCTAGCTGTCTGTCGATTTCTTTCAGAAGTTCAGAACCGCCTAACAACACTTACACTCCCAGGTAACAGCCCCCATGGAAAACGGAACAATTCCCATGTCATCTCCGTAACGCGACCGTACGTTGATACTTGGTCTTGCCGATCTTCGGCCGCCCCGTACTCTTCTCGGCCAGCTCCTTTTCGACCTGTGAAAACTTGTGATCCGCGTAACGAAGGAAGATCAAACCGAGAACTGGGACGGAATAGTCCGAAGACTTAAGCGCGGAATTGGCCCGCAGCTCGTCCGCCGCATCCCACAGCCGCTTTTCTATCTCGTTATGATTCCCCGGCATACTTTTCTGCGGATTTACGCGATTTCCGAGCCCATTGGTTATTCCTCTTCACCCGAGCCATTGTAGCTCCTCGCAGGGTAGCAGAGTTATATAGGAAGATTCAAAGGCGAGAGAACTTAAGCTGATATAACCCAAAGCGCAGCTCGGTAAGCTCAAACTTCGCCGATTGTAAGTGATCCGACGGGGGAAACTCCACGGCAGAATTATATAGGGAGAAACAAAAAAGGCCCCGCGTGCGGGGCCTTTTTTTAGATCAAACGGTGGCGCTTAGATTCTCGCCTTCAGTATTCCTCTTAACGGCGCCACGCCGGGGATCTGCCATTCTTCCCACATTTGGTCGACCATATTTTGAATATGCGCGTAAGGGGGGCTCAGGAAAAGGGGTCAAGTCTGCTGTTGGCTTTTAGGCGCGTTCTCGATCTGTCGGGCGCGACCCGCCACCTTTTTTCTTTTTTCTCACCCTTCCTTTCACCACTACAAGAAAAAGTTTGGCTGATGAGAGCCGGTCCGGCCGATGATGCAGGATCAAAGATGTGACCGGATCGGGTACCCAGCCGTGGTTCGTCCGCGGGAGCGTGATTCGTGTTCGTGACTCGTGTCCGTGTAGAGCTTAACCGCAAATCACGCCCTGGCCGTAGAACCGAGCTAATTAGCCGCTTATTCTACTCGCGAAAACGGGGGCGTCAAACGGAAAAAAACGTGAGGCATCAGGCCTGGGGCAGTGATGTCAGACTGTGGTAGATTGCTTAGCACTGATAAAGCGAAATGTTCTTTTGAAAAACCGCACGAGTTCTTGACCTCTGAGATTGAATTGATTTCTCCTTCTTAAAGTTCGCGTGTTTCGAATCGAATCTTGCGTTCAAATCTTCTTGACAGCCCTTCGCGATGTGATATTTGTGCCGTCGTAACAAGCCTCCCCCCGTCATTGAGACGGCTTCCCGTAGATGTGAGGCCAAACCGGAGGAACGCAAGACGTTCTTCGGAGGGGGAAATGAAAAGGAGAGTTTAGAGCCAGCCGCTCCGGCGATTTATCGCTAGGGTGTGCTGGCTTTTTTGTTTCCTCTAGGACCAACTACAAGGCCCGTAGTCTGACGAATCGGGACCTAAGTCAATCAGATGCACTAGCAATGCATTTCGTTTTCCGTGTCGCTCACAATTACAAGAGAGTCTCAATAAATTCAAAGGAGGTGCTTTATGCCTAGAGGAGTTATTTTGGTGGACTATACGGATCAAGGCCGACGCACAATCAAAGATTCGCCTGATCGAGCCGAGGCGGCCAAGGCCGAGGCGGCGAAAGTGGGCGTTCAGGTCAAAGACATCTTCTATACGCCAGGC
>Ga0209819_10000312_pt1 | contig 13754 bp, 10 predicted proteins | sample PPLLak2March2015_FD_187248 | JGI IMG/M metagenome (GOLD analysis project Ga0209819, IMG submission 187248) | Freshwater sediment microbial communities from Prairie Pothole Lake near Jamestown, North Dakota, USA - PPLs Lake P7 Core (1) Depth... | ecosystem: Environmental > Aquatic > Freshwater >... | reverse complement strand
CACCGATGAAGTCCCTCATCGGAGTGGAGCGGTTCCTCGAGGGTGCGGAGTACGGGCTGCGACGCCGGCCGGAATCGACGACCCGGGCCGCCCACCGCCCGGTGATCACCATCTCCCGCCAGGCTGGGTCCGGGGCGCACGTCGTGGCGGAGGCGCTCGTCGCGGGACTCCAGGCCAGATCCGCAGGCCTCCCCGCCGTGGACCATGTTCGACCGCGATCTCGTGGAGAGGGTCCTCGAGGACCACAAGCTTCCCGAACGGTTGGCTGAGTTCATGCCGGAGGATCGGGTCTCCGGCATCGCCGACACCATCGACGAGCTCCTGGGGGTCCATCCGCCCAGGTGGACGCTGGTTCGCAAGACGGCCGACACGATCCTGCGGCTCGCAGAGATCGGCAACGTCGTCCTGATCGGTCGGGGCGGGAACGTCATCACCGATCGACTCACCTTCGCCTTCCACGTTCGCCTCGTGGGCTCGGTCCCACGACGGATCCAGCACCTCCAGGACTACCTCCACCTTGGTCCTGAGGAAGCGGCGGAGTACCTCCGTACCAGAGATGCCGCGCGGAAGCGATACGTCGCGAAGTACTACGACAAGGACATCGACGACCCGCTCCTGTATCACCTGGTCGTCAATACCGATCGAGTCACGTACGGGCAGGCGGCTCGACTGATCCTCGAGGCGGTGCACGAGCACCTCGACCGAACCGCACCCGTCCGTGCGGCCCATCGTGCCGTCGCGCCGGCGATCTAGGAACGTGGTCGGTCGGGCTCCGGGACCGCCGCGTCTCGCGAACGCGCGTATGAGACCCGCTCGGACGGGACACGTGGCGGATGGCTCCGCGACCGCGAGGATCGACATCGAGGAGCGCCGGCCGCGCCTGGGCGAGAGGTCGCGACCTTCGCCTGGCGCCCGCCTGACTCGGAAGGCGGCTCGGTGATGACTGAGGCGGCAGGCTGGAGGGAGCGGTCGCCGACTGCTCCCCATCCCTAGCCGACTGCTCCCCATCCCTAGAGGAGGAGGGATCAGGTCCGAGGGATGCTGGAGCTCTGGGGTCGTGTAGACGGCCGCCACAATCAGGACAGGGCCGGGCCCAAGCAGCGAGAAATCTCCTCCCGACCCAACTGAGGACGTCGACCGCCCCGGCGAATCTCGTCACCATTCAGATCGCCTCCTCCAGGACTGACGCTATCCAGGCTCCCCGCGGCCTCAATGCTCCCCGGACTACTCCATGACGCGCAGTGTGGAGGGGACGTCCATGCGGCGAAGTCGCCGGTACGTGAACAGCGGCGCCATCCCGACCGCGAGCACACCCAGGGCGATCGCCGTGGCTATCGTGGATGGAGCGATCGAGACGATCATGCCGAGATCGGGCATGTCGGTTGCGGCCCCCGAGACGATCCATCGCACGGCCAGCACACCAAGCCCGATGCCCACCAACGTCCCCAGGAGCCCGACCAAGAGCGCTTCCACGGTGAGCCCGCGCAGCACCGCGAACGGACGCACCCCGAAGGCGAACATCGTGGCGTGATCGCGGGCTCGCTCATCCACGCTGATCGCCGAAGCGTTGAACGCGATCAGCAGCGCCAGCAGCAACACGAACAGCTCCAGGAAGCGCAGGATCCCGGTGAACTGTGCCATCAGGTCCTGCAGCGCGGTCGCGTTCGCGTCCGCAGCCTGCGCCGAGGCGACCCCTGGCAGCTCGAACAGCGATCGCTTCAAGGCCTCCACGTCCGTACCCGGCGTGGGGGCGACCAGCACCACGTTCGCCGCACCGGCAAGGCCGAACCGACCGGCATCGGCGTCGTCCAGGTACGCGAACGACCGGATCGGGTACGGGTGGACGCCGACGACGCGCATCGATTCCTCGATGGAGCCGAACGCGGTCGTCCCTGTCTCGACCACCGGGTGCCGAACCGTCAGGACATCACCCGGTGTGAGGGCGAGATCGTCCGCCGCCTCTTCGGCGATCACGATGCCGGGCAGGTCACCCGACGGCACCACGTGCCGGATCGTCGGGTGCCAGACATCGTTGTCGAGATCGAGTGCCTCCAGGAACACGTCGATCGGTGGCCCGCCCTCCTGCCCCAGCAGCTGCCCGCCCATGCGCAGCGACGGCGTCGCGTCACGGACGCCTGGTGTCGCGGCGATCGCCTCAACCGTGCCCTCGGCCACCGGGACGATCCCGGTGAGTTCCACCACAAGGCGATCGGGCGCGCCGGATCGGACCTCCTGCACGCCCGCATCGATCGTCGCGTTGAAGGAATCGATGCCGCCGACCACCCCGACCATCGCGCTGATCGCCGCACCGAGCCCGATCGCGGTCAGGATCGTTCGCCGCGGCGCCCGCAAGACGTTCCGCAACGGCATCAGGCCGAGGCTCGTGCCGTGGGCCGTGAGCTTCTTGAGGAACGGTGAGAGGACGCCGCCCTTGGCGGCGAGGTGCCCGGTCCGAAGCGCCGCCGCCGGTGGCACGCGCACCGCTCGCCACACGGGCCACACCGTCGCCACGATCGGCAGCAGCAGCCCCAACAGCGCGGCCTCGACGAATTCGCCGGTCTGGAACGAAGTCCGGAACACGGGCATCGGCAGCAGCGACTCGAGCACGCTGCGAAGCCCCGCAGCGACCAGCAACCCGACTCCGATCCCGAACACGACGCCAAGAAGCGCCACCTCGAGCCCCATCAGCATCGGGCGGAGCGCGATGGACCATCGTCGCTGGCCGAGCGCCATCCCCACGCCCAGTTCGCGACGCTTCGCCTCCACGATCCGGCTCGTCAGGTTGAAGGCTGCGAAGACGGCCGCGCCGAAGATCAGCAAAGCCACTGCGTCCATGGTGCGCTGGTCGTTCTCCATGTCGCCGTAGAGCGCCATGTACGCGGGGTCTTCCTCGATCGTCGTGACGGTGGCGGCCAGCGACGGGAGAGCGGCCTGCAACGCGTCCGCGACGTCCGTCTTCGCCGCATCGCGGTCGACGCCGGGTTCGAGCCGCAACACCAAGTCGTTCACGACGCCCTCCGCGCCGGCCAGCCGTTGCGCCACCGGTAGGGGGGCGACCACTACGGCGAAGTTCGACTCGGCGAGGAACGCCCCGGTCTCGGTCGTCACCATGAAGTACTCGGGGGTGTAGACCGTGCCGACGTACGGGAGGCGAACCCCACCGGGGAGGCCAACCTCACCCGAGGCAGGCAGGTCGTACGCGTCGGCGAAGTGGCTCTCGAGGACCACACTCGGATTGGTGACGTCGGAGGTGGTGAGCGTCCGGCCACCCGTGACGTTGAGACCATCGATGTGTGGACCACCACGGGCCACGTCGACACCGATCAGCGCACCGGGGACGAGGATCGTCCGGTCCTTGCGGGAGGCGTCGACCTGCGTGGAGGTGACCAGGCGCTCTTCCGCGACCGCGACGCCGCTCAGCCCGGCGACGGCATCGAGCAGCGCGCCTGCGGGAACCGTGCTGCCGTCGGGAAGGTCCACGCGGATGTCGTGAGCGCGCAAGAGCTCGTAGCTCTCGTCGTAGGAAGTCTGACGCCAGGCGGTCATGCTCCCGAGGCCCGCCGATACACCCGTTCCCACCGCCACGATCAGCGCGATCGCGGCGACCTGGGGCCAGCGCGCCCGAAGGTCACGGGCGGCCCATCGAAGCCAGAACCACGCCCGACGCATCGCGCTCGCCTCCTACCAGTGCAGATCGGCGATCGGAGCCCGTCCTCCCTTCGGCGGGCCGTCGCTGATCTTGTGGCCGCTCGAGAGCTCGATCACCCTGTCGGCAACGCGGGAGATCTCTCGGTTGTGCGTCACCACCAGCACCGTCATGCCGGCCTCGGCCTGGTCCCGAAGCAGCTCCAGGATCTGCACGCCCGCGCGGAAGTCCAGCTCCCCGGTCGGCTCGTCGGCGAGCAGGATCGGGTTGCGGGTGGCAAGCGCACGCGCGATCGCCACACGCTGCTGCTCTCCGCCAGAGAGCTCGTGCGGGAAGTGATCGAGGCGTTCGCCGAGACCGACGTCCGCGAGGATCCGATCGACATCGGGATCGGCCCCCGCCACGTCGGCCCCGAAGCGAACGTTCTCGGCCGCCGTGAGCCCGGGGAACAGGTTGAAGCTTTGGAAGATGAAGCTGACCGTCCGTCGCCGGAACTCGAACAAGTCCTTCCGCTTGGCTCCGGAGATCCTCTGCCCCGCGACGGTCACCGTGCCCGAGGTCGCTTCGTCGAGCGCGCCGATCAGGTTGAGCAGGGTGGTCTTCCCGCTTCCGGACGGGCCGAGGACGACCGCAAACTCACCTTCGTCCATCTCGAGGTCGACGCCGGCAAGCGCGGTGACGCTCACCCCGCCGAGCTCGTAGCGCCGCGTGACGTCTTCGAGGAGCACCATAGTGGCCGCCTCGTCCCGATGGCCGGGGTGCCGTGGCGCCGTTCGCCTCGATTCAATGACCTGTGCCGTTCCGCGTGGATCCATGTCTCTCTCCCTGGTCCAAGTCTCGGGAAGGAGGCGCCCGTTCTCAGGGGTCGAAGGACCCTCTTCCGGCGGGAAGGGTGGACGCTTCCTAACCGCGTGTCGGGTCGGGATGAACGCCGAAGACGCCCTCCAGCGCCCTCCGGCGCGGCAGCAGTGAGCGTCGAGTGCGCGTATCGCGGTTTCGAGCCTTCTGGACCGATCCAGCCAGGTCGCTCAGTCGCAATCCGATGGCCTATGCAGTTCTCTTCGAACAGTCCGATCACCAGCCCATCGGGATCCATGAACATGGCGAACGCGCCCATCTCACCAACTCGCTTCGGTCCCATCAGCGTCTTGTCGCCGAGGGTCTCGGCCCGCTCGAGGTACTTCTTGAGTTCGTCCACACCGACGTAGAAGGTGCACGTGCGGTGGGACGCCTCGTGGAGTCTGCATGAGGCCACCGCGGATGCCGACCCCGCTATCCGTGTCGATCATCCTGTACCGTTCTGGTCCACCCCGGATGTTCCAGCCGAACAGTTCCGAGTAGAAGCGCGGCTCTGGGCGATCTCTGCCCACCGATTCGAAGTGCACGACGGGGGTTACCCATGACTCCACACCTCCTCGCGGCGCGCACCTTCACGCCAGCCACCGGAGCTGGTGCCTCCTCGGGGCGGATGACCCCCGATAGCGTGGCCAAATGGCCCACAGCCGACCGCCCACAATCGTCTGTCGGAACCCGAACGTGTTACCTCCGCGCTGCTCGCTCCACCGGGGGCTCGACGCCTCGCGATCTGGATCGCTGGTCGGGGGGACTACGCAGTTCCCATCGCAGCACTGGCTCCCCGCGGCACCGCCTCCACAGCGTGACGGAGCGTCGCCACGAGCCAGAGAGCGCCCATCACCACCGCCAAGGACACGAACAGCAGCTCGGTGCCGGTGACCAGGCCGATCACGAGCGTCGTCGCCGCCGCGAATCCCAGCACGGCCGCGACGGTCAGGAACGGATCTCTCAGGATCAGCCGTGGCTGCCGGAATGCGACGCTGTCCCAGAAGGGGTATGCGCCGATCAGGCACATCGGCACGCCGATCGCCGCCAGAGCCATGACCCCCGCGCGGTAACTACCCAGGAGCGGCCATCCCCACCCTTGCAGGACCGCCAGCACGACGACAGCACCCAACAGCCCAAGCGCCGTCGCTACGGCGTCTCTCCAAGTAAGTCGCATACCAATCACCTCGACCCCAGCTTCGCGCTGGCTGGACTGGGTGGCCAGTGCCGAAGGGCCCTGTTCACCACGTCCGCTCGCGCCGACGCGACCTGCCCCATCACGAACGCCGGCGCATCCCCCGTTCCGCAGAGCGCACGTGTCTCCGCCGCGGTGACAGGGGTCACTCGCCCGAGTTCGAATAGGGCGCTGAAAGTGGTCTTTCTTCATGTCGAATTTCGTCGCGATCGGCCTGGGACCTCTTCGGTTCCTGTCGCCCTCGGGGCGGTTGCTGTCTCTGACTGAGTCTGTCCGCGCGAGAGGCGCCCTCGAAGGGGTCGGGTTACTCGGGAAGCGAGCGCCACCCGGACCGTCGGGGCAAGCGGCCCCCGAGAACAAGGGCGTCAGTCCCCTCCGTGTGAACCCGGGCCGAGCCACACTAGATGTGGACACACCTTGCTTCACGCACCGAGGAGGTGTCGACGATGGAGGCGACCCCAGGGGAGGAACACCACGAGCGTTGGCGACTCGTCGTGGCCGTAGATGGATCCGAGGGGTCGAGGGAAGCCCTCCTCTGGACGGCGCGGTTGGCGCGCGTCATGCAAGCAGATGTCGTCGCGATCCATGCCGTGGAGCGCCCGGTGTACCCGGGCGGCTATGTGCCATGGTCGTTCGGGCTATCTCTGGAGGCCTGGGACGAAGCGTGGCGGGAATGGGTGGACAGGGCCCGACAGCAGCTGAACGATATGTGGTGCCGGCCCCTACGAGACGCAGGTGTGGACTTTCGGCCCGTCGTCATCGAGGGCGGGGCCTGCGAACTGCTTTCCTATGTGCGGAAGGTGGGCGGCGACTTCCTCGTCGTCGGGCGTCGGGGGCTTGGCGGCTTCCGTGAGCTCGTGCTCGGGAGCTTCAGCCACCAGCTGATCCACCACTCGCCGATCCCTGTGCTGGTCGTGCCGCATCCTGGGACGGTGGGCGAGCAGCACGACGAGGCGCGCGGGAACTGGAGAGGTATGGCTCCACCTACTCGTGGCGGTGGATACCGGACAGGGACGTCCTCATCGGGGAGTCGCTCCACGGGAGGCTGATCGAGGCGGCGGTGGGGGGAACCGCCCGACGCTCTTCCCATCCGGGTGGACTCCTGGGCCTTGCCAGACCCCCATTAGCGATGTTCGCCGCCGGGCCGGTACCAGTCGCTCACCAGGGACCAATCGCCGTGACCCTTCTCGCCGGGCGCCGGGCCGAGGCGCGCCACCGGCCCGACGGCTCTGCCTGTCTTGCCCGATGAGGGGTCGATCGGAATGAGCAGGAGCACCGCGGGGGAGTCCGCCTCCGTGTCCCTTCGCACGACGAGCAGGAACCGACCGTCTTCGGACCAGCGGGGGAGGTCGTAGGCGGTCTTCGCCGCTCTCGTGAGCCGTGCGCTGCGCGTGCCGTCGGTGGAGAGCAGCCACATCGAGCGTGGCCCGTGCCCCGGCGGGGTCTCGGGACGATTCGGGGTCGCCGTGGCAGCGACCCACCGGCCATTCGGAGAGCACGTGGGCCAGATCCAGCTGCGCGCGAAGTCGTCGGACAGGTTGTGGAACCGCCACCGGGGAGGACCCGAGAGCAGGATCTGGTTGCCCTCGCTCGGCACCTTGTCCGCTCCTCCCGAAAGGACGAGCTGGTCGCCGCACCACGACAGGAAGTCCCTGTAGGGCAGCACCGGGTCGAACACGTTGGCCCAGGCCCCGCCCTCGGCGGGGGCGGCGTTCAGGGGAACCCCTTGCTTGCCCGGAAACCTCGAGAAGAACAGCACCCACCGTCCGTCCGGGGACCACGCCGCGACCTCGGGCGGGGCCTTCGTCCCCGGCGTGACCTCGTAAATGGTGATCGCGCTGCCGTCGGCTACATCGACCACCTCCACGCGACCCCCGGCCACGTCGATCGCGAGCGATCGACCGTTCGGGCTGAACGCGAGGTGCCTCGCCTCGGTCCCGTCGGGCAGGAGCATCCGAGGAGCCTCGGCCGGACCGCCCAAGGCGACGCCCCTACCGGGAGTCACTCCGGCGAGCAGGTTGGTGGTCGGGGACCATTGCCAGGTGCTCAGCCGGCCGAGAGGGTTTTGGACCGCGCCGCCCGCGGCCCGAACGATCGTTCCCTCTCCGAACGCGATCCAACGTCCGTCGTGGCTGAAGTGAACCGGCGGGGCGGCGCCCGTCTGCATGAGGGTCCGCTGCTTGCAGGAATCGAGATCGAGTACGGAGAGGACGCCATCGCGCACCCAGGCCAAGGCCCCGAGCCGGGTGGTTCCTCCGACCCCAGCCGTCGGGCACGCAGGAGCCTTCGGGGTCGGCGTCGGAGAGCCCATGGATGATCCTGAGTCAAGCCAGGAGGGGATCAGCGTGGCGCCTGCGCCGATCAGGGCAGCGACGCCCGCAGTGACCAGCACCACACCGACGATGCGTCCGGTTCTTCTGCGCCTTCGCGCGTACATGCGGTGGCCGGAGCGTCTCATCGCGCCACTGACGGTAGCGGAGGCACCTTGTCCATCACGGTATGCGCGGCATGCTCGTCGCCGCGTTGACCTGATCGCCGTCTGGCCGCGCCCGTCCGATGATCGTTGCCTCGACGCCAGGGCGGCAGACGGCGATGATGATGAGGCGCGTGATAAGCACCCGGCCGACCGTGGGTACGCACTGCTTGTGAGACCTGAACGTATCCCCTCGAGCTCCCGGCCAACGCTTGATGGGCGAACCGCTCCGCGGCGACGCCCGTTGTTCGCGGCGGCGGCGGCCGCCGCGTCTTTGAGCCTGCTCAGCACGGCGTGCGAATCTCCTTCGGGCGCCGGCGTGCGTCCCACCGCACCGTCCGTCTCCGTCCAGATCAGCGCCGCTCGGCTTGATATCCAGCCGGCCGACGGCGTCTTGGATGCCGATCCCGGGAAGGGCATCTCTGTGAGCGTCGCGCGGGGGACCATCGTGAACGTGACCGTCCGGACGCCCGCCGACCCGGTCCAGGGCCGGCTCGCCCGCGGCGACAGGCGCTGGCACAGCATCCGGGCGCTGAACACGGACGCCCGCTATACCGTTGTCGCAGCGGCCGTCGATCGGGACGGCAGGACGGTCACGGCCCGGAGCACGTTCCGAACGCTCGATCCGGCTCGCACCTTCTCAACCCACATCTTCCAGGGGTATCGGAAGACCTACGGCGTGGGGATGCCCGTGATCTTGACGTTCAGCCGCCCGATCATCCGCAAGGCTGCGGTGGAGCGATCGCTCGAGCTCCAGACATCGAAGCCCGTCGTCGGCGCCTGGTACTGGGACGGCGACCAAGCTCTGTACTTCCGTCCCCGAAGGTACTGGCCCGACCACACCGAGGTGCGCTTCGTGGGACATCTCGATGGGGTGGAGGGAGCGCCCGGCGTGTACGGGACGCACACGCTCACCCAGCGCTTCGAGATCGGTCGATCGCTGATCGCGGTGGCGAACACGGTGACGCACCGCGTGCGGATCTACCTGGATCGTCGCCTGTTCGGTGACTGGCCGATGAGCGCCGGCCGCCCCGGAGACGACACCCCGAACGGCACGTACCTGACGATGGACAAATCCAACCCCGAGCGGATGGTCGGGCCCGGTTACGACATCGAGGTCCCCTGGTCCGTGCGGTTCACCAGCTCCGGGAACTTCCTGCACGACGCGTACTGGTCGGTGGGCGATCAGGGGTTCGCGAACGTGAGCCACGGATGCGTCAACCTGTCGCCCGAGCACGCCGAGACCTACTACAAGCTCGCCGCCCAGGGCGATCCGGTGACGATCACGGGGAGCCCTACGGCCGGAACCTGGGGCGACGGATGGACGGTGTGGTTCCTCACGTTCGAGCAGCTCGTGCGCGGCAGTGCTCTGCATCGCGCCGTCCGCGCCGGGCCGCACGGGATCGTCTTCGTTGATCCGGACACGCTTCCGCCGCTGAGGGCGAGGCCACCGCTCGCGACGTCTCGGCCGGGCAACGCGAACCCGGCGTAACCGCGAGGTCGGAACGCGAGCATCGACCGAGCGACGAGACAAGAACCCGTGCGGAACGCTCGGGCACCAAGATCGCGAACGCGATCGTGACCGGGCTGCTCGAGCGCCCGTCCGAGGTCGGCTGCGGATGTCAGACAGCTCGGCAGCAGACGGTCGTGCCGTGTCGGGGTTGGGGTTTCGATTCTGTTCATCCTGCGCGACGCATCACGCTGACTCATGTATCCGGATCGCAATCGCCCGTCGCTTCACAAGTCCGGGTTCGCACCTAGTGCCGGCAGACCTCTACTGGGTCTGGGATATCCCGCAACGGAGATCCGAATTCGGAAATACGCGGTCGTCACGCGCACTCGCGTGCCTTCGTCGAGCGAGAACACGAATACTGGTCTGCCGGACGAGCCCGCTGCCGTCGACCAGATGCCGGCGGGGACCTCCGTTCGGACGCCGAGCCTTCGCATCTCTGCCAGACTGGCGGTGCACACTGGGCAGATGTCGGTCGGAGCCTGTGGGGTAAAGAAACTTGATCGGCTAATGGGTAAGCGGAGGTCGACTCGAATACCTCAAGGTGTTCGCGTTAGGCCAAAGACCTTGTCTGATCTTGAAGAATGAGATGCCAGCCGTGGTCGAGCGGCGTCGCCCACCCCGGCCAGCAGGATGGAGGGGTTCCTACACCTCGGTTCGTTCCGTCGCTCAGACGTCCATCGAGGGCCCGTCGCGAGCCCGAGTTGGGGAACCCTGCTGAACCCGACCTCGTAGATATCGGCCGCTGAGCGCCGACAACCGCTAGCGAAGTTTCGCTAGCCGATCGCCCAGGTGATCGTGACGGTCGCCGATCCGAGGTATCGATCGGGGGTGGCACCAGCACCGGTTGCCCCAGGTTCTGAGCCTACGCCCGAGCCTCCCGTCGACCCGACCGCGATCCCTGAGTCAGGGTTTACAACGGTGCCCTCCATCGGGTAGACGACGGCCATCGCCGAGACCTGCATGTCAAGCACCGCGCCGAGATTGATCCCCGCCGCATCGGCGGCCGCGTGCGCTTGATCGGAGGCATCGCCGACCGCCTCGGCGATCGCCGCATCACGAGCAGCACCGCCTTGGTCCTTGATCGTCGCCTGTCCCATCACCGTGAGCCCGGGGACCGAGCCGGTGGTGCAGCACCACGCAACCGGCGCGATCGACGATCCCTCGGCCGGGGTGGGGATCGCCGTGACCGGGCCGATGCCCGAAGCGTTCGAGGACGTTCCAGAGTAGGTCACGCTGGAGGCTCCGCCCCCAGACGGACCTTCCGCGTCGGGTCCCGATGGCTCGCGCGAGGACCCGGTCTGACCAAGTGCGGTCGCGGCCGCCACGATCAGCAAGAAGGCACAGGCAACCAGCGTCATGACGACGCGCCGAGTGGGCTTTCCAGACGGACTCATCGGGTCTCCTTCCGCGAAGGCGATTACGTATCCCTCAGACGGATCGCCGACTCACGCGCGTTCCCAGCGCACCGAGGTGGCCGACCCTGGGAGCACCACAACCACTCGAGACCACATCGGAGCCTGGACCTTCATCCCCAGATCGGGCGCTCCGCGAATATCCGGGCGGAATGGAGCCCAGCGGGCCGCTGTGGCGAGCGGGCCGGCGACCATGGTCGCCGGCCCGTCTCCCTTGATGTCAGGATTGGCTATTTCGAGCTCCTGAATAGGCACCAGTGGACAGACTTGCCTCATGAGCACTCTCGACACGCCGGCAATCGTCGCGCACCGGCTCGTTCGAACGTTCGGCGCGGTGCGGGCCCTCGACGGACTGGACCTCGAGGTCCCGGCGCGGACGATCCTCGGCCTGCTCGGTCCGAACGGATCCGGCAAGACGACGTTCATCCGCGTGCTCGCCGGGCTCCTACGTCCCACAGCAGGCGACGTCCTCGTCCTCGGCAGGCATCCCGGACTTGAGACCGCGCCACACGTCGGATACATGACGCAGGCCCCCGCGCTGTACGACGACCTTCCGGTTCGTGACAACCTCGTGTTCTTCGGCCGGCTATTCGGCCTGTCGACGAGGGAGGCGAAGGTTCGCGCCGACGATCTCATCGCCCTCGTCTCGCTCACCGAGAAGGCGCGGACGCTGGTCCGCGACCTGTCGGGAGGGATGCGCCAGCGGACGAACCTCGCGTGCGCGATGATCCATCGGCCAAGGCTCTTGCTCCTCGACGAGCCAACGGTCGGTGTCGACCCCGAGTTGCGTGTCGGCCTGTGGGACCATTTCCGCTCGCTGAACGCCGAGGGATCGACCGTCCTCGTCACGACCCACGTGATGGAGGAGGCCGACCGGTGCGACGCCGTCGTGCTGATCGACGCCGGCCGGACGATCGCGGAGGGAACGCCGGCCGAGCTCCGCGAGCGGGCCGGGGCCTCCACGATCGAGGACGCGTACCTGTGGTTCGCGAACCGACGCGGCGAGAAGGCCTCGTGAAGCCCGGACGGGTGGGAGCGATCGCCGGCCGGATAGTCCGCCAGTTCCGTCACGACCCGCGGACGCTCGGGCTCATCGTCGTGGTGCCGCTCGTCGTGATGATGCTGATCGGCTACCTGATCGGCGACAGCGGAAAGGAGCCGCTGCCGGTGGCCGTGGTCGCGGGCGGGTCGCCGTTCGCGCCGACGTTCGTGCGGACGCTCGACGACCAGTCCGCGATCGAGGTCGTCGTCACGACGGACGACGAGACCGCCCGGCGTCAGGTCGGCGAGGGGGACATCGCAGGCGCGGTCGAACTCCCATCCTCGCCGGGCGGACCGATCGTCGTCGTGGTCGCGGGGACCGACCCGGGCGTGCAGGGCCCGGTGATGGCGGCGACGGCGGCGGCACTGCGCCAGGTGGCCACCTCGCTCGGGCTCAGTTCGCCGCTGCAGGTCACGGTCGACCGGTTGTCGGGCGCTGGCCGGCTGTCGACGATCGACGCCTACGCCCCTGTGCTCGAGGTCGTGTTCGCGTTCTTCTTCACCTTCCTGCTGACTAGCGTCGCGTTCCTGCGCGAGCGCTCATCCGGGACGCTCGACCGACTGATGGCCTCGCCGGCGACGCGCCTGGAGGTGCTGCTCGGTTATCTCCTCGGGTTTGTCGGGTTCGCGCTGTTGCAGGCGCTGATCATCCTCGCGTATGCGGTGTGGGTACTGAACGTGAACATCGCCGGACCGGACTGGGTCGTGCTCCTCGTGATCGTCCTGTTGGTGATCGGGTCCGTGAATCTCGGGATCGCGCTGTCGTTCTACGCGCGGAACGAGCTCCAAGTCGTCCAGTTCATCCCACTCGTCCTGCTGCCGCAGGTGTTCCTGGGTGGGTTGTTCTGGCCGGTTCAGACGCTCTGGGCGCCGCTGCGATGGCTGTCGCAGGTGTTCCCCCTCACGCACGCGGCCGTGGCTCTTCGCGAGGTCTTCATCGCCGGCGTCGGGTTCGCTGAGGTGAGAGGCCGGCTGCTCGCGCTGGTGGCCTTCGCCGTGGCGATGGTCGTTCTGGGCGTGCTCGCGCTGCGCAAGCAGCGCGCCTAACGCGAGGAGCCGGGACCTCAACGGAGTAGCGGATCGCCCAGGTCCAGAACCAGAAGAAGAGCGGCAGGTGCCGGAGATCTGTCGCCGAGGGCAGCCGTGCGTGCAGCAGCTGCGGTTCGTGGAGATTCGCGTACGTCGCGCGATACCGAGCCCGGATGGAAAAACCCCGAGCCGAGTTAAGCCGGATGACGGTTGGGAGCGGCCAACCGCCCCCGCCGAACGGTCCGCGCGACGGACCACACGGCAAGAACGAGCACCAGCGCTCCGACGATGATCGTGTGAGGAGAAACCCACTCTCATTGACGAGGACCTTGACGGTCGTGCGGGCATCCCCCCACACGTTGCCGGAGGACGTAGTCGGCGTGTTGTTGAGATCGCCGTGGGCGTCGAACCAGGCGATCGCGAGCGTGGCACCGGGGTGGATGCGGCGCAGACAGGCCATCGCTCGGCGTGAGCGACGCGGTCGCCGCCGATGAGAAGGAGCCTTGCCTCCAAACCGTTTTCAGCCCGCTCGCTGTAGCGGTCGCCGGGGACGCGTTAACCGCGCTTCAGGTGCAGGACTGTGGGGCTGCTTCCCTGGAGGCCCG
>Ga0209819_10000311_pt1 | contig 13757 bp, 13 predicted proteins | sample PPLLak2March2015_FD_187248 | JGI IMG/M metagenome (GOLD analysis project Ga0209819, IMG submission 187248) | Freshwater sediment microbial communities from Prairie Pothole Lake near Jamestown, North Dakota, USA - PPLs Lake P7 Core (1) Depth... | ecosystem: Environmental > Aquatic > Freshwater >... | reverse complement strand
CAAATTAGCCCTCGCTCCATCTCCTCAACACTCCTGCAAAGTGCCTCAACCGAAAGATCCGTTTTACCGAGCCATCGACTGAAATGACGCGTCATGAAAACCCGCCGCATTGTTCATACTATATCACTTAGTGAAATAGTTCACAAATCTTGTTGGGTGTGCGCGGCAGTAAAGAAAGAGGCTTGGATGTCTTGACAACCTCCACCGGGTCGCCCAGCGCAAGGCATTGATTTAGGAAGTGCAGAATGGGCGCGGTTTAAGAGCTTAGGAGCAGCTTTTTCGAGTTGAAAACCGCCGCTCTCACGCAAACGAAGCCTGTCCCAATGGTTCCAATCGTTCCACCGCTTTGCTCCGTTCACCATGGGGCCGGTCAGTTCCAGCCGTTCCAATCGTTCAATCGCTATCCTTCGACTCGCCTCGGGGCGCTCAGGACAAGCGCTCAGTTCAAAACGTTTCAGGCTAACCATATCCAAAAGGGCTTTCGCGGTTTTTAGTTTCTGGTTTCTGGTTTCAAGTTGCCCCCCAACCCCGCAACCACCAATCAGGAAACGTCCAAGACCTCGGCGGCGTAATGCGTTGCCCGCTGGTGCTTATGGTCTGTTTTTGCAAATAAAGTAATCGCGCTATTTTTCTGACAGAGTGATAATATATTCGGACAATGACGAACAGCGTTGAGTTCACGAAAAACGGTACGTATGCCGACCCTTAGCGTATTCTATGGTATCGTAATTCAGATGTTCTGGCGGGATCATGCGCCGCCTCATTTCCATGCTCTCTACGCCGAGCATGAGGCGCTTGGCGCTTATCGACCTGCGAGATTTTCGCGTGATTCGGGGCTCTTTACCGCGTAGGGCCATGACGTTAGTATTGGAGTGGGCCGCGGATTATCGCGAGGAACTCATGGAGGACTGGAATCTATGCAGCCGAATGCAAACACCGAAGCCAATCGAACCCCTGAAGTAGCGCCGACGATAAAACATACTGTTGCCTGGCGGGTTACAGCGGTGAGTGTGTTGCCAGACTTGCGGCTGCACGTGAGTTTTGTGGACGGCACTACCGGCGAAGTTCACATGAAATCGTTTTTGGGCAATCCCAGTATCGCCGGTACGATATTCGAGCAACTGCGCGACCCGGTCATGTTCGCTCGAGCCCAAGTGGTGCTGGGGGCAGTCCAGTGGCCCAATGGCGCCGACCTGGCTCCGGATGCAATGTACGACGCCATTCGTGAGCACGGAGTTTGGGTTCTGGATTGATTTTGGGGACGGTCGAGCTCGATGAGCATTTACGCTACACTTTGGTGGCTCAAGTTTCCACGGTACGGCGATGATTATATCGGCTGCGAGTGGATCAGAATTACCGGCCAAGGGGTTCCCGCGCACATTGGTACACCAACTCGGGGGTTTGGTTATGACGGAGGTGACCCTTATGGTGAATTCCTGCCGCCTCCAGTGGAGGTGAACGCGGATGGGGACAGTGAGTTCATGCGCGCGGTTGTGGTAGTCACCGAGGAGACCCAGAAGGGTACCGCTCGCTCACCTCAAGAGTACGTCAATCCATTGCTAGTTCTTTCTGGCCGAGAGTACGCGTCAATCTCGTTTGTCGAGTTACACGCAAAAATCTGCGACGCTTTACGGGGCAAAGGTCCACAGGTTGTGGCACAGTCGTTTACACCTGATGGCGGCGTTCAGCTTGTCCTGTCTGACGGGCAGGTCCTCGACACCAGGAAGCGATGAATCGTGTCTGGCCTTCGGATGCCAGACATTTAGTTAGTTCCTATCATCCATAGACTCGTTCATCGAGCGGTTGCCAAGCTCTTGAGACTCCGTGGAGACTCTTTTCATACTCGGCAGAATCGACTGTTGCCCCGAATACGATTCGGACAAGATAATTTTTCCAGAAAGCCGAGGTCAGAAAGAGGAAGAACGAACCCGGTGGAATCAACTGGCACTGTTCACGCTGCGGCTGTGCAGGCTTCCAGAGCGGCTGCACGGTGGTGGTGACGAGAGGCCGGAAAAACCTGGAAGCCCGAGCGCGCCCTGCACCGGGTCTCATTAGCAGGCAGGGGTCAAGAGGCACAGACGTTCCTGTGAGAATTTTTCTTATTCCCTTTTTCAACCCTCGGGGAATGTGTGATCCCTGATTGACGCGCCCCTGTTTTCAATCAGTTGGTGTCGGAGTGTAGGTCCGCACCAGTCACCCATCAGGTTCAAGGCTTTGGGAGAAATCTAACAAGTAGAGTTCTTCCCGCCCCTGGCAATCTTGATTGCCCCAAAAAACTATCGGTACCACGCCGCGTCCACGGTTATTGTTGATCGCCTACACCGGATCGCCCGGCCCGAGGTTATGGGTTTTTGCGCTAGACAGGTCGAAGTGCCGGCTGGCACTGCTCTCGGAACCGAGGGAGCAGCGAGGTCTTGGTGCTGACCACGCCTTTGATCGACGGAGAGCACCGGAGTATGATGCACTGGAAAGCCGAAAAGCGCAGGGACTTATAGCCTATCTTGTCGACCGTGGTCTCTGGAAGACGGATCGTTTGGAAACTTGCCTAGGCGCTGTTTGAAGTTTTGCCACGGGATCTGGAAGACTGGAAGTTAGTCAGCGTCCTGCTGGGTGAACGTGAGACGTTGCGCACCGAAGGTAAGCGCGAATCTTTTAGAGGTGCGCAGCAAGAGCTGATCTAACAAGAAGCGACGCGATATGATGAGCCAAAAACGGCTACGACAAATCCTTAAGGATTACCAGACGCGGTTAAAGGAACTGCTGGGAGATGATCTTGACTCGATCGTCCTCTACGGCTCTCAGGCTCGCGGCGACGCAGTGGAAGGATCCGATATTGATGTCCTTTGCATCATGAAAGGGCCTTTTAACTATGGAGAGATGATTTTGAAGACCGGGGAAATATCCGCCCCGCGCAGTTTGAAGCATGACGTGGTCATTTCTACGGCCTTTGTCACTAGAGCGGATTACGAAAAGCGAAACACCCCGTTTCTTATGAACGTCCGTCGCGAAGGCGTAAGTGTGTGAGCAGTAGCGAAATCCGCGCCTTGATCGAGAAGGCAAAGGAAAGTCTAGAGGTGGCGACCGATCTTGTCCGAGATGAGCATTACGATTTCGCGGCTTCCCGCGCTTATTACGCCATGTTCTACATTGCTGAAGCCTTGCTTGCCGAGCTCGAGCAAGCCTACAGCCGGCATTCTGCGGTTATTGCAGCTTTCGGCCGCGAATATTCCAAGACCAAGAAGCTCCCTGCAAAGTTTCACAAGCAACTTATCGCAGCCCAGAATTTTCGGAATGTCGGTGACTACGGAATTGAAACTCACGTTACGGCAGCAGCGGGCATGTATGGCAGGGCCGATTTAAGAGTTTTCCAGTGCAGCGCGACGAACAGATAAAACTATGATTACAGATCGGCGGCCGGCGCGCGACAAATTACGCCGCGAATACGATAGCAGTCATCGGCTGGAGAAAATTCGCGCCCCGGCTTCTGCGAACTTGGCTCCCATGTTTGGCGCGCTTGAAGCGGCCAGGGATGCGGCAGCACCCGAACTAATGAAAAATGTCTGCACGCGGTTTCTCGCTTCGCTTTCAGCCTTTTACGGCATTCCGTCGCCGAACTTAAAATTGCTCGGGCCTCGTCCGCATTCGACCTACGAAGGGCGCTTGGCCAATGAACTCTTCGGCGACTACCAGATCGAGGTTGCAAGGATTCGACTTTGGACGCGGACCCCAATGAAAAGGCGGTGGACATCGAGTAAGACGATATTGTCTACGCTTTGCCATGAATTCATGCACCACTTGGATGTGACTTCTCTCGGATTTCCGAATAGCTTTCATACCATCGGTTTTTACGAGCGGACCCACCGTCTTTATCTTGCTGCCCTAGGGCAACCCTACTATCCACTTAGGTGGCGTCGGGTTGGCGTTGAAGGCCGGCAGATCATTGACTGGCAGGAGACAAAGCGACGCTGGGCTAAAGTCTTGGAGCCAAAGAAAGTGCGAGGCACCAGCGGGCACCGGGCCGGACCAGTGCAACCGATCGATTAAGCGATGGCCTTACGGCCGTTCAAAGTTCAAGGTCAACTTGGGACGGTTCAAATCGTTCCAATCGTTTAACCGCTTCGCTCCGTTCAAATCGTTGAGGAAGGAGGCAGACAAGATTCTATGCCTTTTGACCTGTCTGCTAATGGGCGGTCCGCGCTACTCATCGATAACTTGTCTAGGCCGTCTTGGCGAATCCTTCATTCACTTCCTGCTCGTAGGCGAGCAGCTTCTTGACGCTCGGGCGCTCCTGCATGCGCTTGAAGTGCGCCACGACGTTGGGGAAGCCTGAAAGGTCCACCTCCAACTGGCTGGCGCGACGGCAACACCAAAAGAAATGCGCGTCGGGGGCGGTGAAATGGTCGAAGAAGTACTGACGCCCGGCCAGCAAATCGTCGCCGATTTTGAAGGCCTCGAACAGAAATTCTGTAGCGAATTTGACCACGCTATCGGATGCGCCCGTTGCGTCGCAGACTTTAGGCGGGTTGTTGATCCGGCTCAAATAGGGGTGAATGCCGCTGGCACACCAGGCATGCAGCGATATCGCCTGCAACTGATCCCACGGATCGGCGGGCAGGATCTTCGCGTCGGGAAAGGTCCGATGGACCCATTGATGGATGGCGACGTTCTCGGTCAATATCTTGCCGTCGACCACAAGTGCAGGCACCTTGTGCTTCGGATTTATCTTCAGGTACTCGGGCGTGAAATTCTGCCGCTTGCGGAAATTGAGCGGCCGGACCTCGAAATCGGCGCCCGCTTCGGTCAACGTGACATAGGGAGCGAGCGCGCAGGTGTTGGGGGCGTAGTAAAGAGCGATTTCCATTTACGTCTCCTCATTAGTTGGATTGACCCATTGCGAATCTAGTACTAGCGTGTGGTAAGTGCAACCTATCTTAGGAGCCTTACGGCAGTTCAAGGTTCAAAGCTTGCGGCAGTTCAAGTCGTTCAAGACGTTCAACCGCTACGCTCCGGTCAAAACGTTTGAAGCCTAAGAAAGGGTTAAGATGCATGGCGCGAACCTGTGAAGCGACCACGTAAATTTAGTATTTAGCGGTTGATTCTTCATTTTCAAATTAGAGAACCGACAGCTAATGTATAGAAGAAAGGCGTGCACCTAGCAGAATTATTTCGAGGAGGAAATAACCATGGCAGAGCTGAAGCAAGATCCCACGCATCCGTTGAAACACGAGCAATGTTATCTTTGTTTCACGACGCTGGTGGAACCGCCCCCGCTAAACGCACCACCCCGTGAGGAGCTGCGCCGCCCGCACAAGGAATACATGGCCAGACTCGAAAGCGAGGGGCGTCTGTTTGGCGCGGGCCTGCTCAAGAACGATAAGGAGAAGGAAACCTCCGATCTGGGTTACGGCATGTTCATCCTGCGCGCTGAGACCAGGGCGGAGGCGGAAGCGATCGCATTCCAAGAACCCAATACCAAGGCCGGTCTGCGCACCATGAAGGTGATTCCCTGGGCCCGGGGGGAAGGGGATATCAAATTTCGATCAGCTTTACCAACGGTACGGTGAAGATCGATCGGCGCAGTTATCTATTGGACAATGGCTGATCTGGAAGGATTTGGGGAGAAAGGCAATAGGATATCAATAAAAACGCCGCCGCAGAAAGCCAAGACCGAGCGCCGGGTCAAACGGGATAATTGGCTTTGAAGTTTTTAGATAAGCGTGTTGCAAGTTCAGGGCATGTCCAATGCGGAACTCAAGGAAACACTTTGTGGCTCAATTAAATAGATTGTTTTCCCATTAACCGCGCCATTTGTGCTTTTAATGTGCTTTTAGCGGTTTCAGATTTATACCACAAGAGCAACTTATCAACGAATACGATCGCCACAAGTTCGCTAGAATAAACATCCGGGATCGCGTGTCCGTACTCATCCAAACGTTGCTTTAGTGTCTGAAGCGTAACAAGTAGACCGTGATCGGTATTATAAAAGCCGATCATATAGTCCATGGTATTGCTATTTTTGCTTGAAAATGGCTCCTCGCCAATTATTTCTCTGCTGCAGTTTTCCAAAAGTTTTTGGACATTAGGATTCATTGTTTTCGAAATAAATTCCCGTCTTTCATTGGCACACAGACCAGGGGCCATCGATGCCAACACCAAAAATAGGGCCGCAGAAACGATTCTTTTCATGAACTACTCTATTTCTATTTTCTTTCTTAAGGCCATGCCGGTTAAGCGCGACATTTCATATGCCACGGCAGCCGTGAAGTCAACCCCTCTTCAATCTGGCAATCCACATGCCAGCAGAACCGCTCGAAATTTAGTGAGCACATCCTGCCACAGTGTTTGAATAAGTAGACACTCAGAGCTAGCTTGGTATGAAATTTACTCACTGTCGTTTTTAATTCCAACAAAGTGACGGGGACAAGGGTGTCAGTTCGAGATCGTGCGTTAAAAGGAAAATACAGGGGTCAAAATTTCAGGCTTTCGAAAGATGTTAAGGTTGGATTCTTCCCAGTTCGTGGCGAAATTCTCTTCAGGGCGGGTTTCAAACCGCCCCTACCGCGTCAAACCGCCTGGCTGCGCAGGACCTTGCCTGGATAGGCGCCGGTGTGGGCGCCGTTATCCATCAACACTGAGCCGTTAACGATTGTGTAGCGAATCCCCCGGGCGTGCTGGATGTAGCGCGGCGCCCCTTCGGGCAGATCATTGACCTGCTCCGGCCTCTCTAGATCGATCGCCGCGGGGTCGAAGACAAAAATATCCGCGGCCATGCCTGGCCGGAGCAAACCCCGATCGTGAATTCCGAAAATTGATGCGGGCATGAAGGTCAGTTTTCTAATCGCTTCTTCCATAGGCATGATGCCCCGCTGCCGTACCCAGTAACCTAGCAAGAACGTGCCAAAGCCGAATCCCGGATTGGCACTGGCGACGTGAGCGCCGGCGTCCGACTGGCCGAGCATGACGTAAGGGCTACGGAAAATCGCCGCCACGGCCTTTTCATCGCCTTGAGTGATGGAATCTTCAAAGACCGTCTCGAGCTCCTCATCCAGAGATAAATCGAGCATGGCATCGATGGCCGATTTTCGCTCCAGGCCGGCGATTTCCTCGATGCTCTTTCCCCGAAGATCTTTGTGGTCGGCCCGACCGACTTTACTGACAAACACTGAATCCCAGCGGCGCGAGAAGTTGATCGCCGGGCGGCCCGGAGTCACTTCTTCGGCCAATTCTCTCCGAGTCTCTTGATCGCAAAGCGCTTGCTTGCGGGCCTCCAGAGGCATGGACATTACTTTTTTCCAGGCGGGCATCTCATCGAGCCGATTGGTGTCCTTGAGCGTCCAGCGCCGCAGCGCAAGCCGAGTGCTGGTCATGGCAAAGCTCGCGGCGCCTCGGCGAGCGCGCTCTTCGACGTCGTCCAATTGCTTGCGCCAGAGGTCGGGCTCGCTCCACCTGTGGCGAATGCTTTCACCGATCAGCGGACGGCGGGTTTCTTGCAAAATAGTGTCATACCACTGGCTGATCCTTGCAACGTGCTCGGGCGTCGCAAAGGCGCCGTGGGTGAATTGCACCGCGCCGCGCTGGCTTTGTCCCACCACGCGGCAGAGCCTGGCGATTTCGCCGAGGCTTGCGAAACGGCTCGCAACCGGCTTGCCGTCTTCACGAAAGTGACTTTGATTGGAATTGGTCGAAAATCCGAAAGCTCCCGCCGCCAGGCCCTGGCGCACGAGCTCCTCCATCTCGGCGATCTCCGTATCATTTGCTTCGCGCTCAACGCTGGCTTCCCCCATCGCATGCTGGCGCACGGCACAGTGACCAACGAGCGTTGCCACGTTGAGACCCAGAGGTCTGCGATCCAACGCATCCAGGTACTGTCCGTGGGTTGTCCATTCCCAGGGAATACCGGCCCTTAAGCTATTGCGCGGCATGGCTTCCACCCGCACGAACGTACCGATCAGGGCATCGCGACTTTCCGGCCTACACGGAGCGAGAGTGAGCCCGCAGTTTCCCATGACGACCGTCGTAACGCCGTGCTCGTTGGAGGAGGAACCTAACGGATCCCACCAAATCTGGGCATCGAAGTGCGTGTGAAAATCGATGATGCCGGGAGCGACCGCGAGCCCATCCGCGTCCAGCACTCGATTGGCGGCTTCACTAATTTTGCCGATAGCGGCAATGCGCCCATCCCGAATCCCGAGATCGGCGATAAACGACGGCATACCGGAGCCGTCGTAAATCCGTCCATTCTTCAAGAGCAAATCATACATGGGAACTCCTAAACGGTCGCACCTTTATCCGCACTCGATTGCAAGGTCTCTGTCAACGCACACAACGTCCCCGAATATATTGCAGCAGGACCTGTGTTGGCAACCGCAATGCCAAGGCATAGTGGTTCAGTCATGATCATAGTCTGCTCTTGAGTCGAGAAAGATTTCTCGCCGCCGCTCGAAATGACACTTGGAATATTTGCCATCCCTAACGCAGTGAGGGGTTTTGGCCGAACTGAACCCAATTCGGGCGCCGCGCTGCTGGAGATCAGAGAATGCAGAAAAGTCACGTTTGCCGGTGGTCCAACAAACCCTCATCGACCAGAGATGAAGGTCCGAGACTTTCCGAGTTGTTAGAAGTCCTCGGAGAGGTCTGCGAGAAGCTCGGTCTCTTTGAGGTACTCGATGTGTGCTGCACCTAATCGTCGAGAGGCTTTGCCATACTCGCTTTCCAATAGTTTCCTCGCGTATAGAGAATTGTAGTGACTAATCGCCTTGCGGATATAAGTGTTTCTCGGCAGCTTGAGACGTTTGCGAATCTTCTCTACGTTCCAATAAGTGGGGCATCCAATTTTAGCGACACGCTCTTAGCCATAGATTACGACTCCTGGTATTGGACAATAGTGTATCTCGAAGCGAGCAAGTTACGTCGTCTCCCGCCTCAATCATTAGGCCATCACTCGCGTGGCTTTAAGTACATACTGAAAAACTTCATGGCAACGGACCAGGCCTGTTCACTTTGTTCGCCTGCAAAGCCGTGATCGCCTCCGCCGATCACCAGCAGCTCGACGTATCGATTGGCTTTTCGAAGCGCTTCTCGCATCTTCAGACTCTGCTCCGTGGGGACCAAGGTGTCACGGTCGCCGTGGATCAGCAGGACCGGAGCGCGGATCTGGTCCGCGCTTTTCACCGGGGAGTTTGAACGGCCAGTCGCGCACACCTGCGGGACGTAGAAGTCACGGATACTCGTATTGCTCGTCGTGTCCCGCCAACGCTCAATGTCGGTAATCGGGAAATACGCAACGATGGCTTTGACTCGACTGCTGCGGGCGCCGGCGAGTAACGCCACTTGACCGCCCAGGGAGAACCCTAGAACACCGATAGAGTCGGCGTTAACCCCTGGCAGCCTTGCCAGCCAATTCGCGGCTTCTGCGACATCGTCGGGTTGTTGCTCACCGCAGTCGTCGCCTCCGCCCGAGGGCGGCCAGCCTCGCATGGAGAGCGCGAGCGCCACGTATCCTTGTTCCGAAAGCCGTTGTGCCCAGCCTTCCACTCTGGGAGCCCCCGGGACACCCACGGGTGCCCAGCCGTGGAGCACGATAATCGCCGGCAGTGATTTCGCCGAGCTAGAGGGGCGAAAAAGAATGCCGCCGAGGGTTACGCCGGAACCCAGTAAGCTGACTTCATGTCGGCCAGGACCGCTGACGGTCGCAACATCAGTAACAGTAACCGCCGGAGCACATCCCGCCAGCGCGAGAGCAAGCAGCAGCATCACTACGGCCTCATTGATGATTTTCCGTTCTGGCTGAGGATCTCGAAGCATTTCGAACTTTTTTTCAGTAACCTCCGGTATCAAACAGTGTATCCCGCGCGCCGGGAAGTCAACAAAATCGTGACCGGGGCTTCAAGCCGTAGGAAATTACGCCGGAGGATAGACCATGCCGGAGCCGGGACCGAGCGGAATGCCCAAAAGCAACCAGACCGCCAGCAAGACCGTCCAACCGATGGCAAACGCAACTGAATAGGGAAGCATCAGAGTCAACAACGTTCCAAGGCCGATTCGCGGCTCGTATTTCTGGGCGAACGCGATGATCAACGGCATGTAGGGCATGAGCGGCGTGATGATGTTTGTAAAGGAATCGCCGATGCGGTACGCCGCTTGGGTAACCTCAGGGGAATAACCCATGATCATCAGCATAGGCACGAAGACGGGCCCGACCACCGCCCACTTCGCCGAGGCGCTGGCGACAAATAAATCAATGGCCGCGCAAACGAAGACAAATAAGACGATGAGCGCAATGCCGGAAAGTCCCGATGCCCGCAGCAGGTCGGCGCCGCTAACCGCAAGAATCAAACCCAGGTTTGACCAGCCGAAGTAAGCGACAAACTGGCTAGCCGCAAAGGCAAGCGCGATGTAGCTTCCCATCGTTCCGAGCGTCTCTTCGATCATCCGCCCGACGTCGCGATTAGTCTTGATCGTTCCGGCTGCCAGCCCGTACGCGACCCCCGGCAACAAAAAGCCCACGGACATCAGAACTACCATGCCCTGAAAAAATGGATCGAGGTTTCCTTTCGCATCGCGCAACAATGCATTATCGGGAAGGGTTAAAAACAGCAAAACGATGATTTCCACAACGACGGTCAAACCAGCGGCCAGCAAACCGCGCCGTTCTTCCGCGAGCAAAAGATCAGATCCGCCGCCGCGTTGCGCTTGATAACGTCCCAGCCTGGGCTCGATGATCCAAGCGGTTACCGCCGCCCCGATCAGAGTCAACAAAAAAGTCGAGCCAATCATGAAATAGTAGTTGGCCGTAGCGGGGACGACATAGTTCTTATCGTAAAGCCGGGCGGCCTCCTGGGTCAGGCCGGCGAGAAGAGGATCCAGGGGCGTGAGAAAAAGATTGGCGCTGAAGCCGCCGGACACTCCGGCAAAGGCCGCAGCCAGTCCTGCGATCGGATGGCGACCAACCTGGGCGAACAGAACCGCGCCCAGAGGCACCAGGATCACATATCCCGCATCGACCGTCAGGCTGGCGTTGACGCCGGCAAAGACGAGGCTTGCCGTAATCAACCACGGCGGCACGCTGCGCACGAATCCCTTGAGCGCCGCCGAAAAAAGACCGCTGCGTTCGGTGACTCCCACTCCGATCATCGCTACCAAAACGGTTCCGAGAGGCGCGAAGCCGGTAAAGTTACTGACCGCCCTGGTGATGATATTCTGGAATCCCTGGCGGTCAAGGAGATTGACAGCGACGATCGGTTTGCCCGTCAGCGGATGCGTTACCGAAACGCCAAAAGCATGAGCGATCCAGGAAAGAATCAGAACCGCAAGCGAGAAGAGCAGAAAGAGATTGAACGGATGCGGCAGCTTATTGCCCCAGCGCTCGATCCGGTCGAGCACGCCGGCAACGAAACGTTTTCCGCTTGGAATTCTCGCCATGTCTCGACCCAACTATTATTTCGGTCCAAAGCTGTCAAGAAAAAAATGGCGCAAGGGTGAGAGATCCTTCACTGCGTTCAGGATGACAGCGCTTGGGCGTCAGCATCTTTACGACGAGCGAAACATGATTGAAGACCCGTTGGTTTGATGATAGACGAAACACCTATGGCGAAGTACCGCGTCACCGTCGATACCGGCGGAACCTTTTCCGATTTTGTTTTTTTCAACGAAGATACCGGCGCTCTCAGCATCACGAAAGTTCCTTCGACCCCCAGGGAACCTTTTCAAGCGGTATTGAACGGCGTCAAAGAGCTGGTCGATCAGGGCGTCAACGCCAAAGACATCTCGTTTTTTTGCCATGGGACGACGGTGGGAACCAACGCACTCTTGGAAGAAAAAGGCGCGAAAACCGGTTTGCTGGTGACCCAGGGCTTCCGCGGCATTTACGAGGTGATGGAACAGACCCGCGGCTACGGGCCGGCCACTTATGATCTCTTTTTCGAGAAGCCACGACTGCTCGCGCCGCCCTACCTCACCGAAGAGATTCCCGAGCGCGTCGACTTTCGCGGCAAAGCGCTGAAGCCTATCGACGTGGAAGCTTCCCGCGAGGCCGTCAAGCGACTCAAAAAAAAAGGCGTCCAGTCCGTCGCCGTCTGTTTTCTTTTCTCGTTTTTAAATCCCGAACATGAGTTGAAGACAAAAGCGATTCTCGGCGAGGAATTTCCCGAGGCGACGCTTTCCCTCTCCTGCGAAGTGCTGCCGCAGATCCGCGAGTTCTACCGAATGAGCACCACGGTCATCAACGCTTACATCGCGCCGGTGATGGCCAATTATCTCGGCCGGCTGGAAAACCGCCTCAAAGAGATCGGCGTGATAACGCCCAAGCTCTACATCATGCAGTCCAACGGCGGCGTTTCGACCTTTGAAGGCTCGACCAAAAAACCGGTGGCCACGGTTCTTTCCGGTCCCGCAGGAGGCGTGATCGCCTCCATGGGCACCTGTGAGCGGATCGGCGTCAACAATATCATCACCTTCGATATGGGCGGCACCAGTTGCGACGTCGCGCTGATTCATCAGGGCCATCCGGTCATCACCACCCAGGGAAAAATCAACCAGCGACCCATCAGCCTGCCGATGCTCGATATTCATACCGTGAGCGCGGGCGGCGGCACCATCGCGCGCATCGATGCGGTGGGCGGGCTCCAGGTGGGCCCGCACAGCGCCGGCGCCGATCCCGGCCCGGTTTCCTACAATCGCGGCGGTCAAGAGATTACCGTTACCGACGCCAACATCGTCACCGGTGTTCTTGATCCGGACCATTTTCTCGGCGGCAGGATGAAACTCGACAAGGCCAAAGCCGAAAAAATCCTCGAAGAAAAAATCGCCAGGCCCCTGGGCTTGAATCGCCTGCAAGCCGCGGATGGAATCTTGAACATCATCAACGTCAAGATGGAAGAAGCGATCAAAGCGGTCTCTTCACAGCGCGGTTACGATATCCGCGACTTCACGTTGGTTGCTTTTGGCGGCGGCGGGCCGATGCACGCCGGCAGAATCGCTCTCGATCTCGGCATCCCATCCGTGCTGATTCCCTTGACCCCCGGCGTGCACTCGGCGCTGGGTCTGCTCATGTCCGACGTGAAACACGACTACGTGCGCTCCAAGCTCGCCGGGCTGGATGAGCTCGACCTGAATGAAATCAACGAGTTCTTCGCCCAGCTGGTCGATGGAGCCAAAGCCGACCTGCACAACGAAGGGTTCCAGGAAAACGAAATCAAGCTAGAGCCGTTTCTCGATCTCCGCTACGCCGGCCAAGGGTATGAGCTGACCGTTGCGTGCCCCATGCCGCCTCTCGCACTGGCAGACCTCAAACTCATGCGCGAGCGCTTCGATACCCAGCACGAGCAGGCTTCCGGCCATAAAGCGGAAACCGAGCCCGTGGAACTCGTCAGCCTGCGGCTGATTTCTTATGGGCTTGTGCCCCAGGCGAAACTTTCTCCGTCGAAGGCGACGGGAAAAAACGTCAATGACGCCAAGACCGGCGAGAGACAAGTTTACTTCGGCAAACAACACGGTATGCTCAATTGTCAAATCTACACGCGCGACCTCTTGGAGCCAGGCCAGCGAATCTCCGGACCGGCCATCGTCGAACAGTTGGATACGACGACGGTCATCCATCCGGAACAGGAAGCGGCGGTGGATGATTATAAAAATTTGATTGTCAGGGAGAAAGCGTGAGCTTGAGAGCCGATTTGAAGGTCTTGAACCTGGCTTGCTGATCGTTCCAGTCGTTCAATTCGTTCAAAAAGTTCAAAGCGTTGTCGCTTAAGAAAATATAT
>Ga0209819_10000309_pt1 | contig 13801 bp, 10 predicted proteins | sample PPLLak2March2015_FD_187248 | JGI IMG/M metagenome (GOLD analysis project Ga0209819, IMG submission 187248) | Freshwater sediment microbial communities from Prairie Pothole Lake near Jamestown, North Dakota, USA - PPLs Lake P7 Core (1) Depth... | ecosystem: Environmental > Aquatic > Freshwater >... | reverse complement strand
GCCTGAGATGCTTGCTGTAGAACAGCGGCTGCGGGATCAGCTTGGAACGAAAGTCAGCCTGAATCCGAGCCGTAAGGGCGGAACTATGGTGATCCATTATTATTCCGAAGAAGAGCTGGATGTGCTTGTTAATCGGATATTGGGGAATGAGGAATAAGGATAGAAGACAGAAGCCAGTAATCAGATGACAGATATTCTCCAAGACCTTTCTCTGTTCTACCATTCTGGAAGACACTATTATTAGTATACCTATTCTTCAAATCTAAATTGACTTGCCATAATATATTCTTCCGATTTTTCAACTGCTATCCACCGTCTATTTAGTCGTTCTGCGACTGCACCTGTTGTATTAGACCCAGAGAAGGGATCGAGTATGAGGTCATATTCGTTTGTTAACAGCTTAATAAAAAATTCTGGTAATACAGCGGGGAATCGGGCGGGATGAGGCTTTATTCCTGCCTCTTTACATTTTAATGTATATTTATCATTTGCAGAGTTGTTTCCAAACTTTAAAATATCCTCAGGAATGTCTTCCAAAACATTAGGGGGAATAGCTCCACCAGCATCAACTTTACTCCAAGAAGGCTTAATTACATATCCACCTGGGCGTGTTGTAGTATTTAAACCTTTCGCATTTAAACGATTCATGTCATTACTATATTTTCTTAGTACCTGACGATTATCAGCCTTCGGCCATGGTGTCTTTGATAACCACCATACAAATTCAACCGAGTCTCGTACACGAATTCGTCGAACAGTAACCCACTCCGCCGGCATAGGCATTTTTGCAGGGTTATACCAAAAGCATTCTTGTGCTAGATGGAAACCTATTTCTTCTACAAGCGCAATCAAGAGCTTATAATGATATAACGATCGTGTGGGTTCGCCTTTGTTATAGCTCCCACCAATATTAAGAACAAAACTACCATCATCTGGTAGTAATTCATAGATTTCCCTTGCAAAACTTAAAAACCAGGGGATATAATCTGATTTTGACCACTTTTGATAATCCGATCTTGAAGCCTCATCATACTGTTTTTGAAAATGGAGGGCATACGGCGGAGAAGTAATAACCAGGTTTACTGATGTTTTCTTCTCCTTTAGACGCCTTAAAACAGTAAGAGCATCGTCAAGATAAGCTGCGCCATAATCTGTTGTATAGACTGGAGAAACATCTTTTAGAATATCTTTAGGGTGGGTAAAGGCTTGAAAAATGAATCGCTTTTGTTCCATTATGGATAGATATCTCCATATTTAATATGTAACTGGTTTCTTACTATTATAGTCCATGAAAAAACAATCGGTGCAATTATTAACCATTGAGGAGGTAAAAGTTCTTGCAACCTTGGTGATACCATTGTCCTATGATTTTATCATAATTAGTTTACTATGTCAACCTATTTTGTATGGACCCGAATGAGTTAATTTCTCAAGCTGAAGCTGCTCGTATACGTAAGGTTACGAAACAAGCAATCGCAAAACTCGTTAAATCTGGCCGCCTTCGTAGTATCTCGGTTGGTGGTCATATACTAATTTACCGAGTGGATGTGGAAAATTTTCAACCCAAAAAAGCTGGCCGTAAAAAAAAGGATACGATTGATGACAAAAACTGATCAAATCAAGATACTTCTTCAAGAACTAACCAAAGATCAGCAACAGGAGATATTCGAATATTTAAAAACCCTTTTTGGCAAACATCCATTGGAAGAAAAACTTAATCTCGATTCAGAAGCAATCTTAGAAGCAATTTATAGAGCTGATGAATTGATACTAAGGAACTTCCGAGGGGTTATTGCTGAGGCAGCCTTTAATAGATTTATTTTGAGGAGAATTGGTAAATACGAAGTGTTGGATATTGTTGGATACGATAGTGATAAATACGATTATTTAATCAGAGCCAACTCTAGAGAAATCCGTGTTCAAGTAAAACTACAAAGATCTGAAAAGGGTAAACCGAAGATACTGGGAAATGGTATGTATGCGGTTGAAGTACAACGGACTAGAACTGGAAAACGAAAACTGACTCAAAAACCTGAAATTGGTTATAAAGAGACTGAATTAGTTATCCAAACCAGGCCGTATGCCTTTGGCCAGTTCGATCTTATTGCTGTGTGTATGTATCCTTCGACTGGGGATTGGAGTAATTTCATGTATACAGTGTCAAGCTGGTTATTACCAAGACCTAACGAAGCGCATTTAATAAAAGTTATACAACCTGTAGCTAAAGAGCCAAACGATGATTGGACAGATGATTTTGAGACATGCATTCAATGGTATGAGAGCAATCTTAATAAAAGAATTGCGAATCCGATAGCTCATAAAAAATCAAGGTAATAGATTCCGGACGAATTTCGACATTGAGCGAAATCGATTTTGTAGAAGGGAAATTCTCTGATGATCATTTTGTACAACGCCAAAATCCATACCCTCGATCCACACCAACCTGAATGCACGGCTATTGCAATCGATGGGGACACCATATATGCGGTTGGAAGCGATGACGATATCCAGGCAGCCTATCACAGCCAGCGGGACAGCAAAGAAGATATGCACGGAAAAGTTATCCTGCCCGGGCTTACAGATGCCCATATTCACCTCGAACATTATGCAGCAAGCCTGAACAAGGTGAACTGTGAAACAGACAGCCTGGACGAATGCCTGAGAAGGGTTGCCGAGCGTGTTCAAAATGCAGCACCCGGAACCTGGGTGTTGGGCCATGGTTGGAACCAGAACAACTGGCCGGAAGGGTTTGGGACAGCGGCAATGCTCGATGCTATTGCTCCCCAGAATCCGGTGTACCTGACGGCAAAATCTCTTCACGCCGGCTGGGCGAACACACCAGCGCTGCGAGCTGGCGATGTTGAAAGGACCACTGAGGACCCAGTATTCGGGCAGATCGGGCGCGATCTGGATGGGAATCCGGACGGAATCCTGTATGAGTCAGCGATGGAGCTGATCGGACAGGTGATTCCGGAACTATCCGTTTACGAAACGGCAGAAGCTATCGCGGAAGCTCAGAAAAAGCTGTTGGAAATGGGACTCACCAGCGTTCATGATTTCGATCAGCAACGCTGTTTCTCGGCTCTTCAAATCCTGCACCAAAACAAGGACCTGGTCCTCCGTGTGAGCAAAAGTATCCCATTGGAAAGCATGGTAGAGGCTGCAGCGGTTGGTTTGCGGACTGGCTTTGGCGATGATACTTTACGCATCGGGCAGGTCAAAGGATTTGCAGACGGCGCCCTTGGACCTCATACGGCAGCGATGTTCCAACCCTATGAAGATGAGCCCGAAAACCGCGGCATTCTCATGCTCGACGCAGAAGAGCTATTTGAATGTGGGAGGGCTGCAGTCGATGGAGGCTTAGGCCTTGCTATCCATGCTATTGGGGACCGGGCAAACCATGAGATGCTGGACGGATTTGAAAACCTGCGCCGCTACGAAATGGAGAATGTGAGACTGGCTGGTAAAAGTAATTACAGGCCGCTTCGCCACCGGATTGAGCACCTTCAAATCATCCACCCTGATGATAGACACCGGCTGGCGGAATTAGGCGTTATAGCTTCAATGCAGCCTATCCATGCCGCTTCGGATATGCTGGCAGCAGACCGCTATTGGGGCGCAAGGGCGAACCTCTCTTACGCCTGGCGTACACAGCTCGAGCAGGGAGCCGTGCTGGCTTTTGGATCGGATGCGCCTGTGGAATCGCCAAACCCCTTCCTGGGTTTGCATACTGCAGTGACGCGCCAGCGCCTGGATGGAGTTCCGGGGACAGAAGGCTGGTATCCCGAACAGAAGTTATCCATCGGAGAAGCGCTGGCAGGGTATACAACCGGGCCAGCTTATGCTGCTGGGATGGAAGACCGGTTGGGGAAACTTGCACAAGGTTACCTGGCAGACCTGATCGTGTTAGAAACCGACCCGTTTTCTTGCGATCCGGACCAGCTTCCGGAAATCCAGCCTGTACGTACGATGGTGGGGGGAAGTTGGGTTCGATAGATATCAATTAAATAAAGAAGGGCAAGGGATTTTCCACCTTGCCCTTCGAATTGATAGAAAGATTGACTAAGGATTCATCGACACTTCACTGCCGCGCTCGTGCAGCCCACGCACCTCGACCAGGTCTGCTGTTACCGCAAGACGGCGCAGGTAAATTCCTAACGTCTCATTCCAGTCCACACATGTGATCATGGTAATACGTGAGCTGTCTGATTTTTCAAGGACGGAAAGATCCGTTTCGTCGATAACCAGCTTTTCACTTACTTCATATTTATACACATTTCTTTCTGTATGGAGCTCTACAACATCACCTAACCTCAAATCCATAATATAACGGAAAGGACCATTACCTATCCCTCGCAGTGTAACGTGACCTGCAAGGCCAGTATTGCCTCCTAATCCCGGCCATGAGGTATCACCCAGCCAGGCTACTTCCTGCCTCAGACCCTGGATCGGCCAGGTATTTCCGTCAAACGGTACGTAAGCTACATTCGTATCAACGTCGAGTGACGGGATGATAATTCGGGTCACTGCGCTTGTGTCAGGGCTTTGAGGAACCGCAGGGATAGTCGTTGCCTGGGCTGGTGGGGTTGGGATCGGGTAGGCGGGCAGTGTCTCCTCGACGACTGGTGTGGCAAACAAATAAGCGGGCATGATTGCCAGTGGATTGAGGGTTGCGGTGGGTTCGGTGTCAATACCATCGACGGCTTCTCCGGCTTCCATCGTCAAGGCCAGATCGCCGCCTTCGACGTTTCTGTCAAACAAACCAAAGGTACAGGATCCAAGGATGAGGGCAGTGAGTCCCAAGACCGTACCGGCACCCAAATACCATCGGAGAGCATCCCTGTGATTTTTCCAGGCCCATACTGCCAGCCTGAGCGACAGCAGCCCCAGTAAACCGAATGCAATGCTCAGCAGCGCCAATGGGCCGGTGGGTTCTTCAGGTTTTGGATCGTAGACTCGCTGACCTGTGCCTGGTACAGTAGAGCTGGAAACAACGCGGAAACAAACCTGGTTCGATGTGCGGGTGCCTCCGTTGAAGGTAACCGTTACCCGATTGCAGGGTGTGCGGGTGCCGGTGGCAGTATTATTGACCCGGATGGTAATTACAACGGTGACGATCTGTCCGGGGTTTATCGTGCCAATACTTACCGTCGTCGTACGTCCGTTTATGGTTTGTGATCCTTGCGAGGTGGTTACACTTAAAATATCCAGATATGTGTAGCTGGCTATCGAATCGGTCAGTACGACATTTAATGATGGAGCGGTCCCGTCGTTTGTCAGGCGGATTGTAAAGGCGAAATTCTGCCCGATTCCGGCCTGCGCAGGAAGGACGGATTTGGTTGCGCCAGGATTTGGGGTAATCGTCCCGGTGAAGGTTGGTGTGGGGGCAGTTGTGGTCGGTGTAACCGTTGCGGTAGTAGTTCCTGGAGTTACCGTACCCGTGACGGTAGCTGTTGGGGTTGCTCCTGCCTGGGAAGTAACGAGCAGCCTGGTGGTATCGGTATCGTAATTATTGTTATATAAATAGGCCTGGTCGTCAGCAGCGTCCGTGTCCTGGAGCCCAAACAAGACTGCACGTAAAGTACTGTCGCCTGTACCGGTAACCCGCATATCGAAGGTTACTGTTACCTGTCCGCTGATCGTGTCTGTGGTCGTGCAGGTGTTGGGGTTTGCTGCATCTGGATTGAGCTGCCAGGAGCAGGCATCGATCCAGGTGGAGTCGCTGGTTGTACCTGTTGGGTTTTGATAAGTTGCGTCAACAGCAGTCAATTCGAAGATATCACCGGAATCTTCGAGGAAATGGATTAGAGAGCCGAAGGCCAGATTCCCCGTGGTTGCTGTAAGTGTATAAGACACTGTCTGTCCTACTGTTACAGCTAATGGACCATCAAGCTCCAACACCTGCAGTTGGTTACTTGTGGTCATTCCACGGACAACAATATTAATTGGAAAGTCTACCGATACAGATGTACCATCATCAGATTCGGCGGTAACCATGAACAGCTTGGTAGCGTCTAAGGCACCTGCCGCTCGATTGATGGTGACATCGTAATAGAAATCATGACAGGTATTGGCAGGGAGATTGGCAAGTAACTGGGTCGTGGGGCTCGTTACGTTGATATCTGTATCTGTCTGCCCCACGACTGGGGACATGGTTACTTCAAGATTATTCGCGGAATCTGCTCCGATTGCGTTGCAGACGCGGAATCCGATTGGATACTCATTTGGGCCGCTGTCCGGGTCTTCGCTGTCCAGGCTGACAATGTTCCATGTGATTGGTTCAATGGTCAAGACGGGTTGGGCTGAGGCCAGGAAAGATGGTTTGAAAGCGAGCCAGGTGGACAGCAGTGCCATCACCAGGATTGGGATCATGAAGCGCATGTATTTGCTGTTCCAATTCCCGCGGTTGTTGGGTTCAGTTGCAGCCATAGCCCCATATACTCCCTGATTATCGAAATCGGAAAGTTTCCGTTACTTTTATTATAACCCCGACTTTGAGAAACTGGGTACTAAGAACGGGTGGGCAGAGGGCAGAAGTAATCAGTTTTCAGTGAACAGTGAGGAGAGCAGAAGTCAGAAAGACAGAAGTCAGAAAACCGAGGACAGATCTTTTCTGACTTCTGGCATCTGGCATCTGTCTTCTTCGGTTGGCATCGGTCGACGGTTATTACTTGAGCCGCCTCACATCCCCTTCACGAACGGTAACCCCGAGAGAGTCGAGGTGTTCCAGCAGGGCGAGGACGTATCTGCGGCTGGTATTGAATTTGTCTCGTACCTGTGCTGCGGATACTGGCCCCTGGGTTGCGATCATGTTTCTTATCTCGGAAACCATCCGGTTGTAATCTTCACGCCTGAAGAGAACATCCGGAGGAAGCTGGATAAGCTCTCCAAGATCGATCAAGGCAGCAACAACGTCTTCGCCAGCTTCCGTCTGAGCATCCTTGAGGGTAGGTGGTGTATTGGGAGAAGCAGCAAAGCGCGCCAGCAGCTCGTCCACCTGTCGCTGCTGAACCGGTTTGAACCGTATTTCGTGACCAGGACGGCGGACCAGGGGGCCAATTTCTTCCAGTTCCCCTTCCTGAACAAGCCTTCTTACGACGGCAAGGAATATACGCTGCGATGTTTCATTATGAAGCAGCGTTTTCAAGCGACTCTTCAGTTCTTCACGCGGCATTCCTTTACGAAGCGGGTAGTTGGAATGGTAGTTCTCAACCTCTGTTGCGGCTTTTGATGAAACCTGATTCCAATAACCGCGGCTGGCGAACAGGCTGTCTCGTTTCCTTTCATCGGGGGTGCCCTCTAAATAGAAAATATCCCCGCTGATTAGGAGCTCATCCAGTGCATCTTTGGCTTGCCCTTCTCCCAGGCTCGAACGGGTGATGACGTTTTGCAGCGGTGTAATCCCCAGGGTCTGGAAGGCTTGCAGTAAGATATCGGCAGGAGTCCCCTTTTCAAGGGATTCGAGCCGGGAAATGACTTCTTGATCGAAACGTTTATGGCGTTTCTTCGGCTGCGTATCGACAACAGTTCCTCCTCCCAGGGTTTCAGCAGGGGATGGACGGCGGAGTATATAGCGGTCACCGCGGACTGCGACAACAGGCTCGCTTAACTCAAGCTGCAGCCAGCCGTTATCACCGGGATTGAGCACTTCCGTGCCCAATAAGCGCAAACGAGCCAACACTTCAGCGGCTCCGATATACAGCTTAAGCTCCGTATTGTGTTCCAAAGGAAGACTTGCATCGGGGAGAAGGCGGAAACGGACGTCGATCCTTTTCGAAGCACCGTAGCTGCCCGGGTGGGTAACAACATCGCCGCGCTTAATCTGATCCACATTAATCCCAGAGATATTCACGGCTGTCCGGCTGCCAGGAACGGCTGTATCTTCTTTTCGCTTGTGGGTTTGCAGGCCGCGAATCCGGCCGCGCAGCTTTTCCGGAAGGATTTCCAGCTCTTCGCCTGCTTTCAATCGCCCGTCTGTGAGGGTTCCGGTTACGACAGTGCCAAATCCGGCAATCGTAAAAACTCGGTCGACCGGCAGCCTGGGCTTACCGGTATCAGGCCGCGGAGGCCGGTTGCTGAGGCAGGACTGCAAGGAGAGGATAAGCTCATCCAGACCCTCACCAGTCCGTGCAGAAACACGTACAATCGGAGCATCTTCGAAGATGGTTCCAATCATGACACTGCGGACATCGTCTTCAACCAGGTCTAGCCATTCCGACCGGCTTTGCTCATCACCGCCTACCAGATCGATCTTTGTGAGAACAATGACACCACCCTGGATTTGAAGGATATCCAGGATAGCCAGGTGCTCTCGAGTTTGCGGCATTACGCCCTCGTCTGCGGCGATGACAAATAAGGCGGCGTCGATACCGCCAACTCCTGCGAGCATGTTTTCAATGAAATCACGATGACCTGGAACGTCAACGATCCCGATTTCATCCCCTCCAGGCAGTGTCATCCATGCAAACCCAAGGTCGATCGTCATCTCCCGTTCGCGTTCTTCTTTCAGGCGGTCGGGATGAGTGCCGGTCAGGGCTTCTATCAGGGTAGACTTTCCGTGATCCACATGGCCGGCTGTACCTATGACTCGCATGAAACCCTCACAAAATGCTACCTGCGGCTAACTGAACGTTCGTAATCGGAAACCCAGGTATGGACAAGAGCGAGCAGTGATTGGAGCCGCTTCTCCGTACCTTCGAAAGCCTGTTCAGCCTGATCTTTTTCTTCTTGGAGTTGGTCGGCAAGATCGGTGATTTGATCTGCAATCTTTTCAAGCTGCTTACCGGTTTCGTTTTTCGTTTCTTCCTGGATCAAGGTGTAGTTCGTCCAGCGTTTTTGGTCATCGGCTTTGAAGGTGATCCATTCTTGCCTGAAACGATCTTCGGTAAGACGCTGGATTTCGGTAATCTCACTGATTCTCCGGTCGACTCGGGTATTCAGCTCATCAACCTGAGATTGAGAGCGTTTTGTCTCACGATGGGTGATCTCGAGCTTTTGGAGCTGGCTTTCAATCTCTCCGGCCTGCATTTCAATCGTTTGGAATCGTGCTTCCCAATCCTTCCAGATCTTGTCGCGCTCGACCTGCAGCAGGTTCTGACGGTCAAGAAACGCCGACTGAACATCCCGGCGTTCTGACTCAACGGACAGGAGCTCCTGCAAGCGTGTATCGAGCCGGCGGATGGTGGAATTGATCACCTCAACTTGCCCGCGCTGTTCATCCGCCCGTTTTCGCAAGGTGGAAACTTCACCGATCAGGTCGTTAATCCGCTTTGCATCCTGGCGACGTCCGTCTTCTAATAGTCTGAACGTGCGGGTGTAATCATCTTCTGAACGGCGAGCGCCTTCAATTTTCACCCGTAGATCGTCGATCATTCTCCCGAGACGAGTATCTTCATCGAACCTGGTCTGGATATTCTTTTCAAGCCTTGGGATGGGCTCTAAGCCTTTCTTTGTTTCTGCTAGATTTGCTTCTATCGCTTTGATCTCAACCCGGCGTACCTTTTCAGCCTCTTCTTCCCGCTTCTTGGTTTCTCGTTCCAGTTCTTCTACCATCTTTTTCGTTTCGATCCGCTGCTGAAGAAGGCTGCCATCATACTGATCCATCCGGTTTGTGATTGCAGACAGGCGTGAGATTTCTCCACTCAGGTCTTTGACAAGCTGTTGTGCGGCGGCGAGGCTCCCCTCCAGGGCCAGGATGCGGTTTTCCATGAGCGCAATAGCATCCTTATCCTTCCGACGTTCATCATCCATCCACTGGACTCGTTTCAGGATTTGATCCATATCCATGGGGCTTTCTCCTTCTAGAAAATTAAGCCATTATAGCATGCTGATAAGTTTCATCGTGGTCGGATAACGATGGGTGAAATGTGATCACAGCAGGTACAAACCAGCCGCGAATAAAGCAAGCGTCCCAGCAGCAAGGAAAATCCTTTCAGCTCGTGTCTCGGGAGTTTGAATATTTGTTTCGATGGATCCGGCAAAGAGTACGACCAATGAGCGCAGCCCGCCCGCGAGAAGACCTATCATACCGATGAGTACGAGCAGGATGATGCCGGGTTGGACATCTGCCAGTCTCTCGAGCAGCGCCAGACGGGTCGGGAAACCCGCAAGTAGGGGAAACCCTGCCAGTGAGAAGTGCGCCAGCACGGCCCCAACGGCTGCAAAAGGTATCTTTCTGCCTGCATCGCTCACTCCTAAGAAGCTCAAGCTTCCAGTCTTTGTCCGGATAATGGAGAGTGCGATAGCCCATATGCATAACGCCAGGCCTCTCATGAAAAGGAGCGGAATAAGGATGGGTAAGATCTCATTCCGTAGATCCGGCGAACCGCTGCCAGAGCCGATCAGCAGCAGCGATGTTCCGATATCGATCAGCACCGCGAATCCCATCAAGCGGCCGAGGTGGGTTTGAAATGCGGCCCAAATCCCACCTGTGAGAACCATGATGCTGCCAGCAGCAAATAAGAAGGTAAAAATGGAGTCTGTGTTCTGCAGCCAGGGATATCGACTGAAAAAATCGATGCCAAATAAAGAGACCATGCTGGGGATGATGTAAAAAACGAAAGCTGCCACGTATGGATGAGCTTCACTGGAAAGCATAGGGATCCAGGTGTGGAAAGGAAAGACTGCCAATAACAGGAGAATTCCAAACCCAAGAATGACAACAGGCGTGAGAGTAAGGAATTGCGCTCCGCTGAACGTACTGGCTCGCTCAAACAGCCAGCCGGAAAACAAGATGAACGGCATACCAAGAGTCTGAAATGTAAGAAACCGGATCGTTCCGCGCCCCAGTGGGCGTCCAGGTGGAGCCAGTAGGGGTATCAAAAATAGTGCGGCTATCAATATGAAAATGGCAGCATATAAGAAGGGTTCTACTGCCAGGGTTGTGGTCATCACCGCTGATGAGGCAAGCCCAACTGGGACGAACATATGCCCGGGCTTTGTAAGGATGGAACCGAGGAACCAAAGTGAGATGCTTGCAAAAATGAGGATCAACAACTGGCGGTCCTCACTCCCAAGCACAAATCGCCTGCCCAGGATCGAGAAAGTCGAGGATATCCGCATCTGAAGCGGACCGATATCGATAATTTGGTTAAAAGGCGCCAGCCAGGCAAGAAGGGCTAAACCCATGCCAATCGCGATACCTGCTGTGATGGTGAATCTTTCATACTTCCGAATGATGGTGAGCAGTCCAGCTGCAGCAAGCGGGATGAGGATCCAGATGTACGAGCTGTTCAACCTGTCTCCTCCATCATTGGAACCATGATGAGGTAAGCGCCGGTAATAGCAAGGCCGAGGTTTGCCATGGATAAGAGACCGGCAACCAGTAAAGAGGATTCGACCACAGCATAGATTATTTCAAAGCCAGACAATATCGTGAGTAATCCGGCGACAACCCGCAGGGGGTGGGCGGTGAAACCGAGCTGCAGTAATCCAAGACCGATTAATACCAGTCCAGCCCAGGCTTGAGGGAGTGATAATGCTGGAGAAAGTTCAGAAACATGCGGTGCAATCGTTGGAACGATCAGCATGACTAACAAGACAGCCAGCATTCGAAAAATTCGACCGGAAGGCCAGGATCGATCGAGTTCCTTCCAGCTTTCAGTACGTACAGTTCCAGCTTCTGTGATCCCGATCCAAAGGACAGAGCAGGCAATCCACCCGGAAATGAGCTTGGTTGCTGCCATGCCAACCGACCAGGGCAGCAGGGTCAGGACAAAAACGCCGAAGTACTGGGCAGCCAGAGCGATAATTGACCAGCGCCAGTTCTGGCTGAGCAGCAGTGCTGCTGATGTGAGCATAAGCAGAACGAGGGCAGGAAAGGCGAATGGTCTGAAATCCATGTGACTTGTTCCTATCTACCTAATCCTTGACCGGCGAATAGAGAGGCCAACGCGACCAGCAGTACCAGAGCCCAAAGGAAGCCACCTTCTCCTTCCAGGATGAGTGAAACCCCTGCGATGGCTTTCCCTAAAGAACGATAGAGCGACCACAACAGTCCGTACAGCCAGCTCAGTGAGAAGATCCGTCTCCATATTGCTAATACCCTGTAAGGTACTCTGGGGGTGCTTAGGCTGACACGCCAAATTAGGACGGCAATGAGGATGACTGCCAATCCGCCTCCCCAGGCTGTTACAGGGAGTGTGCCGAGAGATGGAAGGTCCCAAAAACCTATCATAAAGTGAACGATAGAAAGGAGCATCAAACCGAGGGGATAGATTACATTTATCCAGCGTTCGGATGCCCCCAGCGGGAGAACGATTTTTCGGATATGCTGGAAAAAGCCTGCCAGCAGTAGAGCATGAGCAGCCATGAATATTATGGTCATCAAAATGCTTCCAAGGATTTGGCCGATCTCTGAACTACCGTTTACTGGAGAAATCTCGTAGAGCAAAGCACCTTTCCAGGTTGGCATGAAGGGCAGAGCAGAAAGAGCAAGCATACCAAGGGCAAGCTGGAGCTTAAGCAGCATATGACGGTGGGTGGACAAGAAATAAATACTACCAGTAAGGAGGCAGGCAGTACCCCAGGCTGCGCTTGCCCCAGGTTGGCCCCGAAGTGCAGAAGCGACAGCGAGCGCAGCAGTACCTAAAATCCAATAGGGTCTTCCGGAGCGTCCTTCCTCTATCGTAGCCCAGCCCCACGCTCCATAGAGAGCTGCCGCACCGGTCAGGATGAGCAGTGTATTCGTAATGGGGGGTGCGGGTTCGATCATGGGAGCGCGAACCAGCAGAACCAGGCTGCCTGCTGCTGCAGACATTCGAAGGGCTGTGCCCGGTGTTGGATGCATGGGCAATTCTTGAGAAAATGGCAGGTGCAAGGGAAGGACGCCCAGGCGCAGACCGGCGGCGGTAATCATGAATAAGCGCGTTGTGGCTGTCAGCTCAGTGAAACCGGCGTTTGCAAGGCCAGATTGTGAATCTAATACAGCCCACAACAAGATGATGAGACCAATCACGCGGGCAGCAAAACCTGTTACCACACGCTCGCGGTCAGAAGAGTCATGGATGTAAGCGAGCAAGGCGGTCAGTTCCAACAGATCGAGAGCAGCCCAGGCTATTAGCAGTGTCAGGGGTGAGCCTGCCAGGACCGCAAGGATTCCAAAAGCACCTGCTGCCAGGCTGCTGCTCCAGGATTTCCAGTCCAGGGAGCGGAGATGGACAGACGCGGTGAATGCCACAGCAAGTAAAAGGGTAGATAGGGCGGCAGTGTACGGAAATGTGTCTCTATCAGAAAGGTAGATCAGGGGTGAGAAGCCGGGAGAAAAAATTTGGGGTAGGTGAAGCCCCGAGAACAGGATCAAGCCCCATGCAGCAAGTGTGCCAATGACACCAATCAACCAGTGATAGGCATAACCAGGCCTGGCGAGACGAAAGAGCGGAATCGCGCAGGCGGCAACTAATAGCACAATGACAGCAGCCAGGGGGAGCATTGGCTCTATTATAAGACCTGGTATCCACTTCTTGCGATGAATTTTCCCATCCCGGGCTTGCCGTACCATTCTCCACGATCAACAATCAGGCTGCCGCGCAGAAAGACCATTTCCGGAAAACCTTTCAGCTCCCAGTTTTCAAAGAGGTTATAGTCAGTCCTGTGTTTCGCATAGCCAGCACCGTAGGTTATTCTTTTCTCCGGATCCCAGATGACCAGATCAGCATCCGAACCGGGTTGGAGGGCGCCTTTCTGGGGGTATAAACCGAATATCTTCGCCGGGTTTGTGCTGGTGAGGGCAACGAACTGGTTGGGGCTCAACCTTCCCGCGCCGACTCCGTACGTCCACAGTACCGGCAGCCGGTCACCAACG
>Ga0209819_10000307_pt1 | contig 13827 bp, 16 predicted proteins | sample PPLLak2March2015_FD_187248 | JGI IMG/M metagenome (GOLD analysis project Ga0209819, IMG submission 187248) | Freshwater sediment microbial communities from Prairie Pothole Lake near Jamestown, North Dakota, USA - PPLs Lake P7 Core (1) Depth... | ecosystem: Environmental > Aquatic > Freshwater >... | reverse complement strand
CTTGAGCCAGTCGGTGAGCTCGTCACACAAGAACTCCAAGTATTCGAGTTCTTGCCACACACGACGCGGCAGTTCGTTGATGCGTTTGAACTCCGGTGAGGTCGGGATGCCCTGCTCCCGAAACGATTTCCCGATGCGAGCGGTGAGGGCAATCTCGTGCCACTCCTTACCCGCTCGCTTGAGCATCCGCGCTCGAACGCCTCCGTCCTTCTCCCGCAAGGGAGTGATCGATTCGACGCGTTGTCGAACCTTGGCACGCATGCGTTCGAGCGTAGACACGCGCTGAGGCCTACTCCGAGAAGAACTTCTCGATCTTGGAGAGCGCAGCTTCCAGCCCGAGCTCGCCGCCGATGCACGTTCCCATGACGACGAGGATCTTCGCCGTCCTCATGTCGTCGACGACGAAGCCCTTGGACTTGGTCTGCCGCGTCTTCTTGCCGCTTCCACCATCTTCCCGACCGTCGACGCCTTCGTTGACGTCGCTCGACAGCTGCACATCATCGTCCGGCTGCTCGGGAGGATTCACCTTCACCTTGTCCGCAGCTTTCCTCGCAGCCTCGGCTTTCGCCTTCGCTGCGGCTTCCTTCCTGGCTTTGAGGCGCTCCATCTGTGCTTGGAGCTCAGCTTCCTCGGCATCGATCTCGTCACCTGCAGCTCTCTGCACGACTGCGGGCTCGGGATCGGGCGCAACCTGCAGGTTGGCGCGCGACGTGTTGTTGGTACCCTTCGATGTCGTCGACTCCGCTTTCGGGGATGGCGTCGCCGCATCGCGGTTTTGCTTGCGCTCCTGCATGCGCTGCAAGAGAGCCTTCTTGTCTTGTTGGGCCATGATCGACTTTCTCTTTTCTCGTGGTGACAGATTGCAACGATGTTGATGAGGACAACCGCCGAACGCAGCACAAGCGTTGGCGTTGGGAGGGAGTTCGAGCGGGTTGAGCACCGTCAACCGCACCTTGTCGGTCTCGGCTGCGAGCTCGTCGATGATCGGCCATCGGCAATCGATGTCCTGCCGCGTCATCGTAGTTTCGGTGATCCTGCTCGTGAACGGCTCCGTCGTTCGGTAGTAGACCCAACGCAGATGCACACGATCAGTGTCGTAGCGGTCGACGGCTTCTTTGGCGTAGATGAGCGCCTGGATGTCGTTTTGCAACGCCTCGACGGAGAGCGCCCACATGAAGTCACGCGTGGTCTTGTGATCGATGACCCACGGCACCCCGTCGCCGTTCATGAAGCCGAGGTCGACGAAGCCGCGATAGTGGAACTTGCCGATGCGGATCTTGAACTCGCGCTCCACTTCGAGCTCGGGCCCAGGCGGCGGCAACCACTTCAAACCCTCGAACGCGACCTTGCCCGTAGGTCGGTACTGATTGAGAGCACGCCCTTGGCTCAGCCAGCCTTCGAGGACGCTATGCACGTCCTGTCCAAATTTTGCAGCAGCCCCAGGCGGCTCAATGAAGCCGCAGATCTTCTCCCACGCCCACGCTCTGATGCACAGATCAGCGCGCTTGAGCTGTGTCGCGGAGAAGTACCAGGGTGCCGCCAGATGAGCGGCTGGTGTGTCCATGATGCCTGTTCAGTTCGTGGATTTCGTTTTCGTCGTTCTTCGTCGTCGTTCGTGAACGTGCGTACGTGAATTCATCCCGTGTCGTCGAGGCTCTGCATGAGCCCGAGTTCGATGGCGCGTTGGTAGTCGCGCTGCCGCTTGCGTGTACGTCGAGCCGAGCCAGCATTGCCCTGGCTGCGGTTCTGAGCTTCCAAGTAGGTCGTGAGCACGACGAAGTGCTTGTCGCCGGTCTGTACGTGGATCACCGCTGGGTTGGGCTTGGCCATCAGTTTGGCCAAGTACCGCTCGACCCATTCGACATCGTCGCAACCGATGAGCATCGCGATGCCCCGATGGAGATCTCCACCAACGATCGCGGGAAGTTCGAGCACACCGGCGTAATCGGCAACGAGTTCCAAGCGCTGGTACAGACACTGCGCGAAGAATCCCCAAAGCGATGCCATCGGGTGCACATCACGGAACGCCCGGATGTACGGGTTGTTCTCGTACCAGGACATTGCTCGATTGCTCGAAAACTCGTCTACCGTGAACACCCGAGATCCGTCAACACTTTTCTTTCGATGGCGTCATGAAAATGATCTGAGCGTCGAAAATATTGAACGCACGACATGAAAATGGCACCGTGACGTTCCCTCGACCCGGACCTCGACCTCGATGCCGTACACCAAGTTCGAAGCGCTCTACGCAACGACACCCATCGTCATCGAATACTTCGACGAGCTCTGCACCGAGCTCTGCGAACCGGTCATCACACCGGACAAGTACGCCGCTTGGATGTACAGCGCGGCTGTCTTCATTCCTGGAACGACGCGAGCCAACGCCAACGTCCTCTACTGCTCGATGTTCATTGCGGACATCGACAAGTCCCCCGAAGAGCACGTCTCGGAACTCGTGGACTTCGTCGATGAAGCGCAGACCCGCTGCGTTTTTCATACAACGCACAGCAACGCCGAAGGTCAGAAAGAGGGCAAGTTCAAGTGCCGGTTCCTGTTCCCGGCATCCCGCAACATCGAGCCGTACGAATGGGACCAGGCGTGGCGTGGCTTCGAGGTGTTCGTCAAACAGGCCTCAGGCTGCACGCTCGACCCACAGTGTCGAGACCCGTCGCACGCCTACTTCGCCCCATCCGCATCCTCTATAGATGAAGTCGCGGTCCAGGTCTTCGAAGGCGAGCCCATCGACGTCGACATGTTGCTGGACCTCGCACCCCCGCGCGCCAGCAAGAGCGAGCCGACGTTCGAGAAGCCCTCCGAGGAGCTCCTCAAGCGCGTCGAGCCGTCAGTCCGCTACCGGATGGCCAAGCGGCTCATCGAAGTGATGCCGCCGGCGATCGAGGGCCAAGGCGGCGATCGACAGACACTACTCGCCGCGTACGTCGGCCACGACTACGCGCTGCCACCGGAAGACTTCTGGCCGCTGCTGTTGGAGTTCAACAAGAGATGTCGTCCACCGTGGTCCGAAGCAGACCTGCGGAAGAAGCTGGAGAACGCCTACAAGTACAGCCATCTCCCCGCAGGTTGGCGGCTCGTCGGTGCCGGTCAAGACGACGTCATCGAGGTCGAAGACGTCGAGAAGCTCATCCGCCGTCTGCTCAAGGTCGAGCACACAGCCCCTACCGGACGCGTCCTTCGATCGATGCTCTCGGGTGAAAAGCTCGTCGTCAACGACCCGGTGCAGACTCTGGAGCGCGTCGGCAAGGTGCTCGGGAAGAACTTCCCCCACGCACCTGCGAGCCAACTCGCCACACTCTTCTCTGACTGCGTCGACGCAACGTCGGAGGACGACAAGGAGAAGAAGTACCGCAACGTGACGGTCGGCGCGTTGATGATGCACATCCGTGAAGCTCAAGAAGAGCTCCAGGCGTTCAACACCGCCAACCGCCTCCAGATCCACGACACCCTCGCCAACAAATACTTCGCTGCGTTCCGTGGCATCGGCGAGACGCGGATTGTCCCGTACAGCGACGACGAACTCCTCAAGATGCGCAAGAAGTTCGATCGCGCAGCGCAGCTCGATCAGTCCTGGATCGTTCGCTACGGCGAGTCCTACTACTTCAGAGTGCTCGAACAGTACGTCGGCCCGTTTGGTCGCGATGCCTGGAACGCAGCCTCGACGTTCCTCGCCCCCGTACCGAACATCTCGCTCTACGAGTACACGCCGACCGGCAAACGAGCCCGCTCGATGAACAGCTTGGTCGAGGAGTACGGCATGGTCGCGCTCAAGGTCGTGGTCGACATGACCAAGCAGATCGCCGAGTTCGACCAAGCTGCGCTCTCGATGACCGAGGCGCCTTGCCCGATCCGCAAAGACCTCAAGGCCGAGTACAACGATCACGTCAACACGTGGCTGCGGTTGCTCGCCAACGAGGACAGCGTCTACTACGAGAAGCTGCTCGACTGGCTCGCGAGCGTGCTCGTGCTCGACCAACCCACGGCCGCCCTCGTGCTCTACGGCAAGGCGCAGACGGGCAAGACGTTGATGGGCTTTGCGCTCTCGCGGCTGTTTTGCCACGACGGACCCACCGAGGTGGAGGACGTCTCTGGCAACTTCAACTCCAAGCTCGTTGGCTGCCCGATCGTGCTTGCCGACGAGACCGTTCCAAAGGACGGGCGAGATCCGAACACCAAGCTCCTGCGCAAGCTCATCACGGCGCACAGCCGCACGCTCAAGCGCAAGTTCATCCCCGACTCGGACGTCAAGGGGTGCCTTCGGTTGGTGATGACGGCGAACAACCTCGAAGGGCTGATCTCGTTCGAGAACATCAACGAAGACGACATCGAAGCGTTGTGTGAACGCTTCTTGCTCATCCGCATCGCGACGCACAAGCCCAAGGAGTTCCTCGACTCGCTGTCGAAGAAGGACCGCCAGGCCATCACCCACGGCGACGCGATCCCCAACCACGTGCTGTGGCTGCGGGACAACCGTACGATCGAGCACTGGGGCTCACGCTGCATCGTCGAGGGCTTCCAGGACAGCGAGCTCGCCGAGGCGCTGCGCAGCGGCACGGGCATCCGACCCGAAGTCATCGAGTTCATCGCGAACTGGGTGACAGGTCGACGGATGCAGAAGCAGAACCATCAGCCGCTCGTGCACCAACTACCGAGCGGGGAGATGGCGTTGCTCATGACCTCCAAGACTCTGAAGGAACATTGGAAGGCCATCATGGATGACGACCCTCCGAAGATGAAGCTGCTCTCCCGAGCTCTGCAAGCTCTTTCCGTCGAGATGATGCGCGTGCAGACGCGGAACTACTGGCGCATCGATCTCGAAGCCGTGCGGCGTTTCGCGACGCAACAGCAGGGCTTCGACCAAGACGAGTTCGACAGCGGGTTGCGCAACCTCGGGTTGATCCCGGCGTTGGCGATCACGCCGATGAAGTAGATCTCGGAAACGATTTCTACTCCTTACCGAGTCGGAACACTGGAATCTGCTGCTCTTTCCACAAGCCTTCATCCTCTTGAAGGCATTCGTCACAAACAGGAGCGAGTACAGACACGTACTTGTCTTCTCGCGTAACCGGGTGGGTCATGAGTTTGATCGTGCATGAAACTGCAACTGGTACCCTGTCTGGGTGATCCATGCACTTTGTCGCATCGACTTCAACCAGCATTTGAGGAGCAGTTGTCCACATCTTCGGAAGTTCAGGCTGATGGTACCAATGAAAACTACCGATGTTGTGAGATACGAGCCATTGAGCTCCATCGGGGCGCAAGCACACGTAGGCAAACGTTCGTTTTTGTCTCTTCAACCTGTCAATCTTCCTTTGATCCTCGACAGACAAAAACAGCATGTAACTTCTTCGCCCTTGGTCATTAGACTCTGTTGTCAGATCTTGTTGACGAGCTTCTCGTCTTGCCTTCTTGATTCGTCCTCTACGGCTCATGTGATGGTCCTCTTTCGCGACAACGCAGCGTTCCAATCCACGTTTCTTGCAAACACAGATTCTTTGAAGCTCTCACCTCTGTCCGCAAGTTCGACGAGACGCTGCACAACAGAAGACAGTTTTTCATCTTCCACTCTCGTCGCAAGATTTTGCGGAGTAATCCCCGCTTTTCCGACTGCTGCCAGCAGTTCGACAACGTTGAGAACCAATCTTTCGTCCCTGGTCATTCTCCTTGTTTCCCCTTTCACTCCCGCACGAGCACGAGTCTCGTCTTCGCCCGAGTCACGGCCACGTACGCCAGATTGTGCTCCTGCTGCAGCATCCACGCCTGCTTAGCCTCCGCTTCGAAGAGGCGTTTGGGTTCGAGGATGAACACGGTACCCGCTTCGAGGCCCTTGGCCTTGTGCACCGAGCTGAAGACGACGCTCGACCGCTTGTCGTTGAACAACGCCTTGATCGTCTCACGCAGCTCATCGAAGCTGCCAACATCCGAGCAGTCGTAGATGACCTTCACGCACTCGACCTGGTCGTTGAGTGATGTGACGGCTTCCTTGACCGCGTCCTCGTCTTCGTTGGTGGTCCGGATCCTCGCTTCTTCTTGTTCGCGCCAGCGCTCCAAGCCGTCGAAGAGTTGGTCGAACGACCGCGTCTTGTACTGCACCCTGTAGACGATGTCGGCGAGGGCTTCACCGATCTCACTGCCGAGCACGGTGGATGAGATGCCTCGGCGGATCAACGCGAAGCACGTGCGCACGAGCGGGGCGTTGACGCGGCAGAGCACCATGTCACCTTCAGCGACCTGCTCGAAGAAGTCATCGTACGATACTTCGTCCACGCTTCCCTCCGGCGCACCTGGTGCGGCCTCGATGTTGGGGCAGTACATCTGAGCGCGCTCGATGATGGACGTGGCGCAGCGGTAGCAGACCGACAGCGGGAGGTGGTTGTCGACGTTGTCGACGATGTTCTGGAAGCTCTGGTAGTCCGAGCCCGCGAAGCCAAAGACCGCTTGGCAATTGTGCGTGAGCAGCCCATCTGCGACGTAGAGCTCGTACTTGTCGACGTCCATCGAGTAGACAAATCCCTTGTATGTCTCGCGAGACACCTCTGCTCGGCACCACTGCTTCACGGTGTATTGAGTCTTGCTTCTGTTCTCGTACATCAACAGTTCTACGCCGTCGATCAAGTTAGCTGCACGAATCACGATCGGTCTTTTCAAAGAATATTGTCGTCCGTCACGTCCAGTCAAAGCGTGGTCACGTTTCTGTTCCGATTTCGTAAAATCGAACAGTGGGTACTGGAGCACTTGCCCAACACTGCGAAGAAGTTCTTCAGCACGAGTCTCGTTAGCTCCAATACCTTCCCACATGCGATCTAGAATCGCTCCGTACTTCTCGGTGTTGTACGTGGTGTCCTCGAAGCGAAGCTGTGGGATGCCGAACTTCCCGGAAAAGATCTGCTCTGTCTCCCACGCTTCAAGTTTCGTCTCGAACACTCGAAGGATCCATAGAGCGTCAGCTCTTTCAGAACGAGCTCGCGCGACCGGCCCGCTACTAGCACCGTAGTCCATGCTGCACTTCCCTACCCGGAACTGATCGCCGCGACGCTGCAAATAGACGCACCACTTCCCTCGAAGCCCCGAGAACCGCACCACACACCGATGGTTCGGCGTGTAGCGACTGACGCGATCACCTACGCGAACCACGATCATGTCCCCCGAGTAGCGGCGTTTGGTGATCCCCTTCACTCGCTTGCCCTTCTGGATGAAGGCGGACGAGGCCATGTCGCATGACACGACGAGATCTCCTTTGCGAAGCTTTTCGATCGGAACATCTCCAGCGGGGGTTGCGACCATCGTCCCTGGAGGTTGACAGGGATCTCCGACGAAGATCGCCCGACCACCAGTTGCGAGACTCGCCCGCGCGATGTAGTGCTGCGCTCGGTTCAAGTCTTGGCACTCGTCGATGAAGACCCACGGGAACTCCCGCACCGCGAGCTTCTGCGAACCTGTCAGCCACACCATGTCGGGGTAGTCGACGACATCCCAGTTGTCGTGGCCCCACTCTGCGAGCTTGAGGATGATGCTGGCGAAATCGTGACTCCCGGCGCTGTAGATGAGGCTGTGGTGCTTGGCGAGCGCGACGATCTTCGAGCGGTAGTTCGGGCTGCCGAAGTCCATCAAGTTGAGCCGCGCCAACGTGAAGAGGCGCATGAGCGGCTTGAGGACCTCATACTTGCGGATCCCGAGCCGCTCCTTGAGGAAGCTCCAGTACTTCCCCTTGTTGAGCGTCGAGCCGCCCGATGCATCACGGACAGCCTCGAAGCCGACCGAGTACGTGCTGCGCACGAAGACGTTGCGCAGGTGCTTGAGGCGAGCGTCGAGCTCTCCCGTGATGGCGCGGCTGAACGAGGAGTAGAGCGCTTCTTTGCGCAGCAGACCAGCACACGCAACGATACTGGTTGTTTTTCCACTGCCTGCAACTGCTTCGATGATCGCGCTGCCTTGACCCTTCTGGATGAACTCGAAGATGGCGTTCTGGTAGTGTGATGGCTCGTAGCTGAGTCGAAGCTGGCGTCGGAAGTTGGGCATCGCGCAGAAATCGTTTCCGCGACGAAGCTACCAGAAAAGTGCTCGGCGATCTACACTGGGCTCCATGGGCTCCACTGCTTCTCGTGACCTCGAAACACCACCAAGGCCAACGCCAACGCGTTCCCACGTTCGCGATGGCGAACGCCGAGGTGACTTGTTGAGGTTGGAAGAAGAGATCTCCACTCGGATGCAGATACTCTGGTGCTCGATGCTCAACACGTGACGCCCCCGACACTCGACACGCGACGCTCGAACAGCCCCACGAAACGAACCGTTTTAGAGGTATGTAGAGATAACTCTTGCGTCGACGCGCAAGTTGATCAACGCTCCACCCAGTTCTAGAACATGTGAAGAGATAACTTTCCAAGTCTTTGAAACCATTCAATTCACCTGTTATCGCCGCATCTGAATTCCCGCAGTTCTACTAAGGTGGAAGAAAAAATTTCTCTTCTTCAATTTTTCTACCAGTTTGCCGGGTATCACTGACTATGTATGTAGAAGAAACACTAGAAGATAAGGATTTCAAGAAGTTGGCGAGTTATCGCTTCACATATTTTTCCCCCGAGGGCTTTTTGATGCTCACGAAAGCACAAGCGCAGCAACGTCTCGGCTCGTTCTACCTCAGCATCTGGTTGCGTCTCGACGAGAACGGGGTGCTCAGTCTCGCCGAGCTTGCGAAGGTGTTGCCTCCGACACACGAGACACGTCGACTCGGGCATCGGATGCGCCTCGCTAATGCCTGTCATGACATGGCGACCAAGCGGCAGATCTACCGCGTCGGTCGTGGCCAATACGCGACAGCTCTGCAGACCAAACGACGACCGGAGCACTACACGTTCAAGGAGCAGTTGGCTCAGTACATCGAGCAACACGGTCGCGTGCAACTTCAGCAGATCGTCGCCGCCTGCGAAGCGATCGACAAGAGCCCGAGAGCTGTTCGCTCAGCACTCGAACGACTTCGCAAACAAGGCCACATCAGCAAGGACGGCATGTACTGGTGCTGGATGGGTAACGTCGTGCAGCTCGCTCGACCTGCGAAGAAAACTATCGACGCGCACCGCAAGAAGCACTGGCCCGCAAAACCAGAGAGCGACGATGACCCCGAGACGTGGGACGACGATGACGACCGCTGGGATTGCAACGGCGAAGCGGACGAAGCACTTGACGCGGAGGTGGCTTCCGATCAAGAGTGACGGAGCCCGAAAGAGGAGCCCGTGTTCGCACGGTGGGCCTCGACTAGGACCCGACGTTGGTACGGCTGAGGTTTGGAGTCGCGCGTCGGGAGAAAGCGGTCCAGAGCCTCGCCGCTTTCACCTGAACGAACACGAGATGTGCACGATGACCACGATGACGAAGATCAAGACGACCGAGCACGCACGGCACATCGAAGAGATGCACGGCTACGACAAGGAGGCGTTCTTGCGAGCACGAGGTTGGAAGCACACGTGCGAAGCACCGGGTTCGTACTGGCTGTGGCAGCGCACGTGGAACGACCGCGTCATCTTGGTGGACCGCGACACGGCCATGAACATGGAAGCGTACTTCGAAGCCGACCGGTGCACGTGCACGGAAGAGAACACGGAGCCCGACAGCGGCTCGCACGCGACGAGCTGCCCGCTCTACTTCGAGTGACGACCCATGGACGACCCGTGTACTTGTCCGGAGCTCTGCATCATCACGGCCTCGCCGCATCCGGACTGTCCGGTTCACGGCGAGCCCGCTGATGAACGTGAACGCAGACGACAAGAAGAGGACGAGATCGTCGATCGCCTCATCGAGGATGCTCAACGGCGGCAAGGGTGGTGACGTCGTGGGCGACATGCAACGAAGAGCGCGTCAACTCCAGCTGCGTGCTGAACAGCTGGAAGAGCTCGCTTTCGATTTTCAGCGTCGTGGAGATTCTGCCGCTGCATATGCTTGCTTCGTTCGTGCAGATGAGCTCTTCGACGAAGCCATCAGGACCGCGGTGACACCTAGGCGTTCGCCTTCACGGTCAATGAGTTCGTGAACGCGTAGGCCCGGGTGGTGCTCTGGAACTTCGAGCACTTTTCTGGTAGAAATCGTTTCGTGGACGGCCGCACGCTCATCGAAGCTCTTCGACAAGAACCGATCCCCGAAAACTGGGACCCTGCCTCGGGTGGCGCGTACATCCGGGAGCTCTGGGCTCCCAACGCCGCCGAGGCCAACGACCTCAACAAGCTCTTGCTCGACAACGTCGAGGTTCGTGCCGCCGCGTTCGAAGAAGCTGCCACCATCGTAGAACAGATGGCGGCGGAAGAAGCTGCGGCGAAGTCTCAGCGCATGAGCCCGCTCGCGCTTCCCAATCTCATCGCGATGCGGTTTCGGCAGATCGCGAGAAAACTTCGAGCGAGGCACAGCCCGTGATCCGCAGCGAACCGTACATCGAGCATTGGGCTACGGCAGAAGAGCTCGCGAGGTCGATGGGCACCGTGCTGGGTGCTGACGTCGTCGAGTACTCGGAGCAAGTGTTCGACGGGTACGTCGCTGCAGGAGCGTTGCGAAAGCGCGTGCGATCTGATGGTCGAGCCGAGTACTGCAACTACCCACCAGAGTTTCACCCGTTCCCGTATCGCGGCGGGTTCGTTCGAGCAGACATGCGCCCGAGCAAGATCGGCGACCAGTACGTGCAGTACGAAGACTACCAGCCCACGTGGCTCTTCATTCCCGACGACTGGCGCGCGGACATCGACCTACCGCCGCTGCGGGACTACACGGTTCGCGTGACGACTGAAGACGGGGACGTGCTCTTCGAGCGGTAGATCGTCGAGCACTTTTCCGGTAGAACTGACCGGTGGTCCACGCCATCTACGCCGTCGTCACACTTGCTGCGCTTCTGCTTGGTGGCTATCTCGGTCATCGTTTCGCGTTGATGGCCACGGTCAAGATCTTGCGTCGAAGTTTCAGTGCCGGCGGTGCTCAGCCGATGGTGCAGATCCACACGCTCGCTCGCGTCCGCGATCGTCTCCTCAACGGCGAAGACGTGTCTGCGTATATCGAGTTGGAATTGGATCGACTCACAGCGCTCGCCCATGCTGTCACCCAGGGCACTGCCAAGGAGTTTGCGGATGAACTCTTGGGTGATGAAGACGCGGACGGGCCGTCGTGAGTTTCGACGAGGGCGGTTTTGCGCAACGAGCATGGGAGTGGTTGCGCTACGACGTGTTCACGAAGATCTTCCCTCCGCGTTGTCGAAACTGCCGTTGTCAGTTTCGCAAAGCGGACGGTTGCATCCCAGTGCCTGTACGCGGCTTGAAGCCGATTGCGTATGGGTCCGAAACCTGGGACTACTTGTTGCCAGAAGAACTCTTGCCGCGGTGTGCTGACTGCAACGCCAAGCTCGGTTGCTTCCACCATCCTGGCTGCGACAAGGAACAGTGCCCGCGCTGCGAAGGCCAGGTCATTTCGTGCGGCTGTCTAGACCTACAGATCGTGGAGTAGATCGCCGAGTACTTTTCTGGTAGAAACGATTTCTGTGACAGAGCTGACTCCTGCAACTGCAAGTTCCATGGTCCCAAGAGATGGTGACCAAGCTCTTCTCGTGTCCATCACGGCGGCTGTAGTCGCATCGATGGACGGAACGTTGACCATCTTGCCGGATGTCTCGCTCGAACTTCGGCAAGCGGCGATCGACGGCTACCACGTCGGTTTGAAGTACGAGCTCGTGCGGCCTCCTGCATGGTGGAAGCGCTTACCTGGCATCCGCCGATGGTTCCCGATGCGCGCTACACTTCATCCTCGAAGGGATGAAACTCCGTGACCGAGCACGAACACGAAATCGACGAGCGAGATCAAGAAGCTGAAGCGACAGAGCACTTCAAGCGACTGTTCTACGGCTTCTTGGCGATCATCACGTCCGAGTTCGGATCGCGACGCGTCATATCGGAGTTGGAGTTTATCGTAGAGCACCCCGAGGTCTTGACCAACTGGGAGCGGAGCAAAGAAGATCTTCGTGTTGCGGTCGAAGAGATCATGACGCCGATGGTCGACGAGATGCGGCAGAAGGCCGAGAACCAGGACTGAACTGTATGAGCATCGTAGTCGCAACTGGAGGTCGGGCGTACGAAGGGGACGCTGAGGCTGAAGATCAGTTCAAGAAAGTCCTGCAGCTGGTTGATGCGCAGGTACTTCGGCATGGAGGCTGCTCCGGAGCAGACGAGTTCGCAGACGATGTCGCGCGACGCATGCGTCTCATCGTAGAGATTTACGAAGCAGACTGGAGCACATACGGTCGTGCTGCCGGGCCTATCCGCAACCGAACGATGGTGAATGGAGCTGATGTCCTCATCGCGATGCCCGGTGGTAGAGGTACTGCTGACTGCATCCGAGCAGCGAAGAAGGCTGGTTTGGAAGTGTTTCACATCGGCGAACCCAAGCCAGGAGCTGGGCCATGAGCGGCGTGTTCATCTGCGGCGAGTGCCGCTCGACCGTGTTCGAGCCGGCCAAGGGTGGCGGTTGTCCGTGTTGTGGCTATCGGACACCGAAGGTGGTGACGAAGGTGCAGGAGAACTTCAGTCCGTCGAAGCAGAAACTGGTCGACGGTAGTCATGAGCGCATGCTCTGTCCGCTGTGCTGCGTCCCGTTCCAGGTGCAGGAGGACGGACGTCTCGGCTGTTCCTCGTGCAGCATTGTTCTGCACTCGACGTTGACGTTGTCTACAGATGAGACTGGACGGATCACAGGGATCGAAGATGAGGACACCCGGTCCGAACCGAAGTCCGAGTACACGCCGTCCATCGCTGCGCAGATCAGCGCAGAGAATCAAGAACGTCGACGACAAGGGAACGCCATCGAGGGCACGCACTACGGCGAGCAGCGCATCAGCAACCGACGAGACTGCCCCGCTTGCGGTGGAACGAGCGACACGTGCTCGACGTGTTTCGACTTTCGCGGAGATCCAATGGGATGAATGTACGAGACGAGAGTGAACCGCCCGAGCGGTATGTTGGTGAACCTGAGGCGTGTGAAGACTGCGGTCGAACTGACGCGCACCCGCTCATCTGCGCCATCACGTACGTGTGCTCGGATTGCTGCGACGATCCTCCGTTCACACACCCACCACGCGACGCGGCCCCACCCACGGGTGCCGCCGAGCGTGATGAGACGGAAGGCCAGCGCGCGACCCGGCACGCATGGGAGTACGCGCTCAACGTGAAGCCACCGGGTGCCGCCGAGGACCAACCCTCGGAGTCTGTGTGTCCGTCGCCCGACTGCATGATGTGCAGCGGCGAAGCCTGCAACAAGTGCGGCGCCGGATGCTGGTCGAAGCGTCGCGACTGCGAGCACGACTCCGCGGAGCGCCACGAGGAGCCGGTTCCGCACGACGGCATCACCGCTCCTCTCCGAGCCGAGGTCGCCCGTGTACAGGAGGAGTTGAGCCGTGCGAACGGCGAACTGCAACTTGTGTACTCGCATGTGACGAGCACCGGGCACCGCGGACTGCGTGTAGAAAACGGTCGCTCGTCCGAGGCCGTGATCGCCCTGATCAAGGAGTGCGCCATCGAAACCTCCACGCTCCGAGCCGAGGTCGAGCGCCTCACCAGGGAGCTGACTGGGCAGGCCATCGTCGCTGAGACCCTCGGCATCGCGCTCGCTGCTATGGAGAACGACCGCAACGCGTGGAAGTTCACGGCGCGAGCAAACGCAGCAGGAGGCGACGCAGCCCGAGCTGAGACCGCTCGGGTACGGGAGGAGTTCGCGCAAGTACTGTGGGACCTCGCCGACGAGCTTGAAAACGACTTTGCGACCGAGGCGTGCGGTCAGGGTGTGGCCCGT
>Ga0209819_10000304_pt1 | contig 13865 bp, 11 predicted proteins | sample PPLLak2March2015_FD_187248 | JGI IMG/M metagenome (GOLD analysis project Ga0209819, IMG submission 187248) | Freshwater sediment microbial communities from Prairie Pothole Lake near Jamestown, North Dakota, USA - PPLs Lake P7 Core (1) Depth... | ecosystem: Environmental > Aquatic > Freshwater >... | reverse complement strand
TTCGGCTCGGAAGTCAAGCGACGGATCATGCTGGGTACGTACGCGCTTTCTGCGGGCTATTATGACGCTTACTACCTCAAAGCCCAGAAAGTGCGGACCTTGATAAAAAGGGACTTCGACGAAGCCTTCAAAACGTGCGACGCGATCATCACGCCGACAGCTCCAACGACCGCGTTCAAGATCGGCGAGAAGACCGCGGATCCGTTGCAGATGTACCTTTCAGACATCTTCACTATTTCTGTCAATCTGGCAGGCTTGCCGGCGCTCTCTTTACCCTGCGGCTTTGACTCGCAGGGCCTCCCCATCGGCATGCAGATCGTCGGAAAACATTTTGATGAATCTACCCTTCTAGGCGTCGCTTACGCCTATGAACAATCCACGGAATGGCACCGGAGCAAACCAAAATTACCATGAAGTATGAACCGGTGATCGGTCTCGAAGTCCACGCGCAACTTCTGACCGAATCGAAAATCTTTTGCGGCTGCTCGACCCAATTCGGCCAAGCACCCAACCAAAACACCTGTCCGGTGTGCATGGGGTTCCCAGGCGTCTTGCCGGTTTTGAACAAGAAGACAGTGGAATTCGCGATTCGCGCCGGACTTGCCACCCGCTGTGAAATTGCTCGTTCGAGCCGTTTTGCCCGCAAGAACTATTTTTATCCAGACCTACCAAAGGGCTACCAGATCAGCCAGTTCGAGTTACCCCTGTGCACCAACGGCTACATCGAACTGGCGATGAACGGGGAAACCAAACGCATCCGATTGACCCGCATTCATATGGAAGAGGACGCCGGCAAAAACATTCACGATATGCGGAGCGACGCCAGTCTCGTCGATCTCAATCGCGCCGGCGTACCTTTGTTAGAGATCGTAAGCGAGCCCGATATCCGCAGCGCCGAGGAGGCGGGGAGCTATCTACGAACTCTTAGAGCCATTCTTCAATATCTCGAGATCTGCGACGGCAACATGGAGGAGGGCAGCTTTCGTTGCGATGCCAACGTCTCGGTGCGGCCTGAAGGCACAGACACCTTGGGCACAAAAGTCGAAATCAAGAACCTCAACTCTTTCAAGGCGGTTGAAAAAGCCATCGTCTTTGAAATTCGCCGCCACATCGAAGCACTGTCCGAAGGTGGCACGCTGATTCAAGAAACTCGTTTGTGGGATCCCGATCGGGAAGAGACACGCCCGATGCGCACCAAGGAGTTTGCCCACGACTACCGTTACTTTCCGGATCCAGATCTGCTGCCTGTGATAGTCGACGAACAGTGGATCGATACGATCCGAGCCTCTCTGCCCGAGCTGCCGGAAGACCGCAAAATTCGTTTCATCACCCGGTACGAGATCCCTGCCTATGATGCAGAGCTTCTAACCAGCCGCAGAGATATCGCCGACTATTTTGAATCGGCTCTAAAAACGCACAGGAGTCCCAAGGCTCTCGCCAATTGGATCTTGGGTGATCTCTTTCGGGTATTGAAAGAGCGCAAGCTCGACGACAAGCTCTATATCACGGACTGGCCGGTCCACGCGGAGAATCTCGCGAACATGATCGCGCTCATCGATCGAGGCACGATCAGCGGTAAAATCGCCAAAACCGTTTTCGACGCCATGTTGGATTCCGGACGGTCGCCGCAAGAGATTGTAACCGATAAGGGTCTCGAGCAAGTTTCTGATTCGGAAACGATTGAGAGAGCGATCGATCAGGTTTTGGCGGCTCATCCCAAGCAAGTTGCCGACTATAGGGCGGGAAACGAAAAGATTTTTGGCTTTCTTGTCGGACAAATTATGAAGGCGACCCAAGGGAAGATCAACCCGCAAAAGGCCAATGAAAGTTTAAAGCGCAAACTCACTCAGGGAGGGTGAGTCCCAAAAATACATTGTTGTTTCGCAGTGGCTAGAAACTACTGCGCCGAGGAAACGGTTTTGTCGCCGGGTTCGGCCTCAGTGGCCACAGGTTGAACTTGTGGACGATAGGCTTGTGGAAGATTGACCAGAATCCCCTTGAGACCATCCTGTCGCAAAGCCTGGAGTTGCTTCTCGGCTTCTTCCCTGCCCGCAAAACTACCAATGCGAACGCGCACTGACCCGCTGCTGCCCGCTTCGGTCAGGGAGACCGCAAACCCACGTCGTTCGAGGGTTTCAGCCCAGCGGCGAGCGTCATGCATGTCGCCAAACGCCAATTGAATGACGAATCCCTGCAACACTTGAGCTGCGGACCGAGTCATCATTTCTTCTTTTGCGGCCGGCTTAGCCGACTTGCTCGCTAATGGCTCCTGTTGCTTCGACGGTTCTCCTATCGCCTTCGTCTCGGTTGGCACGTTTGCAGGGGCAGGGATTAGAGTGGCCCCTGTCAGCGCCGGCTCGTTCTTGAGCGCGACCTGCTGTAGTCGATCGATCGAATCCCGCTTCGTATCCATGGCTTCCTTAGCCGCAACTACAGGCAGTCTTGGTTCCGATGATTCCATGGCTGGAGAACCAGCAGCCGGAAGTTCCTCTAGTGTATCGGCGGAAGAAACTATCTCCTGCCCCTGTTCCGTTTTCAACGATGATCCTGGCTCGCCGGTCGGCTCGACGAGTTTCTCATTTGATACCAACAATGGCTCGGTAGGGAGCTTTGCTAGCTCCTTCCGGCCAATTGAAGGCTCGCCTGCAGGCTTGAGAGAGATCGGTTTTTGCAATGGCGCCTCCGGTTGCGCCGCAACTCGTCCGGCGCCGAGGATCTCTTCCTGAATCGGCGCGCGCCAGTCTGGTTTCAGTTCCCGCGGGAGATATGAAACAAGTTTCATCGGACCGTCGTCTACCGCGGCAAACATCACAGCTTCGCCCAGCAGAGCACTCTGGGTCAAATCTCCGCGCAAGAAGCTGCGTGCTCTGGCCTTGGAAAAATACAGGACAGCCCGTTCCAATGAGATTTTGGGTCCAGCGGCAGCCGAAATGAGATTTCTCCAGGACAGGTTCAGTCCATACCCCTGCACTTCCTTCTCTTGGTAGATATCGGCGTCGCTGACAAGAATCGATAGCAGTTCCCTAGCGTATAGTGAAAACACCCGAGAAACTTTTGCGCTATGGTCCAATTGGGTGTCGAAGGTCTCTGGTACACCCATGATGACCTCCAGGAACCGTTCATCAGTGGAACCGGCCGCAGAATGGGTAAAGAATCCGATTCCTCCAACTGACACGATGTTATTGGCAAACTGAAGATTGACGGTTTTCGGGTTCCGCACAATGCTTTCAACCAGCCGATCGAGGTTGCTTTTATATTTTTCGCCCAGATACCTAGCTCGTTGGGTGGTGTAATATGTTGGCGGAGTAGTAATAAGTCCGAACTGTTGGTTTTTCTTGGGATTTTCTTCCACCGTAATGCAACCAGCCAAGACCGAACAGATCGTCGCAAGAAATAAAGGATAGAGTCGCCACCCCCAAAAGTTTACGATCATTTGCTTGACAGTATTTCCAGGTGACCTATAATGAAACGGTTTTTTGCGGTGCATACCGAAATGATAATTGCAGATCTCGGTAAATACAACCTTTTTTCGTGTGGTAAGGGGTAAAACATGGCTGTCGGTGAACTCTTATTGGCAAAGAATCTGATTACTGAGAACCAATTAAAAAGGGTCCTTCAACAGCAGAAGATCGCCGGTGGCCGTATCGGCGACAACCTCATCGCGCTTGGCTATATCACACGCGAAAAACTCGATGCGATCCTGCAAGAGCCTCCCCTCGTCCCAAAAACAATCGAGGAAACAGGCTTAGAAACCAATTTTCTCATTAACTCCCTCCTCAGGATCATGTACGTCTCCGCTTTGCAGACGATTCCAGAAATATCGGATCAGATTAAGTTGACGCGAGGTGTGGTCGAATCCTTGCTGGATTTTGCAAAGAAGGAGGCGCTCGTCGAAATTCGTGGTCCATCCGAGAAAAACCAAAACGTCATGCGCTATGCTCTCACCAGCGCAGGTAAGGAACGGGCCAGCGAAGCGCTCCGACGTTGCGAGTATATTGGCCCGGCGCCAGTCCCACTCGACACCTACCAAATCCAAGTGCAAAAGCAGACGATCACCAACGAGATCATCAACATAGAAAAGCTGAAAAAAGCGCTTTCCCATCTGGTGCTCTCCGAGGATGTCATTAGACAACTCGGTCCCGCGTCAAACTCAGGTAGAGCAATCCTCGTCTACGGAGCCGCGGGAAATGGAAAAACCTCCATCGCTGAGGCTCTCGTCTCAGCGTTCGAACAGCCGGTTTATGTGCCCTACTGCATCGAAGCGGATGGCCAGATCATCAAGATTTTTGATCCTTCGGTCCATGTGGTCTTGGCAAATAGCTCCAATGGTACCAACGGAGCCGGTCATCCAATGTTTCTGCCGCATATGGAAAACGACCCCCGTTGGGTTCGCTGCAGAAGACCCTATATCATCTCGGGTGGTGAGCTAACCCTCGAAATGCTCGATTTAGATTTCGACATTCATTCGAAATATTACGAAGCTCCATTACAGATGAAAGCCATCGGTGGCATATTCGTAATCGACGACTTTGGCCGCCAAAGGGTAAGACCTCATGAGCTCTTAAACCGTTGGATTTTTCCTCTGGAGCGAAAGGTCGACTATCTCACCCTGCACACCGGAAAAAAGTTTGCCCTACTCTTTGACCAGTTGGTCATTTTTGCGACCAACTTTCCCCCAGAAGAACTGATGGATCCCGCGCAGTTGCGCCGTGTCCATTACAAATTAAAGATTAACCCACCAACAGCGGATGAATATAGAGAGATCTTCCGTCGGATTTGCGAATCCTACGGTTTGGCATTTTCTGAAGATATCATGGCATATCTTCTGAATTCATTTTACCTGAAACACAAAGTCGCGTTTGCCGGCTTTCATCCAAAGTTCATCGCAGAGCACGTTATTGCGGCCTCCAACTATCTTAGCACTCCGCCTCGGATTACCCGGCAACTGCTTGACGATTCTTTAGAGAACATGGTTATTCTCCCGAACTCGCAATAATCAGAGTCATTTGGCATGCCGAAGTCAATCGCACTGATCATTCAGTCCGAAGAAACTCCGCCAACTCCAATTGTCAAACTGCTGGAGGCTCGTGATTTCTCCGTCCACCTGAGCCGAACGATCGATGAGGCGGAACGCGTATTTTTGGCTTTTCCCGCCGATCAAATCAAGTTTGTGTTCGCGGATCTAACCCTTTGCGAGGGCGCCCGTTGGGAGGCGCTTATCCAGCGGATAAGCTCGACCCCATCGGAGATAACCCTCGTTTGCTATCACGCTAAACACGCCCGCTCTCTTTGTAGCTTGCTCGGTTATTCCGGGGATGTCGGCGGTGATATAAAATCACCCCATTCGATCAAAACCCCACCCATGATTGGGGAAACGCCGCAATTCCATGAAGTCCTAAACCTCGCGAATCGGTACGCGATGCACGACATCACGGTGCTTGTAACGGGTGAAACGGGAACCGGGAAGGAAGTCATGGCTCAGTACATTCATTCTCTAGGACCCCGAGCCGATAAACCGTTCGTGGGTTGTAATATGACGGCCATTCCTGAGACGCTCGTCGAAAGCGAGCTTTTTGGCTACGTCAAAGGAGCGTTTACCGGAGCCGATCGCAACAAAAAAGGTTTTATCGAAGCTGCCGAAGGTGGGACGCTCTTCCTTGATGAAATAGGTGATCTGGCACCAACCATCCAGCTTAAGCTGCTGCGCTTTCTCGAAACTCGCGAATTTTACAGGGTGGGTGAGTCTACGGCCAAGACTAGCGATGTTCGCATCATCGCAGCGACGAATAAAGAACTTGACGCGGCGATTCAGAACAATGGATTTAGAAAGGACCTATATTTTCGTCTTAACAGCGCCAGAATCATCCTCCCGCCTCTACGTGACAGGCGAGAAGACATCATTTTGCTGGTTGCCAATTTCGTCTATCAAGCCTGTAACCAGTTTCGCAAATCATTAAAGAAAGTCAGCAGTTCTGTTAAAGCCCTTTTCCTAGATTACCCTTGGCCGGGGAACATTCGCGAGCTCAAGAGCGTGGTTGAAAGCGCAGTGATGGTTTCGGATGGCGACTACATCACGCTGGGTGACCTGCCAATGAACCTGCAAAACTACGCCACCGGACATCGCGACGAGATCGGAACCAAAGCCATACGCAACATTGAGGAGGGTGAGAGAAACCTTATAGAGGATGCGCTTCGTCAGACCAATGGCAATAAGGCGAAAGCGGCGGCGGCCTTGGGTATTTCGACGCGAACGCTCTACCGGAAGATCGAAAAGTTCTCCCTCACTCAGGCTGATGCCGGGCGGTCCGAACCGCATTAAAATTTTTCGGCTCGCTCAAGAACACTCTGCAAAGGAGACGTTACGAAGCGCAACCCGGCCTTAGTCTTTACTGTTTGGGTATTCTGCGCTGTCGGCGCGCTTTCACAACCCGTTGCCGCCGATAATTCCCTTCTCAAGGGAAACGAAATACAGCTATTGAAGACTCCCGATGAGTCTTCGACAGTTGTCGCCACCGTGAAGAGCGGTGACGAAATCTCGCCATTGGCAGATATCCTGGTCGGGGAAAGCGCTAGATGGTATTTGGTTAGAGCCAAGAACGGTACGATTGGGTGGATCAAACAGAACGATACTGACGAATCAAGAAAGCTTGAGAAGTTTTTTAAGGCTTTGGCGCGGGAGCCGTCGTTGTCTACCACAGTCGCCCCGTCATCACTTTCCGGAAGTTCCGCAAGGAATTCCATCTCTGTTCCGGTAGCGATGAACGGTTCATCGGTTATTGTACCGGTTACTTTAAATGGTGTCCTCAGTGCCAAGCTGGCGTTAGATACCGGCGCCACGGTCACGCTCGTGTCCCGCCGTATTGCGCGGAGCCTCGCTTTGAATCCGTTGGGGACAAGCAAGGTGGGAACGGTCGGCGGTGTAGTTACTATTCCGCTGGCTCGATTGGGATCTCTCAAAGTTGGCGATGCTGAAGTGCGAGATCTGGTCGTCTCGATTCACGATTTTTCTGCAGACCCACGATTTGAGGGATTACTGGGTCTAGATTTCCTGAAGAACTTTCATTTTTCCTTAGACGTACGACGCAATTTACTGGTCCTGGGTCCTCGATGACCTTGGGACGTTAACAGCATTCTCCGTTTTACCTACTATGCCAATTAAGCCTTTACGTACAATTTTGTTCAAGATGAACAGAATTGTGGGAATTATCTAGCAATTTTAGGACAAACCCACCCTTAGGTTGCTGAAATCACAACCCTTTTCAACATACCTAAGCTGGCAATTATTTTGCTTTTGGAACTTATTTACTTCAGTTTGACAACTTGTTCTGGTCGTGTACCAGTTTTCCGCAGTTAAGGCACAGTGAGTTATGCTAACGGCTCGGAAGGAAAATAACCAGTCTAAGAGCACGCCTTTCGCTCAGCGTCCACCGAAGGTGGGATCATTTGACAAGGTCGTGGACTCCATAGATGGCCTCCGTGACCGGGTTCAAGGATTCACCCTTGAGCAAGTCTCCGAAGCTGATCAAAGGTTGCAAACAATGGCCCTGGGCCTTCGCGAACTGCAGCGAAGACTCGGGATGCTCCTCGAAATGAAAGATCGGATAAGCCGACTACAAGAGCCAATACTTCAGGCTGAAGCAGATATGTCAGATATGTTGGAAGAGAGCCGGTTAGCGATAGACGCAGCACCAATCCAGGCCGGCGCTTTCGCACAGGTTGAAAGCCTTTTGAAGTTTCGACAGGTCATCAAACTGATAAAAGCGGCCCAGAACGTGTCCATAACCTCATCGCCAAGAGAACAAGAAATCCAGGCTCCCGTAATTTTCGAACCGTTTGAGATTGTCACAACGGCACCGAAGACCTCGGTGATTCGGGAACCTTCAATGGAGCCGCCGCTGACGGAATCACCAATGAATGAAGAAGCGGCAATCGCCTTGACCGAAGCCCAAGATAAGTCTGAAGAGATCTACACTTCGCCTCGACTAGAAAAGCAACTTGTGGAAGCGCAGTTTTTTTCCAATCAGGCAGCTGACGCGACTCAACCGGACGAGGCTGTTGGGTCAATTCCGATAGAGGACCTCCATCTTGAATCCATCGACGCGACCGAATACCCACAATTGAATCGCACGTTTCCCGCGGAAGAAATACCCGCGACTAGCAATCCGACGCAGACGGAGGCTTCCGAGGAAGAAGCTGACTTCGACCGTCGTCTCTTGGATGATCTGATAAAAAACTATGGCGAATTTAGCATTATGCCCAGTTCACCAACGACAGGTGCAACAGCCCACCAAGAGTCCAAGAACGAGAGGTCGCTTTCAACATCGCGAACGGATTCATCCACAGCAGTAGTGCCGTCGAGTCAACCGACCTTTTCTTTGCAGCGCAAAGACGGAGAGCTGGATCGAAAACTTAAGAAACTCATAAAGGATTATGGCGAATACGACCTCTATTCTCGACAGACCCCTCTTAAGCTCAAGACGGGCGTAATAGCCGCATTCTTAGTTCTAAGTCTAGTGTTTTCGGGATTCTATTTTTTCTCCTCTCCTAAATCTCCCATAACCCCGAGCGTTTCATCGGCTTCGCAATCGTCTCAAAGGGACTCGGCCGCGCCTTCTAAGGAAACAACAACAGCTATCGAAACAAGTAACAAGGAACCTGCTTCGGCTTCATCCGTCCCTAACGGTGAATCCAAAGGAGTTGATCCGGGTTCATCCCACTATCCGCCAAACAAAGTTGCAACCAAAAAAACAAAATAAAAAGGCTGGTCAAATCTATGAAGAATGAATTGCAGAATTTAACCGAAGATATCTCTCGGCTCTATGAGGAAATAACTCAAAAAACAGAGTCCCTGGGGCAAATCGATAGTATCACCCGACTCTACGATGAGCTCCAATCTCAGCTCCAGGCCATTTCTTCCGAGGAGGTTGAGTTGTTGCAAAGCCAAATCAAGTCGACTCTGGAGCAAATGGTCGGCATCAGCAAAAGTCTTGCCGTGATAAAGACATTAAAAGTTGCGCTCAATGGTCACGACGATATGAGTGACCACACGAAGAGGGCGTCAGCTGGTGCTAACCCGCGCCGATCTTTGGAAGATCGGTAGTGGACTCGTTTGTTTTCCTAGGTTCGGTTTGCTCACATGCAAGGGAATTTAGCTCAGATTAGCCTAAACGACATTCTCCTTCTCGCCACCGGCGGCAGAAAGTCAGGCCTTCTAAGGCTCTCGCGCGGCAAAGAAACCGTCGAGGTTTATATCGCCGACGGTAACATCATCCATGCGACCTGCCCTATCGGCGACGGGGAGAAAGCTTTGCTCTATCCAGTGACTTGGGGTGAAGGAATCTTCACGCTCGTGCCTAACGGGACTCCTCCAGCAACAACGATCACGAAAACCTCGGCTGAAATTCTCGAAGAAGTAAAGGCAATGAGTCGAGAGTGGGAGACTATACTCGAAGTCATACCCTCCGGTAAAGCCGTTTTTCGGATTGCCGATCCTGGTGAGGCGCACAGCGGCCCCATCACAGTACCCCACGTAGGTTGGCGAGTATTGAGTAAGATCGACAGCTCCCGGACCGTACAAGAAATTGCTGAGATCTTAAGAATACCGTTCGCCTATACGGCCAAAGTTATTTTCAATCTCCACAGGTCTGGGTTGGTCGAAATTGTCAATCCGTCGTCGAGGCTTACGGCGGACGTCGTTCCGGCTTCTGTGTTTGATCGGCTCACGAGCGTTCTAACGGAGGTTATGGGACCGATGGCTTCTGTTGTGCTGAGAGACCAAATCGACAGTCTCGGTGAATCCCGAGAGCATTTTCCTAAGTCCAAGTTAGAGGAACTGATCGGCCAAATCAGCAAAGAAATTTTTGATGGGAAACTGCGCCACAAGTTTGAAGAAGCCATGCTGCAAGAAATTTCGGATTTCAAAAAGTTCTAGGAGGAGGCATGCCACAGGAATCTCTTTCTTTGGAAGCTGCGAAGGCGACCACGCCCGGAACATCCGGCTGGCACGGGGGTAGTCTGAGGTGGAAGTTTGTTGCCGCTTTCGGTGGACTCATCCTTATCTTGGGTGTCTGCGTTATCGGTATCGTATATCATCTGACCGGAAATGCGCTACAGAGGCAGGTAGATCTCCGGTCCGCCGCAATCGCAACAAACTTAAGTGATGCTGCGGCTGCTTATGTATCACGAAAAAATGTTTTAGAACTGGATTCACTGATCGCCAAATATGGCCGACTGGATGGAGTCGCCTACGCGTACATTCAAGATCCCAAAAGAGAAATTGTCGCTTCGAGCCTTCAACCCTTTCCTGCAGAGTTGAAAGATTCCGGGGGTACGTTAGATCAACGTACATTGAAAGCAGGAACAACAAGCTTGCGTGGAAAATCTGTTTACGAGACCCGGGTTCCTCTTCTAGACGGCCAATTAGGAGCCGTTCATGTGGGGCTTTGGGCGGAGACAATCCAGCAGGATGTTCGCAGCACTCTGCTAACTATCGTTGGTCTAATCGCGCTTTGCCTCGCTGTGGGCATTGCACTATCAATTATCATCGCTGGCAAAACGATCCGTCCCCTTCTGGATTTAAAGTCCATTGCCGACGAGATAAGCCGGGGACATTTGGATACTCCCGTTTCTTTTCAATCAAACGACGAGGTCGGTGAACTGGCCCGTTCGCTTGAGCGGATGAGGGCAAGTCTCAAGGCCGCAATGGTTCGTCTTAGCAGGACCTAGAGAGCGATTTCGCCTGGTTTTGTAGGAAGGAGAATAACATGAAGATTCCTCCGCCAATGTTGACATCTCCGATCATGACAATCCTGGTTCTTGGAATCTTTGCGATCACTTTTTTTCATCCAGGGGTCTTGATCGCGGCGGAAACCCCAACAACCCAACCTCTAAAGAAAATCGCTATTGCCTACAGCGGCATTTCCGCGAGTCAGTCGCCTGCCTGGGTAGCCTATGAACAAGGCTTGTTCAAGAAATATGGTCTCGACGTTCAACTTATCTTCATCGAGGCCGGAAGCCGCACTGTGCAGACCCTAGTTTCTGGCGATGTTGTTGCTGCCCAAGTAGCTGGCACGTCCGTTATGCAGAGTAATCTCCAAGGATCAGGCGTAGTGATGATCGGCGGATTCCTAAACACCATGGATTACAAATTCATCGTGGCTCGGGACATTACCCGTCCAGATCAGCTTAAGGGCAAGACGGTAGCTGTCAGCCGCGTTGGTTCGTCCTCCGACTTCGCAACGCGTTACGCCCTAGAAAAATACGGCCTAATACCTGATAAGGATGTGATGATCCTTCAAATTGGGAGCCAGCCAGCTCGATTTTCAGCCATGGAAACAGGACAAATTCACGGCGTTATGATCGCTATACCGCTTACCGCTAAAGCTAAAAAGATGGGACTTAACACATTGGCTGACTTGCAAATGCTTGGACTAGAATATCAGCATACTGGACTCGCGGTAACTCGGAGTCTTATCAAAGCCGAACCCGACCTGGTACGTAATATTCTGAAAGGCTTCGTCGAAGCGATTCATTACATGAAAAGAAATCGAAAAGAATCTACAGCGATCCTCGCGAAATATCTAAAGACGGATGATGCCGACGCCCTCGAAGAGGCCTACGAATCCGTTATTCAAGCATTGATCCCGGAAAAGCCTTACCCAACGCTGAAAGGTATCGACACCATTTTGCGTGAAATGGGAGTCAAAGACCCAAACGCGCGATCTGCCAAGCCTGAGCATTTCATCGACCTTACTTTCATTAAAGAGTTAGACAGTTCAGGTTTCATTGATCGGTTATACAAGTCCACTGCAGTCGCGAAAGCAACATCGGCGCGAATGGAGCCAGGACCAGAAATGGCCAAAAAGACTCCTGTCGCAGAAGCCAAGGCAATCCCGACACAAGAGAAAATGAGACCGGTTGCCAAGCAAATCCCAGCTTCGACAGAAAAGACGGTAACTACTCCCGCGGTTGCTAAACCAACAAAGCCAGGAACGCAGGAGTACACGGTAAAGTTAGGCGATACTCTGGGTAAACTCGCTGAACGCTTTTACAACTCGACGTACAAATGGGACAAGATCTACGAGGCAAACAGAGATACTGTAAAAAACCCGCACTACATCTATGTCGGGCAAAAACTGATCATTCCACTCGATGACCAACCCGGGTGATAGTCTGCGCGTGCGAAGCCCGAGCCGCGGACCATCGGGGGCGAAGCACTTTCTTGACTGTGAAATCATTCTTATCCTGGCTTGAAAGACTTAGAGCAATGATGATAACGTCAGTCGCAATCTAAAGTAAGGTTGTTCAAGCTTCAGAGTAAAAACAGGCCACAGACCCGCGAGCAAACCTCTTTTAAGGAGCGCGTAATGAAGACATCTTTAAGAATTAAGACAGGGCTCTTAATCTGGTCGTTCTTATTTTGTTCTGCGTTCATCGTAGCCTCGCCGTTCAAATCCGTCGCTGCAGACAAAGCGGCTCCCCTCCAAAGAATCATGGTGGCCTATAGCTCAATTTCCGGCAACAATGCGCCTCTCTGGGTCACTCAAGAGAAGGGGTTTTTCAAAAAGTATGGGTTGGACGTCCAGGCAGTCCTCATTGAGTCAGGAAGTACATCCGCACAATCGTTGATCGCTGGCGACGTTACTTTCGCCCATATGGCAGGCGCTGCGATCATGCAAAGTAATTTGCGAGGCGCCGATGCCGTGATGATCGCCGGAGTGATTAACACCCTCACATTCCAGTTGTATACCGATAAGAGTATAAGCCGCCCTGACCACTTCAGGGGTAAAACTGTGGGGGTCACACGCTTCGGATCCTCGACTGATTTTGCCATGCGCTACGCATTGGAAAAATATGGTCTGGACCCAAATAAGGACGTGACCATTCTCCAATTGGGCAATGTTCCGGCCCTACTGTCAGCCTTGGAAGCGGGGAAGATTCAGGGGGCAATGCTTTCGGCCCCGACCACCCTCAGAGCCAAGAAATTGGGCTATCCAATGTTAGCCGACCTCCAGATGCTGGGCCTTGAATATCAGCATACAGGCATAGCAACGACTAGATCATTGATCAAATCGAGGCCGGAGCTCGTGCGTGATTTTATGCGGGCCTATGTCGAAGGAATTCACTACGCCAAAACTCACCGCGGTGAGACGTTAGAGATCCTCGCAAAATATCTCCGGACCGATGATAAAGAGATATTGGATGACACCTACGAATCAATCGCTGTCAATCTAGTTCCCGAAAAACCTTACCCAACCCTTAAAGGCATTCAGATAATCTTGCGCGAGCTAGGGATCAAAGACCCAAATGCGCGGTCAGCGAAGCCTGAGCAATTTGTCGATCTAACTTTCATAAAGGAGTTGGATGGTTCCGGATTCATTGATCGGTTGTACAAGTCCCCCGCCGTCGCAAAAGCGGCACCGTCCCGTCCGGAACCCACGACGGAAATAACCAAAGACAAAGCCGGTCCGGTGGAAGCAAAGGCCAAGGCCGTCGCAGCAGAAGAAAAATCAAAGTCAATGCCCAAGCAAAGCGCCGCCGCTGAAAAAGCAGTCCCGACTTCCGTTACCGCTAGAACGACAAGGGGTACAGCACAGGAATACACGGTAAAAGCAGGAGATACGCTGAGCAAACTGTCTGAACGATTCTACAACTCGATATCAAAATGGGAAAAGATCTACGAGGCAAACAGAGATACTGTTAAGAATCCGCACTATATCTACATCGGGCAGAAACTAATGATTCCTACCGACGACCAGCCCAGTTAGGCTTCCTCATAATAAGGCACGAAAAAGAAAGAGCCGGTTACCAGCCGGCTCTTTCTTTTTCTGGTTCTTTAGCGATAGTTAACCTGTCAACACCTTAAG
>Ga0209819_10000302_pt1 | contig 13896 bp, 14 predicted proteins | sample PPLLak2March2015_FD_187248 | JGI IMG/M metagenome (GOLD analysis project Ga0209819, IMG submission 187248) | Freshwater sediment microbial communities from Prairie Pothole Lake near Jamestown, North Dakota, USA - PPLs Lake P7 Core (1) Depth... | ecosystem: Environmental > Aquatic > Freshwater >... | reverse complement strand
CGATGATCCGACCCCGGGTGAGCACGCACTTGACCTTTCCGGTGACCTCGAGGCCCTCGTAGGCCGAGTAGTCGACCCGCATGTGCTGGTTGTCGACGGAGATGACATGCTTCTCGTTGGGATCGAAGATCACGATGTCTGCGTCGGACCCCACGGCGATCGTCCCCTTCTGCGGGTACAAACCGAACATCTTGGCCGGGGTCGTCGCGGTGATCTCCACGAACCGGTTGACACCAATTCGTCCCTTGGTGACGCCACCATCGAAGAGCACCTCCATGCGGGGCTCGACGCCAGGCATGCCGTTGGGGATCTTGGAGAAGTCTTCTTCGCCGAGTCGCTTCTGCCGCCCCAATTCTGGATGATCGTTGAAGCAGAACGGGCAGTGGTCGGTGGAGACCACCTGGAGATCGTTGGTCCGCAGTCCTTGCCATAAGGCGTCCTGGTGACCCGCGGCCCGGTCTCGCATCGGGGGTGAACAGACGTACTTGGCTCCCTCGAACCCGTTTCCCAGATTGTCGAGATCGAAGAAGAGGTATTGGGGGCAGGTCTCGGCGAACACGTTGAGACCGCGGTCCCGCGCCTGGATGACCTCGTTCACCGCCTCTTTGGCCGACGTGTGGACGATGTAGAGCGGAGCCCCGGTGAGCTCAGCGAGAACGATGGCGCGATGAGCCGCCTCTCCCTCGAGCAGGGCTTTGCGCACGAGCCCGTGGTGAAGGGGTTCGGTCTGGCCTCGTTTCAACGCCTGCTCGACGTAGACGTCGATGGCGATCCCATTCTCGGCATGCATGCAGATGGTTGACCCGTTCTCCGCCGCCTTCTGCATGGCGAGGAGGATCTCGCCATCGTCGGAGTAGAAGACCCCGGGGTAGGCCATGAACAGCTTGAACGAGGTCACACCCTCGTCCACCAGCACGTCCATCTCTTTGAGAGTCTGCTCGTTGATGTCGCCGGTGATCATGTGGAGGCCGTAGTCGATGGCCACGTTGCCGTCGGCCTTCTCCCGCCAGGACTCGTAACCCTCCATGGCCGAGCCGCCCTTGGTCTGGACGGCGAAGTCGATGATTGTGGTCGTACCGCCCCAGGCCGCGGCTCGGGTCCCGGTCTCGAAATTGTCTGAGGCGAAGGTCCCGCCGAAGGGAAGCTCCATGTGCGTGTGGACGTCGATCCCCCCCGGGAGCACGTATTTGCCCGAGGCATCGACCACCCTCTCGGCGCCCGACCCCCAGTCGTGTGAGCCTGGCGCGGCCAGGGCGACGACCTTCTCTCCGTCGACCAGGACATCAGCGTCCATCGTCTCGGTCGCGGTGACGACCGTCCCTCCCTTGATAACGGTCCGTCCCATCACCCCTCCTCTATGGTGCTACCAGGTCTCCATACGCATCCGGGCGCCGGTCCCGATAGAAAGCCCACTGCTGACGAACCTCTTCGATCATGTCGAGGTCCAAGTCGCGGATCACCAGCTCCTCCTCGGTGTCCGAAGCCGACTCGCCGATGATCTGACCCCTCGGGTCGACAAAGTATGAGGAGCCGTAGAAGTCGTTGTCACCGAACGGCTCCTGCCCGACCCGGTTGATGGCGCCGACGAAGTACTCATTGGCGACGGCAGAGGCCGGCTGCTCCAGATTCCACAGGTACATCGACAGCCCGCGGCTGGTGGCAGAAGGGTTGAAAACGATCTTCGCCCCGTTCAAGCCGAGGGCGCGCCATCCCTCCGGGAAATGCCGGTCGTAACAGATGTAGACGCCGATGCGGCCGACTGCGGTGTCGAAGACCGGATAGCCGGTGTTGCCCGGGCGGAAGTAGAACTTCTCGAAGAAGCCCTTCACGTGGGGGATGTGGGTCTTGCGGTACTTGCCCAGATATGTCCCGTCGGCGTCGATGACGGCCGCCGTGTTGTAGTAGAAGCCCTCCTGCTCCAACTCGAAGATGGGCACCACCAGGACCATCCCGGTCTCCTTGGCGAGGTCCTGCATGAGCTGGGTGGTGGGCCCGTCCGGGATCGGCTCGGCGTACTCGAAGTGCTCATTCTCCTGGACCTGACAGAAGTACGGGCCGTAGAAGAGCTCCTGAAAACACATGACCTTCGCGCCTTGCTTCGCCGCCTCGCGGGCGTAGTCGGCGTTCTTCTTGATCATCGTGTCCTTGTCGCCGGTCCACTCGGTCTGGACGATGGCGGCCCTGACGATGTTGGGCATGGATGAAACCTCCTTGGGAGACAAACTTAGTTAGGTCATGGGTTGCAGGTCATAGGTGGTAGGCCAGGGGCACCTACCACCTACCACTTACGACCTACCACAACGGGGAAAGCTCAGCTTCCCCCTTCTTGCAGCTCGATCTCACGTCTCTCGAAGCTCGAGCCGGAGACGTCGGCATCGCCGAGAGCATCGACCGCGGCCTGGGCCAGATCGGTCCGGAACACGTCGTCGGGGATCTCCACGCCTTGGAGCTCGACGACCTGCTCGTTGGCGATGGAGATGGTCTGATCCCAGAGCTCCTCGTTCATGACCCCGATTCCGTTGGTGGCGGGGAAGATGAGGCCGAGGATCTCGTTGAGCTGCCACTCCTGATGACTCTGGCCCAGTGTCGAGCCGTTGTTCAGCACCACGTCAACACATTCGTCGAAGGCGTCCAGACAGTGGATCCAACCCTGGAACGTAGCGGTCAGGAACCTGGTGGCGATGTCCTCGTTGCCCTCTTCGGCGATCCAGTCGGAGGTGACCCAGAGACCGTCCTGGAGCATCGCAGTAGCGACATCCGGATCGTTGTAGTCGATGATGCTGAGGTCGTCCCGGGTGTACAGCTCGCCGGTGTCGGGATTGACCGCCTCCAGGACCTGGGCGTACTCGTTGTAGATCATGGCCTCGGCGGCATCGATCTCGTCGTTGAGAAGCGCATTCATGGTGAAGTCCTGCGCCACCAGCTCGCCGACCGTCACGTCGAACTTCTCGATGGCGGCAAGCACCTCGTATTCGTTGCCGAAGCCCCAGTTGCCCACCTTCTTACCCTCCCAGTCCGCCGGGGTCTCGATACCCGAGTCGGCCCAAGAGACCTGGAGGGTGCCTGACCGCTCGATCACCTGGGCGATGTTGATGATGTCGGCGCCGCCCTCACGGGAGACGAGGGCCTTGGGAACCCAGGCGATGCCGAACTCGGCGCCACCGGTAGCCAGGACTTGCTGCGGGACGATCTCCACTGCTCCCTCGAGGATCTCGACCTCGAGGCACTGCGCCTCGTAGAAGCCGTTGTCCAGTGCGACGTAATAGCCGGCGAATTGCGACTGCGCGAACCATTGCAGCTGGAGACGCACCGGGTCTGGCTCAGTGCATTCCTCGGCGGGTACCGTGGTCCCGTCCCCCTCGCCGCCGGGCACCGTGGTCCCGCCTCCCTCGCCCCCTTCACCACATGCGGCCAGCACGATCGCCAGCACGGACAGCCACATAACGTGACGTCGCCATCTGCTCGTGTTCATCGAATTTCCTCCATCTCTGATGCCTGCGCACGTTATCCGCCCGGGCCACGCCTCGCGCCGAGCAATCGGTTGCTAGTCGTTGGTGCGAAAAGAGACATGCCAGGGCATCAGCCACCGCTCTGCCGCCAGGATCAGCAGATAGAAGACCACACCCAAGATCGAAGCCACGAGGATCGCCGCCCATGCGTCCGGGAACTGGAAGAGCTGGGCGCGGTTGACGATGTATTGGCCCAGCACATCCTGGGGGCCGCCGAAATACTCGGAGATGATGGCAGCGATCAGCGACAGGACGCTGGCCACCTTGAGCGAGGAGAAGAAATAGGGCAGGGCCCTCGGAATGCGGATCCTCCGTGTCACCTCCGACGGGCTCGCCGCCAGCGATCGCATCAGCTCGAGCTCGGCGGGGTCGACTTCGAGCAGCCCTCGTGTGGTGTTGATCATCACCGGAAAGTAGACCACCACCGCCACGACGGCCATCTTGGAGAAGGGGTTGGTCAGCCCAAACCAGTTGTTGAAGATCGGAGCCAGTGCCGCGATCGGTGTGGCGTTGAGCACGATGGCAAGAGGGAGCACACCTTGGCGGAATCCGACCCAGTGGGCCGCAGCCAGAGAGGTGAGAACGGCCAGGCTGGTGCCGATGACAAACCCCCCGGCCGCCTCGAACAGGGTCCTCATCCCGGCACCCCAGATCACGCCCAAAGTCTCGGAGAAGCTGTTCAGGATCTCGCTTGGCTTGGAGAGGACGAATGACTCCACTCCAAAGAGCCTCGTGAGGCCTTCCCAGACGAGGAGCACGGCAACAAAGGCGAAGACGGCCGGTAGATAGCGTCTAACCAGCCGTGCCGGAGACGACCGCCGGCCGCTTGCCGGGACATCGCCTTCGAATGAGGCGAATACATCGGTGATCGATGTCTCCTGGATCTGGTCGTCACGCTCGGTCACGATTCTCTGCTCCCCGATTCGCCATGGCGCAGAGCTTCCCTCACCTCGATCACCAGCTCGAAGTATCTCGGGGCCTCGCGGGTGTCCAGGTCACGCTTTGGGGGGAGGTCGACCACGATCTCGTCGCTGATCTGGCCCGGTCGGGCTGACATCACCACGACCCTCGTCGAGAGGAACACCGCCTCGGGGATGGAGTGGGTGACGAAGACGACGCTGGTCCCGGTCTCCCCCCACACCCGGAGCACCTCCTGCTGCATCGCTTCCCGGGTCATTTCGTCGAGGGCGCCGAAGGGCTCATCCATCAGGAGCAGAGCCGGCCGGAAGGCCAGCGCCCTTGCGATCGCCACTCTTTGCTGCATACCCCCCGATAGTTGCCAGGGGTGGTGGTCGGCGAATCCCCCAAGCTGGACCAGGTCGAGCATCTCCCGGGCCCGGGTCGGCCGCTCGGCGTCGGGGAATCCCATGATCTCGAGGGGCAGCTCGACGTTCTTTTGGACGCTGCGCCAATCGAGCAATGTCGCCGACTGAAAGACGATGCCGTAGTCACGATCGAGACGGGCCTGTCCCGGCTCTTTCCCGTTGACCACGAGAGTCCCGCTGGTGGGGCTGACCAGGTCGCCGATCAGCCGGAGGAGGGTGGACTTGCCACATCCCGACGGCCCGATCAGGGAGACGAAGTCTCCCCCGGCGATCTCGAGATCGATGCCTCGAAGTGCCTCGGTTTCAGCGTCACCGGTGCCGAAGACCTTGCCAATGCCCCTTGCCTCTACCACCGGCGCGCTCACCCGGCCAACCTCCGATTGGCACCGATCCAACGATGCTCCAGGGCGGTGATGAGACCGACGAAGGCGATGCCGGCCAGCCCGGCGATCAACACCGCGGCAAACAGCTTCTCCGGGGCCGCAGTGAACTGTTGGGAGAATTGGAGCAGGTCGCGCCCCAGTCCCCCACGCAGCCCGGCGGGGAGCTCACCGACGATGGCACCGATCACACTGGCGGCCGCCGAGACCTTGAGGGCGGTGAAAATGTATGGCATCGCCGCCGGGACCTGGAGCTTCCACAAGACCTCGCGGGGAGTGCTGGCATATGACCTCATCAGCTCCATGGAGGTCGGGTGCGGCGAGCGCAAACCACGAAGGGTGTTGATCGCCACCGGGAAGAAGGTGAGATAGGCGGCGATGAGCGAGACGCTCAACCATTGAGGCAGGTTTGCGCGTCCACCCCACACCACCACCATCGGGGCGATGGCGATGATGGGAACGGTCTGGGAGGCCACGACGTAGGGCATGAAGGCTCGCTCCGCCATGGTCGACCTGACGAACAGCACGCCGAGCCCAAATCCCACAGCACCGCCAATCAGGAACCCGACAAACGCCTCACGCAGCGTCATCAGGGCAGCCCTGAGCTCGACAAGGATGAACGGTGGGCCGTTTCGTTGTGCCGGCTGGAAGAGCGTCAGGAAGATGTCCCAGGTGTGGGGCATGGTGCGGTCGTCGGGCCGGACCGGGTTCTCCCAACCCATCGCGGTCCAGATCAGCTTGTAGCCCTCCCAGAGCAGAACGAAAACAACCGCGACCGCGAGGATCGAGAATCCGGCTCGGGCAACCCGTCGATTCGCTCCTCCCATGGCGGCGAGACTCTAACGACGGGCCGACTCGACCGACCGATCAGTGTCCCACCGAGCGTGGCTCGTCGTTCGGGTCGGGAAGCCCGGTACGCGGGACCTCGGCAACACGGGTGCGATCGAGCCGGTTCGCCGTTGGGACGAACAAGAGGGCGAAGACGGCCAAGGCGAGGCCGGCGTAGATGAGGGTTCGTTGAACGCCAAAGATCCCCGCCAGGACCGGGGCGATGGCAAGCGGCAGCAGATGGCCCACCTCGGAATGGACCTGGGTGACCCCGGTGATCCTTCCCATCAGGGATTCGGGGCTGTTGAGCTGGATGAGGGTGCGCAGCAGGGGCGCCATGACCCCGATGATCAGGCCCCAGAACACACCAGCCACCACCACCACCCGAAGCTGATCTGTCCCGACGTAGGCGAGCACCCCAACGGAGTTGAGGGCAACGATCAGGACCAGCGAGCGGGCGGTGCGGTATCTCGCTGGGAGACGGGATGCGATCCAGGTACCAGCCACCAGACCGAGACCGAAAATGGAGTTGACCCAGCCCAACGTCGCCGGCTCTACCTCGAGGATGTCGCGGTAGAAAAGTGGCTCCAGCGCGCTGAACGTGCCGAACAGGACCCATATCGAAGAACCGATCAAGATGTAGAAGCGCAGCCGATGGTGGCTGTACGCGTAGGTAAAGCCTTCGCGTAGCTCACGCAGACCCTCTTTCTCTTTCTCCTCTCGGGCCATTTTTCGCACCGAGACGGGGATCACTATCAGTGCCGCTATGGCCGAGGTGATCGCGTCGAGGACAAAGATGCCATCGAGCCCAACGGTGCTGGCGATGATCGCACCGAGAGCCGGCCCCAGCACGAAAGCGGCCCACGCCGCACCCTCGATATACCCGTTGATACGGGCGAGGCGATCGGGATCGTCGGTCAGGAAGGGCCCAAAGGAGGAGATGGCGGTGAATACGGGGGTACCGACGAGACCGAGCATGAACGTCGCAACCACCAATGCAGGAAGGGTGTCGGCGAAGACCATCCCCAACGCCACCGGGATGAACACGATCTCGGCAGCAATGAGGACACGGCGTGGGTCGAATCGATCGACCAGGACCCCGGCCACCGCCGAGCCGATCAGGGAGGCGACGCCGAGCGCAGCCATGACGGCGGCCACGCCCGCAGCCGTGGCGTCCAACTCGAACGCCGCCTTGCCCCAGATGCCGACGAAGAAGGCCGCTTCTCCCCCGCTGCGGGAGATGAAACGAGCCAGGACAACCCGTCGGACATCACGATCTGCCCACATGACGTTTGACGGTACCTGGGGCCTGACTCGCCTTTCCCTAGATTTTCACCGAGATGGACGCGTTCATGACCGGCGTGGCGGCCGGATACGGAATCGCCATCCCGGTCGGGGCAATCGCCATTCTCATCATGGACGTCGGGATCAGACGCGGGTTTGTCCCTGCGATGTCCGCTGGAGCCGGGGCGGCCACGGCGGACCTCCTCTATGCGTCGCTGGCCGTGGTCGGAGGCGCGACCCTCGCCTCGACGGTGCAAGCGATCGGAGACCCGCTGCAAGTCGTCAGCGGCCTCGTCCTCCTGGTCATCGCCGTGATCGGCCTGGTACGGACCCGGCAGCCGGTCGATACCGGAGCCATGGAGCCCCGCGTCGGAGATCTTGCCCGGACCTATGGGCGCTTTGTGGGTCTCACAGTCATCAATCCGACCACCGTGGTCTACTTCGCCGCCGTGGTGATCGGACTGGGGGTTGCCAGGGGGATGACAGCGGCCGACGGCGCTTTGTTCGTCACCGGCGCTTTCCTCGCCAGTTTCTCCTGGCAGACGTTGATCGCCGCCGTGGGTGCGTTCGCAGGTCACCGGCTCTCGGCGCGATCTCGAAGAGTGGTGACAATTGTCGGAAACCTGCTGATCCTCGCCTTGGGCATCGTGATCTTGCTGGATTGAGACACCCCTAGCGTGGCCGCTGTGCACACCATCTCCAACGACGAACGACGAGCGCGCCTGGCGATCAGGCACCGGCTCGTATCCCCGGCCGAGGGTGTCGTCGAGGCCGCCGATTCGATGACCTGCCTCCACTCGTCGGACCCCGTCACGGTGTACCTGTCTGCCCGGGCCCGGGTGCAGGGGTTCAAGCAAGGCGACCTGGAGCACGCCCTCTATGAGGAGAAGTCGCTGGCGCGGATCCATGCCATGCGACGCACCCTGTTCGTAGTACCGGTTGAGATGGTCTCAATGCTCCATCACTCCTCGACAGTGGCCTTGATCGGCCCGGAGCGGAAACGACTGGCGGGGTGGCTGGAGAGTTCCGGCATCGCCAAAGACGGAGCGACGTGGATCGAAACCGTCTCCAAGAAGACACTGGCGGCGCTGCGGAGACGGGGCGAGGCAGTGGCCGGCGAGCTCAGCAAGGACGTCCCCGAGCTGAACGAGAAGATCACCTTCTACAAGGCCGATGGCTCGGTTCAGAACACCGTGGGTATGACGACTCGAATTCTCTTTCTCCTCGCCACCGAAGGAAAGGTGATACGGGTCCGACCGAAAGGGACGTGGGTCAGCAGCATGTACCGCTGGGCACCGATGGATGAGTGGCTGGGTGGGCCGATTCCTGAGATCTCGAAAGCCGAGGCACAGGTTGGAGTCCTACGGAAGTGGCTGAGAACATTTGGCCCCGGGACAGAGCTCGACATGAAATGGTGGACGGGATGGCCGGTTACCCAGGTACGTGCGGCCTTGGCGACGATCGGCGCTGTCGAGGTCGACTTGAAGCCGGGTACGGGATATGTCCTACCCGATGACCTGGATCGGGTGCCACCGGTCGACCCGTGGGTTGCGCTGCTCCCGGCACTCGATCCCACCACGATGGGTTGGAAGGAACGGGAGTGGTACCTGGGACCTCACGCCCCCCGACTGTTCGACAGCAACGGGAACGCCGGGCAGACGATTTGGGTGGATGGGAAGATCGTCGGTGCCTGGGGACAACGGGTGTCCGGTGAGGTGGTGTGGGAGCTCCTCGAGGACATCGGCCGCGAGAGCCTCGACGAGGTCAAGCGTCAGGCGGGGGAGGTGGAGACCTGGCTCAGCGACAAGAGAGTCATCGCCCGCTTCGCTTCCCCCCTGGACCGTGAGCTATCGGCTCGCTGACTTCGCTCTCCGTGTTACCTAGGGTGATGGGCCATGAGACGCGGGCTGCCGATCCGTGGCGCTGCTCTCCTGGTCATCTGCGTCATGTCGGCTTGCGGGGGTGATGCTGGGTCGTCCGTCCTCTCCGCAGAGCCGCTCCGGGACACGACCGTCCCCTCCGAAGACGCGGTGACTGAGACCCAGACCTCAGTCGTGATCACGGTGACGGGTCTCTCCTTTCCTGCCGAGGTGAGGGTGCCATCGGGCAAGTCGGTGACCTGGGTCAACCAGTCGAGCGCGCCCCACGAGGTCCAGATGGAGACCTTCGATGGCGCCCCTGCAGACGAGGAACCGGTGCGGCTGGGCACCGACGAGGAAGGTGGACTCACTCTCGAGCCAGGCACCTGGACCTACTTCTGCACCATCCACCCGTCTATGACCGGCTCGTTGGTGGTCGAAGCATGACCTCCCTCCACGCCCGCATCCGGGACGATCTGGCTGAGGCGATGAGGGCTCGCGACATGGCGAAGGTGAAGGTCCTCCGTACCACGATGTCGGCCATCCAGAACGCAGAGGCAGTCGAAGGTGTCGCCTCCGTCGAGGGCGTCGTCGGTTACAGCGACGTACAGCGCCGGTCGTTGAGCGATGATGACGTCATCGAGATCATCATTCGCGAGATCGAAGAGTTCGAGGGATCCGTTGCGGAATACCGGCAGATCGGCCAGACGGAGAGGGCGGAGGGGCTGCAGAGGGAACTCGAGGTGTTGCGGAGCTACCTCACCTCTGACTGACCGGTGTTGAAACCGGCAGAGGCTGTTTGAACCGGCCTTCCGGAATCGGCGTTCCCGTCCGCACCAGCGCCAGCTGCCACGACGGGGATGCACCGAGGGCCCAGCGCAACCCGGCCACGACGCCCTTTCCCATCCTCACCGCCCCAGGTGTCTTGGTCAATCCGAGCACGTCCCGCAAACGACCGGGAAGGGTGGCGACCGCCGCCTCCATCAGGAGTTTGTAGCCGATCATCAGACCGGGCTCCAGGGGTGGATCGGTGAGGAAGTCCACCGCATCTTCCATTTCGGGTGAGGGCGCCACCCCCGGATGCCGCTCGATCCATCGGGACAGCTCGGCGGCAGTCGTCGGCATCGGGTCGGCGCCGAGCAGGGCGCCAACGCGTGTTTGCTCCAGGACGAACAGGTCAGCATTCTCCGGGCTCAGCCGTTCGGCCCCGAAGGTCTGATTGGCTACGAGGAATGAATCCGTGAGAGCGTTGTGGACCCAGGCCGAGAAACCCGGGTCGTCGGCGTCATAGTCGATGCCACGGCTGGAGGTTCCCGACACCACCCGATGGATGCGGCGCACCTGGGTCACCGCCTGCTCGACCTCGGGCATGGCGCCAAAGGTGGTGGCCGTCACGTAGGCGGAGGTGCGTGACAGCCGGCCGAGCGGATCCTCCCGATAGCGTGAGTGGTCGCCCACACCGGCTACGACCTCGGGATGGGCCGCCTGAATCAGCAGAGCACGGACCCCGCCGACGAAGGAGGCGGCATCGCCGATTACACGCCAGGACACCGATTCGGGTCCGAACAGCCCCGGATCGCCGCGATAGAAGAGACTGCGGGCCAGCGGGTAGGGGGCGTGGCGGAAGGGTGCGGTTGCCGAGGAAACGACGCGCGATCGCAGGTCCTCGAAGAGGCGCTCGATCGGCGCGCGAACGCGGTTATCGCTGGACGTCGCCCCCATGTTTCGCAGCCAGATCGACGGTAGAGGTCTGCTCGACGGTGACGAAAGCCTCGGGGTTCGCCTCGTGAATCAGATGAGTCACGGACCACACCTCTTTCCTCGGGACGACGCAGAAAGTGACCCTCACCTCTCCGGACCGACCGTCACCATTGAGCACCGTCGCACCGTAACCCTGTTCCCGCAGCAACGGGGCAACCGGGTCGGTGTGGACAGGCGCCACCACCCGGATGAGAGATTGGCCCAGGGCGAGCCACTCCTCGACCATCGAGCCGGCGTAGGTGCCTGCGGCGAAGCCGAGAGCGAACGCGATCATCCTTGCCGGGTCGTCGAGACCGGCCAGGACCCTGGAGATGGCGATGACCCAGACAAGGGCTTCGAAGAATCCGAGCAGGGCGGCCGGTCCTCGCCGGCCTCGGCTGATCAGGACGATGCGCACCGTTGCCATGCCCACGTCGAGTAGGCGCAGCGTGAATATCAGGAACAGATCGAGAGCGAGCTGCACGCCCGCCACGGTAGAACGCGCCTAGGGGGCCGCCTGGGAGATCTCTCCCGGCTCGAGGACAATCACCTTGCCACTGGTCTCGTCGAGGACGACTCCGACTTGATCCCGGAGGATCTCAGCCTTGCGCTCCTCCTCGATTCGGTGCTCGGCCGCGGGGCTGAGCAGCACCTCGAGCTCGGCCATCGCGTTGGACAAGGCAACACCCATCCCCATGCTGCGCTGCTTTGGCTTGGAGTCACGAGAGCCGGGCACGACGAGGACGATACCGACGGACTGTGGCCTAGCGGTCGAGGGCGGGCCGCCGCCGGTCGAACCCGGAGATGATCGAATAGGCGATGATCAGCCCGAGTAACACGATCCAGGCCCACGACGCCTCGATCACCTCCACTGCCAGGTTGAAGTCGGCCTGAAAATCGATCCCGTTGAGGGCGGAAACCGACCGCACGTCCCCATACAGGTCACCCTGGAAATTTGCTTGGAGCCCTCTGGCGGCAGCGCGGATCCCGCTCCCGCCAGGAGCGAAAACCTGGATCGAACCATCGCTGCCCGTCCCCTCGTCATCTGAGCCACCCCCATCGGACCCACCGTCCTGGCCCGGCCCACCGGGACCCGCGGCGATGACCGTGGTGGTCGTAGACGAGTCGGGCGCCGTGGAAGTCGTACTCCCGTCTCCACCACCCGGGACGGTCGTCGTGGTCGGCGTATCGCTTCCAGGCTCGGTAGTGGTGGTCGGGCCCGGTGAGCCCGAGCCGGGATTCGTCGTGGACGTCGTGGCATCGGGTCTCGAAGTGGTGGTGGTGCCGGGGGTCGTCGTGGTGGTGGGCTGGATAGTCGTCGTGGGTGCTGTCGTTGTGGTGGTCGGAGGGAGAGTGGTTGTCGTAGTGGTCGTTGGCTCGGCGAACGTCCCGAGGATCTCAACTGTGTCGACGAATACCTCGCTGCTGAGGAGGAGTCCTGAAAAGCGGAATCGAACCCGGAAGTTCGTGGAGCTGAAGTCACTCACATCGATGCTGGCGTGTTGGTTGATACCGGAGGAAAGTTGATACTCGGCGACATCGACCCAACCGCCACCACCGTTTACCTGCACCTCCAGGGTGGACGCGAGGAGCGACGGCGTGCTCCTGACATCGAAGCTGAGGGTTGCCTCCTCGAAAACGCTGGTATCGGCAGACCGCACTGCACCGATCGGCCCGAGCAGGGTGGTGAGAGCGCTCATCCGCATGCAGGTGCCCGAGCAGTTGCCCGACGACACCACTCGCACGTTGCCCTTCTTCTCGTCCCCGTCGTCCCCTATCTCGCTCCATGGCCCAGGCCAGGGCAGCGAGCCGTCGGAGCCGTGCCAGCTGATCGAGGTGAATTTGTCCTTGTAGTGCTCGGTCTCATTAGCCGAGGCGGTGACCGCCAGGCCCATCACAGCCATCGCCACGAGAGCTGCGGTCAGACGCCTCACGCCGACATGGCTCGGATCAGATGCGCCACGGTCGTGTCGTCGGGCTTCGGAGCCTCGATCGCGTCGGCGAGGAGGGGAAGTGACACGATGAAGTAGCTCTTCTGGGCGAAGCGCTGGTAGACGAGTTTTCCGCCGAGCAACTCCATCAGGCGCGAGGCCACCCCGAGACCCAGACCGAGCGTCCCCGTCATGAGGGTTGCTGCGCCATTGTGGATGAAGGTGTCGAAGAGCCTCTCCAACTGGTCATCGGGCACACCCTCGCCGTCGTCCCAGACTTCTATGTCGACCACGCCGTCTCCCGTCGACATTTCGACCCCGATATTGGGGCCGCCATGGCGGGCAGCGTTGGAGATGAGATTGATCAGAACGTGTCGGAGTCGGGCGGCGTCGGTAGACACGATGGCGTCCACCCCGGCCTTCTTGATCTTGAGACCCGCCCGTTCGAAGGGAAGGATGGCCGAGTCGACGACGTCGGTGACGTGCGTCGGGCTCAACTCGATTTGGACCCCGGTGCTCTCGAGCCGGGCCACAGCAAGGAGATCGTCGACCATGCGGGTCATTTCGGCCGCCTCGTTCGCGATTATCTGGGAGACCTCGACGGCGGTCGCCCGGTCTTCGGCTCCACCGTCTGTGAGGATCTCCGCGAATCCGTAGATCGAAGTCAGCGGGGTCCGCAGCTCATGGGAGAGGCCGGCGATGAATTCGTCTTTGGCCCGGCCGATCTCCCTCTCCTTCTCCAGTTCCAGATCGACCTTGAGACGGAGCTCACGCATCTGGCGGCGGGCCACAAAGCGGTAGATGAGCACAGCCGACGCGGGAATGGCCAGCATGAGGAAGAACTGGATGAACTCGGTGGTGCGACGGGAGCCGGCAGTGTTGGCGTCGATCTGCGCCTGAATCTCGGTCTGCTTGGTCTGGAGGGCGTCGACCAGGTCGACGTAGGCGCGCTCCCCATCGTTCATCAGCATCGCCTTGGATGCGGTGAAGTCGCCGTTGTCGAGGTGAGCCAGAGCCTCGTCCATCCGGGCCAGGAAATG
>Ga0209819_10000299_pt1 | contig 13947 bp, 10 predicted proteins | sample PPLLak2March2015_FD_187248 | JGI IMG/M metagenome (GOLD analysis project Ga0209819, IMG submission 187248) | Freshwater sediment microbial communities from Prairie Pothole Lake near Jamestown, North Dakota, USA - PPLs Lake P7 Core (1) Depth... | ecosystem: Environmental > Aquatic > Freshwater >... | reverse complement strand
CGAAGTCAATCAGCAGGTGGGGAGGCGGTGACAGGGTGACAAGGTGACAAGGTGATGCTGCAAAGGCGCCCCTGCAATCAACCTAGCGCTTGTCCCCTTCACCCTGTCACCCCCTCACCCCCGTTTGACTCCAGCGAAGCGATTTGGTGTGCTGGGTTTATGCCGGAGGCCCTTCTGCAGTGCTTGAGTGAAAGGGCAGTCGCCTCGGAAGCGTTACTCGTTTTCGAGGCCCCGCACTTGGGACCTGGAATTGCAGGTTCTTTCGAACAGATTCTCGGGATCCTTCTTGAGCGTTTGGGACCGAAGGGCACGCTGGTTGTCCCGACCTGCACTCCGAAAGAAGGATTGCCCAAAGACCCCTTCGATCCTGCGCTTTCTCCGTCTGAGGCGGGTTCATTCTCGGAGTTCTTTCGAAGGCAACCCGGCGTTCTACGGAGTCACAACCCGACCCATTCCGTAGCCGCCCTCGGTCCGTTGGCCGCGCATATCTGCGCGGGTCACCGGACGGCCGCTCCCCGTCCCGGTCCTTGGGGCGACGCTGCTTTTGGCATCGGCAGCCCTTGGGATTTTCTCTCGGAGCATGGCGCGGCATGGTTGCTTGTTGGCGCCGATTGGTCCGCGAGTTTCTTTATCGACTACCTCCGCACGCTTTACCACCACCAGGAACTCCGCTGGACGAAGCAGACCGCTTTCCCGGAATTCGACCCGACCCTGCTGGGCCGGGACCTGCAAAACCGGCGTATCGCCAAAACCTGGCCCTCATGCCCGGGTCTACTGCTTTCGTTCGATACTCGGGAAGCGGTGCAAACGGGATTGAATCTTCTGGAGACAACCGTCCACAAGCTTGCGCCGTCCCGCCAGTTTAAGCGCTGGCTGGCAATTCGGGATCGAGTGAAGAAAGAAGGTTATTTGCGGGCGGGAGCAGCCAAGGCCGTCATCACTCCCCCAATCCCGTCGAGCCGCTGGGATGGGAAACCGCTCACAGGGATCTACCGCGATTTGCACGTGCGCTCCCTTTTTCTCTCCGATGGAAAGACTTCCCTGGCCGTCGCGCTCTTTGACTTGCTTGGCGTTTCCCGTTCGATTGCCGACCGCATTCGCCGAGCGGTTGCCGCCTCTCTGCGTCTGCCGCCCGAGCAAGTCATGATCGCATGCACGCACGCTCACAGCACGCCCGACACTGTCGGTTCCGGGTTTGAGAATCCCGACTATCTTTCGAGCCTGGTCCGGACTGCGTCGGACACTATCGAACGGGCAGCAAGGAACACTCGATCATCTCGGCTCGGGTGGCGAAAGACCCGGGTCCGGGACATCGCACGATCGAGGCGAGTGAAGCTCAAGACGGGCAGGGTCTTTACGGTTCGTTACAGCGTCCCTTCAACCTGGCGCGTCTCGGCCGACGCGATCTCAGACCGGGGAGACATCGATCCGGACCTGACGGTCATACGGATCGAGGACCTCGACGGTGGGTTAATCGCAGGTCTATCCAATTTCGGCTGCCATCCAAGCATTGCGCTGGCCAGCGAGCAGGTTTCCGGAGACTGGTCGGGGGAAGCCATGCAGGCAGTCGAAGAGGTCTTCGGCGAAGAGACGGTTTTTCTAGCCACTAACGGCACGGGCGGGGATGTGGACCCGACGGGTGAGATCGACCCCTGGGGGCCGCGCGACCAGGCAGCAGCCGCGCGAGTCGGACGGATCTTCGCCTCGCAGGTGCTCGAACTACTGGAACGGGTCGAGGTCCAAGACGTGACCGCGTTGGCAGCGGCAAGGCGGCTCGTGGAGTTGCCGGTCAGAGAGGACTGGCTGTCGCTCGTAGAAAAGGAGCAGGCCCGGATGTGCCAGGAATTCGCCGGACAGTGGGAATTGAGCGACAGCATCAAGGAAACCGTTGTCAGGCGCCGAATCGAAACCGAGGTCCAGGCGCTCCGGCTTGGCAAACTTGCATTGATTGGCCTGCCGGGCGAAGTGCTGGTGGAGATGGGGCAGAAGATCAAGGCGGGTAATCGGCACACCGCAATCATCGAGCTGGCCAATGACGACATCGGGTATATCCCCACTCATCAGGCTTCGGCTGAAGGCGGATACGAGGTTGGAAGGCATCTCTGGGGAAGAGCGACGCCGGCCGCGGAGGAGATCCTGGTCGCTGCTGCCCGTAACCTCATCCAGGAGCTCTTCGGCTCATGAAAGAGCCGGAAGTTCCCTCTCCAGTCACTGATTTCTGGTCCGATCAACCGGCCGCGGAGCTTTACCGTCGTACCTGGTGGATCGTCGCCCTGTTGTTTCTTGCGACGGTGCTCAACTATCTGGACCGGCAAGTCCTTGCCCTCACCGCCGAGCAGGTGATCGCTGAATTCCAGCTAAGCAAGGAAGACTTTGGCCGTGTGATTTCCGCGTTTCGCTATGCTTACGCGGTTTTCCAGATTTTGGGAGGCTGGCTCGTCGACGCCCGGGGGCCGGTGGGAGTCTTTCCGGCAGCCGTCGGCATCTGGTCGCTGGCCGGGATCCTGACAGCGCTGGCGAGTTCGATCCGTTCGCTTTCAATGCTGCGAGCGATGCTGGGGATCGGGGAATCGTTTAACTGGCCGTGCGCGCTAAAAGTCACCCAAAGGCTTCTGCCGCCCAGAGACCGGGCATTAGCTAACGGGATTTTCAACAGCGGCGCAGCAGCCGGCGCGATCATCGCTCCGCTGATTGTCACGATAGTGACCCTCCATTTTGGATGGCGCTCCGCGTTCGTCGTCACCGGAATGCTGGGCGTGCTCTGGATATTGGCGTGGTTCTGGCTGATTCCTCCGTTTCGTCCCCAGCTGGGCGGCAGCCGGATGTCTGCAGGACTTGTGCTCCATGTCCTGAGTCGAATACTTCGCAAGCGCAGCTTCTGGCTGTTGTCCGTCTCTGCCGTGATTGTCAACAGCGTCAGCTACTTCCTCGCTGACTGGATCCCTCTGTATCTCAAGACCGAGCGGGGATTCAGCTTCTCGGTTGGGAATGCACTGTCGGTCGTCGTTTATGCGAGCCTCGAGTTGGGGAACATCCTCGTAGGGCTTTTTGTCCGAAAGCTGGTAGCCGGAGGAACGACCGTCACCCGTGCTCGCAAACTGGCCCTGCTGATCAGCTGTCTTCTGATGTCCTTCGCGGCCGCCGCAGGACTGACGCCCAATCGGTTTATGGCGGTGGGTTTCCTGATGCTGACCGCCCTGGGCGTCGCTGGGTTTCTTGTCATCTACCTGACGCTCGTCCAGGACGTCGAGCCGGAGTACGTCGGGGCAACGGCCGGACTGCTGGGCGGCATTGGGAATCTGGCCTACGGATCGCTGAGTCCGTACATCGGCCGCCTGGCCGATCTCCAGGAGACCACACTGACTTTCGTCCTCGTCAGCCTGCTCCCCTGGCTCGCTTTCGGCGCGATCTTCTTTGCGGTGGGTCGAGAAAGCCGATAAACCAAGTCGGGCCGGGCCTTTGCCTCTGGTAGTCGAACTGTGCAGGAAATAGACTGAAAGAAACCTGTCTTTCGTCGCCTGGGTTTCCGCACCCGAGTTGCGCAAGAAGGGCGGGGAGTGAGGGGCCTCGTCCCCAGACGTTCCGGGGAACGCAGCAGCAGTCTTTTTGGAGTGCGGTGGCAACGAGAAGCCGACGCTTTATCAGGCTTCGAGGCGACACCGCTTTGGTATGTGCAACATCATTGCGTGCTTGAGAACAATCACGCACCTACCAAAGCGGTGTCGCCTCGAAGCCTGATAAAGCGTCGGCTTCTCGTTGCCACCGCACTCCAAAAAAGCGTTCGGCTTTTTCAACACCCCTCACTGCCCTCGTGGCTCTGCAAAACAGAAGCGTCCGCGTGGTTTCAGAAGATTATTCATCCCGTTTGAGCTATCTTTTGATAGATATCATGCGCGCAAATGTCACTCTACTCGCTCTCCTTTTCCTCACGGTTCCGGTCCTGGCGCAAAAGCAGCAGAACCAAGCGGACGATGCCTCAACAACCAGCTTTCTCTCGCACGTGACGATTCCGAAGGGATCGAGCGGGGAAGACGTAGTTTGTATCTTGTGCTCCGCCGAGGTGCAAGGCCGGTTGACAGGGGACCTGGTGCTGATCGGGGGCAATGCTGAGATTACGGGTTCCGTAGACGGCGACGTGGTGGTGGTTGGGGGCTGGATCCTGACCCGGGGAGACATTGGCGGAGAGGCCTTCGCGCTGGGCGGCAGCATCACGCGTGAAGCAGGTGCCCAGATAAAGGGTGAGTCCGAGTCGTTTCCCTGGTTTCACCTGCCTGGACAAAGAAGCTTTCACGCAGCGGGGGTCTTGTGCCTGATAGGTTTCCTGCTCCTGCTTGTCTTTTTCGCCGGCCTGCTTTGGAAGCGGGAACGGTCGGAGCGGCTCGCCGATCGGCTCACTCGCAGGTGGTGGCTGGCACTGCTTGTTGGTGTCGCAGTCTGGTTCGGGTACTTTGAATACCTGGACGAGATTGAGACTGGCTCGGAGGTACTCGGAATCCTTCTTTTGATTCTGGTACTGGTCCTGTTGATAGCCACGTGGTTCGGGTTCTACGGAATGGCTTGGGCAGTCGGACGCCGGGTCTCTCAGGCCGTGGGGTGGAAGACCAGGCTCGCCGGCGCATTAATTCTTGCGGTCGCGCTGCTGGTACCCGTGCTTGGCCTGGCGATCCTCTGCCTGATTTTCACTATCGGCCTGGGCGCCGGCCTGCTCTTCACCTGGCCGGCGGTGCGCACGGCGAAGCCCGTCGCTATTGAGCCTTCAGCACAGGAAATTCCGTGATTCGCAGTTTCGCTGCCCCGTAGGGAATCAAGGTCAGTGTTTCGAGCGGCTCGGTCGAAGTGACCGGGCTCGCAGGGGGAGCCGCGGCCGCGTTCTTCTCCAAATCCCATTGCGGAATTCGCCGGCCTTTGACCTTGATGACAACCGGCGCTTGCGTTGGGTCGAACGGGTTACGAGCCACAGCTTTCGTTTCTACTGTTACCGACTTTGAAAGCCGCTCTTCATCTGTCTCGAGACCGTAATTCCAGGGAGTCGTGGGCAGAACTTCCCAGTCCGCATGCGGCTCTTCGCCGGCGATCTTTTTCCAATCCTCGCCAATCTTCAGACTGAAGGCTAGCGGACCGCGCCAGAGAGCGACGGCGTTGTTGTAACGTCTTTCTGTCCTGACCGGCATTTCAAGCGTCAACAGGACTTCCGTCGTCCCCTGCCATTCTCGGTTTATCGTCTCGAAACGGGCGGTGTTCGCTCTAGACTGACGCAGGTCCCTCTTGACGCCCTTACCCGGTCCTTTTACCGAGAGCGAGCCGGACTCCGCCCAAGCGGGAATCCGTAGATAAAGAGGGAAAGAGACCGGTTTCGGCGTTTGAACCAGTATCTTAAGCCGGTTCGAAAACGGATAGTCGGTTACAAGCTGAATGGAGACGGGAACCTGCTTGACGGTGGTCGAGACCTGAGAAGGTGCGTAAGCGACCGCCGCTATTCCTCCGTCGGCCGTCTGCATCCAAAGATGCGAAACAAATTTCGGCCATCCCTGGTGCATGTTGGCGGTGCAGCAACCGTAGTTTGTCTCAAGGCCGAAAACGTTCGCCTTCTCGCCATTGGTCGTGTAGATCTTCTCCTTGCTCACTTTCGCGACCGGCTGATTGGCCTGCTGGACGTATTGTCGCGCCCACATGTCGGGCTTGAAAGGCGCCGGGAGCGCATTGAACGCGATCTGCTCGAGCCGGTCGCCGAAGGCCGGATCGTCAATAGCCTGGATGAGGGTCTCGAGCGAGTACAGGTATTCGACGACGGCGCACGTCTCGGTTCCCTGTGAGGGCATCCGGCCGGCGAAGTTCTCGTCACCCGAGAAGATTCCCGACACTTGCCCGTGGTATTTGTCGAGCGTTTCGATCGCTCTCCAGCCCATTTCTGCGTCGGCGGGCGAGCCTGAGAGCCTGAAGCAGATGGCGGCAGTCTTGATAGCCATCGCGTTGTTGACGACATGGCTCTCGTGTTCCCATTTCAGCACCTTCTCCTTGTGAGGCAGGTTCCGAAAATGAGCCTGCCAGTCATATCCCTGCTCTTTCATCTTTCTGGCAAGGTCGAGCAACCACGATTCCCCGGTTCGCTCGTAGAGCCAGAAAACGGTCAGGACGCCGTCCTGCCAACGCATCCGGTTCCAGTCAAACAAGGGACGCTGGCTGATTTGACTGTGAAGGCACTTCAGATACCTGGTGATCGCCGGGACGACACGCTGATCCGAAGTCGCCTCCTGGTATTGGGTCAAAGCCTTCAGCATGACGAAAACCGGCCAGGGATCCCGCGCCTGGTACTTGCCCTTCGCGCTCTTGTCCGGTCCTAGCCAGCCGTCCTCTGCCTGGTGCGTCAAGGCGAAGTCCATGTATCGCTGCACTTTCGCCTTCAGTGCCGGGTCATCGAGCAAATAGGCTAGCGGGACGACGCCGTCCAGCCAGTAAGGGGCCCGCTCCCAGCCCTCGGCCTTGCCGCCTATCCAGCCGCTGTCCTTGATGTCGGGCCAGAATTCGTCCAGGTGACCGCTCAAGCCGTCAGCCTGTATGCGCAGCTGGTCCTTCAGCCAGCCATTCGGTTTGACGCTGCCAAGCGGCAGCGGACGGAATTTCAGGGGTTGAAGGCCTGAGGCTGAATCAGCGCTGGACCGGAACCCAATCACCGAGGCCGCCAGGAGACCGGCGACAGCAAGAAAGAGAGCCGAGCGATTCATGATTCGTAATGTAAACGCGGCAGGGAAGGATGTCCAATCCGGTGGTATGGCCTGCGCGTAGCGGGCTGGAGTCGCGTTACGGCACCCAGCCCGGCTAGGTGCCGTAACGCGATTCCAGCTCGCTCGGTGCAGGGCGCGCCGTGTTTATGACCCGTCCCTGACAATCAACGTCCCCGCTACCTGCCCGCGGTCTAGCGCTTCCACGCGAATCTGTCCAGCCGGGAGTGGGGAAAGATCGAGGACCGAGAGGTCTCGAGGCCGGATTGTCAGGATCCGGACGCTGGCTGTTTGTTCCGAGCCGAATCCGTCGACCTGCGCCACCCTGACACGAGTCGGTTTTTCATTGGTGTTCGCCAGCACCAAGGTGCTCCGCAAAGCAATCTTCGCGGCCCAAAAGGAAAAAACGAGGTGGGAGGCAACAGTCTCGGGATCGAGGGCAGGGACTCCAAAGGCCTCGGACCGGCCCGACCGTGTCTCTTCGACCCGATATTCCGCACTTATCGGCAGCGGGGCAGAAAGGCCAATGAGTGTCGCTTCACTGCCGCGACGTAACTGCGAGGGATCCACGGCTAGCGACCCGTGAGCAGAAAGGGTGAAGGATTTCCTCCAGCTCAGAAAGCCGCGTTGGAGGCGAGCCGTTACCACCGTCTCGTCGGAGTTCGGGTTAAATAAAATCAGCCGTTCGCAACTGAGGGAATCCTCAACCGGAAGAAGCGGCACTACCAGGTTTCGACGGGCCGGACGGCCCGACGAAGGACTCCCCGCGGGCGCCGGGGCCAGCCGGCCGTCAAGTACTTCTGGTTGCCAGTCGCGGGTGTCCAGGCTGACGGTCGATGCCAGACCGTTCACTGTTCGATCGAAGACAATTCGAGTCCCGTCAGCCGAGATCTGCGGAGCTGATCCCTGCCCTAGAAATCGTCTTACCGGTGTCTCAAGGCCGAAATCGAGCGCGTAGACGAACGGAGGGGATCCTTTCTCATATGAACCGAGTCTCTTGCCGGCCTCAAAGACCACATATCTTCCGTCGTCATCGACCTGAAGGCCGGTAATTGGCAGCCTTCCGGGAGAAACTTCGACAGTGAGCTTCGTAGGCCATTCAATCAATTGGTGGGTCGATACTCGATACAACAGCAGGGTTACGGACAGGTCGTTCTCGACTCTCAGGGACGTAATTGCTCCGGGATTGATGCCGATGCCCGATGGGCCCGGTTCATCGCCGGTTGCCCTATGAATGCCGGGGGAGAGTTGCAGAAGCAGAAACAGAAACAAACAGCCGATATAACGCATAAACCTTGTTCGGCCGCGGATGATAACAGAAGATCTGCGCGCTTCAAGACGGAAATGCTTGCAGAATCCTCCCGGTTGAGGGAGGCTACGGGCTATGAGCAGAGCTTTCGCGATGGTATTCACGTTTGCCTCGTTTTCCTTGTTGCTGGTTGCGGCCGCAATCGGCTCCTTTCAAAACCAATCCGATGTCGGAACCGATCTCTTGCCCGGCTCGGCCGCGTACGATTCGGTCAAAGGTGAGTACAGGGTTACCGGCGGCGGTGAGAATATGTGGGGAAACCAGGACGCCTTTCATTTTGTCTGGCGGCAGATTTCGGGAGATTGCCGCCTCAGCACGTCCCTGCAGATTCTCGGGACGGGTGGTAATGCGCACCGCAAGGCAGGGTGGATGATTCGCGAGACCCTGGATGCCGATTCACCCTATGTCGACGTCGTCGTCCACGGCGATGGCCTGACCTCACTGCAATATCGCGAGACCAAGGGTGGGGAGACCAAGGAAGTCAAGGCGCCGGTCACGGGGCCGGATCGGCTCGTGCTCGAACGCAAGGGTGACAACTTCACCTTCTGGGTCGCTCGGGGGGCCGAGGAGCTGAAAGAAAGCGGGTCGATCAGCTTGAAGATGCAAGCCCCAGTTTACGCAGGCCTCGTGGTTTGCGCTCATGACAAGACCAGGCAAGAGACTGCCCTCTTCAGCAATGTGAAGATTGACGGCGGGAAGGAATAGCGAGACCTCTTGAGCAGAGTAGTTGCGTCCAGCCTTATTGTGGCCGGACTCTCCAGAGTCCGGTGGCCGGACCCTCCGAGGGTCCGGCCCGAAACGAACGAGCAGCAACCAACTCAGCTGGGAAGAAGATTTCCGGGTTGGCCGGGCTCTCGGCGAGCCCGGCACCGGACTCTGGAGAGTCCGGCCGCAATAAGGCTGGACGCAACTACTGTCGCTCCAGAGGCCAAACCGTTCCGGCCTGGATCCTTTTTGCGCAGTCGTAATAAGCAACTGTCGTTATCAAGACTGAAATCGGTATCGAAGCAAGCAGGCCTATGTAACAGACATTGGCCCCGACGCCTGCGATGATATTCGTGACAATCCCGAAAACGATCAAGTTGGGCACGTCCGCAGTCATGATCCGGTAGCTCTCGCTGATCGCTTCGCCGACTTCGCGCCTGCCGAGGACCACTGCCGGCGTCGTGAAAAACATCAGCCCGCCAACCACGAGCCCAGGGAGAAGACAGAAAAAAGTTCCGATCAGGATCAAAGCGAAGACCACGCTCTGAACCGCAATCAAGGTGGGGAATCGGTCAATGGCCGAGAGGAGGTCTTGTACTCTGACCCGTTCTCCGCGCAGTTGCCTCTCGGCGCTGATGTAAAGGCCGGCGTACAGCAAAGAGGCAATACCGGATCCCAGCAGGAAGATGAGGAGCCCGATCCACGGGAGCGGCGAGAGCCAACTCGCATATCCCTGGCCGACGGCCTCGATCATCCAAAACCAGATGGGCACGAAGCCCAACAGTGACACCGTGACGCCTGCCATGAAAATGGCGGTATTAAGCACCCACATTGGCCACTGCTGAAAGAACAGGTTCCAGCCTCTCGATACCCAGTTCCAATCGGTCAGCACGGGGAATTGTTGGCTCATTGCGTTTGAGGTTTAGCATAATCCGCCCGCTTTTCCTAACGGAAAGGGAGCCGCGACATAAGGTGTTGTTGCCGACGGTGTTGCCCGGATGAATCTCGAGACGCTTCCTCCTCAAACCCTGTGGTGCCGCCATTTCCCGGTCCCTTGAAGTGCTTCTCCTGCCCACCCGATAATCAATTCAGGCTCCCAGGCTCCCACCCATTCATTTTCGAGATGGTCGGAGGATTATGTTGATTCGGAACTTCGCCTCTGGCGGATTGTTCTTCATGCTTTTTGCAGCTCCCTGGAACCTGGTTCTGGCCGGCGAAGGAGACCTTGATCCGAGTTTCGGAACCGGGGGCAAATCGTCGGCGGATGTAACCGGTCAACTCCTGGACGATACGGTGGGTGATATCGCATTGCTGCCTGACGGGCGCATCCTCGTCGCCGGCACCACCAGCTCGGGGTTTCCTTCGGAGCATGATGCGGCCGTCGCCCTTTTCGGTGCCGACGGATCGGTCGACGACAGTTTTGGGCAGGCCGGCCGCGTCCTGATTGATCAAGGGGGAAACGAGTACGTTTATGCAGTCGCCGTGCAATCGGATGGGCGCATTCTGCTCGGCGGTTACCGGACCGCCGTGACTGGCGGCCCCCCTGAGTCCCTGGTCTTGCGTCTTACCGCAAACGGCGAAATCGACAAGACGTTTGGGAACCTGGGCGCTCTTCAGCCGGCGCTTCCTTTCGCCGTCGTCGATTTGGCGATCATGGCGGACGGAGCTGTAATCGTGGCCGGGACTCGCCCGAGCCCCGGGGGAGGCGACTTCGCCATTGCTTGCCTGACCAGCGGCGGTGTTCTGAACGGACAGTTCGGAGAAGCGGGTGTCGCGATTCTGGACTTCGGCATGGACGACTACCTGACGCAGTTGTCTATCGATTCGAGCGGCCGCCTGGTGGCGGTGGGACTGAATACGGCGGGCGGCCTCGAATTGTCCCGTTTGCTCGCAAATGGCTCGCCGGATTTGACATTCTACGGTTCAGGCCAGCAACTGGTTGCCCTCGGGTGTTCTTACGATGTGTCTGCGGCCATCCAGGTAGACGGGAAGATCCTGGTAGGTACGACAATCGGCGGTGCCGGGATGTCGGATTTCTTGCTCGCTCGGTTCCACCCTGATGGGACGTTCGATGCAGGCTTTGGCAGCGACGGCGTCGTAACCGGAGACCTGACCGGCACCGACGATTACCTCACGTGTCTGACGCTGCAGCCGGATGGAAAAATCCTCGCTGTCGGCTGGGCCGGCTTCTATCCTGATTTCCTCGTCCAACGCTACAACCCGGACGGATCCGTTGATCAGAGCTTCGGCTCCGAAGGGTGGGTCCACACCGACTTCGTGGGGGACAAGGATCGAGCGCGGGTGGCAGTTGTCCAGCCGGATGGAAGATTCGTGCTGGCGGGGGATGTCCCGGGTTCCGACGTCGACGAGTCTCGTGACTTCGGCCTCGCACGCTACGAATTATGCACCGCACAGCAGCAGCAGAGCCAGACACGAGTGAGCCGGTCGGTCAGAAGCAGGTCCGGATTCCGGTTGCGTACGGTCCGGTGAAATCAGAGCCGTGAGCGCAGCGTCTTTTGCGGAGCGAACCGGCCATTGCCTCTGAAGCTCCGGACGATGGATGCTTCAGAGGCAATGGCCGGGTCGCTCCGCAAAAGACGCTGCGCTCACGGCTCTGATTTCACCGGACCGTACGCAAACCCCGCTTTTTGGTTGCCCGGGCGGCGTGTTACCATCCCTCGCATGAATCGCCGTCAGTTTCTTCGTTCGAGCGTTGCCGGTCTGGCCTTTTCGAGCGGCGCCCACTTCTCCGTTTTTGCCGACGACAAACCGAAGCGTGTCGGAGTGATCGGGCCGGGCTGGTACGGCAAGTGTGACCTTTTCCGGCTGATCCAAGTTGCTCCCGTCGAGGTTGTATCGCTCTGCGACGTGAATCAACAGACACTCGACCGCGCGGCTGAGATGGTGGCCCAGCGACAGGCTTCCAAGAAACGGCCGCGCACCTATCGCGACTACCGCGAGATGCTCAAGGAAAGGGACCTGGACGTCGTCCTGGTCGATACTCCTGATCATTGGCACGCGTTGCCGATGATTGCCGCCGTCCAGGCGGGTGCGGACGTCTGGGTCCAGAAGCCGATCAGCGTAGATGTGATCGAGGGGCAGGCGATGGTCGCGGCAGCGAGAAAGCACAAACGTGTGGTGCAGGTGGGGACCCAGCGCCGCAGCACGCCTCATTTGATCGAGGCGCGCGATGAGTACTTGCGTGCGGGCAAGCTCGGCAAGATCGGGATGGTGGAAATCTACTGTTACTCGGGCCAGTTTGCCCGCGGCAGACGGCAGCAGCCGGCCTCTCCGCCACCTGATGTCAAGCCGCCCGACTACCTGGATTACGAGATGTGGGTCGGACCGGCGCCGATACGGCCTTACAGCGACCTGATGAATAACAACTGGCGCGCCTACAAGGAGTACGGGAACGGGCTCATGGGGGATATGGGCATCCATATGCTCGACATGGTCCGCTGGATGCTTGGCCTCGGCTGGCCCAAGAGGATTTCTTCGACGGGTGGAATCGTGGTGCGAAAGAGTGGACCCTCGAATACTTCCGATACGCAGTTGGCCACCTTTGAATTTGATGACCTGACGGTGGTTTGGCAACACCGCGCGTGGGGAGAGGCGCCTGATCCGAAATACTGGTGGGGGGCGACGTTCTACGGCGAGAACGCAACGCTGAAAGCCGGGGTTTACGGATATGACTTCATCCCCTTGGAGAACGGCCAACCAGTTCACCGGGATGTGACATACGAGCTCGAGCAGTACCCGGAAGACAAGACCGAGCCGAGACTCGAGCATTTCGCCGCTCCCGCAATCCGCTACCAGATGAAGGACTTCCTCGCCAACATAGCCTCTCGAGGGAAACCCGTGGCCGATATCGAAGAAGGCTACATCTCGACGAGCTGCTGCATTATGGCCAACCTGGCCATGGAGCTGGGCCGGACATTGGCTTGGGATCCGACGAAGCAGCGGGTAATAGGCGACGACGAGGCAAATGGCCTTTTGAAGCGCCCGTATCGCGAACCCTGGGTCCACCCGGATCCCGGGAAGGTCTAGCAACTCTTTCAGAGCCGGTCGCTACGCGTTTTGGGCGTTAAGCTGCCGGCTCTAAAAAACCTCTGACGGGGCTGCCCCATCTTTTGCTTTCTCCGCTCTTTTCCAATACTATCCATTTCAATTGACCACAAGGAGGTAACGATGTTGCCGAGGTATCTCCTCGTCCTTCCCCTTTCGGTCCTGTTCGCGGCCTCTTTTTCAGCCGCTCAAACGTCTTCCGTTTCGGGATACGGCTGGAAGGTTTCGGTCGAGGCCCCAACCGCGACACTTCGAATCGAACACGAGCGTGTGGGAACGGTCGCCGATCGTATGATCCTGGGTCTGAGTCAGCCGGGAGGGATCGCGCCGTTGAAATCAGTACGGGCCTCAAAGTCGGGGCCGAACCAGCTTTCCTTGACTAGCGAGAACCCTCCGACTGCGTGGATGATTCAGCTTGGCGACGGCCGTTTGATGATCTCCTGCACCTCGTCGGAAGGAGTCCTCGTCGGCCAATTGCCGGCCGGCAAAGATCGAATGCCGGTCCGGCTTCTTGATCCTGCCGGCACGCCGGTTAACTGGGTGGGGACGGACGAGGTCGTGAGCAGTTTTTCAGGCAGCGAGACGATCAACCAGTCCTTCCTGCCGGTTAAGAACCCTGAGTGCATGTACTTTTCACTCGGGCCCACGCACAATCTGAATTTCGACGACGTTTTTGACCGGGCCAGCGACTCCGCCCTGGACTTTCCTCCCCGCTCAACTCTCACTCGGAATCGCGAAAACCAGGACCTGATTGACATTTCAATACCGGTATCCGGCAATGCGACTATCCGACTGCTGCCTGATTACTTCAAACAAACGCTGGGTGTCCCGTTCTACGTCCCTTACGACGACAGCCGCTTTAAGACCGCCCCAACCGTCTGGTGCAGCTGGACCGCCTACTATGCCGACATCCGCGAAGAGGACATCGTGGCCAATACGGACTGGATCGCGGACAATCTCAAGGGCTACGGATTTCAATACGTGCAATTGGACGACGGATACGATCGCGGCCCGAACGGGGAACACTACTGGATCGAGCGATGGGACAAGTCGAAGTTCCCGCACGGACCGGAATGGCTCACCCGGTACATCAAATCGAAAGGCCTCCATCCAGGATTGTGGCTGGTTCCGAACGCGTATGCGGGGGCT
>Ga0209819_10000298_pt1 | contig 14017 bp, 14 predicted proteins | sample PPLLak2March2015_FD_187248 | JGI IMG/M metagenome (GOLD analysis project Ga0209819, IMG submission 187248) | Freshwater sediment microbial communities from Prairie Pothole Lake near Jamestown, North Dakota, USA - PPLs Lake P7 Core (1) Depth... | ecosystem: Environmental > Aquatic > Freshwater >... | reverse complement strand
TTTTTAGAATCAGTCGCGGCCTCGCGACGGCGGTTTTGGCGGCTTGAGATGGCGCGTTTGAAATAGGAAGCAAGACGCACAGAATAGTCCTTTTATTCTATCCGCGGCGCGCACGGGTGCGCGCCGCTTTGCGAGCGGCGGCGAGATGCCTTGGGTTTGCGTCTTTGACCCGCGTGATAAGCTCGCTCGGCGCTGCGCCGAGTCTTCTCCGAAACCTGACCCTTTTCCGGGGGTGGCAAACTGACGCCGGCGCGACGCGCTTTCGATAGACCGATCGCTATCGCCTGTTTGGTGGACCGAGCACCGTGTTTGCCTTCTCTGATGTGATGCATCTCTTCACGGACGAACTCGCCGGCTTGCGTGCTGGCGGACTTCCCTTTCCGCTTGGCACTTCTGGCTCTCTCCACAGTTTGTTTCTCTGGCATGAATCAACCTCCTCGTCATGTTCAGTTGTCGCGCAATGGCGAGCGGAGCATAAAGCTTCGAGCACTAATGCTGTGCATACATTTCAGTGCTTTGTTAAATAAGTTCTCGTACTTTGTCGGAGAGCACGGTCCAGGCAATTTTCGATCGGTTCGGCTCACCTCGGGCCAGGGATTCGGCAAACTTCTTGGCTTGATCAAGGGTAATTTTAGCCGGCATCGGCGGGGTAAACGGATCGACGATCGCTTCTACAATGACAGGTCCGGGGGTGGCGAGAGCCCGGTCGAGAATGCGGCCGCAATCCACCGGATCTTCGATCGCCATGCCGGTTCCACCGCAGGCTTTCGCAAAAGCGACGAAGTCTATGGGCTGTAGTTCGCAGCCGAATTCAGGATTGCCGAGAAAGACCATTTGCTCCCATTTGATCATCCCCAGGGTATTATTTTTTATGATGATGACCTTGATCGGTAGCTGGTATTTGACGGCAGTGGCAAATTCAGCCATCAGCATGGAGAAACCGCCATCGCCGACGAAGGCAATGCATTGCCGCTCTGGATATGCGATTTGCGCGGCGATCGCATAGGGCAATCCATTAGCCATGCTGGCCAAGGTGCCCGACAACGAATACATCTGCCCGCGCCTGGCCGGAATCTGGCGCGCAAACCAGGTAGCGATGGTACCTGAATCAGAAGATACAATGGCGGTATCTGAAAGTCGTTGGCCGAGCTCCCACGCCACCACCTGTGGCTTCAAAGGCCGCTCCTGTCTCGTGCCTCGCTCCTCCATCAATTTCCACCATTCCCTGGTTCCGTCTTGGGCCTTTTCGAGGAAACTGCGATCTTCGTTTCTCCGCAAGTGCGGTAAAAGCGCCCGCAGCGTCCGCTGGCTGTCGCCGACTAGACCCACTTCAACCGGATAGCGCAACCCGATACGGGCAGGATCCATGTCGATTTGCACACCTCTCGCCGACCCCGGCTTGGGCAAGAATTCGATATAAGGGAATGAAGTGCCGACCATCAGAAGCGTATCGCAATCTTCAAGGGCTTCTTGCGAAGGCTTGGTGCCGAGCAGCCCGATTCCTCCCGTCGTGTACGGGCTCATATCCGGAACCGCTGCCTTCCCAAGCAACGCCTTGATAATCGGCGCGCCTAATCTCTCGGCAACCGCTTCCAGCTCGTCGGTGGCATCCAAAGCTCCCTGGCCGCAGAGAATTGCGATCTTCTTCCCGGCATTCAGAACCGCCGCGGCTCTGAGAACGTCATCTTCGGCAGGAAGCCGCGCGCGACGAGCCATCACGTCAGACGTGTGGCTTGCAAGGTTGCGTTTTGAACGCTTGCCGACGTCCTGATCTTGCAGATCCACCGGGAAATTAATGTGCGCGACGCCTCGATAGCCGAGAGCCGTACGACAGGCCAGATCCACTACGTTTTCAACGTGGGACGGACCCATCACCCGAGTATTATAGACGGCGACATCGGCAAAGAGTCGGTCGAGATTCACATCTTGCTGGGCGTGGGTGTCTATCAGATCATGATAATGATGTCCCGTAATGGCAAGCACCGGTTGACCATCAAGTTTTGCGTCATAGAGTCCATTTAGCAGGTGAATCCCGCCCGGTCCCGATGTCGCCAAGCAGACACCCAATTTCCCAGTGTACTTGGCGTAGCCGCAGGCCATGAAAGCAGCAGACTCTTCGTGGCGCGCCTGAATGAAACGGACTTTGTCCTGGCGCTGGCGAAGCGCTTCCATGATGCCGTTGATGCCATCGCCCGGCAGACCAAAAATAATTTCAACGCCCCAATCTTGCAGGCTGTCAATCAGGACATCCGCAGCGGTGCTAGCCATGGAATGGATTCCCCTACAATCGGTTAGGCCAACGGAAAAGACACAAACCTTCTAGGAGTGGCCTGTCTGACGCCTAGGTATAGCTGGTTGTGAGACTTCCTTGAGCGTTTCACCCACCAACTCACGTTGACCGCCGTGCACGGCGAGATCTCCCAGCGATACGATACCGACCAGGCGCCTTTCACGGCTTAACACCGGCAATCGCCGAATTTGCCGCGCTTCCATGATGTTGAGCGCTTCCCCAATTTCCTCGTCTTCAAAACAATAGGCAAGATCTGTTGACATGATATCGCCGACCTTTGTCTCGGAAGGATTGTGACCTTCAGCGATGCCCCTTACCGTAATGTCACGGTCAGTGAGTGTGCCTTTCAATTCATCGGCCTCGCAGACAGGGATCAGTCCAACATCGAGGTCCTTCATTTTTGCCGCTGCTTCCACCAATGGCGCGTTAGAACCAATAACTTCGACGTTCCTCGTCATTACTTCTCCGACAAGCATCTGATGCCTCCTTTGGAAGTATTTGAAATATTACAAGCTGCAAGCGCCATACCATCAATTCTTCCGACGCATCTCGTTCGAGGGCAGCTGAATTTCGGCCCGGCTGCTACGTATTAGTGTGAAGCAGAATCGTCTTGGAAGACCAATGAGCGAGAGGGTGTACTAATTTTCGCAATCGCATGTCCCGATGTTTGCGGGAAATTCTTACAAACCAAGTCGAGGATTCAAATCTCTGGACCGTCGTTCGAGGAGAGAGTTTTCGGAGCTGAGGCGTACCAGACGGTTTTAACTAAAATATCTTCGCTTCGACCTTAACCTGTCGGATGTCCGACGATTCAGAACGTAGAAGTTTTGCCCCCGATCGGACGCTTCTACAGGCAAGCAAAATGGTTTTTGGTCTTGCCGTGAAGGCCGACTTTTCTAAACCCATCGTGAACAAAAATTTTCGTTGCTCTGAACTTCCCTCGGTCGATTCTGCTCATCAATTTTCTCTGCCTTGGGGGTGTTGGTACATACTTTGCGACGGCATAGCAACAATGACTGTAAAACCGATGGAACTGGAGAGCAATAAAAACCATGAGAATCGCACAGGTCGCTCCTCTTTACGAGCGGGTTCCGCCTCTCTATTATGGGGGAACCGAGCGCATTGTATCTTACCTTACTGAAGAACTGATCAACCAAGGTCACGAATTAACCCTGTTTGCTAGCGGTGATTCCGTTACTCAGGCGAAGATCGTCTCACCGTGTGAAAAGTCGCTTCGCTTGAATTCTTCCTGCGCGGATCGACTCGCGTATCACTTTCTGCAATTGGAGCAAGTTTCGCGAAATGCCGCCGCCTTCGACATCATACATTTTCATATCGATTACTTGCACTATCCTTTATCCAGAAAAATCGAGGCACCTCATGTCACGACTCTTCATGGCCGGCTCGATCTGCTGGATCTGGTTCCGCTCTATCGTGAGTTCGCTGATGTACCGGTAGTTTCCATTTCCAGTTCCCAAAGACTTCCCTTGCCATGGATCAATTGGCAAGGAACAGTGCATCACGGTATTCCTTTGGACCTCTATGAATGTAAGAAAGACCAAGGGGACTATCTCGCTTTCTTAGGAAGAATTTCTCCCGAGAAAAGAGTTGACAGAGCCATTGAGATCGCCAAGCGAGCTAGCATGAAGCTCAAGATCGCCGCCAAAGTCGATGCGGTGGACCGCTGCTACATGGAGACGGAGATTCGTCCGCTTTTGGATCACCCGCTGATCGAATTTATCGGCGAGATCGGTGGAAAGGAAAAAGCTGAGCTGCTGGGCAACGCGTATGCTTTGCTTTTCCCCATTGATTGGGTAGAACCCTTCGGTCTCGTCATGATCGAGGCAATGGCTTGCGGGACGCCCGTGATCGCGTTCCGGCGGGGCTCAGTGCCTGAGGTAATCGATCATGGGATAACCGGCTTCATTGTCGAAGACATCGAGGACTCATTGTTCGCCATAGAAAAGATCCATCACTTTGATCGAAGCCGTTGCCGAAGCGTGTTTGAGAAGCGCTTCTCCGCGGCGCGGATGGCGGCCGATTACGTCAAGATCTACGAGAGACTCATGGAGATCACAGCTCGAGTTCGCCCGAAACGCCTTGCCGAAGCGGCTAAATTGCGTCGTCTGGGTTTCGGCGCCGCTTCTAACGGCCAAGCGGGTCACGCAGGAATATTACAAAGCAAGCCTCGGTGAGCTACGTTTCGGTAAGCACCTCGACGGCCCCTTCGCGGCGCTCGACTTCCACGTTGGCGAATCGCGCGCGGCGCTGGATCAGAAGATCAACCGAGCCGCTGCCAACCTTCAAATTCTTGATTTGAATTTCGTCAAGAAATTCGGGCAATACGGGACGCACGAAACAAAGGCGCGACGCGGCGGCCTCGATTTTCAATCCTAGTATCGACTGCAGCAACGAAAAGACGGAAGCCGCCGACCAGGACTGGGGCGAGCAGGCAACGGGATAAGGCACCGGACCCTCGCCGTCGCGACGATAGAAACCGCAAAAAAGCTCGGGCAGGCGATATTCGACAAACAGGCTTGCGTCTAATAACCCGCTGAGGATCCGGTTTGCCTGGTCCTTGAAACCGTAACGCGCGAGCCCGGCGGCTACGAGAGCATTGTCGTGGGGCCAAATGGAGCCATTATGGTAAGCCATCGGGTTGAAGCGCGCTTCGGACACCGCCAGGGTACGCACGCCCCACCCGGAAAAGAATTGTTCCTCCATTAGCGTGCCGGCGATCCGGGAAGCCTCTTCCACTTCTGCAATACCCGCGTATAAACAATGGCCGGCATTGGAGGCGCTAACCTGGCATTGTCGCTTATCGCCGTCCAACGCCATGGCATAAGTCGACCGATCTTCACACCAGAAGGATTTTTGAAAGTTTTCTTTCAACACTTCCGCCCGGGTCAGAAACATCCGCGCTTTCTTGGTCTGGCCTAATGCGGAAGCGATCGCCGCCCCCGCAAGCCTGGCGGCGTAGGCATAGCCTTGGACCTCGCAGAGCGCAATCGGGCCTTCGGCCAGCGCGCCGTCTCGGTGAAAAACCGAGTCCCACGAGTCTTTCCATCCCTGATGAATCAAGCCCATCGGCGAGCGGCGCTGGTATTCTAGAAACCCGTCGCCGTCGCGGTCACCGTAGTTGTCAATCCAGCGCAACGCGAAATCGATGTGAGGCCAAATCGATTTGATAAAACCCAAGTCATGAGTGCAGTCAAAATAGGCGCCGGCGAGCATCACGAATAACGGGGTCGAATCAATACTGCCATAATAAAGATCAAAGGGGATCTCCCGTAGCGCCGCCATCTCGCCTTTGCGAGTTTCGTGAAGAATCTTGCCCGGCTCCGCGTCCCTGGTGGGATCTCGTTGTTTGGCTTGAAGAGCGGCCAGGTAACCTAGTACCCCTCGCGCGATTTCCGGATTGACCCAAAGATACTCCAAAGCCGTAATGATGCCGTCTCGGCCAAACGGTGTGCTGAACCAGGGCACGCCAGCATAGGGGTAGAACCCAAAAGGCGTAGCTGTAAACATCATATGAAGATCCGACGAGGAGCGGGCCAACCATTCGTTAAATTGCTCGCTGGAAGTGCGGATCTGACAGTTCTGCGCCTGAAAGGTTTTACGCGCGACCTCTGCTTCCGTGTGGGCTCGGTTGTAATTCAAGCCGCCAGAAGCCGAGCCGTTGACCTGGCAGGCGTAAGTTAGGAAAAATTCTTTGTCCTCTTTCGGTCCGAGACGCTGAATGAAATTTGCCTCGGACGGAGTCAAGCTCTTGGGCGCCGGGTCGCACTGAATTCGCATCTGCCGAATGACACTATCCAGTCCCTGGTAGGTGACCCAAACTTGATTGGCTTCGATTTTTCCTTCGCTTCGAACGCCTCTGCGCTCTCGCGTCATCCCGCGCACTTCAAAAAGATCGGCGAAGTCGGCGCTGAACTCGATGGAAAAATAGACTTCGACGGGATTCAGGCCGTAATTGATGAATCGGAGCGTCTCATAACAAATCGAAGGCCGCAGCACTTTTGTCCGCGTGATGTGCAGAGTTCCACGCGGCAACATAAGCTTTTCCCTCTGGTAAACGTCCGGGTTAGTTAAGTTCACGACGAAGAGCGAATTGTCTTCTCTGACCAGGGAATTGAGAAGAAAGGGTCGGGCATTGCCCAGTTTGAACAAGAGGCGGGAAAGAAATCTCGTTCCCTCATGGTAGAGCCCTTCTTGGCCCACAGTGGCCGCTTGAACATCGCCGTGAGGATCAAAGACCGCAAACGTTTCGCCATCTTTTAAGACTCTACTGACGTAGTCCGCGGGGGCATCAGTCGCCAGGATATAAAATGTGTCTTCCAATTGTTGGCGCGTTGTGGCTTCCATCAAAAATCCTCGGGATCCAGAGATCGGGTTTGCGGAAGAAAAGAAGATTGCAATCAGGCTTCTGACTATTTTAATGATTCTATGAACATCATCAATACCTTTATTCGGAGTTTATTTCGCTTCCTCCTTCGAACAGGGGTTACCTGAGCCTCCAGGTCAACGGGAAGGCAAGCGCGCACAATCCGGCCATGACCCAAAACCCTTGCGCGCCCAAGCGCGCGTAGAGCACGCCGGAGACAAGAATGAGCAATGCGGTCGCTGTTCCAATGCCGACGGTACCGTAGATCGCTTGGGCCGTCCCTTCGAGGCCGCGCGGGACTGTCCGTGCTATCAAACGCATGCATGCGAGATGGAGCAGAGCAAAGGTGATACCGTGTAGCGGTTGCGCTAGCGCAAGCGCAATAACATCAGTTGTCTGTGCCATCACGGCCCAACGCAGCATGCCAGTCAGTGCCGCCATGGCGGCCGCACCGGCCGGTGTCAGGCGTGTCACGACCGCCGGTCCAATGACAAAGAAAACCAGCACCTCGGCGGCGACCGACTCTGACCAGAGCAAGCTTGCAATACCCGGGCTGATGCCTGCGGTACTCCAGCGGATTACCGCAAATGCGTCGTGCATGGCATGGCTGCCGAGAATGAGCGCGGCCACAAGAACAAGATTACGGAATAGTGGAAGCCGGAGCAGAATGAGAACACCACGCGCCGGCGCTCGCACGGCATCGGCTGTGCGAGGGTGAATTAGTTCCGGGACCAGGATTGCGGCAAATGCCGCCACACCGAGCAGCGAGGCCTGGAGGTAGACGATTACTTCGAGGCCAAATGCGCTCACCGCCTGCCCGGATAGCAAAGTGCCTGCGATGAAAGCGGCCGAGCCGGTGCCGCGTACCCATCCATACTCAAACCCGCGGTGGCCGGTACTTGGCGCTGGAGAGGCAGATGCTAGCACCAGTGCGTCCGCCAAGATGGTGATCGGTGCTAGGAACCCGGCATGCAGCAGGCTCATCGCAAGCAAAATCCAAAATCCATCCGCCGCGAGATAGCCCAGCGTCACCGAGGCGGCAAGCGCGATGCAGATGACGAGGACGACACGGAGCGCCTGGATCAAGTCGCCGATGCGACCTGCCAGCGGAGCCGTGAGTAATCTCACGGCCGTGCCAGCGCCGAGCACGAACCCCAGCTGCTCGGGTGGCAAGCCTCGTACGCTGATAAAGGCCGGTAGGAATGGAGAAGCGACCCCGAATGCCGCATACATGGCGGCATAAAGCAGGATGAATCTTGTCAGAGGAGTTGACCGGACGGAATCGAACATGGCTTCCCAAAACCTAGCAGATTTTTCGTCTGGGACGGTTGGCGAACTGATCTGACCGCCTTTTAGACGCTGATCTCATGGGCGAGTGGCCCAACCGCTGATTTGAAAGAGAGGCTGGTCCAGGTCGGGGAAGTTGGCGAAAAGCCGCCTCTAGCAAACGGAACCCGACTCTCAAGGTTGTCGCGTAATCCGGCCCTTATCGAGTGTGGGAGAGATCCAAGCTGCCGATCTCGGCAATAGGACGATTACAGTTATTTCGCAGGAGCTTCGTTATTTAACTAAGTGTTTGAAATCTATTCCTTATCGCTAGTTAAAGCGCTCGCTGGGAGCGCTAAATGCGTATGGCTGATGTCAATCTCCCCGATATCCCGCATTGTCTCACCGCAGTTGTGAACTAGCAATGCGTAAATCTGCAGATAAAAAGCATAATCACTCAGCAAAAGTGCGCCCATATACTGAGCGCCACAATGCTCCATTATTAAAAAAAACGAGTTATTGGGCGGTACAGTCGAGAGCAGGACCTCTCTTAGGATACCGACTTCACCTTCGGGGTAGGTGTTCTCATAGCCGTCTCTCCACAACCAGGCTGGCGGCCAACTGCAGGTACCCTTATAGCTCATCAGCGGATGGTCTCGAAGTTTCATTTCTTTCCTCCTGAACGTAACGAGAAGATTTGACGCTGAAGTCCGATTGTTAGTCCTACGACATTCTGAGTTCGTAGTGCTGCATGTCCTAGATCCAGGATAGACTAAAGAATAGCCGCGACAAGTACCTTTAAGAAAAATCTAAAAGACTGAGGGTCTGGGCTGTCCATCTCCCTCAATGCGCCATTGCGGTCATCCTGTAGGCGTTTGAACAGACTTCTAAACCGACAACAAACGCTCAAAAAACGAACGGTATCGTCTCAGTGCTAGCCGAAGACCTTCTGTTGATATTTTCTCGGTTTGGTCCCATTGGCGCTCGAGACTATTTCTTTGATCGGAAAAACTTTGAGCTAGTTGCTGCATTAGCCTCGCCACTAGCTCATCAGCCTGTTCGACTGCGCGTCGTGGTTCGTCGACAAAGCCTGTTTGAATTTCATGCCACTGGGTGCGCAATTCCCGCTCTGTCTCATCGCTAAAAAGCCGGCTAAGTTCAGGCTCCGTTGCCTCGTGACTTTCCTCCGCCTTCGGCACTTCGGGCGTTCTTCCCGCGCTACCAATCGTTTTTGCGTTGATTATTCTTCTGTCGATATTACTAATATGCTGTTCCGCCGGTACCGGGTTTTTATCTGTAGGTGTTTTCATGAACCTAGTCCCCCTCTCAGGATAGTCTTAGATCTAAACCTACCTTCCCTTGTTTTCAGGTAATTTTTGTTGGCGTCGTTCTCTGTGTTTTCTAAAAGTTCTTCAAAAAGTGCCCGATAGTCGATCAAAGCTCGGCGGAGCTCTTCGGTCTTGACGATGCCTATACGGCTACTTTCAGCAATGCGATTGGCGGCTCGGTAGTGGGTTACGACGCCTGGATATTTCACCGACAAATCGGCAGCTGCTTGCTCAAAATTGTTTACCGGGTAACCTCTTTTCTTCATCACCTCATGAATAAGTTGATGCGCCTCTTCAACCGCGGTTTTGGGAGCATCGACAAAACGACCCTGCACCGCAGTCCACCTTTCCGAGTACTGACTTTTGTCTTGCACTGATAGCGCGACAATGTGAAAGCGTGCCACCCGCCGCTCGCGTTCCTGGAGTTCTGTCTCGGCCAGCTCACGATTGCGAAGGCGTTCAACCGTTTGATCATATTCCGGTCCGAATTTGGCCTTCAGTCGACGAGACGTTATTGCCCTCCCATAAACCCACACGGCGAAGGCGGCCACAATCAAAACTACTACTACTATCCCAATTAAGAGCATCAGTTGAGTGTCCATGGATTTGTTCTCCTCACCGAGACCCGAATTGAGTCAAGCCAGATGAATATGAATTCGCTTTAAAAGTTACCCAAAGAACGTGCCAGCGAGCCCGGAAGTTTCTTCGGATCACAAGCGATTGATCTCCCGAACGCGAGACCCAAGTAACCTAACCAAAAACACTTCATCTTGTAGGAATTTTCCTTGAGTGCACACAAGAGCCGTAGCTAAATTAGGACAGCACGGCTTGTGTATCGGCCTCGCCAAATGAAATTAAACTGATCTGCGGTGACAATGATTAAGACGCTTCTTCAGGGGCCTTTTGTTAAATCATGAAAAAGAGAAGGTTTACCGAATAATCGTGAGCTCTCATGGCTTGAGTTATCGAGTGCTCGAGTAGAAGATCCGCCCTCCGTCCACTTCTGATGCTGGCCCTTGCGGCCAGCTTCGATGGACAATGTCCGGCACAACATTTGCTGATCTGCAGATCAGCTATGTCTGGGAATAAACGAGTTTCCCTTGTTACCTGCTTGATTCTTTTCTGCTCTATAGCACTGGCTCCGCGTTTTAGGGAACTGGGAGCCGAGCCGACGCAAGCTGCTTTAAAAAATAAAATGAGCGCGGAAATCGACCTTCCCATTCCATGGGAAAACCAATCGCTCATTTTGATTTCTTTATCGACGGTAACGAGTGGAGGAGTAGTTATTGGCCGAACCGCCGTTTACGATGACACAAGAACCGCCAGGCCCGCCGATGTTGCTGTATTATACAACGCGGCAAATGGTCCTGTGGCGATTGCTTGGGTTGATCGCTTTGGGATCCAGAGAATCGGTATAGATAGTGGCGTTGTAAGACAAACCGGTGATCTCGATGGAGTGTTTGTCTTTTCCTGCGGGGCGAATTGCTTTAGTTAAAGCAACTGGCAAGGACAATGGATGTTTCAAAAGATTCTTCGGGAGAAAACTTAAAGCTATTGTAGATGCCCACCAAAATAGAACGAAAGAAAAAGACGGCCAAAACAAGGGCAAAAAAACCAAGGCGTTGAGAGAATCGATCAACGAACCCAGAAGCACACGCGATGAGCACATCCGCAAGCATTGCCAAGCATCCGCTGCATCCCATGTTAGTAGTATTTCCGATCGGGCTCTGGATATTCTCGCTCATCAGCGATTTTATTTTCCTTTTGAGAGGAGACCCCGCCTGGAATGACGTGGCCTTTTACACAATGGCGGGCGGGCTCGTAGGGGCTCTGTTTGCCGCCGTGCCTGGGTTCATTGATATGTTTTCCATCAGCGATCCAAAGGTTGGAAAAATGGCCTGGAATCATATGCTCCTCAATCTTATAGCCGTGGCGATTTTTGCGCTTAATTTTTATCTACGCATAGGCAATACGGCGGGCGCTGCTCTGCCCATTTTGTTATCGGTAACCGGCGTTCTTTTCATTGCTGTCTCGGGCTGGCTCGGCGGTGAGTTGGTGTACGTTCACGGCATGGGCGTTCAGCAGCGATCCGCCGCCGCAACGAACCGACCAAGAAGATGAAGTCAGTCTGGAGGATGAACAGTGGCTACGGACAGAAATAAAAAACTTCGTTACGCGGTTGTTGGACTAGGACATATTGCACAAGCTGCCGTGCTGCCTGCCTTTGCCCATGCCAGGCGGAACTCGGTCCTGACTGCGCTGGTTTCCGACGACCCGGAAAAATTGAAACAACTCGGTCGGCGCTATCATGTGAACCTGACTTATTCCTACGAACAGTACGATGACTGTCTTCGCAGTGGTGCCGTCGATGCCGTCTATATCGCGCTGCCGAACAACATGCACGCCGAATATTCCATCCGAGCGGCAAAAGCGGGTGTTCACGTTCTGTGTGAAAAGCCGATGGCGGTCACCGAACGGGAATGCCAATTGATGATCCGTGCTGCGCGGAAGCATAAGATTAAACTGATGATCGCTTACCGGCTTCATTTTGAAGAGGCTAACCTGAAAGCGATCGAGATCGTGAAATCCGGCAAGCTGGGCGAGTCCCGTCTATTCAATTCGCTTTTCGGATTGCAGGTTAAAGAGGGAAACATCCGCACCCAAGCAGAGTTGGGTGGTGGAACACTCTATGATCTCGGGGTTTACTGCATTAACGCCGCAAGGCACCTTTTTCAGAGCGAGCCTGTGGAAGCTTTCGCCTATAACGCCGCGCGCGATGATCGCCGGTTTAAAGAGATCGATGAAATGACCTCTGCTCTCATGCGATTCCCTGGAGAACGGACAGCGAGCTTTACCACCAGCTTCGGCTCCGCCGATATGGCATCCTACGAAATCATTGGGACCAAGGGGAAACTACGCGTCGATCCCGCTTATGAGTATGTAATGGCGCTAAAGCACTATCTCACTATCAATGGCAAGACCAGATCGCGCAGGTTTGCGAAGCGCGACCAATTTGCCCCTGAACTTCTTTATTTTTCGGAGTGTATCTTAAACGACGTTGAACCGGAGCCATCCGGAGAAGAAGGACTGGCCGATGTGCGCGTTGTTCGTGCCCTCTATCGCGCGGCGAAGACCGGTCGCCCGGTAAAGATCAGATCAGTGTCCATCCGGAAGCGGCCAACCTTGAAGCAGGAAAAGCGCCGGCCGCCAGTAGCCAAACCCAAGCTGATTCGTGTGGAAAGTGCATCCGCTTGAATCCGCCGATGAACTGAAAACTGTTATCCCGGCAGATCCTGGCTACGATTGCCGGACCATTGTGGCCAGCTGGCGATCGTTGAGTTCAGCAGCCCTGTTCGAACCCAACACGGTGTTTATATGAACACCTTTTCACAGATCGATTGGCAATCTGTGTTTGTGCCTTCGCTGCACATCGGCGAGATTATTTTACGGGGGACTATTGTTTATCTCTTTCTCTTCGTTCTGTTGCGCATATTAAGGCGAGGCGCCGGAGCTATTGGCATTTCCGATCTACTGGTCGTCGTCCTCATTGCTGATGCCGCGCAGAACGCGATGGCGAGTGAATACAAGTCGATTACAGAAGGATTAATCCTGGTGACGACGATTGTCTTCTGGGACTATTTTCTGGACTGGCTCGGCTATAAATTGCCTTCGGCTCGCCGGCTGCTTCGTCCCGCTCCGCTGCTATTGATCAAGGATGGGCGCATACAGAGTCGTAACCTGAGCCGGGAGATGATCACCGAAGAAGAGTTGATAGAGCAATTGCGCGAGCATGGGGTGGAAAGTGTGTCAGAGGTAAAAGAGAGTTATATAGAAGGGGACGGGCATATCAGCGTGATCGCAAAGGATTCCCGGAAGTAAGAAATGAGAACAGGTGGAAAGCTCACTCTCGTTTCGGTCCATCGCACGTGGACTGCAAACACACACGGGTGCACGAGTCTGCCATTAAATTAGGGGAAACGTTGCGCAAAGTAGTAGTTGTCGCTGACTTTCCAGAGGCTGACCCGCGACGCATCTCCACTATTTCTGTTCTTCCGCACCATAGGGGGTCTCGAGTGGCAACCGACCTTTGCTCGGACGCCGTGCCGGCAATTCAATGAGCGATCAGATTTACGTGAGAATCAAAAGTCACGATAAAAAACCCCTTGACGACTCATAAATATGAGTCATTATCGGTGAAAGGATGCGGGATGCGAGACGCTTCGTTCAGTGACGGTGAATAAGGAGGCTTTATGAGATCATACAAGCACGCCATGGTTGTAATGGCGCTCGTCATGGGCTTGGTGGCCGGCTGCAGCACAGGGTCGGTCGGTAAGGCCGAAGGAGACGCACTGGTCAAGAAGGCCCAGGCTTCACGGCAGGAATGGAACAAAGTGGATCCGCAGTTCGAGGCCTTTGCCAAGAAGGGGTACGGCTACGCTTTTTTCCCGGAGATCACCAAGGGCGGCTTTGTCGTTGGCGGGGCTCGTGGTCAGGGAGTTGTATATGAGAAAGGTCAACATATCGGTTATGCGGACTTGACTCAGATGTCGGTGGGGTTTCAGGCCGGGCTCCAGGATTACAGCCAGCTGATCGTGTTCGAGAACCAGCCGGCGATGGAAAAATTCAAACGGAATGAAATTGATTTTGGCGCCAACGCCTCGGCGGTCGTGGCGGATAAAGGCGCCGCCATGGGCGCCCAGTTTGTCGATGGTGTGGCGGTGTTTGTCCGGCCCACGGGGGGCGCGATGG
>Ga0209819_10000294_pt1 | contig 14117 bp, 16 predicted proteins | sample PPLLak2March2015_FD_187248 | JGI IMG/M metagenome (GOLD analysis project Ga0209819, IMG submission 187248) | Freshwater sediment microbial communities from Prairie Pothole Lake near Jamestown, North Dakota, USA - PPLs Lake P7 Core (1) Depth... | ecosystem: Environmental > Aquatic > Freshwater >... | reverse complement strand
CAGAACGCGGCGTCGACGCTGCCTGCTGCCAACGACAGCTTCAGAGCGTCGCCGCGGCGAAACTCGACGTTGCGAAGCTGTTTCTCGCCAGCGACATTTCGCGCTCGGCGCAACATTTCCTGAGAGAGATCCACGCCAATCACTCTATGGGCAAACCGGGCAAGCTCGAAGGTCAAGTTCCCGGTGCCGCAGCCGATATCCGCCAGCACCAAGTCTTGGGGCAACAGTTTCTCGATGGCAATCGACGTCACTCGATCGTCGAAGTAACTTTTCCGTATCCGCTCCCAATCTCCCGCCACCGACTCAAAATAGTTTCGCGAGCGTTGCAATCTCCGGCGGAGGCACCCTTCCAAACGGGCTCTATCGGCCTTGGCCTCCGGCAATTCGCCGAACTTAGTCTGCAAGGACTTGAACAGCCCATCGGCTTCCTGGGGCATATCCTGGCGCACGGAGAAATAGACATTGGTGCCTTCGCGCCGATCGCGCACGAAACCCGCGTCGCGGAGAATAGCAAGATTCCGGGACACCGATGACTGAACCGACTTCACCACCTCCTGCACTTCCCCCACCGTCAGTTCCTCCTCCGCCACCGCCGCCAGCACACGAAGCCGCATCGGGTCGGCCAAGGCTTTGAGCGTGCGTGTAAATTCCATTGGGCAATATCCTCTATCGCAATATATAGATATTTCGATAGATCTGCAAACAGTATCCACGCTGATGCCCGTAGACAACAGCGAAACCCGGCAGGGAGTGCTTGAGCCTGCAGCCCTCGAACCGTTAAGATCCGGATAGCCCGTGAAACCCGGGCGGGAGGGGAGTGGGGTGGTTGATGGACGATAACGCGTATCTGTTTGTTTACGGAACTCTGCAGGGCGGTGCGTCATCCCCTGCATCGTCTGCTGGAACAGCAGGCGACTTTGATCGACTCCGGTACCTTTCGCGGAAAATTATTCGACCTGGGTCGCTACCCCGGCACAGTGCCGTCTCGCCTAAGCACGGATCGTGTGAAAGGCGAGGTCTATTGGTTGAACACGTCCGGAACCGCCTTGGAAATTTTGGACCAGTATGAGGGGACCCGATTCAGGCGCAAGCGGGCCGCCATTGCACTAGACAACGGCAGAGAGGTGACTGCCTGGATTTACCTCTACCCGGGATCCGTCAAACATCGCAAACTTATTCCGTCCGGTGACTACGTGCACTATCTGAACTCGTTCTAACTGCTGTTCTTTTGCGCGAGGAGGCCGGCGAGAAATGCGGTCTTTACCGACTGAAGAAATCGTCCTTCACGGTAATAAAGCACGCGAAAATCACGAAAGAGATCGAGCAGCTCATTATGACCCAGAAGATAGGCGGGGTTGTTCGGGGAACCGATGGCTTGTTGATCGATCAAGTAGGTCTCGAAGACCACCCGGCCGCCGGGTTTGAGCGTCTGCTTGATTTGCGGTACCAGCGAACGCTGCAGGTAATTGAAATTTAGAACCAGATCGTAACGAGCCGGAGGCAGCTCGATCTGTTCAAGATCCGCCTGTTGCCAGACAATCGCCAAGGACTTTTCGTTTGCCGCGCGCTGCGCCTGCGCCAACGCAATCGGGGAGATGTCGATGCCGACCACCTCAAAGCCTCGCTCCGCCAAAAAGATTGCGTTCCGTCCTTTTCCAGTGGCAATGTCTAAAGCTTCCCCGCGCGGGATCGACTCATGGTCGCTCTGGAAGATCTCCGTCAAAAAGCTTGAGGGCTCTTGCGTCGCGCCCGCCTCTGCGTGCCGCCGGTCCCACCGTTCTCGATCATCCAAAGCCATTTTTGCTTTTCCCGGTCTTGAGCCGCCTCTAGTGATGCTCAGACCGTTCGCGCCAAAGTCAACACGTGGACTTCTCTCGCCCCGCCGCGGACCAAAACGCGGCTGCATTCATTGACCGTCGCACCGGAGGTGTAAACATCGTCCACCAGCAGGACGTTTTTCTCTTTGAGTGCTTCGCTGCTGGCTATCGCGAAGGCTCCGCGGACGTTTTTCCTCCGTTCCTCTTCAGTCAGCTGGGTCTGTGGAGGGGTTTCTCGGTTGCGATACAGGACAAAAGGATCGATCGGCAGCTGATACAGGTGACTCACCTGGCGAGCGAGCAATAAAGATTGATTGAATCCGCGCCAGCGAAGTCGCTTGGGATGAAGCGGAACGGGAATAATAAGCTCCATAGGACACGCTTCCAAGAATTCCTGACAGCCCCGCGCCATGAGCCGCCCGAGCGGTTTACCGAGAGAGACTTTGCGGCCGTATTTGAACTTTTGCACAACCTGGCGCAGTGGATGCTCGGCGATCTCCTCTCTAGGGTAACAGCCCCAAGCGCGGGCGCGGACGAAATAAGGAGGGCGCGTCAAACAAGCGGCGCAATGATGGTCATCTCCGCGCGCATCCGGGAAAGGACGGCCGCATAGGTTACACAATGGATGAGCAACCAGCCGGATCTGAGGCCAACATACGCCGCAAAGGTATTCAGCATCCCGCCCGTAGATGGTGCCGCCGCAAGCACGGCAACGAGGCGGATAAAGCCAGTCGACCAACCAATCAAGACGATCCGTTAGCGTGGCACGTAGAGCCGCATTCATAAGAACAGCGGAACTCTACCAGAAACTTCCGCGAAGGCGAACAGAAAGAAGAGTGACAGAAGGGAGGGCCATCGCGCTGGACGGCCTAACCCGGGCTAAACATCGACGATCAAGGAATGACCGGTCATCTCCTGGGGTTGAGGCAACCCGAGAAGCTGCAAAATTGTCGGCGCAACGTCGATGGCGGTTCCTTGGTTGAGCCGGTTTTTCTTGCGCTCTTCGTCGACCAAAATCACCGGCACCCGATTGGTCGTATGGGCCGTGTGCGGCATCCCCGTATCATAGTCGATCAGCTGCTCGATGTTGCCATGGTCCGAGGTGATAATCATCTTACCGTTCTTGCCCATCGCAGCATCCACCACTCTGCCGATGCACTCGTCGATCACCTCGCAGGCGCGCACCGCCGCCTCGAAGTTCCCGGTGTGGCCCACCATGTCGGCATTGGCGTAATTGGCGATCACTAGCCCGATATCCTGCTCGCGCAGTTGCTTGACCAGCGCCTCGGTAACCTCGCGAGCGCTCATCTCGGGCTTCAGATCATAAGTAGCCACGTCCTTGGGCGAAGGAATGAGAATGCGCTCTTCGCCGGGAAATTTAGCCTCCTCGCCGCCATTGAAGAAATAAGTCACATGGGCGTACTTTTCCGTCTCTGCGATGCGCAGCTGGCGGATCCCCGATTGACTGGCGATCTCCCCCAAAATCTTTCGGATATCCCGGGGCGGGTAAGCGACCGGAACCTTGAAGGACTCGTTGTATTGGGTCATGGTGACGAACGTAGCCAGAGCCGGGAATCGCTGGCGCGTAAACTCAGTGAAATCTTCTTCTATTAGCGCGCGGGTCAACTGTCGGGCGCGGTCCGCTCGGAAATTAAAGAAGATCACGCCGTCGCCGTCACGGATCAAACCCTCGGGCACCACACCGCTGACGACTGTAGGTAGAACAAATTCGTCCGTGATCTTTTGCTCGTAACTCTTGCGAATCCCTTCGAGCGCGGAATCCGCTTTATTGCCGACGCCTTCGGTCAGGCAGAGGTAGGCCTTTTCCGTTCGATCCCAACGTTTGTCGCGATCCATGGCATAATAGCGTCCGCTCACCGTCGCCACCCGAACCTCGGGATAAGCCTTCAGCTTCTCGTTGAGATCGAGCATGAACTGCTCAGCGCTATTGGGCGGCGTGTCCCGTCCATCGAGAAAGAGATGGAGATAGACTTTGCCGACTTTTTCGCGCCGGGCCATTTTAATCAAGGCTTCCATATGGCGCTCGTGGCTGTGCACACCGCCGTCTCCCAGCAGACCCATCAAGTGTAGCCGGCCGCTCTTATCCCGCGTCTTCCTCATTGCATCCAAAAGATTCTTGTTCCTATAGAACCCCCCCTCATCGATATCCTTGTGGATCAAAGTCAGATCCTGATGGACGATGCGGCCGGCGCCGAGGATCATGTGGCCGACTTCAGAATTTCCCATCTGGCCGTCCGGCAGACCGACATCCACGCCGGACATGGAGAGACTCGATACCGGGAAGTCCCGGGCCAACCTATCGAGGTTCGGGGTCGAGGCTTGAAGAATGGCATTACCTTCTTTTCTTGGATTGATTCCCCATCCATCCAAGATCACAAGGATCACGGGCCGCTTGGTGCTCAACAGGGTTTCCTTTCTGCTGAAATTCTTTTAGCTATAGCGCTCTGGTACAAGGCTTCCCACTGCGGTTCGGCGTCCTTACCACCATCGAAGGGCAGTCGCCGGGCTGCATCCATGGGGCGCGCTCAAGATAACTGATGATCCGCGGTTTGAAACTGGTCGACCAAGGTCGAGTAAGGCTCGGGCAGCTCGATCCGCGGGGCGTCACCCCACAGCCCGTCGAGATCGTAAAACTCGCGCACCGGTTCGTAGAAGATGTGGACGATGACGTCGGAAAAATCCATCAAAACCCAATGGCCGCGATTCGTCCCTTCCACCGAAAGGGGCGAGAGACCCGCCGCGCTGAGATTTTCGTCGACTCCCTGAGCAATGCTTTGTACCTGTCGATCGGAACGCCCGGAGCAGATGATGAAATAATCCGCGATGGAAGTCAGCTCGCGAACTTCCATGACCACCAGGTCACAAGCCTTTTTCTCTAAGGCAAAACGCGCCAGGAGCCAGGTTTTGTCCCAGGAGCTGATGTCTTTCAAGGCCGCTGGCGCTCCTCCCGGTGATTTCGATAGAGATCCTGTTTCTTGATGTAAGTTTCAACTCTCAAAGGCACCAAATATCGAATGGATTTGCCCGCTTTGACTCGTCCGCGTATTTCCGAAGCTGAAATGGCGATATCTGTAAGTTTGATGAAAAAGATCCGAGTACCGCTCCGGTGTTTATAATTTCTCTGTTTATGATCATAACAAAAGAGTTTTTTTACGGCAACGCCGGTACCGCGCAGAGGATCGCTGTCTTTACTGCCGGGCCGAGACGTTACAATGAAATCACACAGCGGAAAGATCTCGGCAAAATTCTTCCAAGAGCTGATTTCCCGAAACGCATCCAGCCCGATGATAAAAAAAATCGAGTCGCCTTTCCGCTTTCTCTCGGCAAAATGGCGGATTGTATCGATGGAATAGGAAACTCCGGGCCGTGAAATCTCCACCCTTGAGACCCTGAACCGGGGATTCTTGGCCACCGCCAAACGAACCATCTGCAAGCGGTCCCGCGCCGGGGTCGTCGTTTGCCCTCGCTTGTGGGGTGGAATGGAGGCGGGAATAAAAAGGATGCGATCAAGGTCGAAGGTTTCGCTGACCTCTTCGGCGCTCCGAAGATGGCCCCAATGGATCGGATCAAAGGTGCCGCCGAAGAGACCGATCCTCATTCCCGAATCTGCCCATCCCCCAACACAACAAACTTGGTCGTTGTCAGTTCTTCCAACCCCATGGGTCCAAAGGCGTGAATCTTGCTCGTGCTGATCCCGATCTCGGCGCCCAAACCCAACTCCCCGCCGTCGTTAAACCGCGTCGAGGCATTGACCATGACCGCCGACGAATTCACCCGATCGATGAAAGCCTTGGACTTCTGATAGTTGTTTGTAACGATGGTCTCCGTGTGCTCCGAGCCGTAGCGCTCGATATGGTCGATCGCTTCATCCATATCCTTTACGATGCGCACCGAGAGAATCAGATCGAGGTATTCGGTGGTCCAGTCCGCTTCCGACGCCGGCTTTATTCCGGAAACGAGGGCGCAGGTTTTTTCACAACCCCGGATCTCCACGCCCGCGGCTCGATATTTTGCTATCAAGGGAGGCAAAAAAACGGCCGCTATCGCTTCATGAACGAGGAGGGTCTCCATGGCGTTGCAGACCGACGGGCGCTGTACTTTAGCGTTCATACAAATACGTTCCGCCATGTCCAAAGACGCGTCGGAATCAACATAGACGTGGCATACCCCTTTATAGTGCTTGATCACCGGCACTCGCGAGTTGGTTGTCACCGCGCGAATCAGTTCTTCACCGCCACGCGGGATAACGAGATCAATGGTGTCTTCTTGCTGGAGTAACTCCTGAACCAAACTGTGTTCTTTATTTTGAACGACCTGAACGGCGTGTGTTGGCACTCGAGTTTGTGCGCAAGCGCTGTTCAGCACCGCGCCGATAGCTTGATTGGAGCAGTAGGCCTCGCTGCCGCCTCGTAAAATGACCGCGTTCCCCGATTTTAGGCAGAGCGCGGCTGCGTCCGCCGTAACGTTGGGCCGCGCTTCGTAAATCATAGCGATCACACCGAGGGGGATTCGCATCCGGCCGACTTGCAGGCCGTTGGGTCGGCGCCACATTTTCACGATCTCACCTACGGGATCCGGCAAGGCGGCGACGTCTCGAAGTCCTTTCGCCATCTCGCTAATCCGACGTGGATCGAGCGCGATTCGGTCGAGCAACGCCCCCGAAATCCCCGCCTGCTTAGCCGCATCTAGATCTTTCTGGTTCTCTTCGATGAGGTAATCGCTTCGCGCCTCGAACTGGTCCGCTATCAAACGCAGCGCCCGATTTTTTTCTTCCGCTGAGAGCGGCGCCAGTTGCCGAGAAGCCGCCTTGGCCTGCTTGCCCAGGAGGATCGCTTCTTCTCTTATGGACTGGTTGTGGCTGGACATGCTTTATAGAATCGCCAGATCGTCCCGGTGAATGATTTCGTCGTAAGCTTTGTAGCCCAGGACTTTGTCAATCTTGCTTGTATGCAATCCTTTGATCTGATTCAACTCCTGGGCGTTGTAATTGACCAAGCCACGGGCGAACTCTCGTCCCTGCGGGTCAAGACAGCGCACACATTCACCCACACCAAAGGAGCCGTGAATTTCCTTCAAACCGGAGGGTAACAAGCTTTTTCCCCGCTCCACCACAGCATCATGGGCGCCCTGATCGACAACGATCTCCCCTGCCGGCTTTAGATTGTAGGCGATCCAGTGTTTCCGAATGGTCATACGATTTTCGTCAGGAATAATTAGTGTGCCGACTTCCGTAGTTGCATCAAAGACCTGCATAAGCGCTCCGGTTTGCAGACCGCTACTAATTAGCGTCGGAATTCCTGCGGCAGCGGCCTTCTCCGCTGCGTCCAGCTTCGTCGCGATGCCGCCGGTGCCAAACTCGCTTTGGCTCTCACCACTTATTTTTCGCGCGCTTCCTTTAATATCGGTTATCAAAGAAATCCCTTCGGCGTCGTTATACAATCTCGGATCTCGGTCATAGACCCCCTGAACATCGCTAAGCATGACCAGGAGATCCGCTTCAAGCAGGGTTGCCACAAGCGCCGATAAATGGTCGTTGTCCCCGAATTTCATTTCCTCCACCGCCACCGTGTCGTTTTCATTGACGATCGGGATGATTGACGATTCCAGCAACATTTGAAACGTATGCTTCGCGTTTAAATAGCGCTGGCGATTCGCCAAATCTTCGTGAGTTAACAGTACCTGGGCAACGTTCTTCTCGAAGCGCGAGAAGAAGCGCTCATACAACGCCATCAGCTTGATCTGGCCCACCGCCGCCAACGCCTGTTTCTGTGGAATGGTCTTGGGTCTTTCCTTAACACCGAGACGCGTCATTCCAGCGGCTACGGCGCCGGAGCTCACCACAATGATGTCTTTTTTTTGATTATGGAGCTCGGCGAGATCGCGCACCAACGCCTTGACTCTCCCTTCTTCGATCCCGGTCTGTGAGGAGAGGATTTGACTCCCGATCTTGATGACGACCCGGCGGGCGCGGCGCAGGATCTCCTTCTTATAATCCAGCTGCGTCGCCATCCGTCTCAGCCTTTTGTTTGATCTCTTCCAGTTTCATCCCGACGTATTGCACCAACGCGCGTACCCCCTCCGTGGTTGCGGCGGAGATAGTGTGTAGCGGCTGGGTGTGCTTGGGCAGCTTTCCGCCTAGAAGTTTGGCTCTCGTCTTTGCCTCCGGTAGGTCGATCTTGTTCGCCACAACAATCTGCGGTTTTTTCCCCAGCTCCGGATCAAAAAGCTCGAGCTCCCGGTTGATCGTCTTCCAGTCAGCCAGTGGGTCTCCCCCATCGATCTTTGCAGCATCGATTAAATGGATGAGCAGGCTGGTCCGCGTCACATGGCGCAAAAACTTGTCTCCCAACCCGTGACCTTCGTGAGCGCCTTCGATGAGTCCGGGTATATCGGCCACCACGAAACTCTTCCCCTCGTCGTAGCCGACAACACCCAGGTTGGGAACCAAAGTTGTGAACGGATAGTCGGCGATCTTCGGCCGCACGGCGGAAATCGCCGCGATCAAGGTGGATTTCCCGGCGTTGGGCAGGCCGATAATACCGACGTCGGCCAACAACCTGAGCTCGATTTCCAACTCTTTGTCTTCACCCGGTTCGCCAGGTTGAGCAAAGCGCGGGCTTCGATGGGTCGACGAAACGAAATGGGCGTTGCCCTTACCGCCGCGGCCCCCGGCAGCGACGACGACTTGTTGACCTGCTTCTTTTAGATCTCCGATCAATTCTTCCGTTGCGGCATCTCGAATCATCGTGCCGACGGGGACTTTAATAATCCGGTCTTCGCCCGTTCTTCCGTGCTGATCCTTGCCCAATCCATGCTCGCCGCGACCGGCTTTGTACTGTTTTTGGTAGCGCAGATCCAGGAGTGTGGTGAGCTGCGGATCAGCCAAAGCGATCACGTCTCCACCCTTCCCACCATTGCCGCCGTTGGGTCCGCCGCGGGGGACGAATTTCTCACGGCGAAAGCTGATGCATCCTCGCCCTCCGTCGCCGGCGATGACGCGGATTTTTACTTCATCGATGAACTTCATTTGCGCACCCGTCCGACCATCATTGCCTTTGTCCAGGCAAAAAAAAAGCCCCGAAAGGGGCTTTCTTGTTTACGACCGTGCCAACGACTAGGCCGGCTGCACGTTGACCCGCTTTCGTTCCTTGTCGAGACGATCATAGAGCACAATCCCATCGATCTTGGCGAACAAGGTGAAGTCCCGACCCATGCCAACGTTCTTCCCCGGGTGAATCCGGGTGCCCACTTGCCGGACGATGATGTTGCCGGCACGCACGGTTTCGCCGCCAAATACCTTCACCCCGCGCCTTTGCCCTTGACTGTCTCGTCCATTGCGAGAGCTTCCTCCGGCTTTCTTATGCGCCATCTCCTGCTCCTTAGGTTACACTTCAATTCCGGTGATCTTTAGTGTTGTTTGGTACTGACGATGTCCGTGCTGGCGGCTGTAGCTTTTTCGTCTCTTTTTCTTGAACACCAAGATCTTCTTTGCCCTTGATTGATTGACGATCTCGCCGGTAACCTTAGCATTCGCTACGAGCGGCGAACCGATCTTGACTTCATCGTTGCCGCCAATAAACAAAACGTCAGCCAATGTCACCTTTTCGCCCACCGCCCCGGCAAGTTTCTCGATTTTAACGAGCTGCCCTTCGGACACGCGATATTGCTTGCCACCGGTTCTGATTACCGCATATTTCATAGCTTTTTTCCGACCTATTTTGTTTAGAGGAAAACCCCTGAAAAGTCAACAAAGCCCGGATTTTTAGCTGCGTTAGCAGCCACTTGCTTATGGATCTATCCCACCTCGCTAAAGTCTCTTGCCGCTTGACAAACTAATCAGAAGTAATATACATCGTTATACGATATTATCGTTTAGCGATATATATGCCCGAGGCTCCTATTCAACCCAATTTCAAATCTATGGCGGAACTACGGTACCAAATCCGCCGCTTCCTGCGTTTCAGCGAGAATGCCGCGAGGCAAGCAGGCATCGAACCGCAACAACACCAATTACTCTTGGCCGTTAGAGGTCTACCCGATGGACTTAAACCGACGATCGGCGTGCTGGCTGACAGAATGCAGCTCCAACACCACAGTACCGTCGAGCTGATCGATCGGCTCGTCGATCGGGGTTTTTTGTGCCGCCTGCGTGCGACCGATGACCGGCGACAGGTGCTGGTGAAGTTAACCCACGATGGTGAAGAGTTTCTCGAAAGACTTTCCCGGCATCACCTCCAGGAACTGCAGTCGGTCGGCCCGACGTTCGTAAAAGTGCTGCAGAGCCTGATCGAAAGCTCGCGCTCGTATGATCCGAAGGAAATCGATTCAGAATCACACAACGCCAAAATAAATACTCCGCGAAAGGAAAAAAATCATGGCTAATCCAGAAACCACGGGCGAAGAACTACTTTTGGATGTCAGGGTCGCTGAGGCCTCACCGTTCTACAAATTTTATCTGAATTACGAAAAAACAATTCTGGGAACTGCCGGGGTGGCTACTTTTCTGATCCTGTGGGAGCTCGTGGGCAATACATTACAGTTGATCAACCCCATGTTTATGAGCGCGCCTTCACTCATTTTTAAGGCTGCGGTTCAGCTATTTGGCTCCGGTGAGATCTACAACGATCTTTATGTCAGCGGCATCGAACTTTTCTGGGGCTATTTCCTTTCGGTTGCTGTCGCTGTTCCCTTTGGGATCATGGTCGGCTGGTACAAGAGAGCAAGTTACATCTTCGACCCCTTCATCAATGCGATGAACGCGACCCCGCGCGTGGCGCTTCTGCCGTTGGTCATCATATGGTTGGGGATCGGAATACTCTCGAAGGTCGGTATTATCTTTCTCGGCGCAGTCTTCCCCATATTGATCAATACGCGCGACGGGGTGAAAACCACGCCTTATAACCTTCTCACGGCCGCCAAGAGCTTTGGCGCTTCCGAGTGGATGCTGTTTAAGACCGTCGTATTCCCCTCGACTATACCTTTCATCCTTACTGGTTTGAGGCTAGGGCTTGGGAGGGCTATCGTGGGTGTTATGGTAGGAGAGCTTTATGCTGCTACCGCCGGGATAGGATTTATGATCACCGTAGCCGGCGCTACTTTCCAGACCGATAAGGTCTTTGTCGGCGTCCTCGTTTTCGCGCTGACCGGGGTGATGGGTATGGAGCTGCTGACGAGGGTGGAAAGGCGATTTGATAAGTGGCGCCCCAAAGTGGGAGCAACGGAGTAAGCGACTCACCGGTTTACCTCGAGATACCTCGGTGAAAGGGCCCATTCCTTCGTGTAGGCCCTTTCATTTTGATTGAAATTCTTTTAGCCCGCCTCTTGCCCTTTGCGACCGAGAGTCCTAATTTGGTCAAAAAATGACAAAGGGGGGCTAGGCATGCAGGGACGAAGACTCACATCGCTGCACTTCTCGGCCATCAGTTTATCTGCGCTATTGCTCTTTTCCGGCTGTGGCTACAACCAACTCCAAGGCTTGGATGAGCAAGTTAAAGCGGCTTGGGCCGAAGTCCAGAACCAATATCAACGGCGGGCTGACCTGATCCCCAATCTCGTCTCGACGGTCAAGGGTGCGGCGCAGTTTGAGCAAGACACCTTACAAAAAGTGATCGAAGCTCGTTCACAGGCGACCGCGATCAAATTGGACGCCCAGGCTCTCAGCGATCCCGCAACGTTCAAGAAATTCGAAGAGGCGCAACGTAACCTCTCCGGCGCCCTTTCTCGGCTGATGTTAGTCGTGGAGCGCTATCCCGACTTAAAAGCGAATCAGAATTTCCGTGATCTCCAGGCCCAGCTCGAGGGTACCGAGAACCGCATCGCCGTCGCCCGCAAACGCTACGTCGAATCTGTCGCGGAATATAACAAAGGCATTCGTTTCTTCCCAACCAACCTGACGGCAAAGTATCTCCTCGGTCTCAAAGAACGAGAGACCTTCACGGCGGACGAGGGGGCAGCAAAACCTCCCCAGGTAAAGTTCTGAATCGATCGTTTCTCGTTCGCTGACGTTTCGTTTCAGGACGAACGGTGGGAATAAAAATTAGGCTTGTTAGCCTTCAACTCCTGGCCGGCGTTCTCTTGTCCTTGCTGGCGCCGTCGTTTTCGCAGGCCCTCGAAGTCCCGCCTTTGCGTGGTCGTGTGAACGACTACGCAAAGTTGCTGACCCAAGAAAGGGCGGTGGCGCTGGAGGCTCAACTGGAGAAATTCGAGCAGGAGACCGGCCATCAAATCGCCGTGCTCACTATTCCGAGCCTCGAAGGCGACTCCCTCGAAGATTTTAGCATACGCGTGGCAGAGACCTGGAAGATCGGCAAGAAAGGCTTCGATAACGGCGCGATTCTTCTGGTTGCGCGTGACGATCGAAAGCTTCGCATCGAGGTCGGCTATGGTCTCGAAGGCGTAATGCCGGATGCCATCGCCGGTCGTATTATCCGCGAAGTGATCACGCCTCGCTTTCGATCCGGAGATTATGCCGGCGGCATTGAAGCGGGCGTCAATTCCATTCTCAAAGTCACCAGAGGAGAAGCGCTGCCGGAACGCGCCCGCCCCGCTCCTGAACGAACCGCTTCGGAAGGGGCGTCGCTACACAACATTCTTATGATCACCGCCATGCTGGCTCTTTTTATTGGCCTGACGCGGCGGCGGCTATTCAGCGGCGCTCTAGGAGGAGCGGCTTCCGGGCTGGTTACCACGCTGTTCGCATCCGGTGGACTTGGGTTCGTTTTGCTCCCCGCTCTCATCGTTGGAGCTCTGCTCGGAGCCGTAGGCGCCGCTCTGAGTACAGGAACCGCTGGAAATCAATGGGTGGGTAGACCGAGATCTCGAAGGGGAGATTGGGGCGGCGGTGTTTTTCCCGGTGGTTATGGTGGAGGCGGTTTTGGCGGCGGCGGGGGTGGTGGCGGTTTCAGCGGCGGCGGCGGTGGTTTCGGCGGTGGTGGAGCCTCGGGGAGTTGGTAAGATGATCAATGCGGAAACTTTTTTTACGCCGGAGGAACAGGAACGGATCCGCGGGACCGTGGTTGCGGCCGAACAACGGACTGCCGGCGAGATCGTACCGATGCTGGTGGGGGCAAGCGCTCGCTATGCCGAAATTGAGATCGCCGGCATGGGCGTTGGATTGGTCGCCGGCACACTCGCATCGTTCGTCTTTCAAGACCCATGGGCATCCATTCATTCACAGCTACTCTGGCCTCTCGCGGGAGCGGTCCTAGGATCTATCTTGTGTGCTATTCCCGCTGTGAAGAGAAACCTGACTCCCAAGGATCGCATCTTAGAAGCGGTCCACCTGAGAAGTCTGGCAGCCTTCACTGCGCAAGGCTTGCATTACACCAGGGCCCACACCGGGATATTGATTCTCGCATCCCTGCTGGAACACCAGGTCGAAGTCCTGGCGGACAGAGGCATTAACGAGAAAGTTGCGGCGGGAACTTGGAACGAAATTGTTCAGATTCTTACCGCCGGCCTCAAGTCCGGCAACGCCTGCGACGCTTACTGCAAGGCGATCGAGCGCTGCGGTGAGATTCTCGCCCAGCATTTTCCCCGTTCCCCGGACGACAAGGACGAACTCGCCAACAAACTGGTCATCGAACGTTGACATCCAGCGTTTACCTAAGATAAGACCGTCGCAGACCAAGACACCTAGCAAGGGATGGAGAGTTGAATGTTTCGTATTCGCATGCCTGTTCTTATCCTATTTTTTTTCCTGAGTTCTGCTTCGACGCAAGCTGCGGCGGCTTCGTTAGAAGAACTGGTCGCGGGCGCCAAGCGCGAAGGCGCCGTAAGTTTCTATGCGCCCACGACGGTAACTCTGGCGGGCGCCAAAATGCTGGCACAGGCGTTCAACACCAAATTCAATATCAACATTGAAGTCAACTATGTCCCCTCGGGTAGCATGACAACCGATGTCGGCAAGCTTGTTTCTCAGGCCGCCACAGGTGTGCCTCCGGAGTGGGATCTCATGGTTATTATCGACGCTCTTCACGGGCCGTTGTGGCAGAGAAAGCTTCATGTTCCCTATGATTATCGGGCACTGGGCGTCGACGCCCGTACCGTTCACTATGATAACGGAACGGTTTCGATCGCCAACCAGATCGTGCTGCCGGCATATAATCCTAAAACCTTACCCGAGAAGGACGCCCCGAAAAAATGGGAGGATCTCCTCGATCCCAAATGGAAAGGCAGGATCGGCGTGCCTACGGCTACCGGCCAGATCGATTTTCTGGCGATTCAATGGGGCGAAGAGAAATTCATGAACTTTGTGCGCGCGCTGGCCAAGCAGGCGCC
>Ga0209819_10000293_pt1 | contig 14134 bp, 13 predicted proteins | sample PPLLak2March2015_FD_187248 | JGI IMG/M metagenome (GOLD analysis project Ga0209819, IMG submission 187248) | Freshwater sediment microbial communities from Prairie Pothole Lake near Jamestown, North Dakota, USA - PPLs Lake P7 Core (1) Depth... | ecosystem: Environmental > Aquatic > Freshwater >... | reverse complement strand
ATAAAACTTGACAAATGGTAATTTCGTATATACATTTGTATAGTGATACGTATTATCACTCAATACCGTTCTTTGATAATATCGAAATGAAATAAAGCATGTCGTAATATTGTTTGAAAATGCTGCTCACCAATTTCGTTAGATTTTGGACGGGTGAAAAAAATATGCATTTAAAAATACCCTAAAGAGTTCGGAGAGTTTAGAGAGTTGGGAGTTTGGGAGTTGAAAATGTATAATACAGTTTATTGATTACATATTTTATAAGTTGGATTGATTGTCATAGTTAAAAATGGCTAATAAAAAAAGGGCTATCCTTTCAGACAGCCCCGTATATGTATTCCCGCGAAAGCGGGAATACTGGCAATGATTCATGAGATCCCCACTTTCGTGGGGATGTGACTTTTCGTATGGATGTGACCTTAAAACTCCGGTGGACGCCAGCTGCCGCGTTTCCAATCTTTTAACTCAAGTGTAATGTTTCCAATTTTTACCTGAAGATTAGCTTTAATCGGTACGCTTGCTTTGTCATTTGTAAACCAGCCGGAAAAATCGCCTGTTAAGCCAAACACCAGTTCGTAATCTGTGTTACCAGTCAAATAGTGAGATGATACATCATAATCAACTTGTCCGATTGATGCATCGGTTTTATTAGCATCAAAGTTTAGCGTTAAATTGGTCAGGTCCTGGTTAAATAATACAGGCACCACCTTTGAATCGTTTTTAAAAAAGCTGAACCTTGAATAATAAAATATTGATAACCCGTCCTGGTAATTTTCGCCTAACTCAAGTTTTTTCTCATATTCAATATTGCCGTTAAATCCAATTTTTTTGATGCCAACAATTGAAGAATCATAATCAAAGTTATAAGTCAGGTAACTGTATGAACTGCCGTTATATTCTTTGGCTTCAAAGTGCAGCGGGCGGATAGCATTATCCACAACTTCCATTTCACTCCTGAAATCATAGCTTGCAGAAACAAACGGCAAAGCCTCGTTAGAACGCATTACAGCCGTTGAAACATAAACATTTTTGTTATCTTTGGATTTACTCGTATTTATCTTAACCCAGCCAATATTGATAAAACTATAATACACATCATAAAAAAGTTCTTCACCATCGTAAAAAACTTCTTTTTGTGAAAAAGTCACATTACTTATTACAAGTAATAAGACCAAAACAAGCAATATTGATTTCAGAAATTTCATTATTTTAAGTGTGCTAGTTTTTCAGCTTCAGGAAATAACTCCATTGCCCTGTTAAATTGTGTGTCAGTTGCTAAAAATACAGCCATACTACCTGCATTTCCCCAGATATCCCTTGCAAGTATTGATTTAATACTGGTTGTTATAAATTCTAAATCCCTGTTCCATTGCTCATCGTTGAAAGTAATGCCTTTGGTAGTTGCAAGACTTTGGAAATCCCTGAGCATATCTTCACTCACGCGGAAATCATCTCTGAATTGCACATAACCGGAATATTGTGATTTTAACCTGTCCTTATTTGCGTCATAATAGGTATTGGTATATTCAAGGAACAAGTTTAATCTTCTTAACTGAACAGAATATTCGGTAAGTGTATCAAGCCTGACAATATAATCAGGTGTAACACCTCCGCCGCCAAGTACAGTTCTTCCATCAGGAGTTTTGAATACAGGGCGTGTTGTATCAGTTTTATCTTTATGTACCGGGTCTTCACCGTTCAGCTCTGCATTAAGCATTGTTTCATATTTACCGCCGATATATGGCTTCTGTATCAATCTTCCGGTTGGTGTATAATATCTCGAAGTTGTAACCCTCATTGCAGAACCATCTGAAAGGTCATATTGTCTTTGAACAAGACCTTTCCCGAAAGTATTTTCACCAATTATTAAGCCCCTGTCCCAATCCTGAATAGCACCTGATACAATTTCGCTTGCAGAAGCAGAGCCATCGTTTACAAGAACAATTAACGGCATCTTTGTATATTCTCCGCCTTCAGATAAGTATTCTTCATTATAAGCGGGAATTCTGCTTTTTGTATAAACTATCTTCTTTCCTCTGTCAATAAACATGGAAGCCATTTTAAATGCCTGGTCAAGATATCCGCCGGGATTGTTTCTAAGGTCTAAAACAAGCTTTGTCATTCCCTGGCCTTTCATTGTTTCAAGCGCTTTGGAAAACTCATCATAAGTAGTAGCTGAAAACCTTGTTACTCTTATATAACCAACATTTTCATTGACCATAAAGAACGGGTCAACACTGTAAAGCGGAATTTTATCCCTTATAATATCGAACTCAAGTAAACCGGGTGTACCGGCACGTACTATTGAGACATGAACTTTAGTGCCTTTGGTACCTCTGAGCTTTTTAGGAACATCTTCGCGTGTCATTTTTATGGCAGAAACATCATCAATTTTTACAATTTTATCTCCTGCCTGAATACCAAGTGCTTCCGAAGGTCCGCCTGATATAGGTGTAACAATTGTAATAGTATCATTAATAATGTCAAATTCGACACCAATTCCTTCAAAACTGCCCTGAAAATCCTCGTTTACTTTCTTTAGCTGGTCAGCAGTGATGTAAACTGAGTGCGGGTCAAGCTCCCCAAGCATACCCCTGATTGCGGCTTCTGTCAATTTATCCGTATTTACATCTTCTACGTAGTTTTTCTGGACAAGTGTCAAGGCCTCGTTAAACTTCTTAACATTCTCAAAAATGTTATCACCTGAAGTTGCGGTATTAACCTTCATACCTATCAGAACACCAATAGAAATGAGCATCAGGAAAATTGGCACCAAATATTTTCTTTTATTCATTATATATTCCTTTAGAGTATCTCTTTACTTATTATTACTTAAATATATTTAATTTAGTTTCATTATAAAAGCCAAATTAGCTAAATATCAATTTAAACGCCATATTGAAAAATTTAATAACGATGCAAAACTAACCCATAGTAAATATGGAATTAAAAGCAATCCTGCCGGAGTTGATATCTTATAGAAACATATGATAGTTACCAATATCAAAAACCATAAAACAGTGATAACGATTGCTCCACCGCCAATTGATTGATAGCCAAAAAACACAATTGACCAAAGTGTATTGAATACAAGATGAACTAAAAACAAAATTATTGCATATTTTACTTCAACTGAATTCAATCCTTTTCTCCATATAAGATACAAGGATACTCCCATAACTGCATAAAGTGTAATCCATACGGGAGCAAAAACCCAGGATGGCGGATTAAAATCCGGTTTAACAAGGGCTCTGTACCATCCTCCAACTGATTGCCTTGTTGCAAAAGAACCAATAAAACCGGCAAGCTGACATATAATAATGCTTACAAATAGTTTAATTATTTCTATCAAGGGCGATTAAAATTAAATTATTAAGGTAAGACCGGTTTCAGAATTAACAGGATTACAGTCCCATAGTATGCCAAACAGTTTTGATTTCAACAAAGTTCTGAATTTTCAGCAAGCTTTCATTATTTTCATCATTAAAATAATCTTTCTCTGTATTTAAAACAAAACGTTTTACATTTGCTGCACAATTTTCCTGTACTTGCTTTTTGAAATCCATATTTGAATCTGCATAGCTAAATCCGTTCACATCCATATGGCTTGCAAGATGAGGAATGAGTTCTTTTTTCATTCCTGTAAGAATATTAATAACTCCTGCAGGAAAATCGCTTGTAGCAATAACTTCAGAAAAAGTAAGGGCGGGCAATGGTGAGTTTTCTGAAGCGATAATTATACATGAATTACCCGAAACAATAACCGGGCATAAATTACTAATCAATGAAAGCAATGGAAGCTCTTCAGGTAACAAAATGCCGACTATTCCCATTGCTTCAGGAATTGAAAAATTAAAATAACCTGCCTGAACAGGGTTTACTGTCCCGACAAGCTGAGACCATTTATCTGAAAAGCCTGCATACCACACAATCCTGTCAATTGATTTCTGTACTTCACGAATTGCAAATGATTTTGTTACCTTAGTCGATTGTAATATTTCATTTACGAATTGTTCATTTCTTCCTTCAAGCATTTCAGCAAGGCGGTAAAGAATTTGTCCTCTTTCATATGCAGATTTATCATTCCATGAATTATATCCTGCTCTTGCCGCAGTAACTGCATTCTTAACATCTTTTCTTGAAGCACGTGAATAATTGCAGAGCTTCTCCCCTGTTTTAGGATTAACAGCAGATAAATATCTTTCCGATTCGGTACGTGTAAACTTGCCGCCGATAAAGAGCTTATACATCTTAAGTACTTGCAGCCGTGAAGTCATTTTGTATGGTTAATTTATATAAAACTAAGAAAATTTAACTGAAAAGAAAATACCTTAGAAAGAGCAATTTGCAAATAATTGTTACCAATTTGTTATAACTAATTGTAATTAGCCTAATACTCCATCAGAATTTCATAATAACTTTTCAACTCGATTGCTCTCTTCTTGACTATCTCCATCTTATCTAAGGCAAGCATTGGTAAATACATAGTACCATCTTTATAAGAATAAATACTCTCAATATTGGTAAACTCAAGGTCTCTGAACTCAATCCATTTTCTCTGGGCTTCCTTTAATTTTTCATCAGCTTTATCATCCAATTTATCCAGCAATTTTTGATAATAATCATTAAGCTGTTTATCCCATTTCTCATATGCTTTATCAATACATTGTATATTTCCCTGCGTACTGGGATTTTTATCCATGCATTCGGATAATTCTTTATCAATGGGGTTATTATCCTGTGCATAAATATTAAAAGAAAAAATAATAAAGTATATTAGAAAAGGTAAATATTTATTATACATATTTCAAAATTAATTTTAAGGAATTAAAATTTTTTAATTATCCAAGAGGTGGTACTATAATCATTTTATTACCTGATTTTATACAGTGTATCTTGAATCTTTTATCTCCTCCCGTATACATTTTTGCAATACCATATATTGTTATAACATTATTTTCTTTTGTAAATCCCTTGTAATCTAAAAAAATAATATTATCCAGTTTAGAATATTTACCTTTGTTGTTTTCTCTTTCCTCAAGGTAGTTATCAACATAGTTCATGCCAAGTCCTTCCGCAATATATTGTACAGTATCAATTCCAATTTTTTGCTGAAATTTAAAATTATCAGCATCAAAGTATGAAAGAACATAAACCCAGTTATGTGTTTCCACATCCTGTTTGAATAAATAGACAAATGCTTTAGCAACAGAATCTTTCCTGATAAGATCCTGGATTGGCTCTAAGGTATTATAATCAAAAATTGTTATAGTAGATTGAGAAGCATTGCACGAATATAATACCGGAAGTATTAAAAATAAGAAGTATAATTTTTTCATGGCATTTGGGAATAATGGCTGTTTATAACTGATAAACCTGTTAATAATATTATTTTAAAACATTGTTGTCTTTTTCACATTTTAAAACTTCTTTTAAATTCTCATACCTTATTTTACCATGCGAAACATCATGAATGCTCTTGCCGTTTTCAATTATCAAAACCTGTGGTGATTCATGATATACATCGAATTCAGATTCAATCATATTTGAAATATGACGGTATGCAATTATGTTAATAAAATAAGTCTTTATATTTTCCAGCTCACTGCAGTTCCACTCACGCTCCAGCATATTCATCATTAACATATTGATAGAACATTTGGGGCTGTACTTAAAAATCAATACCCTGTTTTTGTATGATTCTTTCTTAATATCATCAATCATATCTTCCGATTTAATATGTATCCAATTCATCTTATTCTTTTCATCAGTAAACAATATTATAATATTAAAGTTTATGAGATTCCATTTCGTTAAGTATTTTCGGAAAATCGGTAGATGTTATTATACCCAGCGGTGCACCGGTAGGAGTTCCATTTTGGGTTATTAATATAGCATCAAGGGGCTTGCCTATGGATTCAAATTCATTAAACCTTTCAAGTGCTTCGGTTAACGGGGCATCTTCCTTCAGAAAAAAATAATTATCCGGAATTTCCGTGAACTTAAGCACCTCAATAATCTTTGTATCTTTCAAGCTGAATATATCATCATCGACACATGAGCCGAGCCAGCGTGTTATTGTATTGGTTGTTAATAAATCATAAAATTTCCCGTCTTTATAAACAGGTAGCTGTGAAAATGAATAATCGTACATAATTTTCAGAGCTTCTCCTATAGAATCGTCAATCAATACGCTGTAAACTTTTCTGCTGAATAAAGGTATAACCTTAGCAACATTATCCTGCATTATGGTTGATTAAACCTTTCCTTATATTTTAACTCATTTAAGATAAAAGAATATTTTAATCCCTTATTCGTATTTGTTACGTTCATCGTTCCGTCAAGCTGTTTCACCAAAGTTGTGATTAGCTGGGTTCCAAGTGTTTCCCCGTTTAGTAAATCGGTATCAGGCAGCAAACCTGTTCCATCATCACCGTAATTCATTATAATTTTATTTCCTTCACGCCTGAACTCAATATCTATATTCCCCTTTTGATTTATTCTAAAAGCATGTTTTAAGGAATTTGAAACAAGTTCATTTATAATTAAACCACAAGGAATGGCAGTATCAATTCCAAAATTAATATCTTCTATATTTACTTTGATTTCAACAGCACATTGGTCAATTCCATAAGCCTTTAAAAGATTTGCAGTTAAGTCTTTGATATAATTTTGCAGGTTGATGTTTGACAGGTCTTTTGACCTGTACAATTTTTCATGAATCAATGACATAGTTTCAACACGGGCTCTGCTTTTGTTCAATATCTCAAGGTCTCTTTTATCATGTATATAACGCGACTGCATTTTTAACAGGCTCACTATTATTTGCAGGTTATTTTTTACCCTGTGATGTATCTCCTGCAGGAGCAGTTCTTTTTCTTTAAGTGATTTCTTTATCTTTTCTTCAGCCAGCTTTCGTTCTGTAATATCAGTTGATATTCCCAAAACCTGTATATTATCATCAATCGTTAAAGGTACTTTAATTGTCTGGTACCATACCGGAGTATTTATTACAGTATTTGTAACCTGCTCTTCCGGAATAAATTTTGGTTTCCCGGTTTCTATAACTTCCCTGTCATCTTTTTCAAACCATTCCACTTCAGCTTTATTGGAATTAAAATCAGAATCTTTTTTACCCACTAAACTTTTAACATCAGTTCCATACATATTTGCCACTGCTTTATTAACCAGAGTAAACCTGCCTTCTTTATCTTTTGCGAAAATTAAATTTGGATTGGCATCAATAATGGAACGAAGGTATTTTCTTTGATTCTTAATTTCATCTTCCGCTTTCTTCCTTTCGGAAATATCTCTTATTATTCCCGTAAATATTCTATTTTCCGCTGCAGCATATTGTCCGAAAGATATTTCAACTGGTATTTCCTTTCCTGATTTATGCAGTCCTTTAATAGTCATGCCATTCCAAGCAATACCCTTTTCACCTGTCCTGATAAATTTTTCGAAAGAAGTTTTATGATTTTGCTTGTTAACATCAGGCATTATTAGAGTAACATCATTACCAATTAACTCACATGCCTCATATCCGAATATTTTCTCGGTAGCTTTGTTAATAAAAATAATTTTATTTTCTTCATCAATTGTAATAATTCCGTCAGAAGCAGTCTCGGCTATAATTCTGAACTTTTCTTCGCTTTCTTTAAGTTCTGTTAATGCTTTTCTTGTTTCAGTAACATCCATAACCGTGCCTATCACGCAATCCATGTCATTATACTGGATTTTAGTACCTCTTACTTCAACATCTATAACTGAACCGTCTTTTCGTTTTCCGCTGTAAGGATATTCGAAAACCTGTTCTTCATGCCGGTCTTCTCTTTCAAGATTCTGAACATACATCTTTTTATCCGCATTGGATATCACTTCATAAATATTCACTCCTTCAAGCTCACATTCTTTATACCCGAACATTTCTTCAAATTTCGGATTTACATATATGAACTTGTCATTATGGTGAATATAAATTCCAACAAGAGAGTATTCAACAAGACTTCTGAATTTCTCCTGTTCCTGGTTCATACTTTTTTCGGCTTTTATACGCTCGAAAATCTGCTGTTGGAGCTTTTCATTTGATAACCTAAGCTGGGAAGTTCTTTTTTCAACTAGCTCTTCAAGATGTTCACTGTATTTTTTTATCTGCTCTTCAAGCTCTTTTTTATCAGTAATATCCTGTGCTGTTCCAAGTATCTGCTTTGGCACACCGTCATTATCTCTTGTGAATACTACATCGAAGCTTTTTAACCATCTCCATTCGCCTTTTTTATTCTTTATTCTAAATACATGCTCAATAACATCGATATCTTTTGAACTGATATACTTATTATATGAATTATACAATTTCTTCAGGTCTTCCTTATGCATCAGCTTAAGCAAGAACCTGCTGTTCATTGTTTTTATTTCATCAGGAGTATAGCCGAGTATTTTGCAGATTATTTCATTCGAATAAACCAGCCTTGGTCCTGAAAGCTCATAGAGATATAAAATATTTGGAGTGGAGTTTGTTATTTTCTGTATGAACATCTTATTGCGGATAAGCTCCATTTCATATTTTCTTCTTTCACTAATATCTTTGAAAATAACTACAACACCAAGAAGAGAATTATTCCTTGCAATTATTGGCGAAGCAGAACAATCTATATTTATTGCTTTGCCTTCTTTATTCAGGATTATTGTATTGTTTGTATAAGAAACAATCTTCCCCTGCTTAAAAACAGTTTGAATGGGATGTTCAAGTTTCTTATCGGGGTTTTCATATTTAATATTAAATACATGTTCATAAAAAACTCCTTTTGCATCTCTTATTGTCCATCCGGTAAGTTCTTCGGCAACAGGGTTCATAAAAGTTATATCACCAATATGGTTGGTTACTATTACACCTTCTCCAATACTTATAAGAGTAGTCGAAAACCAATTCCTGCTGTCTTCAAGGGCTGTTTCATATTTCTTCCTGGACTTAAGGAATTTATTATGAACCATAATTCCAATTATAAGAAGAATAAAACTGAACACAGAACCGGCTACCTGGTAAGATAAAGTTACACCGGCACTTTCCGCTGCTTCTTTTTTTTGCCTGATAAAGTTTTCATTTTCAGTTGTTTGCAGGCGGGTTATTATTCCTGCAATTCTATCCTGAGTGGCTTTTCCCCTGTTAGTAAAATCGATTTGTGTTTTTGTGTCTTTTTTTCTCTCCTGTAATTCAATTGATTCTTCAAAAATATTTCTTCTGCTGCCAATTAATATTACAAGGGTATCAACCATTTTATTCTCTTTTTCATCAATACTTGTTATCTTTTTTAACTCTGATAGAATTGAATCGGTGTGCCTGACAGCAGTATTATATTCAACCATAAAAATATCGTTGGCTGTTATCAGGTAAGCATTTCTTGAGGTTTCAGTCTTAATCAACTGTGAGAGAAGACTTTCGGATACCTTTATTACAGTTATTGCATGTAGAGCTGATTTTTCTTCATCGAAGTGAGATTTTGTCTGGAAGTATGAAATTATATTTACAGCGATAAGCACAACAAGTGCAAACACAAATATTGAATTTATGTACTTTTTTTCTTCCATGGCTCTCGTTATTTATATGGAGAGAATATAAATTATTCATTAGTACAATCAGCAGTGAATAATCTTAACCAGCAATTTATCCGGTTTTCTATTTTTCTTTCAACAGTAATATGAAGAGCATATTTTACACAAACTAAAGGAATTATTTTTATCTTACAATACCTTTAGAACGTTATATAGTTTTCCTGCATCCAGAGTGAAATTTTAGACTTTTTGCTGCGAATATTAATGTAATTGTTACAATTGCGGACATAAAAAATACCCTTACATTGCTTTTACAATGTAAGGGTATATTTAATAAATCGATATTTTTCTAGACTTTTTCTATTATTACAGCTGTTCCGTATGCAAGTACTTCTGTTACACTTGACATTACTTCATTAGCATCATATCTGAATCCGATTATACCATTTGCTCCAAGCTCTTCTGCATGCTGTACCATTAGCTCGAATGAATCTTTCCTGGTCTTCTCGCATAGCTCTGTGAATAATGAAATATTTCCACCAATGAGTGTTTGCAAAGAAGCACCTATTGTTCCAAATATTGATCTTGACCTTACAACAATTCCTCTGACAACTCCAAGATTTTGCTTTACCCTGTATCCATCTATAGTAAAAGCAGTAGTGATTAAATTATGGTCCATGGCTGACTTTATTTAGTTAGAATTTGCTGCCCGCTTTGCTTTGTGCATCGTTTAGCAGCGGTTTAATTTCTCCCATTAATGATGGGTCATGTTTTATTGCATTCTCCCAATCGGCTGCTGCCTGCCGGTAGAATCCTAAATTATAATATGAACTTCCTCTTTTTACCAAAACTTGTTTGAAATTCGGATTAGCTTCCAGTGCTTTGCTTAAGTAATTTATCGCATCATTATATTTCTGCATATCGAAGAATAAATTTCCAAGATAATATAATGTAAGCGTATCTTTTTTATTTAACTGAAGTGATTTCCTTAATAAATATTCTGCCTGTTCGTATTTACCGTCTTTATATGCATATGAACCTACAAACATCAATCCTCTTGCATTACTTGAATCAATTGCTAATGTTTTATCAAAATCCGGGCGTGCAAGAGTGTCATTTCCCATATCCATATATACAGAACCACGGTTAAGATAGAGCTCTGCATCTTCATCATTAAGCTTTAATGCCAATTCAAAATCTTTTAAAGCCATATTGTAATTCTTAATCTTCTCATATGCTATACCTCTTTGTTTTAACATATCAACATCATTAAGGTCCGGTGGGTCTATTTCTATTACCTTTGACATGTAATTTACAACCAATTCATTGTCATTAATATCTGAATAATATTTTGCAAGATTATACATAGCATAAGGGTAGTTACTGTCTATGATAAGAGATTTGTTAAATGATGCAAGAGAGTTTATCGTATCCTGGCTGTAATAATAAGCTAACCCGAGCCCGTTATAATATGAAGCATTAGTTGAATCTATATCCACAGCTTTTGAAAAATTATTTACCGCATCTTTATATGATTTAGTTCTCATATAAGCTTTAGCAAGCTTTTCAAATAAAGGGGCATTTTTTTGATCAAGCTCGGCTGCAATTTTCAAGTATTCTATTGCATTTTTATCATCTCCTAAGAAATAATAAATATTTCCTGCTTCAATATATGCTTCGGTAAATTCATTATCCAGCTCAGCAGCTTTTTGCATGTCTCTTAAAGCATCATTATAATTTTTATTTTTTATAAAGCTCTTAGCTCTTTTGAAATAAAGTTCTTTTCCCGAATAACCGGTCATTTCAGCTTTATCATAATCTTTAATTGCTTCATCGAAATTATTCAAATTATAATTTGCATTTGCTCTTCCAAGATAACCTTTTGGATTTTCAGGTACCTTTTCAATATAGCCGGTAAATATAGGAATTGATTCAGCATACTTTTTTTGCTCATAAGTGTCTGTAGCCTGTTCAAATAATATTTCCGGGTCTTCAACTTCTTCAGTTTGTGAATATATTTTCCCGGTTATCACAGTAATTAAAAATAAATACAGAACAACTTTCTGCAGAACAATGTTTTTTACAAATGACATGTATTAAATTAGTTTATTTTTAAATATTCTTTCAAGCCGTGCAAGCCTCCTTCTCTTCCAAAGCCGCTTTCTTTATAGCCGCCAAAAGGAGAAGCAGGGTTGAACTTGTTATATGTATTAGACCAAATTACACCCGATTTTAACCCGCTGACCATCTTAAATATCTTTGAACCTTTATCGGTCCAGATTCCTGCAGATAAACCGTATGGTGTATTGTTTGCCTTTTCTATTGCTTCCTTTGGAGTTCGAAACGTCAGAATGGAAAGCACCGGACCAAATATCTCTTCCTGGGCAACTGTGCTGGATAATGCTACATCAGTAAAAAAGGTTGGCTTAAACCAAAAACCTTTTTGAGGTAACTCGCAAATTTTCTGAAAAATTCCACAACCTTCATCTATACCGGTTTGTACCAGCCTTCTGATTTTATTTAACTGAATTTTTGAGTTAATAGCTCCAATATCTGTGTTTTTATCTAACGGGTCGCCTATTCTTAAGGTTTTTATCCTGTTTTTTAGTTTTTTTATTACAATTTCTTCAATTGACTCCTGCACAAATAACCTTGAACCGGCACAGCAAACATGCCCCTGGTTGAAATATATCCCGTTAACTATTCCCTCAATTGCCTGGTCTATTGGAGCATCTTCAAATATAATGTTTGCCGCCTTGCCGCCTAGCTCAAGCGTTACTTTCTTATCGGTACCAGCTATTGAACGTATGATGAGCTTTCCTACTTCCGTGGAACCTGTGAAAGCTATCTTCTTCACTTTGGGATGATTCACAATAAAGGAACCTGTCTCACCATCACCGCTGATAATATTTACCACTCCTTCGGGTAATCCGGCTTCTTCGATAATCTCAGCAAGCTTGTAAAGGGTTAACGGAGTTGTTTCAGCAGATTTAATTACAACTGTATTTCCGCATGCAAGAGCAGGTGCAATTTTCCATGATGCCATAAGCAACGGGAAATTCCATGGAATAATTTGTCCTGCCACTCCAATCGGCTCAATCTTATTTGCAGGAAATGCATATTTAAGCTTATCAGCCCACCCTGCATAATAAAAGAAATGTGCGATTGAAAGAGGTATATCAAGCCCTTTTGATTCTTTTATTGGTTTGCCGCCGTTCATTGTTTCAATTACGGCAAGCTCACGTGTTTTTTCCTGCATAATTCTTGCAATACGGAATATATACTTGGCTCTTTCTTTACCCGGCATTTTGCTCCAAACTTTATCATATGCTTTCTCTGCAGAGACTACTGCCTTGTTTACATCTTCCTGTGATGCATATGCAGTTTCTGCAATCTTCTCTTCATTAGAAGGATTAATGGTATCAAAATATTTTTTCGTCTTTTGCCATTTCCCGTTTATGAATAGGTCATATTTTTCCTTCAGCAGAATATGGTCTTTTGATTCGGATGTCTTTTCATATTCCCATTTTGGAACAGGAGGAGTTTGAAATCTTCCGGTACCATTAACTTTAGCTTCTTTTATACCTGATTTAGTTGTGTGCAAATTATTTATGAGTTTTTAGCTTAGTACTTTTCTTTAAATATTGAGTTTGCTTTGCCAGCTTATTCAGCACAGCTTTAAGACTTTTCAATCCCTTCCTCTGAATGAGATTGATATTCTTAAATTGAGATTTATTTGGTGATTTCATAAAATGTATATAATTTTAACCTTATATTTCACCTTGAATTATCATCTTATTACCCCCTTGAGGGGGCAGGGGGTGTGAATTAAAATTAAATAGAATTTTATAATTCACACTATAAATTTTATATCTCTATCTCAACTCCAAAACTCTCTTATCAATTGTAACTCACACCCCCCTGCCCCCTCAAGGGGGAAATGGGTATCTAAGTTTATATCATCGGTATATATATACAGTAGTTTATCAAAACATAGATTTCGGCAACTTTTTATAACTTAAAACATTTGGACATTTATTCTCATATTCACGTATCCATTTTTTAATTCTATCAAGAGATTCTTCAAAATTATATATTATTTCTTCATCTTTAAATCTTAAAATATTGAATCCTTCACATTCCAATTCCTTTTGTCTTTTTAAATCTTCTTCCTCTTTATTTTCTTTTATAACACCATCTTCATGCGTAATTCCATCTAATTCGATTAAAAGATTTAATGCTCTGCAATAAAAATCTGGAATATAACTTTTAATTGGTTTTTGTCTGTTGAATCTATATCCTAATTTATACTGTTTAAGTCCTTCATTCCACAATATTACTTCTGATAATGTGGAATTGGCTCTATGTTCTTTTGCATATTTCTTAAGATAGCTGTTGTATATTGGAATAGACATAAATAATAAAATTATTCTACATTAATATTTTGTTGTTTTCCATTACAAAATGCTATATGTTTAAGTACCAAATTACCCCCTTGAGGGGGCAGGGGGTGTGAATTAAAATTAAATAGAATTTTATAATTCACACTATAAATTTTATATCTCTATCTCAACTCCAAAACTCT
>Ga0209819_10000292_pt1 | contig 14178 bp, 10 predicted proteins | sample PPLLak2March2015_FD_187248 | JGI IMG/M metagenome (GOLD analysis project Ga0209819, IMG submission 187248) | Freshwater sediment microbial communities from Prairie Pothole Lake near Jamestown, North Dakota, USA - PPLs Lake P7 Core (1) Depth... | ecosystem: Environmental > Aquatic > Freshwater >... | reverse complement strand
CTGGAAGAGATGCAAGGGGGTAGCTTCACTATCAGCAACCTCGGGGGCATCGGCGGGACGGCTTTCGCGCCGATCGTCAACCTGCCCGAAGTCGCGATCCTCGGAGTTTCCCGCAGTGTCGTTGAGGCGGTCTTCATCGATGGCAGCTTTGTGCCCCGCAAGATGCTGCCGCTGTCGCTGTCGTACGATCACCGCTTGATTGACGGCGCTGACGGAGCCCGCTTCCTGCGCTGGGTTGCAGAAGCGTTGGAACAGCCGTTTCTGATGTTGCTGGAAGGGTGACGAACCTAAACGACAATAAGGACCCCAAGGACAACAGGGACAGCAAAGGACGCGGTTCTTTCGCTGTTGTCCTTGGCGTCCTTGCTGTCCTTGGAGTCCCTTTTGCGCTTACCTGACCACCCGGAACATCCGGTTCCAGCGGGTGCGGGTAAAGAAGTACATCACTCGTTCGGCGTAAAGCTTCAGAACTTCCCCCGGCGAGGTCTTCAGATACGCATCCCTGTCATCTTCGTAAGACCAAAAGACGATCAGCGGGCGTCCCACCACGTGATCGTGGGGAAGGAATCCGAAGTAGCGACTGTCCGCACTGTCGTCCCGGTTGTCACCCATCATGAAATAGTGACCGGCCGGGACTGTCACCGGCCCGAAATTGTCCCGCCGGCTTTCCCCCCCGAAATAATGAGCGGGATCGCTCGGGTAAATGTTCGGGTCAGAATGGACCTTGTAAGGTTCGTCTAGCTGGCGGCCGTTGATATAGACATTCTTATCCCGGATTTCCAGCGTCTCGCCGGGCAATCCGATCGCCCGCTTCACGTAGAGCACCTCAGGCTGATTGGGAAACTTAAAGACGATGATGTCGCCGCGATTGATGTCGTGGTGAGGCGTGCCGGGAACAGGCGCAAGGAAGCCGTTTCGAAGCGTGAACTTGTCGATCAGCAAGCGGTCCCCGACCATGATCGTCGGCTCCATTGAGGGTGTTGGGACCGTCATGGGATGTACGACATACGTCGTCACGAACAGGGCGAAAATGGTCATGACGACGGTGGTCACATAATATTCACGCAACGTGCTGTGTTGCTGAGTGGCCTCTTTCTCACCCTTCTGTTCCTTCGGCTTGCCTGCCTTCGCTTTGGTCAATTCGGCCATTCGCTATTCCAATTAAGAAAAATCTGATTATAGCAACTGGATTGACGATTGACGATTAACGATTAACAATTTGTACAGCGGAGGCAGGATGAAGAACAGAAATGACCAATCGTCAATCGTCAATCAATCGTCAATCGGTTTGACCCGGAGGCAATTTGCGGGGCGGGCCGGGGCGGGGATACTGTCCCTGTCCGTGCTCGATGCTCAAGTGGTGCGGAGTTACGCGGCCAACGAAAAAGTCAAACTGGGCGTCATCGGCTGTGGAGGCCGAGGCACTTGGATTGCCAAGTTCTTTGCGCGTCACGGCGGCTATGACGTGGTGGCGGCGGCCGACTACTTCCAGGATCGGGTCGATGATTTCGGCACTCAGCTCCAGGTTCCGGCCGCCCGAAGGTACACCGGGCTGTCGTCTTACAAGAGGTTGCTCGAGAGTGACGTGGAGGCCGTTGCGATCGAGAGCCCGCCTTACTTCCACCCTGAGCAGGCAGCTGCAGCCGTGGCTGCCGGGAAACACGTGTACCTGGCTAAGCCGATTGCAGTCGATGTCCCGGGTTGTCAAAGCGTCCAGCAGAGCGCTAAGGACGCGACTGCCAAGAAGCTTTGCTTTCTCGTCGATTTCCAAACCCGTGCTGACATCTTCTTCCAGGAGGCGATCAAACGGGTCCACGAAGGAGCATTGGGTGACCTTGCTTTCGGAGAATCGACCTACCACGCCGACAATCCTTTCGAGGAGAAGTACAAGTATCTCGAGGCGGATCCGTCAAATGCGGAGAACCGGCTGCGGGCCTGGGGGCTGGACCGCGTCCTGTCCGGGGACATTATCACCGAGCAGAACATCCACACCCTCGACGTCCAAAACTGGATCATGAAGGAGCCGCCGCAGTCAGCCGTAGGAACCGGAGGACTGACCGCACGCCGCAAACTCGGCACCTGCTGGGACCACTTTACCATTCTGTACATTTATCGCGGCAATGTCGGAGTGAACTTCAGTTCGCGGCAGTTCAATGGTCACGGCACGAGACCCGAGGGAATTCGGAACCGGGTTTTCGGTTCGAAAGGCGTGCTCGAGACCGAGTACGGCGGGCAGGTGCTGATCCGGGGCGACAGCTTCTATCGGGGCGGCGACACGAACCGCATCTACGACGAGGGCGCGATAACGAACATCGCCACGTTCCACAGCAATATCAAGGCGGCCAACTACCAGAATCAGACGGCAGAGCCCAGTGTGCAGAGCAACCTGATCACCATCCTCGGCCGAACGGCGGCCTACGAAGGGCGCACGGTCACCTGGAATGAGTTGATGAAGACCGCCCAGCCGCTGGATGCCAAGCTGCAGGGCTTGTCGGACTAGGCGGATCCAGGGCCTCTGAAGCTCTGCAACTGCAGAGCTTCAGAGGCCTGGATTCTCACTCTGACTCGTCGGCACCCGTGGGGCGGTGCGCTCGGCCGGCCCTTCGACAGTCAGGACGGGAAGTGGCACCCGCTCGGGCAGCTTCGGCCTTCGCAACAGGAACAGCTCTAGTTCTGCTCCGTAGAGACCCACCTGAAAAGCGGAACGGGCCAGAGCCACAATCTGCTGAACACCCATTAGGACAAAGATGAGCAGCCAGGTCGTCGCAGGTAACGCGCTGCGCGCGACCGCGTACAGCAGGTAAACCACCCCGGTCAGTGCGGTGAAGAAGATGATCAGGGCGAATACCCTGAGGATATTGCGGAAAACAAAGACGAGCGAAAGCAGGAACACCCGGGCCATGCCCCTGCTTTCATCCACCACCGTTTGGATCCGCGCATAGTGAACGGCTAGCAGGAAGATCGTCCCGACCAGGATGTTCACTATCACCTGGCACAGCAGCAGTACAAAAGGCGTGAGCTCGGACGCGTCTCTTGAAAGGCGTGCGACCAACAGGCCGAGCCCGGTGTTTAGGGCGATCAGCACTACTCCTGCACACACTCCTGCCCCAAGCAGCAGTCGCAGGAATCGCGGGAAGTAACGCCCCCCACCGGCAAAAAAACGTTCCAGGAAGGGCTTGCGGCCACGCTTGACCAAAACCGTCAGGATGCCCCCCGACATAAACGTACCGGTCAATGAGGCGCACAGTACCAGCCAAAAGACGAGCGTGCCCATGAGTCTCGAGACCGTCGAGAAGTCGTATTGCAGGAGGTCAACCAGGAGCGGGAGTGAGAAGCCTTCAAGCAATGAGTCCGCGGCTGCCGTGTGGTTCATCTTGCCCAGCCAGCCGTAGACCGGCAAGGCGACGGCCAGTGCGAGGAACAGGTTTGTAAGCCACAGCAGCAGAACCGCAGATTTGTTTGCCGCGATGGCCTTAACTCCCTTTTTGACTGCCTGCACGGTGCACATAGTTTTTTCTCCCCTGGGAGCGGAGGCATCCTGCCTGTGCCCTTGGCAACTTCGGCTGTGCGTACGGCACAAGCAGGCAGGATGCCTGCGCTCCCAGGTCAAGCCAGTAGACCAATGAGACTCAGCAGCCCCTGGAGCGAAAACAGGACGTGTGAAAACCATGTCGCCGCAGGCCGTGCATCGGCCTTCACCGTCCGGCTGTTATTCGCCCAATTCGTGTCGAGCTCGACCTTGTGTTCGGGATCCACCTCAGCTCTTGCGAGTCGGCTTGTGGAGTATTCCGAAAACCTCGTCCACCGGGCTTTCCCGTCCCAGTGCTTCAGGACCTTGTGACCGTCCTCAAAAGTGAGGAGGACGTCCATCGGAAACCAGGCGGCCGTATTGCGCCTGACGAGCACCTCTGATCGATAACTCCGATCTGGGCGCATCTTCGCTTTCTCCTCCATGGATTTTATCGGCAATGTGACTCGACCCTTCGGCTCGTCGAAGATCCCGACCCGCTCGGGAACTTGTGAAGTTGACACTTCGGCGACTTCATAGTCGAGCGGTGGGCTTCCCTTCAGGAACTGGTCAAAGAACCAACTCAGGTCCTGCCCGGCGATCTCATTCGCTACATCAACGAAATCTTGCGACCCAGGGTGCCGGAATCGCCAACGCTCGTGGTAAGTGCGCATAATCCTGGCCATCGTCCGGTTACCCAGGTAGTTCTCGAGGGTGCGGAGCATCAGTTCAGGCTTGGTGTAAGAGTAAAAGGAGTAACCGGACTGGTACGACCATGCCGGCTGGAGACTCGTGTCGTGCATCCGGAAGGGACTATTCTGCAGGCGGATGAAGTCCCGCTCCGTGAGAGTGAACCCGAGGAACTCAATCAGCAGACCCCGGCCGCCGTCGCCCCGCTCCATCGCCCGGCCGGTGGAATAGCTGTTGATCCCCTCGTCGAGCCACGGTTCCTCGAACTCGTTGCTGCCGACGAGTGCGTACCACCATTGGTGCCCGCCTTCATGCGCGGTGACCATTTCCGGGAATTGAATCCGGTCGAACGGTCGGTACGAGAACAACTGAGTGGTGCCGGCCGTGATGAGAGTCGGATATTCCATGCCTCCGCCACCGGGGGCAACGGGATCGACCACCGTTAGGGTCCGGTACGGGTAGCGTCCGTACCACAACCCGAACCACTTGAGCACCAGACGAACTCCGTGTTCGTACCGCGCCAATTGGTCGAGGTGATTCGGCTGCATCAGGAAGATGAGATCGACGTCAGACAATCGAACTTCGTCGAGCGGTCGGTCAAGCAACGCGGCCGTCTGAGCGTACTCGGCCTCCGAGACATCATTCCGGCCGGAGAACTTCTTCTTAACAACCACATAGTCCGGTCCGGCCGTCCATGCAAAATCGTGGATGTTGTCCTCTTCGTACAAGTAAGTGGATTCGCCCTTGCCGTTATCTTTCTTCCATTTGAGATGCCCGGTTGCTCCAATCTGGAGATTGGAAGGGATCGTGATTTCAGTCGAGTAGTGACCGTAGTCGGCATAAAACTCCGAGTTCGGGTGGAACTGATGACAATTCCAGCCACCCGTCGTTCGCCCTCGCATGCCCGCCGGTTCGTAGACGCCCAACTTCGGAAACCACTGCCCTACCATGAAAGCTCCCTTGCTGTATCCTGTACGGACTCGCAGATCGGGGAGTTGGGCTCGGAATGAGAGGCGGAGCGACACCTGGCCCCCCGGGGGAACGGGCTGGGGCAGCCTGACCCTCATGACCGTCTGGTCGCCCTTGTTGCCGTCGTCGGGCTGCTCAAAGGTCATGCCCTTCGTCAGGTCGGCGCCGTTTTCCAGCCGCAGCGACGTCACATCTATCCATCCGAAAGCGGACGCCGCGGTCCCTGGCCGAAGACCGCGGTCTTTCTGAAACGTCGTGTGGGAGTTTTTGAAGGCGTTGAGGTAAAGGTGAAACCAGAGATCGCCAACCTGGTCTTGAGAAGGATTGCGCCATGTAATGCGCTCCTGCCCATTCAGCTGCTTGGCCTTGGCGTTGAGCCGAATTTGGATTCGGTAGTCGACGACCGCCTCGGCTCGTTCAGGCAGCTTGGCCGCCATGACACAAACGCAGGAGGCAATCAGGCAGGGGAAGAGAATAATAGGGGGTTTGAGAGTCATAGTGTGAAGCCAGTCCGTTTCTAACAGAGCCGCGCACGCAGTGGAGGGCTGCGGAGCGCTTTCCTGCGGAGCAGCCTGAAACGGAGTAAGCGGACCACCCTACGCACTCTAACGGCACGTTGGGTGGTCCGCTTACTCCGTTTCAGGCTGCTCCGCGGGAAAACGCTCCGCAGCCCTCCACTGCGTGCGCGGCTCTGTAAGAAAAAACGCTCCGCGCGCCGTGCTGTGCAGCTTGTATCACATTACTTACTGTCCCCCGGATACCAATTCCCCAGTTTGACTTCCACGCCCGGGGCGGTCACGGCCTTCTTGAAAACCTGAAGATCCGATCCCCGGTAATGATAGGGGTAAACCACTTTGGGACGAATCTCATTCACGCACTGGGCGGCCTCTTCCGGCGGCATTGTGTAGGGGAGGTTCATGCAGATGAAGGCAATATCGATATTCTTCAGCTGTTTCATTTCCGGAGTACATTCCGTGTCCCCTGAGATGTAAATCCGCTTCCCGGACATCTCGAGCAGATAGCCGTTGCCGCGCCCCTTCGGGTGGTACACCTGGCCGGCGGACGGCCCCCGGGTCACGTTGTATGCCGGGAGAGCGGTTATCCCGATTCCCAGGACTTCAGTTGTGCCGCCGTTCTTCAAGAACTGGGCCTCGGCTATCGAGCTCTGGACGGCCGGCGGAGCGACGATGACTGTGTCCGGTTTGCGAACCGCGGCAATCTGCTGCAGATCGAGGTGGTCCTGGTGAATGTCGGTGATCAGGATCAGGTCCGCTTTTGGCTGCCCTTCGTAGTTGCCCTGGCTCCACGGATCCACATAAATCGCCTTCCCATTCCATTTGAGGACCAAGGAAGCGTGGTTGATCGGTACCACTTCCACCTGCTGAGCAAGAGCAAACGCTGTAAAAAGCAGCAAAACAGCGGGATAGCAGGCCCAGGGAAGAACTGAAAAGCCGCGACTCTTGATCGTTACAAGCATATGACCTCCATTTCAACACTGGCTCAATCGTCCTGCTCTCTCTACGCTGGATCTGTCTTTGCAGCGATCTCGAAGCTCCCGAATGGTGAAACCGGTACGCGGGTCCCGAAAGCCAGGTGCGATTTCCGCCAGGGGCACCAGCACGAAGTTGCGCTCGTAGAGGAGCGGATGAGGTATGGCCAGGTTCTTGTCTTGGACGATTATCTGCCCAAAGAAGAGGATGTCGAGATCAATTTCTCTGGGCCCTTTCCTGATCTGCCGTTTGCGGCCGAGCTGCTCCTCGATTCGAAGGCAGGAGTCGAGCAGTTCATGGGGCGAGAGGCCGGTCTCCACCTCGCAAACAATATTGAGGAAATCCGGTTGGTCGCGGACGTAAAGCGGGTCGGTCCGGTAAACCGACGAGCAAGTAACGACGGACATGCCGTGAGCGGACAGGAGTCTGACAGCGGACTGAAGCCGTTCCTCGCGATCTCCCAGGTTCGACCCGAGCGACAGAAAAACGGGTGAGGAGGCGACCGTGTCCGAGCTAGAACACATTTGGCGGTCTCCTAATCGTCCCGAAAACGCCTATGCCCTTGAGGAAGAAAGAAAAACGGATTTGTTTCTCCTGCCGGACACCGAGATTGAAGGCCTGCATTTCGACCGACACCCCGCAACAGTCCCAGAAGTAGTTGGCGCGTGACAACGAGCTCAGGAATCGGGAACTGGCCGCGTCGTAACTGAAGCTCGTCGATACCGAAAGTCCTTTTTCGAGTTTCCCTAGGGAAACCATGCCTTGGAACTGATTGCTCTCGAAGGTCCAAACCGGCTCCAGCTCCCGAGTGACAAAATAACTCGTCCCTACCATGAGACCCGGCCGGATGAAATACCCGGTGAGCGAGAAGTTGCGGTACTGGCCGTACACAGGGTCATAGTCACCCCTGACGTCGAAGCTCGTCCAGGAATCCGGGGCAAACCGGATCTGGGTCACTACCGGCGAGAAGTTCCGGCGGACGCCGCCGAAATGGAAACCGGTCAGGGAGATGAAGGGCGCAAACTGATTATTGCGTTCGGCGTCGAAACTCCCTGAGAAATCGGGATCGAAAAAATACTTCTGCGTGAGCCGCACCGAGAGCCATTCGTGGTTCACCATCACTCCATCGACTTTCCGCTTGACGAAGAAGCGATTGAACAGGTTGTATTCGACTTCGTTGGTATTGACGATGGCGTCGTTTTCGTCGAAGCGGATGATTTGATCGAACTCGTCGACGCCATGCAGGTAGTGATACCGCATCGTCGGTTCAATTGTGTGCTTCCACCCGGACCCTGACTTGTTTCCGTAGATCCTCGAAAGACCCCAGCCTTCCAGATTGAGGCCCAGATCGACGTAGTTACGGTGAAGACTGTCGCGGCTCATCCCGAGGCCGCCGGCTTCGGTGGCCATCAGGCTGTCGCTGTAGAAAGTCTCCCTGAGTCCTAATTGAGGCGTGGCCCGCAGCCCCTGAAAAAGCGGGATCGAGAGATAGGCGCGAGGGAAAAAATCAAAACGCTGAGTAGTGCCGGTATCCTCGATGAGCGGATCGCTGCGGCTCAGACCCCGGGCCGAAGCGTCGAGGTCGAAATAGACCGGGCTACCCAAAAGCTGCCGTCCCGTTGAACGCAAGATCAGGGCGGGAGTGCTGCGGATGATGATATTGCGCAGCGGGAAGACGGTCTCGTCTCTCGAGAGCAAGAGGTTGGCGGCTCCGATCTGGAAGTTCTTTGTAAGGAAAATCCGCGAGTTCTCGGTGGGCCGTGTTGCGGTGTAGAAATCTTCCGAGAATACCTGCCGAAATGTGAAGTTCGAAACTACGTTGAAATCCGCCACCGCCCGATAACCATTGCCGAAGTACGTCTCGCCCAGGCCGTTGAGGCTCGCGCCGCCCTGGTCCTTTCGGTCATTGATCATGAAGCCGTCGAGATCAAGAGTCGAGGTCGCATTGGGACGGGTTCTAAAGGTGAAGCCGTGACCGAAGCCGCGCTGGGAGAAGTAAGTCTCGCTGATAATGAGATCAGCACTCCGACCGAGCGTCAGGTAGAACGCCTCGGTGAATCTCCGGCCCTTATTGCTCGAATTCCCCGTCGTCGGCATCAGGAACCCGCTCGATCGCTCTTTGTTCCCGGTAGGAAAGAGCATGAAGGGCAGGTAGAAAACCGGGATCTTCTTGATCCGGAAGAGGGTATGCGTAAAGCGTGCGTTGCCCCCAAGCGGTATCTTGGCGTCCTTGATGGTGAAACTCCACTTGGGAGTCTCTTCACCGCACGCCGTCAGGAAACCATTTTTAGCCCGATAGGAGTTAGGGCCGGTCTTTATCAGGATCTGGGCTCTGACGAACAGCTCCTGGTCGGTGTAACCGTCGGCGTCGTAAATTGTTCCGGTATCTGTCTTGAGATCGAGGTCGGCCCGGCTTCCTTTGAGCCACTGAACTCCACGACGGAGGTCCATCGGCCCTTCTGCGGCCGCCTTCTGAGTACCGGCCTCATACGTGACCTTCTGTGCCTTGAGCACACTGTCCTGGAATGTGAGGATGACGTTGCCTTCGGCAATCCACCGGTCGCCCGCTTCCCGGCTGACTTTATCCGCGGTGATTTTGACCGTGCCGCCCTGGTAGGGCATTTCGACGGTGACGCGGTCCTGGCCGTGGAGGGCGGATCCAGTCAGGAGCAGGAGAGCTGAAACCAGCCAACCGAGGGCACGCATCCCCTAAAGATACCCGCCCGGAGGTTTGGGCCGCAAGCAATAGCAGCGGGTCGGAAAAGAGGCTAAAATGACGGGCGCCTCGAAGCGAGGCAAAAGAAAAGGGCCTTGGTGGGGGGGAGGGTATCCAATCCAAGGCCCTTTGGCGCTCATTGCTGAGTCACTAGTTATGATGCGACTGTTTTGAAAAAGTTTTCAAAAAGTTGACCAGCATGAGAAATTTTTTTCTGAATTTCTAAGAAATGGAAACACTTCAACGTCTTAAGGAGAGTTTTCGCGAGCGCCTGAGCCTGTTTTCGTTCTTTCATCTGGGCTCAGACGCGGAAATCGACATTGCGGAGGGCTCCGAAGGGCTGAAAATCTCCATCTCCCACTCGAGGGTGGTTCCTTTCGAGTTCGGCGTCTCGTGGCCCGAGATTGAACAACTGGTTACCTCCCCATCCCGCTTCGAAGCGTTTATGCTCGATTACCTGACCCGTCACCGCCGCTCCTGATCGGGCCAGACGGCGTTTGACAAGGACGGAGTTTCTCGGCGAAAATAAAACTTCTTCAAGGTGGCCCTGTCGTCTAGTGGCCTAGGACGCTGGCCTCTCACGCCGGTAACACGGGTTCGAATCCCGTCGGGGCTACCACCTTTCAGAGTTTATTTCCACCAAACGAAACGTAGCCGCAAAAGGTCCGTAGGACCGACACGTCTATAGAAACCGGGGATGGCGACAGCACCAGGTCCGGAGGACCGACACGTGAAAATGCCGCGCTCTTTTCACGTGTCGGTCTACGGACCTCCGAGCAGGGCGAGTCTTCAATCATCGCCGTGGCCGCAAGACATGATCGATTTCGAAAAGAAGAAAGACTCCAGCCGTGCTACTTCCTCGGCTCGCTCGAGGGGGGGACGAGGCCCTTGATGCGCATATAGGTCACAATGTTCCCGTAGTGCTCGCTGTTGTGCGCGTAGTTTATGGTGAGGATAGTCAACTTGGTTCCCTGCCGGCCGGAGAAGGTGGCTTGCTCGACCGCTTTGGCGTCGGTCAGCCCATCGTATGCCTTATTCACGTAGGCGAACGCTTCCTTAAGCGCCTGGATCAAATCGGCCTTCGTCGTCTTGTTCTTCTCGATGCCTGGCTGCGGGTTCTTTTCGCCAAGGAGCAGAGATCCGAAGTAGTACTGTGTGTCAGCCACATGAGCGAGCATTTGGCCGAAACTGCGGACATCCGGGCTGGGTTTGAACGAATAGTCTTCCTCCGCCATCTTCTCCGCCGCCCGAATCAGGTAGTCCTGGACTCTGGCATCAAATGCCTTTTGTGCGGCTACGAGCGGATCTGCCACAGGCTGACTTGCAGTATTTTGAGCCAGAGCTAACGTTGCGGTCGCCAGGACAACAGCGATCAGTAAGAGAGCAGAAAGGTTACCCTTGTTTCTCATCACGGACCTCCGGAAGTTACTGAATTGTAATGGTTTCACGCAGCAAGCAATTATAGACGAAGCTGGTGCGTCGGGCTATCGTGCTTTCGAAGAGCTTCCAACTGAACAGGGGACGCGCATCGTGACAGCCGTTCCATCGCCGGGACGGGTTTCGACTTCCATACGGCCGCCGAAAACCACCAGTCTTCGCTCAATGCTTCCCAGCCCGAATCCGGTACCGCTGCGGCTGCCCCGGTGGGAGAAGGCCGGATCAAGGGTGAAGCCTTTGCCGCTGTCCTCCACCCTGACTTTCAGCTGGTTTCCTTCACAGCTCAGCTTGATTCGTGCCTCACGGGCGTCCGAATGTTTCACTACGTTCAGCAGAAGCTCGCTTACCGCGCTAAACAGGAAGACCTTGACCGGTTCCTCGCAACTGGGCACCCCGGGGGCTATCTCCACGTCCAGATGCAAGCCGTGCAGCTGTTGAATCCGATCCGCCGCCCAGGCCAGCGCCTGTCCTAGCTCCGAGTGGCGAAGGATAGGCGGGCTGATCTCGTACGAGAGTGAGCGGGCCTTGGCAATCGACTGCTCCAGCAGAGTCTCCAGCTCCTTTGCGGTCGATTCCACGGCCGGCGAGGTGTCTGCCTGTATTCGGATGGCGGTGGCACGGAGTTTCGACCCCACCAAAAGCTGCTGCAGATCTTCATGGATCTTCTCGGCGATCCTTTGCCGCTCGCGTTGTTCTGTCTCGGTCAATTCCTTGGCCAGCTCCTGCAGCATGTCGTTCTGCCGCGTCAATTCCTGGTTGGCCTGAGCCAGTTCCTTCGTCCGCAACAGGACTTCCGCCTGGAGCTTCTCGGAGTACTGTTGTTCCTTGGAATGCAGGTTCCGCAGCTCACGTTCCAGAAAGGTCCTTCCAAGCGCGATCGCGACCTGGTTTGAAAACGATTCCATCAAGGTCAGCTCGTTCGGATTAAAACTGTCGCGCAGGCTGGTACCGAAAGAGAGGGTTCCAATCACCTTGCCCCGAAAGGTGAGCGGGTTACAGGCATGCACCCTCAGTCCGTTCTTGCTGGCCTTCTCAAAGATCGGGCTCTCACAGAGGTGGACGCATCTGGGTGTGTTCGGGGGGCCGTCCCCTGCCGCCGCCGCGCATGACGCCTGTTTCAAATCCAACCATTCGATCTCGCTGGCCTGGTCCGCGCTGAGCCCTGAAAACGCGTGCAATCGCAGCCTGTCATCCGCCGTCTCGTCCAGGTACAGGAAGAACGCCTGGCAGTCCAGTTCCTTCATGGCCCGTTCGCACAGCTGCTGAAGCTCCACCTCAGGCTTGTCATTGAGAAGCAGCTGATTGGAGGCGGAGGCGAGAAGCGCGAGCTGTCGGTTCCTTTTTGCCAGCTCCAGTTCGGCCTGCCAACGGTCAGTTACATCCTGAATCGTTCCGAACATCCGGGTGGGACCGCCCGCACGACCCCGGTAGATTCGGGCGTGCTCAAGCACAAATCTAACCTGGCCGTCCATCCTAACGATCCGGTGCTCTATATGATAGTCTTCGCCGCTTTCCACCGCCGCCCGGGAGGCTTCTCTCACGGCTGACCGGTCGTCCGGATGAACAAGGTCAAAAAAGGCGCGGTGGGTTGGTTGGAACGTCGAAGGATCGCACCCGAAAATTCGGAAGGTCTCACCCGACCATTCCAGGCTGTCATTTTCAGGGTCGGAGACCCAGGTCCCGATACGCCCCGTTTCCTGGCCCAGCTGCAGAGTGGCTTCCCTGTACATCACACTTCCTTTTTTCTTTCGAGCCGAGCCCGTATGCGGAGAACATTTTACAGAACACCTGACAGATGTATCAATAAAATTAGTGATATTAATGAGGAAGGGAACAGCGGCCGAGCTGGCTGCCCGAGAGCCGAGCGGGGAGCGCTTTTTGGAGTGCGGTGGCAACGAGAGGCCGAGGTTTTATCAGGCCTCGAGGCGACACCGCCTTGGTATATGCAACGTCGCTGGGTTTTTCAGCGCGATGTCGCACATAACAAAGCGGTGTCGGCCTCGAGGCCTGATAAAACATCGGCCTCTCGTTGCCACCGCACTCCAAAAAAGCGCTCCCCGCTCGGCTTTGTAACGCGAGTCTGTGCCTACCAGGCTATGCCGTAGTCTTCACCGTGATTGCTTGCTCCGCCCCACAGAGTCCCGTGTTCGGAATCGAAATAGATCGCGGTGATCGGCCCCGAAGTCTTGGCACTAAAGTCGAGGCGGTAGCCCATCCGAACGAGCTCGCGTCGCACCCAGGCAGGAACCTCCTGGTTCAGGGTTAAGCGGCCGGGTTCGACTTTGTGATCCTCGAATGACGCCCTCATCTGGTAGCTGGTGATATTCGCGGCCTCGCAGGCTTCCTGGACGGTCATGCCGAATTCAACGACATTGAGGAAGAACTGGAGGAGATTTTGGTCCTGGGTGTCCCCGCCCTGAACTGAGAAACACAGGAACGGCTTGTGGTCCTTGAGGGCGAGTGACGGGGTCAGGGTGACCCGGGGCCGCTTCCCCGGCTCGACGACATTGAACGGGTTTTCCGCTTGATCCACCACAAAACTCTGCATTCGCTGGCTCATCCCGATGCCGGTATTTCCCGCGACACAGGCGGGCAGCCAGCCGCCGCTCGGTGTGACCGAAATGACCCAGCCTTTCTCGTCCGCAGCCTGGATCGAGGTCGTACCCGCTCGGAAGGCCGCGTCCAGTCGCGCCTGTTCCTCGGCATCCGGGGGGCGGAGCTCGGTACTGCCGTTCGGCTTCGTCCTGATGTTCGACCAGCCCTTCAGCAGATCAGCAAATGGATTGGTGGCGTTCTGGTAAGGATAAGGATCGCCTGGTCGGATGTCGGAATTGTTCTTCTTCCAGTCGATCAGTTTCCGGCGATCCTCCGCGTATTTCTTCGAAAGCAGTCCTTGAATCGGTTCTTCGGGAGGAAAGGCCGGGTCGCCGTAATAAAAGTCCCGGTCTGCGAACGCCAGGTTCATGGCCTGATAAAGGGTGTGGATGTAGCGGGAGCTGTTGTATCCCATCGCCTGGACGTCGAGCGGTTCCAGGATGTTCAGCGCTTGCAGCATAGCCGGGCCCTGAGTCCAGCTGGTCAGTTTGTAGACCTCGATCCCCTTGTACGTGGTCATGACCGGTTCCTCGATCTTGACCTTCCAGTTGGCGAGGTCGGCTGGGGTGTGCAGTCCCCCCTGCTCCTGGGACCCGCGGCAGAACTCCGCGGCAATATCCCCCTTGTAAAAGCGGTCATAGGCCGCATAGATCGCCTGTTTTCGATCCTTTCCGGCTTTCAGTGCATCGGCCTCCGCCTGGACCAGTTTTTTCAGAGTGTCGGCCAGGTCCGGCTGGCGCCAGATTTCACCTGGCTGGGGAGGTTCGTCAGGG